>VFSW01008996.1_pt1 | contig 14284 bp, 14 predicted proteins | sample 5358111 | NCBI WGS metagenome assembly VFSW01 (sample SAMN11554181, study PRJNA540505) | mine drainage metagenome | isolation source: sediment from site ElyBrook_90M | place: USA: Ely Copper Mine, Vershire, VT | collected 2017
AATAGTACACCACATGGTGAACTATCGCCCGCGCGATCTCGACCGCGTCTTCGCCACCCTCGCGGATCCCACGCGCCGCGCCATCCTCGCGCGCCTCGCGCAGCAGGAGTCCCTGTCCATCAGCGCCCTGGCAGAGCCCTTCTCCATCAAGCTCCCCGCCGTGATGAAGCACCTCGACGTCCTGGACGAGGCGGGCCTCATCACCCGCTCGAAGCACGGGCGGACCGTCGACGTGCGGCTGTCGGCTGCGCCATTGCGCGGGGCCAGCGAGTGGCTTCGCCCCTACGAGCGGTTCTGGGCGCCGGCCCTCGATCGACTCGCGGCCCACGCCGAACGCAAGGAAGCGCAGGCCCGGGCTGCCGAGCGTGAAGGGAAGGGGCGATGAGGAGCGCGACGCTCGTCCGCCGCATCGCCGCACGTCCCTCGATCGTCTTCGAGGCGCTGACGACGGCCGAAGGCGTCGCCGCGTGGTGGGGCCCCGATGACCTGCCGGTCATCCGCGCAGAGGTCGACGCCCGTGTCGGCGGCGCGTACCGCGTTCGCTTCCGGACGGTCGACGGCAAGGAGCACGAGTCGAGCGGCGAGTTCCTGGAGGTGGTGCCGTCGCGCCGCATCGTCATGAGCTGGCGCTGGACGGACGGCGGCGAGCCCGAGGAGAGCGGCCGCAGCTCTCGTCTCGAGCTCGATCTCGTGCCCATCCCGGAAGGCACCGAGCTGACCCTCACCCACGCCGATCTTCGCAGCGAGATCTCGGAGAAGAGCCACGCGTGGGGATGGGGCGGCGCGCTCGACAAGCTCGTTCGACACCTGGAAAAGAGGAGGAAGTGATGCACTCGATGAAGAACAAGGGCCCCGTCACCGCGGGCGCCATCGTCCTGGCCTGGTCGCTGGTGGGCGTCGGCACGGCGTGCGCGCAGCCCGCGAAGTCCCCCTACGCCACCATGGCACCGATCGAGCAGTACCGGTTCGCGAGTCCGGCCGAGGAGATCGCGTTCGCGCGCACCGCGGCCCCGCCGTCGATCTCGGCCGACGCCGAGGTGCTCGTGCTTGGCAGCCGCGGCTACGAGACGGCGGTCCCCGGCAAGAACGGCTTCGTCTGCTTCGTCGAGCGCGCGTGGGCCGGCGGCTTCGGGGACCCGGAGTTCTGGAACCCCAGGTCGCGCGCGCCCAACTGCTTCAACCCGCCGGCCGTGCGCACGCAGCTGGTGCAGTACAGGCAGCGCACCGAGTGGGTGCTGGCCGGTCTGAGCAAGGAGCAGATCATCGAGAAGACCCGGGCCGCCTTCGCCGACCACACCTTCAAGAGCCCCGAGCCGGGAGCGTTCTCGTTCATGCTCTCGAAGAACGGCTACCTCAACGACGAGGCGGGCGGCCCGTGGTATCCGCACGTCATGCTGTTCGTCCCGCACGGCCAGGCGGCCGTCTGGGCGGCGGGCCTCGCCGGCTCGCCCGTCCTCGGCCAGGAGGGCAGCGATCTCGAATCGACCGTGCTGTTCATCCCCGTTCCCCGCTGGTCGGACGGCTCGCTGGCGCCGATCCCGGGGCAACCGCATGCCCACTCTTCCTAGGAATGGTAGCCTCGGTGGCATGAAGCTCGGGATCCTCGTACGGGCAATGGGGCTACTCGGCGGACCGCTGCTGGCTCTGGTTCTGGCGTGCAACGGCAGCACATCCAGCGGCAACCACTTCCCGTTCAGCGGGCCCTCGTGCTCGGGGAGCAATGGCACGAGCGACAGCTGCTGGTCGTGCACGGAGTCCAACTGCGCGCCGGGCTGCGTGACCAACGACTGCAGCGACTACTTCAACTGCCTGTGCCCGTGCGCGCAGAACGACACCGCGTGCCTGACGGGGTGCGAGCAGAAGGTGTCGCCCGCGTGCACGACGTGCCTGAACAACGTCGCCAGCTGCGCGATGCAGAGCTGCCAGAGCGCGTGCAACGTGAGCTCGAGCAGCAGCGGGGGGAGCAGCGGCAGCGGCAGCGGGGGTGGCACGGTGAGCGTCTACTGCGACGTCACGACGGCTGGCGTGGAGGAGTGCACGGGCATCGCCGGCGTAACGTCCAGCGAAACCAGCCAGTTCACGAGCGCTTGCACCATGAGCGGCGGCAAGATCGTCAGCTCCTGCCCCACCGCGAACGCGCTCGGCTGCTGCACCATCCACGGCTCGAACGGCGCGAGCGCGAGCTCCTGCACGTACTGCCCGAGCGTCGAGACGGCCAGCGGCGCCCAGATGGCGTGCACGAGCGGCATGGGAACGTGGACGGCGGGCTCGGAGACGGCCTGCGCCGACGGCGGCTAGAAGCTAGAGCCGGATCCCCGGCGCGGGGTACTTCGCGCACACATCCTTCACCTCGCCCGCGATCTTCGCCAGGCTCGCCTCGTCGGCGTGGGCCTGCGTGACGCGGTCGATCCAGCCGGCGAGCTGCTCCATGACGTCGGTCCCCATGCCGCGCGAGGTCACGGCGGGGGTGCCGATGCGGACGCCGGACGGGTCGAACGGCTTGCGCGGGTCGAACGGGACGGCGTTGTAGTTGAGGACGATGCCCGCGCGGTCGAGCGCCTGGGCGAGCTGCTTGCCGGTCACGCCCTTGCTCGTCACGTCGACGAGAAGCAGGTGGTTGTCGGTGCCGCCCGTGACCAGGCGGAAGCCCCGCTTCTCGAGCCCCGCCGCCAGCGCCTTGGCGTTCTCGACGATGCGCTTTGCGTAGACCTTGAACTCGGGCGTGGCCGCCTCTTTCGCCGCGACGGCGATGCCGGCGGTGACATGGTTGTGCGGACCGCCCTGCAGGCCGGGGAAGACCGCCTTGTCGATGGCGGCGGCGTGCTGCTGCTTGCAGAGGATCATGCCGCCGCGCGGGCCGCGGAAGGTCTTGTGCGTGGTGGAGGTCACGACGTCGGCGATGCCGACGGGGGAGGGGTGGACGCCGGCGCAGACGAGCCCCGAGATGTGCGCGATGTCGGCCGCGAGGATGGCCCCGACCTCGTCGGCGATGCTGCGGAACGCCGGGAAGTCGAGCGTGCGCGGGTAGGCCGTGGTGCCGACCCAGAGGAGCTTCGGCTTGTGCTCGCGCGCCAGATCGCGCACCTGATCGAGGTCGATGCGGTGGTCGTCCTTGCGCACGCCGTACGGCACGCTCTTGAAGTACTTGCCGGTGATCGACACGGTGTGGCCGTGCGTCAGGTGGCCGCCGGCCGGAAGGGCGAGGCCCATGATGGTGTCGCCCGCGTTGCAGAACGCGAGGTACACGGCGAGGTTGGCGGGGCTGCCGGAGTAGGGCTGCACGTTGACGTGCTCGGCACCGAAGACCGCCTTGACCCGGGCGATGGCCAGCTCTTCCACCTGGTCGACGACCTGCTGACCCTCGTAGTACCGCTTGTGCGCGTACCCTTCCGAGTACTTGTTCGTGAGGACCGACCCGGTCGCCTCCATGACGGCGCGCGAGGCGTAGTTCTCGCTGGCGATGAGTCGCAGCTTGTCGTTCTCGAGGCGGTTTTCCTCGACGATCAGGCGGGCGATCTCGGGATCGGACTCGGTCAGCGGCAAGTCGTGCGGAGCAGCCATCGCCCGACTTTCTAGCATCGTTTGGCGCCCTGGCGGCTGTGCTAGACAGGCCCCTGCCGCGCCATGCTGGTCCCGCTGGTCTTCGCCGCCGCATCCCAGGGCGCTGCCGCCGGCGTCCCGCAGGGCGGTGAGAGCATCACCCCGGTGACCGAGCTGCCGGTCGCCCACCGGTACCGCAGCGGCATCGTCGTCGGCCTCTCGCTGGGCGCCGGCCTCGGCAGCGCCAGCGGTTATCCCAACAACTCCCAGGAGATCGGCAACTCTGCCTACTACTCGGCAGGCGGCTTCATGGGGGGGGGCTACGGCCAGCTCTTCATCCTGGGCGCACTCAGCGACTACCTGAGCTTCGGCTTCTGGTACGGCCACAGCGATCTGCGCAACTCCGACTGGCGATCGGTCGGCAATGGCGGCGGCTTCCGCCTCGAGATCTTCCCCCTGGTCGACCTCGTCCCGTCCCTCCAGGGCCTGGGCGTCCTGGCGAACCTCGGCATCGGCAGCGGCAATCTCTACACCCCGAACCCCCAGCTGCCCGAGGCGGTCGGCACGCAGTCGTGGGGTGGAATCGGCGTCTTCCACGAGTGGGGCTTCGGCTACGGCCGCGATGGGCACTTCGCCTTCGGCCCTGCGCTCGAGGTCGACGCCGTCTGGTCGCAGCCGTTCGAGCAGCACGGGGTCGTCGCCAGCGCGCGGTTCGTCTGGTACGGCGGGTCCGTGAAGGAGCCTGGCGCGGCTCTGTAGTATGGTCGGTTCCGTGGCCCACACGGACCCGTTCGGCCTCGTCGGGCAGGTGCTCGACGGACAGTTCCGCGTCGACGGGTTCGTCGGCGAGGGAGGCTTCAGCCTCGTGTACCGGGGCATGCACCTGGGGCTGAGCGAGCCCATCGCCATCAAGGCGCTCAAGCTGCCGGCCGCGCTGGGCTCCGCGCTCGTCGAGTCGTTCGTCCGGCGCTTCCGCGACGAGAGCCGGCTTCACTACAAGCTGTCGCAGGGCAACCTGCACGTCGTGCGCAGCATCGCGAGCGGCACGATGATCGCGCCGACCACGGGCGCGCTCGTGCCCTACACCGTGCTCGAGTGGCTCGAGGGGCACTCGCTCGCCGACGAGTTCGTCGACCGTCGCACCCGCGGGCTGCGCGGCCGTCCGCTGGGCGAGGTCGTGAAGCTGCTCGACTCGGCGATCGACGCCGTGGCCTATGCGCACGCCCAGGGCGTGGTGCACCGTGACCTGAACCCGGGCAACCTGTTCCTCGCGAAGACGCCGGCCGGCGTGCGGCTCAAGGTGCTCGACTTCGGCGTCGCGAAGATCATGCAGGACTCGGCCATCGCGATGGGTCCGACGGCGCGCACCGTGGGCAACGTGCGCATGTTCGCCCCGGCGTACGGCGCTCCCGAGCAGTTCGACGAGAGCGTCGGCGCCATCGGCCCGTGGACCGACGTGTACGCGCTTGCGCTCGTCGTGCTCGAGGCGTTCACCGATCGCACGGTCATGCTGGGAGAGCACCTCGGCGAGTTCGCGCTCAAGGCGCTCGATCCCGTCACGCGCCCCACGCCTCGGGCGCTCGGGCTGGCCGTGGGCGACGAGGTCGAGCGGGTGTTCACGCGCGCGCTGGCCATCTCGCCCTCGCAGCGCCCGCAGGACGCCGGAGAGCTCTGGGGCACGCTCAAGCACGCGCTGACGGTCGACGGCACGTCGGGGCGGGCGCCGCACTCGGTGGTCGCTCCCAGCGATCCCCCCCCTCCGCCCACCCAGCGCATCCCGGCGTCGGTTCCCGAGGGCACCTCGCCCGTCGTCGAGGTCGTGAGACCCCCGAGCGACGTCCCGCCGGCCATGCCGCGTCCTCACGCGTGCACCCTTCGCATGGCGCAATCGCCCCGTTCCGCGGCCGAGGCGCTCGCCGCCACGCCCGCACCGCCCCTCGCCGGGGGCGCCAACCTCATGGCCACGGCGCGGATGGTGACGCCGCCCCCGGCCTACGCGACGCCCTCGTACTCGCCCGATCCCGTGACCATTCCGCGGGCGCCGCTGCCCTACTCGCGCGACCTCGTCGCCTCGATCCCATCCGCGACGAATCCGCCTCCAATCCTCTATCCGAGCTCGCGGGGCGGCGCTGCGCCGTCGGGCGGGCGGGGCGTGTGGATCGTCCTGGCCATCGCGCTGGTGCTCGGCGCCGTCGCAGGCGTCGGATGGTTCTTCATGCACCGGCAGGCTGCCCCGCCCACCCCGGCCACCTCGCCCTCGGGCTGACGGCCCCGCGCCGCGCTATCGTAGGCGCCCAAGATGACGGACCCCATCTCCCGCTCGCTCTTCGAACGCGCCTGCCGTGTCATCCCCGGTGGCGTGAACAGCCCCGTTCGCGCCTTCCGTGCGGTGGGCGGCACGCCGGTGTTCGTTTCGCGCGCCGAGGGGGCGCACCTGTACGGCGCGGACGGGAAGAAGTACGTCGACTACGTCGGCTCGTGGGGGCCGATGATCCTGGGGCACGCGCACCCGGCGGTGGTCGAGGCCGTGCGCGACGCGGCCACGCGAGGCACCAGCTACGGCGCCCCCACCGAGCTCGAGGTGCGCTTCGCCGAGACGGTGTGCGCGCTCTACCCGTCGATCGAGATGGTGCGCGCCGTGTCGAGCGGGACCGAGGCGACGATGAGCGCGCTGCGCGTGGCGCGCGGCTTCACGGGGCGCGACGTCGTCGTGAAGTTCGAGGGCTGCTACCACGGCCACGCAGACTTCCTGCTCGTGAAGGCCGGCAGCGGCGCAGCCACCTTCGGCGTGCCCGACTCGGCGGGCGTGCCCGCCGCCACCGTCGCAACGACGCTCACGCTGCCGTACAACGACGTGGGCGCTCTCGAGGCGACGTTCGCCGCGCGGGGCAAGGAGATCGCGGCGGTCATCGTCGAACCGGTCGTCGGCAACATGGGCGTGGTTCCGCCCGGGGCCGGGTACCTGCAGGCGATCGTGGACGTCTGCCGCGAGCACGGCGCCGTCTCCATCTTCGACGAAGTGATGACCGGCTGCCGCGTGGCGCGGGGAGGGATGCAGGAGCGCGCGGGCTTGCGTCCGGACATGACGTGCCTCGGCAAGATCGTCGGGGGAGGGATGCCGCTCGCGGCGTACGGCGGCAAGCGAGCCATCATGGAGAAGGTCGCGCCGGTGGGGCCCGTCTACCAGGCCGGGACGCTGAGCGGCAATCCGGTCGCCGTGAGCGCGGGCCTGGCCACGCTCGAGCGGCTGGACGACGCGCTCTATGCGCGTCTCGAGGCGCTGGGCGCCCGGCTGGAGCAGGGTCTCGTCACGGCGATCGCCCGGCGTGGCGTGACGGCCTGCGTGCAGCGCGTGGGCTCGATGATCACGCTGTTCTTCGCAAAGGGCCCCGTCCGCTCGTGGGCCGACGCGAAGGAGGCGGACACCAAGGCCTTCGGGCGCTGGCACGGGCAGATGCTCGAGCGCGGCTTCTACTGGCCGCCGGCGCAGTTCGAGGCGGCGTTCATCTCGGGCGCGCACACCGACGCGGAGATCGACGCCACGGTTGCGGCCGCGGACGCTTCGCTCGCCTAGGTCCCCGGCGCGGCCGGATCCCTGCTACGGTCCCTGGGTGACCCGAGCTGGAGCGAAGTCGCCGTCTCAGGCCGGCGTGCGCGCGCGCGAGGAGCTGCTCAACTTGCTCGAGGTGGCGTACGGGTCTGCCGACGGCGGGCGAGCAGCCCTCCAGCGGGCGCTCCAGCAGGTGATGCGGCACGAGCTGCCGACCTCCGTGCAGGAGCTCCTGTCGTTCGTGCGCGGCGGTCTGCTCCCGGTCATCTCCACCGATCTCGGCTCGCGCCTCACGATCACCCTGCTCGACGACTTCATCCAGCGCCACGAGAGCCGCAGCGGCGTCCGTGAGCGAAGCCTCCGCGTGCTCCTCGTCGACACCGACCGCCTCCGCCGCTCGGTGCTGGCGCGAGCGCTGCTGCGCGACGAGTGGCAGGTGACGGTGGTCGACTCGCTGGAAGAGCTGGGCGAGCTGGCGCGCTCGGGCGAGGGCGTCCACGTGGCCATCCTCGACGGCCGGCACCCCGCGAGGCTTCTGCTCATGGAGATGATGGTCGAGCACTTCCCCGGCGTCTCGCTCGTCGTGCGAAGCGAGGGCGAGGCGGCGACGTGCAAGCTGCTCCAGGCCCTGGGCATCGAGAGCTTCGAGGTGGTGCCCGCCGCTGCGTCGTCGGAGGAGCTCGTCGAGGCGGCGCGGCGCGGGGGGCGGAGCGCGCGCGGCGGGACCTGATTGGCCCGGTCAGCCGCCGGACGCGTCGGCAACCGCTTCAGCCGGCGCGTCCGTGGGCGCAGCCGACTCCATGGCCCCATCGTCTTCCCCGCCGTCGGGAGGCATGCCGCCGGGCCCGCCGCTGTCGGGGGGCGCGCAGTGCCACTGGCTGTCGCTCCAGCAGTAGTACGTGCCGTTGCAGGCGTTGCTCATCTGCGCGTAGCACATCGCGCCCGACTTGCAGGGTCCCGCGCAGACCGGGGGCGCGGCTCCGTCTGGCCCCGAGGGGGACGAGCTGTCGTCCCCGTTGCAGGCGCAGACGGCGGAGAGAACGAGGGCGATGCCGAAGGCGAAGGGGGCGGCGCGGGATCGCACCCCCGCATCGTACCGCCTCAGGCAGTGCCCTGCCCGCCGTTCTGGCCTCGGGACCTCAGCGCTGCCTGGGCCGCAGCCAGGCGCGCGATGGGGACGCGGAACGGACTGCAGCTCACGTAGTCCAGGCCCACGCCGAAGAAGAACTGGATGCTGGCAGGATCGCCGCCGTGCTCGCCGCACACGCCGAGCTTGATGCCCGGGCGCGCCTTGCGCCCCCGCTCGGCGGCCATCTTCACGAGCGCGCCGACGCCCTCCTGGTCGATCGAGACGAAGGGATCCCGCGGCAGGATGCCCGAGTCGACGTACGCCGGCAGGAACTTGCCCGCGTCGTCGCGCGACAGGCCCATGGTGGCCTGCGTGAGGTCGTTGGTCCCGAACGAGAAGAACTCCGCCACGGTCGCCAGCTCTCCGGCGAGGATGGCCGCGCGCGGTAGCTCGATCATCGTGCCGAACGAGTAGGTGGTGGTCTTGCCGCTGGCCGAGAGCTCGGCGGCGATCTCGCTCGCGAGGGTCCGTGTGCGCTCGAGCTCGGCCCGGGTGATGGCCAGCGGGATCATGATCTCGGGGTGCACCTGGATGCCGTCGGCCACCACCAGCGCGGCCGCCTCGAGGATGGCGCGCACCTGCATCGCGTAGATCTCGGGGAAGGTGATCGCGAGGCGGACCCCCCGGTGGCCGAGCATCGGGTTGAACTCGTGAAGGTCCTTGGTGCGCTGCGCCAGCTTCTGGACGGGCACGCCCATCGACTTCGACAGCTCGTCGAGCTGTCTGGCCTCCGTGGGCAGGAACTCGTGCAGCGGGGGATCGAGCAGGCGGATGGTCACGGGCAGCCCCCGCATCTCGCGGAAGATGCCGACGAAGTCCTCGCGCTGGAACGGCAATAGCTTCGCCAGGGCGGTCGAGCGGCCGGCGACGTCGTCGGCGAGGATCATCTCGCGCACGGCCTGGATGCGCTCCTCCTCGAAGAACATGTGCTCGGTGCGGCAGAGGCCGATGCCCTCGGCGCCGAACGCCCGGGCGGTGCGCGCATCGAGCGGCGTGTCGGCGTTGGCGCGGACCTTCATGGTGCGCGCGGCGTCGGCCCAGGTCATCAGCTCGCCGAACTCGCCCGAGAGCGCGGCGCTGACGGTGGGGACGGCGCCCTCGTAGAGGTGCCCGGTGCCGCCGTCGATGGTGATGATGTCGCCCTTCTTGAGCGTGATGTTCTCGGTGGGCCGGCCCGCGTCGTCGTAGACCGTCACGGTCATGGTCTGCGACTGGTAGTTGACCGCGACGGCGCTCACGCCGGCGACGCAGGGCTTGCCCATCCCGCGAGCGACCACGGCGGCGTGACTGGTCATGCCGCCGCGGGCCGTGAGGATGCCGCGGGCTGCCTTCATGCCGTGGATGTCCTCGGGCGAGGTCTCGACGCGCACCAGGATGACGGGCTTGCCCTGTCCCGCGCGCCGCTCGGCCTCGTCGGCGTTGAAGACGATGTGGCCGCTGGCGGCCCCCGGGCTGGCGGAGAGGCCGCGCGCCAGCACCTTCTTGGGAGCGTGCGGGTCGAGCGTGGGGTGAAGCAGCTGGTCGATGCCCGCGGGATCGACGCGCAGCACGGCCTCTTCCTTCGAGATGAGCCCCTCGCGCACCATGTCGACCGCGACCCGGACCGCGGCCCGCGCCGCCCGCTTCGCGCCGCGGCACTGCAGCATGTAGAGCTTGCCGCCCTGGATGGTGAACTCCAGGTCCTGCATGTCGCGGAAGTGCTTCTCGAGCGTGGTCGCGATGCGGTCGAGCTCGCGGTACGCCTCGGGCATCCGCGCCTCGAGCGACTCTTCGGCGCGGGCGCCGCCGCTGCCCTGGGAGCGGATCGGCATGGGCGTGCGGATGCCGGCGACGACGTCCTCGCCCTGGGCGTTGGGCAGCCACTCTCCGTAGAGGAGCTTCTCGCCCGTCGAGGGATCGCGCGTGAAGGCGACGCCCGTGGCGCTGGTGTCGCCCAGGTTGCCGAAGACCATCGCCTGGACGTTGCACGCGGTGCCCCACGCGTCGGGGATGTCGTGCATCTTGCGGTAGACGATGGCCCGGTGGTTGTTCCACGAGGCGAAGACGGCCTCGATGGCCTGCCACAGCTGCTCGCGCGGCTCGGCCGGGAAGTCGCGCCCGGTCTCCTTCTTCACGATGGCCTTGAAGACCGGGATGAGGGCCCTCAGCTCCTCGGCCGGCAGGTCGGCGTCCGGCACGCGACGCTTGAGCTCCTCGGCGTTGAGGAGGGTGCGGTCGATCCCCTTGCTCTCGGCGACGCGGCCGCGCACCTCGTCGAGCGCGTGGTCGAACGGCTCCTTCGAAAGGCCCAGGGCGATGCTCGCGTGCATCGCGATGAAGCGGCGGTAGGCGTCGTACGCGAAGCGGGGGTTGGAGATGCGCGCCAGCCCCTCGGCCACGGTGTCGCTCAGGCCGAGGTTGAGGATGGTGTCCATCATGCCGGGCATCGAGGCGCGACCGCCCGAGCGCACGCTGACCAGCAGCGGGGCCGCCGTGTCGCCCAGGCGCGCGTTCATGGTCTTCTCGAGCCGGGCGACGGCGGCCTCCACCGCGGCGCGGACGTCGTCCGGCATGCGCTTGTCGCGCGAGAAGGCGTTGCAGACCTCGGTCGAGATGGTGAAACCGGGCGGAACGGGCAGCCCGAGCGCCGTCATCTCCGCCAGGCCAGCTCCCTTGCCTCCGAGCAGATCACGCCGCTTCGGATCCCCCTCGGCCTGTCCGCCACCGAAGAAGAAGACGCTCTTGTCCGTTTTCGCGGTGCTCGATGCCATGTCCCGTGGACTTATCGGTGGCCGGCCGCCGACGCAAGGGGGGCCTCCGTTCCCGGAGCACGCACGCCGACAACGACGTATCATCCAGGGGTTGCACGCCGCCGCGCGCCTCGCATTCGTGCTCGCCGTCACGGGCTCGGTCGTGGGCTGCTCGTCCTTCAAGGGCAGCGGCGGCACGTCCGAGGGCGCCGATGGCGGCGCGGACGGCGGCAACCCGGCAAGCGACTCGGGCCCGGGGGATTCGGGGACCCCGCTCGACTCCGGCACGTCGGTCGACTCCGGCTCGGAGAACGACGCCGGACCGGGCTGCGACGGTTCGACCTGCGGCATCGAGACGATCGTCACGGGCCTGCAGCAAGGCGGCACGCTCGCCGTCGACACCGCGAACGTCTACGTCGAGGATCAGGGCACCACGACGGGCGAGGTGTACCAGTGCTCGAAGACGGGCTGCACGTCGCCCACGCAGCTCGGACCCGGCTACGCCACCGGCATCGCGAGCGACGCCCACTACGTCTACTGGAACGACTTCGGCGGCGGCACCATCGTGCGCTGCGCCATCGGCGGCTGCGCGAACCAGCCCACGGTCCTCGTGCCCAACCAGCCGCACGCCGAAGGCATCTCGTTCGACGGCGCGAACCTGTACTGGGCCGCGACGGGCAACGTTCTCACCTGCGTCTCGCCCGCCTGCGCGTCGCCGACCCTGCTCGCCTCCAACCAGAGCCCGCTCATCGTGAGCACGAGCGCCGAGACGGCGACGGTCTACTGGATCTCGTCGAGCTCCCTACTGGGCTGCAGCGCCGCCGGGTGCAACCAGACGCCGAGCGTGATCACCTCCAACATCCCGAACGCCGGGAGCGTCGTCGTCGCCGACGGGTTCGCGTACTACACGAGCGGCAACGCCATCGTCTCGTGCCCGGTGACGTCGCCGTGCGTGAACCCCCGGACGATCGGATCGAGCAGCGCGCCGTTCGGCATGGCCTCCGACGGCAGCGACGTCTACTGGCTCGACGAGAACATCGCGCAGGTCTACCGCTGCCCGATCACCGGGTGCGTCGGCAGCGCCGAGGTCTTCGCCGACCAGTCGTCGTTCGACCCCGCCGGGGAGATCGGTACGAACGTCGCCCTCGACGGGGAGTACGTCTACTGGGCCGATCCGGTGAGCGTGTACCGCAAGCACAAGTGAGACGCCTCGATGACTCTCGACGCTTGAAGCTGTCTTTCCCTTCATGAGTCGCCTCCTTCACGTGATGAAGCGACCCCTCGCCCCCGGAAGTCGCATCCTCTCCGTCACGAAGCGACCCCGTGGCGACAAGAGTCGCCTGCTTCGACGAAGGAAGCGACTCCTGTCGCTCAGGGGTCGCCTGCCCTTCGAGACGAAGCGACTCATGGCCCTCGAGAGTCGCCTCCTGTCGCTCAGGGAGCGACTGCTGTCCTTCATGAGCCGCTTCACGTGCGAAGGGAAGCGACTCCTCACGGCAAGGAGCCGCCTCCTTCATCAAGGCAAGCGACTCTCGAGCCTCGAAGGTCGCCTCCTCACGCTCAGGAAGCGACACTTGCCGGATCAAGCCCCGCCGCTCGGGGAAACGCCCTGCATCGTCATCCCCAGCACCATCCCGCCGACGCTCTCGCCTGCCGCCATCGCCGTCTTGAACGCGGCCTCGACCGCAGGGCGCACGGCCTCGGGCGTCGTGCCCATCGCCGTTGCCGCGGCCTGCACGATCCTTGCGATGTTGTCGGGGCTCGCGGGCTGCGTGGGGTCCTGGCTCGCGACCCTCCGGCACTCCGCGGCCAGCTCGGGCTTCACGGCGTCGAGCGCGGCGGCGAGCTTGAGCAGGTCACCCGTGCTCACGTTCCCCCCTCGGTCCTGCCACCGCTGGATCGTGCGCCGCTCGCAGCCGAGCAGGTCGGCGAACTCCCTCTGGGTGAGGCCGAGCGCGACCTGAGCTTGCACGAAGAGCCACTCCGGGACGAGGAAGATGCCGGTCATGGCGCCCTTTCTGCCACGGCACGGTCCGGTCGGCCATCAGCGGACGGGTCGCGTCGGGGTCGGGGCCGATGGCCACTGCCGGGCCCGGAACCGGAAGACTTTCTTGTCGCCTCGTCGCTTTTCGGTACCGGACAGCCCCGCTGGACGGCGTCGCGTAACGCACCTACGTCGTCGCGAGCGCAACCGCTTCGGTCGCCTTTTTCTCAAGCGCCTCGACGATCCCCACGCCATGCCGAATGCCCGTAGAGGCAGGTAGGTGAGCATCTGGCGCCATGAGGCCCTTTCGACCTTCGGGAGCGTGAGCGTATGCGCTCGGCGGGTAGGTGATTGAGTCACCATCCCGGCGTCGATGCTGGGGATGTTCACCGCGACGAGCGGCACGGCCGTCATCGAGCGCGTCGAGGGCACGCACACCCTCGCCAGCAACGCGGACACCGGGATCGCCGTCATCAACGTGCAGACGACGAGCTACACGCCGTAGAGAATTCGCTCGAGCACCAGAAACCGCGTCCTGGGCGTCGTCAAAGGATGAAGACCACGTTCTCCCGGTTCTCCGGATCGATGCGCACTTCTATCGTCGCGCCGGGCTGGAACGCGGGGATCCTCATCAGCGGGACGACGAACTGCAACTGCACCATGTAGGAGCCGCCGGGCGCCTGAACCTCCAGCGTGAAGTCCACCAGCGGGTTCCTGCCGAATGTCCTGTCCGTCATGTCGGCCCCGGTGATGCGCGCAGTGGCCGGCGTTCCGGTCCTCGCGACTTCGAGCTGTCGAGGCGAGTGCTGTTCCCAGTGATCGATCCTTGCCCGATTGGCGGCGAACTGGGCGGCCATGTCGTCCTGGGCGGCCTTCTCGGCCCTGGCTTCGGCCTCTGCCCGGGCGTGGGCCTCGGCCTTGGTGGTCAGCGCGAGCTGACGGGCGGCGAGCTCGACCTCGAAGGCGGCCTGAGCTCGCTCTTGCGCTTCGAGGGTGGCTCGATTCGCCCTGCGGACCATGTAGATGAATAGAGCGAAGCCGACAATCGCCACGCCGACCGCCAGCGCCATCGCGCCATGCTGATGCACGGGTGTTCGTGAGGCAAGACCAGGCAGGACGGACGTCCGGAAAGCGCCATTGTCCTACACGCCACGCTTGGTCGTTGTGCGCGTCGCGGCGGCCTCCCGTCTGGCGGAGGCGCGGTGCCTCGAGAGCCGTTGAACCAAGTCTTCCTCGAGAACGCGCCATGCTGATAACGGCCCTTTCCAGGGCCGATGCACCTGTCACTTATACACATATCCCACCCCACGCGACGAAGGCCAAGAGCGGATGACCGGAGTGGGATTATAAAA
>VFSW01008997.1_pt1 | contig 14284 bp, 18 predicted proteins | sample 5358111 | NCBI WGS metagenome assembly VFSW01 (sample SAMN11554181, study PRJNA540505) | mine drainage metagenome | isolation source: sediment from site ElyBrook_90M | place: USA: Ely Copper Mine, Vershire, VT | collected 2017
CCCCCGGCTTCGAGGACATGGAGCGGCGGGTGCCGGATTTGCGGCGCATCGGCGATGTGATCGGGTATCGTCCGCGCAAGACGCTGGATGACATCCTCGACGACGTGATTGCGGAACAACGCCGCCACCTGCCGGCGGAGCTGGGGCCGGGCGCGGCCCCGTGAACGACGCCGCCCGCCGCGCGGGCACGGGATTGGATGGGAACAACGCCCGGAATGAGCCATTTGCCATTACTGCTTGGACTGTGGGAGGGGTTACAATTACAGCGCCAGCGCTACAGCAGGGCGAAAACCTGGCTCCGAAGCAGCGGTCGCCTATCCTACGGTCTCCTCCGCGAGAGAGGATCTGTCCCGAAGCGGACGGTGTGGTGCGCCGTTCCTGTCACGGGCGCGGGGAATGAAATGTTTACCCAGCTATGAATGAATTGCTGATCGAACCCGGCCGAATCGAGCGCGAATACTGGCGCGACTTGTGGCGCTACCGGGAATTGTTCTACTTTCTCGCGTGGCGCGACTTGCTGGTGCGCTACAAGCAAACCGTGGTGGGCGTGGCGTGGTCCCTGATCCGCCCCCTGCTTACGATGGTGGTGTTGACGGTGGTCTTTGGCAAGTTCGGCAAGATGCCCTCGGGGGGCGTGCCTTACCCGCTGTTGGTCTTCTGCGGCATGTTGCCCTGGCAGTTCTTTTCCACCGCCCTCTCCGAGAGTGGCAACAGCCTGGTCAACAACTCGAACTTGATCTCCAAGGTCTATTTCCCGCGCCTGGTCGTCCCCGCCAGCAGCGTCATCACCAGCTTCGTGGATTTCGTGATCTCCGCCGCGTTTCTGGTGGCGCTGCTGCTCTGGTATCATTTTCCCCCTGCTCCCAGCTCCCTGCTGGTCCCCCTCTTCGTGCTGCTCGTCTTCGCCGCTTCTTTCGGCGCCGGATTGTGGGTCGCCGCGCTCATGGTGGAGTACCGGGACTTCCGTTTCATCGTGCCGTTTGTGGTGCAATTTGGCCTGTATGTCTCGCCCGTCGGCTTCCTGAGCACCGTGGTGCCGGAGCAGTGGCGGTTGCTCTATTCCTTGAATCCGATGGTGGGCGTCATTGACGGTTTTCGGTGGTCCATCCTCGGCGGCCAGAACGCGCTCTACTGGCCCGGCTTTGCCGTGTCCGTGCTGACGATCCTCCTGCTCGTCGTCACCGGGATCTGGTACTTCCGCCGCACCGAGCGGACGTTTGCGGATGTCATTTAGCGAAACGCTGAAACGCTGAAATCTCAAAATTCCGGAATGGAATTTCACATCATGGCATTACAGCGCACCGGCTTTGCGCGCTTCAGCGTCTCGATATTTCAGCGTATCCGCGTTTCCGCATTTCGCGATTTGACTATGTTCGCGTGTTACGCTTTGCATCGTGAGCCGCCTGTCTGAAGAACTCCGCCAGCGAACCAGACGATACGCCTCGGCCGTGGTCCATCTGTATGCGGCTTTGCCGACCCGGCGGAAGGAAGTAGAGGTTTTGGGGCACCAACTCCTGCGGTCGGGGACCTCCTTGGCCGCTCATGCGCGAGAAGCCTCCCGCGCGCGCTCGGATGCCGAGTTTTGCTCGAAGATCGAAGGCGCGTTGCAGGAGGCCGACGAATCGGAACTCTGGCTCCAGCTTTTGCAGGAAGACTGCGGCATCGAAGGCGACGCCATCCGGCAACTGCTCCGTGAAACGGGAGAACTTATTGCCATTTTCGTGACGATGGCCAGCCGGCTCAAGCAACACCGTCCCTAGCTTTCCGCTTTTCCGCATGTCACCGATTCCGCTCCTCCACATTTCGACCCCGATTTCAGCTTTTCATTATCTTAGCGTTTCCGCGTTTTGATGAGCTCCTCCGTCATCTCCGTCTCCCATCTCTCCAAGCGCTACCTCATCGGCCACCAGCGCAACGGGCAGGACGGGTTGCGCCACCGGATTGAGGACGCCGCCCGCGCCCCCTGGCGGTGGCTGAGGGCGAAAAGCCAAAAGCGCAGGGCAGAGAGCAGGGAGTCTGGTGCTGTTCCCGGCTCCGCACTCTCTGCGCCCAGTGCTCCGCACTCCGCACTCCGCGCTCCGCGCTCCGTTGAGGAATTCTGGGCCTTGAAGGACGTTTCCTTCGAGGTGAAACAGGGCGAGGTGGTGGGCATCATCGGCCGCAACGGGGCCGGCAAATCCACCCTGCTTAAAATCCTCAGCCGGATCACGGAACCCACCGAAGGCCGCGTGCGGATCAAGGGCCGCGTGGCCAGCCTCCTGGAAGTGGGCACGGGATTCCATCCCGAATTGACCGGGCGGGAGAACATCTTCCTCAACGGCGCCATCCTCGGGATGAGCAAGGCGGAGATCAGGGCCAAGTTCGACGAGATCGTGGCCTTCTCCGAAATCGAGAAATTTCTGGACACGCCGGTCAAACGTTACAGCAGCGGCATGTACGTGCGGCTGGCCTTTGCCGTGGCCGCGCACCTGGAACCCGAGATTCTGATCGTGGACGAAGTGCTGGCCGTGGGGGACGCGCAGTTCCAAAAGAAGTGTCTTGGGAAAATGGGCGATGTTGCAAGAGGCGGGCGAACCATCCTGTTCGTGAGCCACAACATGGGCGCGGTGGCCAGCCTTTGTTCATGAGGCTTTTGGCTTGAGGTAGGTGCGCTCCGCACTAGGGTGGCGATGAGTAATGTCATCGACCAGTATCTAGGCCAAAAAGGACCCGACCATAACCAAAACCTGAATTTCACCGCGCTCCCCCGACCATTCAGCGGAGATAGCCGCCTCCGCCTCGAATCGCTGGAGTGGCTTTGCGCCGTGCCTCTTCGGCACGGCCAACCGGTCAAAGCGCTCATTCAATTCCGCACCAGCGGCCCTCTGGATGATGTTACGGTGGGGATTGGTTTCTCCACGATTGAGGGCACCCGGATGCTTACTTACGAGACTGATTTCCAGGACGGTTCCCGCCCAAGTCTGTCAGAAGCGAGGTCCTACTTGGCACAGGTCGAAATTGATTTTCTGCCTCTGGCACCGGGCAACTATGCGCTCGACATCGGCTGCCGCTCGGGCGACGCCTACGGGCTCGATTATCTCCCCGCGGCAGCTCAACTGGAAGTCATTCCTGGCCCGAAAACGCCGGGCTACATTGTCCGCCAGGACGCGGGCGTGCGGCTGCCAAGCCGCTGGTCCTGGGTTCGGTAGAGCCTTAACCAAGACTCCAAACCATGCGTCGGCAAATCAAACGCTTCATCAAGCGCATCCTCGGCCCGAAAACAGCACCTCATTGGACGGTGATAGCCAACGGAATTGACTTCCGCTCTGGTCTGGGCGACTCGGCCTGGCTGCTCTACGGCCTTTGCCGCTCAATGAAGCCGTCGGTCTGCGTCGAAATCGGCTCAGCCCGGGGCAAATCTGCTTGGTTGGTTGGAAAGGCCCTCAAAGAAAACGGCAGCGGACGGCTCTACGCCATTGATCCGCACATCCGTACGAATTGGAACGATAGCGAGTCCGTGGATACTTATGAACTGATGCGTGTCAACCTGGAACGGCTTGGTGTTCAAGATGTCGTCACTATCGTACGCAAAACCTCTATTGAGGCGCTGGCCGGCTGGTCGGAGCCGATCGACCTGATGTTCATCGACGGGGACCACAGTTACGAAGGCGTGAAGGCGGATTGGGAAGGCTTCAAGCCGTTCATGAAGTCATTTGGCCTCGTGATTTTCCATGATACCCTTTGGGAGTTGAAGCCCGATCCGAGATTGTATCGTGCGGACATGGGGGTGCCGCGATTCGTCGACGACTTGCGCCAAGAAGGCTACCAAATACTCACGATTGAACGAGACTGCGGGCTCTCCGTAGTTCAGCCAGTTAGAGGTGGAAGTGCGCTAGTTCCGAGGTGATGAAGTAATTCGGAAGGCTTGCCGCTGCGGCCTGGGTGAGGTGGACCCCATCCTTTAGCCCACTGAGCGCAGAAAATAAGATGGATTCTCGCGGTCTGCTGTCATCGTTACTTTTGTTTGTCTGTCGTTCACTCTGCGCTTCAACCCCGTTTGGAAAAGAGAGAACGAGCCGTGCGTGGCACTGCCTGTCCTCCCTCTCCCTTTTGATCGGGTTCCAATACTTACCGCCGCAGGCGGTCTGATTTCAAGTCTTTCTGTTCGGCCTTGAGCTTTGGGGCTGCATCGCTTCCCATCTGGCTGGCTGGGCTCCGTGAGCGCCGGGATCAAAGTACACTTCTGCCGGCGTCGCATAACCCAGTGCCTGGTGCGGACGCTCCTGATTATAGCCGTCAAACCACCGGCCCAACCCGCGTCCAGCCGCCAGCCCGTCGCCGTAATCCTGCAAATAGATGTCCTCATATTTGGCGCTCCGCCACAGCCGTTCGATAAACCGGTTGTCGATCCACCGCTCCCGACCGTCCATGCTCACGTCCACGCCCGCCGATTCCACTGTGTCGATGAACATCGGCGAAGTGAACTGCGAACCTTGATCGGTGTTGGAAATCAGCGGGGCCTGCCGTCCGGAGCGCAGCGCCGCCTCCCAGGTGTCCACACAAAAAGCCGCCTCCAGCGTGTTGCTCAACCGCCAGCCCAACACGTAACGACTCCACCAGTCCATCACCGCCACCAGATACATGAACCCTCGGGCCATGGGCACATACATGATATTCGAACACCAGACCTGATCCGGCCCCGTCTCACCACCAGATCCCGCAGCAGATACGGATAAATCTGGTGCCCCGGTGCCGGCAGACTCGTCCTGGGCTTGGCGTAGATCGCCTCGATCCCCATCAACCGCAGTAGCCGGACCACCCGCTTGCGATTGATGACCCGCCCCTCCCGGCGCAAGCTGACCGTCAGCTTGCGGCTGCCGTAAACCGGATGCTCCAAGTGCAGCTCGTCCAACCGCCGCAGCAGCGCCAGATTCTCGTCCGTCTCCGGCGCGCACTGGTAATAGTAAGTGCCGCGGCACAGGTCCAGCAACTCGCACTGATGCCGCACACTGACTTGCGGATCCGGGCTGATCAGTTCCTGCAAGCATGTTACAGCCCCAGTTGTTTGGACTTATTTCAGAGCCATCCCGCAGCAAAACAGTGAAACCCCCAAGAAATCAGGGCCTTTCGAACCTTTTGGATTCTGTGGGATGGAGTGTGCCGTCCAAAACGGGATTCTAAGTGAGAAGCATCACTGAAATCAAGGGTTCTGCGCATGTTTCCTGTGGGATGGCACTGGACTTTTTTTAAGCCAGTCCAAGTCCACCGTCAGTTGCCCGATCTTCTGATGCAATTGCGCAATCAACTGCTCCTGGTCCGCCGCCCCCGGTTGCACGGGCTCGAACAACTCGGGCAGATGGTCCCGAATCGTCGCGCGCCACTGCGTCACCTGCGTCGGATGCACCCCATACTCTCTCGCCAATTGCGAGACCGTCTTGAGCCCAACCAGGGCTTCGAATCCCACCTTGGCCTTGAAGGCCGCACTATGCCGTTTGCGTTTTGCTTTCATAGTCTGCTTTCTCTTCTCCAGCAGACCAGCGAAAGTCCATCTTAACTTGTGGTCCAATTATTGGGGTCCACCTCAGTGCGCTTGTCCGCATGACTAATCCACACACAGTACTTTCGAACGGGACGCGATTACACAATTACATCACCTCCTGTGAAATCAGTCTTCGAAACCCATTTTGCACCTTCTACTTGCCGTGGACATGTCGGCAGTATGTCAGGTTGCACAACTATCCGAGCGGCCCGGGCTTGGAGCGTCGGTTGCGGACCTGGATCCTGCGGCAAACTATCTCGTTCGGGCGCCGTTTTCTCGCGTGTAATTGGGGGTGGATGTCGCTAATGGTCCGCGGTGAGGAGCGTAGGTTCCCCGTCAACCCGTTAAACACGCAGTTTCAGAGTGTCTATGGGCCTGCATATCGTTCAGGTTACGAACCAGAAACGAGTGCTTTGTTCGACCGCCTGATACCACCCGACGGGGTCTTTTTTGACGTTGGGGCAAACTGGGGACACTTCTCGCTCTATGTCGCTAGCCGAGAGGGATTTTGTGGTCGAGTTCACGCGTTCGAACCCATGCCACCAGCATTTAGAGATTTGGAGTCAACCGTACGTGCGACGAGACTAAATCATTTGGTTGAGATACACAATGTGGCACTTTCAGACAGTGATGGCTCGGCAGCGATGATCCTCCCTGACGGAGAACACAGCGGCCTCGCGACAATTTCTCCAGGAGCCTCGGGACATGCCGTTTCTCTGTCTAGGCTCGACAGTCTTCAGTTACCTAACCCAACATTGATAAAGATCGACGTCGAAGGCCATGAAGCAGCGGTCCTCCGCGGGGCCTGGCGAACCATCGACGAAAACCGTCCGATGATTATCTTCGAGAGCTGGGCGAACGACTCCTATACGTCAACTTTTGAACCGTTTCGAATACTTGAGCGACACGGTTATCGGTTCTTCCAACCGACTTTTGCACGAGAGGCGGATGGTTGTCAATTCTTGTCTGGCTATGGCGGCAACTCCGGCGTCATCGGTCGGGTCACATTGGTTTTGGTGGCATTCGAACCGAGAGAACGGTTCCTACTCGCCCCGCAACTGAATGTGCTTGCTTGCCATCACTCGCGGCTTAGAGAACTTATTGATGCCTTGCGAGCATAAGCATCCCGGCGGTGATCCAGTTGGGACTTAACCGCGGCGGAGGTTCTGTGAGTGTTCCCGCGCATGCCGCAAGCGGTGTCGTTCCGACTGGCGTGCCCTGGTTGACGTCAGCCAAGGTAAGCCGATTCTCACCCAGACGGGCGCTCCATGGCGTATGGCGCAGGCTGAACCTCCTGCGTGAATCCTGGTCTGTCGTCAAAAGCTGCGGTCTTCCGCGCTACGTTCTTTGGTTTGAAGGCGGATTAGGAGACCACTTGCTTTGCACCGCCATCGCGCGTGAATTGCGTAAAAGACGGAAGCGTGGGATCTGGATGATGACGAGGCACCCTGAGTTGTTCGAGAATAATCCAGATTTCGATTCAGTGATTCCGGAGCATAGGCACTTGTTGAACGCTGGGCGTTGCCTTTGCGCCCGTGTCACGGAACCTCGTTACGCACCAGATGTGCCTGGGGAGGACAGACAACAAAGGCCTGGTTGCCATATTATCGCGAGGATGTGTGATCTTGTCGGAGTCCGGGGTGAGGTTGAGCTGAGACCCTATCTAAACCTGACTGCCGCAGAGCGCTCCGATGGCGCCCTGATCGAACGTCAGGTCGCCATCCAGTCTTCCAACGCGGGCGGTCGCTGGCCAGCGATCACCAAGCAATGGTACCCGGATCGCTTCCAGGCTGTTATCGACCACTTGAAGGGGGAATTCAATTTTGTGCAACTCGGTTCCTCGCATGACCCGTCTCTGGCTGGAGCGCTTGATCTGCGCGACAAGACATCTCCCCGCCAGAGCGCTGCCGTCCTAGCGAATTCGCTGTTGTTCGTCGGCTTAGAGGGCTTTCTGATGCACCTTGCTCGATCCGTGGAAACGCGATCAGTGATAATCTATGGGGGGAGGGTTCTGCCTGCCGAGATCGGATACTCGGGTAACGCGAACCTTTATGTTCCTTTGCCATGCTCACCTTGCTGGAAATACAACTCGTGCGAATACGATCGGGAGTGCATGAAGCGAGTTTCTGTTGAGGAGGTGGTGACTGCCTTAAGACACCAGGCGGCACGAGTGGGAGAGCCCTTGGCTGTGGACAAGGCTGTCATTCTCTAACGGATGTGCCTCCGAAGACTGCACAGAAACTGGATTGAGACCTCTGAAAAAGGCTGTTTGAGTTGGTCGTTTTAGTTGTATCGCGAAATTTCACCGTGAAAATGACCGACCCAACCGATGGTCCCGGCGTTGTTGCGCCTCGCCGTCCGCGGTTTGAACCCGCTGGCGGACGTTGGCGGCGCGGTCTTTCAGGCCGCTCCCAAGTTGGCCAGCCGTTTCAGGTTCCAACAAATGCATTTGAACTCCAGTTCCAGCCGGTTGGCCTCTCGCCCCACATACCGCACCCGCCGATAACCCGTGCTGCGTCTCCACCAGCCGAACACTTTCTCTATTTTGCAGCGGATCGAACGGAACAGCCGGTTGGCCCGTATCGCCGAATCCCGCAGGGTCTCACCGCGACTGGGCTTGCGCAAAATCCCGTTGGCGACGCCGGGCTGCCCGCACCATTGGCTGCGCTCCCGACTCCAATAGGCTTTGTCGGCCATCACCATCTCCTCGTCGCCTTGGACCACGGTTTCAAATTCCTGGCGGTCATGCACGTTGGCGCTGGTCAAGGTGACCGCGCGAATCAGTGTGTGGGTTTCATCCACCGCCACCTGCGCCTTGGAACCATAATGCGGCTGGCCCCGTTTGACCGTGTAGCCCGCATCGCCATCCCCGCCGGTTTTATCTTCCTTGGCCGGCACACGGCGGGCGGCCTGCAACAGCGTCGCATCCACCAACGTGCAGGTCTTCAAAATCAATCCCTTTTGTTCCAACTGCCGGTTGACCAGCGCCAGCAGGTTGTCGTGCTGGCCCTGTTGGCGCAGCCGCTTGCGGAAGTTGACCAGCGTGGTTTCATCGGGCACCGCCTCCTGCAACCCCAAGCCGACCAAGCGCCGCCAACTCATACGGTCGCCCACCAGCTCCTCGCATGGCGGATCCGACAGCCCGTAGCAATGTTGCAGCAGACTCATCTTGAACAAAACCAGCGGGGCACATGGCGGCCGGCCGGTGGTGGCCGGATACATGGCCTGCAACGTCCGCTCCATCGGCTGCCAGTCCAGGGCCGTGTCGAGCGTTTGCAGAAAATCGTTGGCCGGGGCCGAAGGCATGAAACTGTCCAGAAGTCCAAGCTGAGGATGGGTCGTCGTGTGCATGTCTTTCAGATTTCCTTCTGCGCGTCTTGTTCAAAGGAGTTTTTCAGAGGTCACGGATTATGAACATCGATCAACTCCTTGGTGAGGCGGGCTTTGATCTTCACTGGCAAATGAGCCGTTGTGAGCGACTAGAACTCATCTCATAAATAGTTGAATTTTGTTCTTGTACGTTTCCTATTGATGTATAGGTAGTTATGGATGGACCTGACAGACCAACAATGGGAAGTAGTCAAAACCATCCTGCCGGAGGACCCGGTAAGGGACGATGGACGAGGTCGTCCCTGGAGTGATCGCCGCACGGTGTTGAATGGAGCGTTATGGATTCTGCGCACGGGAGCACCATGGCAAGACCTGCCCGATCGATACGGGCCGCACCAAACTGCCCATCGGCGCTTCCAGAACTGGGTGCGTTCGGGAGTCATGGAGAAACTGCTCGTAGCCTTGGCGCAACATCTCCAGGACGCCGGGGGATTGGATCTCAAAGAATGTTTTGTGGACGGGACGTTTGTTCCGGCCAAAAAAGGGGGCGCTGCGTCGGCAAAACCAAGCGTGGCAAGGGGACCAAGATCATGGGTATTGCAGACCGCCATGGTCTTCCTATCGCCCTGCGGACAGAAAGCGCTTCGCCAGCTGAAGTGAAGCTGGTGGAGCAAACGCTCGAAGAACGGATCGTGCCGGATGTACCGGAACGGTTGATCGGCGACAAAGCTTACGACAGCGATGGGCTGGACAAACAGCTGATGGAAAACTTCGGCACCGAAATGATTGCGCCCAATCGAGCCAAGCGCCGCCAGACTCAAGATGGCCGGCCGTTGCGCCGTTATGTGCGCCGCTGGAAGGTTGAACGCATGTTCGCCTGGCTGTTCAACTTCCGACGCTTGGTTGTTCGCTACGAATATCACGTCGAAAACTTCAGGGGATTCCTACAATTGGCCGCTGCTGTCATCCTCCTTAGGCATTTATGAGATGGCTTCTAGCCTTGGTGGCAGTTCTGAAGAGGCTGCGCCCGCCGCTCTCGCTCGAAGTGGGAACCTATCGCGGCGGATCGCTTCAAGTGCTCTCTCGCTTTTCGCAGCAGGTCATGTCGATCGACATCGATCCCGAAGCGGCGCACCGCCTAACAGGCCGGTTCGAGAACGTGGAGTTTCGGACGGGAGATTCCCAGGCTCTACTGCCCAAAGTGGTTCAGGAGATCAACCGCAGCGGAGCCGACCTGGGATTCGTTCTGATCGACGGGAACCACTCTGCTTCGGGAATTCGCCGGGACATCGATGCGCTGCTCGAATTGGTCCCTCGGACGGCTGTTGTCATGCTGATGCACGATAGTTTCAATCCAGACTGTCGCACCGGGATGAAATCAGCTTCGTGGGAACTCTGCCCATACGTCCATTTCGTCGAACTGGACTTGGTCCCAGGGGTGTTCATCGCTGGGACCGTTGACACCGCTGCCCCTCGGACGATGTGGGGCGGGTTTGCGTGCGCCGTGCTTCTGCCGGAGAAGCGGAGTGGTTCGCTTGCGGTCCAGGAATCACAAGAGGAGATGCACGGCGCAGTTAAACGCATTTCCAGCCATATTCCGACGAGTCGATGGCATGGACTTCGGGAGCGGATTCGCACTATTTGCCGTTGAGATTGGCTGTTCCAACTGTGCTGGCGGCAATGCTGAGCATGGATCAATGGCCCTGCCATGTCGGTAACACGATTCTTTGACAGGCCCAGTCGTGGATGCGAGCGCGGATCCAGTTCCTAAGCTATGACGCGGAGAGTGACGTGGGTGGTGTCAGCTGTTGGTTGCGTACACTCGTGCCCCGCCTGCGTGAGCAAGGAATTGATGCCCGCGTGGATTTGTTCTGTTTTGGTGACAAACCGGGTGCGAATGCAGAGTGGTATCGAATAAGCAACGTGCCGTTTCGCTGGAGTCCGTGGTTGCGTGACACCGAGGCGGCCGTCCGCCAATGTTTGCTGTGGCTGAGGGAAGATTTGCCACAAGTCTATGTCCCCAATTGCATTTTGCCAGCTTACTTTGCCGCCGCCGAGGCAAAGCGGTGCGGGGCTCGCACCATCGGCGTGCTGCATTCAGATGACCCATTTTATTGGGGACTTGTGGATGAGTTTGTGCATGGCGGCGAGAAGTGGCGGTTGGAGGAATTGGTGGTGGTTTCGCGCTTTCTTCGTGATGCTTTGGGGGCAAACGGTGGCTTGACGATGCCGGTCCATGAGATTCCGTGTGGCGTAACCATCCCTCAAGGGAGCGTCGATAGGCCAGCGGGAAGGTTCCGGATTGTCTATACGGGCCGGCTGGTTGAAGAGCAAAAGCGGATTTCTGACCTGGCGCGCGCGTTTTGCCGCGTGACCCGCGAGCATCCCGATCTCGATGCCTGGATCGTCGGTGCTGGTGCTGGCGAAGCGAGCGTGCGGAGTATTCTCAAGGCGGAAGGCATGGAAGAGAGAGTGGTTCTCAAAGGCCCGGTGGACCATGCGCATATCCATGAAGTGCTTGCAGAGTGTCATGTCTTTGTCTTGTTGTCAGATTATGAAGGCGTGCCTGTGTCGTTGATGGAAGCCATGTCGGTTGGGCTGGTGCCGATTTGCCTGGAGACGCGGAGTGGAGTTGGCGAGGTCATCAGTCACATGCAGAACGGCATCCTCGTCCAGGACCGGGAGAGTTCCTTCTCGGATGCGGTGTCCTATTTGGTGAAACATCCAGGCGCGTGGTCTGTATTCTCCGCTGCAGCGCGGCGGACGATTTCAGAACGATATTCCGAGGACGACTGCATTGAGCGGTGGAAGTCGCTTCTGCTTGCCAATCCACCGGTGGTTTCATCCTATCGGTGGCCCAGACTGCGGCTGAAGCTTCCACCGCGAAATCCCAAGTTCGGCCATTACGATCAGCGCCCCCCAGGCCAGTTGCGGCGGGTATGGAATCGGGTACGCGGGTTGGCTGCTATAGAGCAGCGGAAGGTCGTGGAAATCGCGCGTTCAATTCGTCTTCGTTAATAACTCCGTGCGCTTCGCCTTCATCTCGACGATGTCGGGTTACCCGTGGGGGGGAAGCGAGGAACTGTGGTCTCGATCTGCGGTTCTCCTGGCGAATGCGGGACATCAGGTCACAGCCTCGGTCAGCTATTGTGACGCGCTCAGCCCTAGAATCACGCAACTGGCCGAGGCGGGAGTTGCCGTACACTTGCGCCGGCCGCTGCGGCTCACACAACGCGTTTTGCGCTACTTGCTACCACGGACACCACGGGATGCCCGCGATCATCTCGATTGCAAGTGGCTGGGGCGCCAAAGGCCTCATTTATCTTGCATTTCACAGGGTAACGTCGCCGACGGTTTGCCGTGGAGCCTGCGCTGCTTGCGCCAGGGACTGCCCTACGTGGTGGTTGCGCAGGCGAATGCGGAGTTTCTATGGCCGCGGGATGAAATGGCGGAACAGTTGGCCACGGCGTACAAGTCCGCCCGGCGGTGCTTCTTTGTTTCACAGAACAATCTGGCGCTGCTGGAAGATCAGATTGGAGCGCGGTTGGAAAACGCGGCGGTTGTCCGCAACCCGTTTAACGTCTCCTACAGCGCGCGTCCGGCGTGGCCGGAGCCAGGTCCGGACTGGCAGCTTGCATGCGTGGCCCGGCTTGAACCGGCGGCGAAAGGGCAGGATTTGCTGATGCGCGTTCTCGGCCAAGACAAATGGAGGAAGCGAAACATCCGCGTCTCTTTCTACGGGGAAGGACCATGTGAGCACACCTCACGCAAGCTCGCCGAGCGACTTGCGATCCGCGCCGTCGATTTCAAAGGCCAGTTTGGGGACGTGGAAGGGATTTGGCGTCGTCACCATGCCTTGGTGTTGCCCTCCCGCTACGAGGGACTGCCTCTGGCACTCGTCGAAGCCATGCTGTGCGCCCGGATCGCCATCGTCACTGACGTGGCGGGAAACGCGGAACTCGTGGAGGACGGGAGGAGCGGTTTTATCGCCGCCGCACCCACGGTCGGGTTCTTGGATGCCGCCATGGAAGCGGCATGGGCCCGGAGGGATCAGTGGGAGTGCATGGGGCAGGAGGCACGCCGCCGGGCCGCGGCATTGGTTCCGGCGGATCCCGCGCTGGCGTTTTCGGGCCAGTTGCTGGAACTAGCCACCGCCAAATCGTGACAATGTACGAGGGACAGTCGATTGCCGCCGCGTCTTGGGCCGCGACGGAGCGAGGTGGTGCAGGGAGGCGGCGTCCGGCATGCTGTAATAGCGCCCCGCGACGACTGCGCGAACGAGCGCCAACTTTAGCTCCACGGCAACCGGCCAAAACTCATTTGCCCGGCAGGACTGGCCCCGCGAAGTGAATAGTCCGGTCATCATCCTGATCTTCACCCACAAACCGCGGTTGGAGTGGTATGAGGCAATCTCGCTCCGACAGTGCGTGCGCGTGTTGGGGGCACATCCGATGCGATTAGTGTGCCCCGAGGGGCTCGACATCGCCGCCTACCAACGGCTGGCGCCGGAACTGAGAGAGGATATCATTCCCGGCCGGTGGCTTTCCAGTGTTCGGGCCTATAATCGGTTCAAAATACTCCCCTTTCTCTACCGCCGCTATGCGGACTTTGAATACATGCTCACATACGAACTCGATGCGTTTGTTTTCCGGGATGAGCTGCTACGGTGGTGCAGTGAAGGGTGGGACTACATTGGCGCGCCGTGGTTCGAAGGCTGGAGTGCAACGGACTCAGACGCTAAACCGATAGGTGTGGGCAACTCTGGATTCTCTCTTCGCAGGGTTCCGGCGATGCTGAGAGTCAACCGAAGCTGGAAACTTATTCGTCCGGCTCGGGATGTTTATAGCGAATGGCGTATCTGTAACCGGATGACGCCGCGGGGCATGCTGCGTCTCCTGCGCACGCTGCTTGCGTCAAACAACTTTTTCGCGGCGCTCAATGGTTATCAAGGTAACGAAGACGTGTTCTGGGGTATCGTGGCCCCCAGTCGTTTTGCGTGGCTGCGGGTCGCCCCGTACGAGGTCGCCAGGCATTTCTCCTTCGAGATGAATCCGGAGAAGCTATTCAATGAATGCGGTGGCCAGCTTCCATTCGGATGCCATAAGTGGATGGCCGACTCGCTTGGGTTTTGGCGAGACAAGATTGCCGCACTGGGTTATGAGATTCCCCAGGATAAAAGCGGGTGCGGTGTAGAGTGCTGAAGAGCAGTTTCGAGTGCTCGGTGGATTGTCGAGTCGGCGGCGTCCAAACGATTCAAGGCTTCGTTATCGAAGGCTGATGAGCGTGGGTGCGGCCGGCGTCCCACGCCCTCGCAGCGGACCTGTGGACCACAACTGTAATGCATCCTCGTGATGCAAGCAGGCATTGGCCACAATAACAACCTGGGGTTGACCCGCTGTGATGGACACCTTGTAGGGGCGGGCGGCACAGGTTTTA
>VFSW01008998.1_pt1 | contig 14283 bp, 10 predicted proteins | sample 5358111 | NCBI WGS metagenome assembly VFSW01 (sample SAMN11554181, study PRJNA540505) | mine drainage metagenome | isolation source: sediment from site ElyBrook_90M | place: USA: Ely Copper Mine, Vershire, VT | collected 2017
ACCGACGCTCGCGCACACACCCACGCATACGCTCCAATCGACATCGCATACGCCAGCAAAGGAAACGCATCGTCGTTGTAATCATGCGTTGCACCGCACACATACGCTCCCTGCGACAGAATCGCGTGCGATCCCAACGTCACCGGTGCCGGGTTATAGATCTCCGCGCCATCTCCAGCCGTCACCTGGTCGGCGCACATCAGATTCCAGGGCGCCCACACCTTCGACCCCGGATAAAAATGACAGTTCGCCCCCATCCTCGCCCCAAACCCTCGCAATAACCAACTCCGCCACCCATGCATCGGTCGCGGAGAAGTACGGTACAGCAGCAGCCAGCATAGATTCCACAGCATCCGCCGCAACTTGTCCTGCACAGAAAACGCAGGCCGCAGATAGGGGTCCGCCGCACTCTCTGCCGCTATATGGTCTGCCGATTTGTAATGAATCTGCCTCGCCATCTCCCGTGTCCCTATCGCCTACCTGCCTACAGTTTGCCTTGCCTCACATTGTCGAACAGACGAATAATCGTCCGAGCATTCTCCCGCATATCGTACTTCTCGTGGAAGCACTTCGTCGCCACCTCTCCCATGGCCTCACGCTCTTCCACTGACATCGCCAGCCACCGCCGTAGCAGTTGCTCCGTCCCTTCCAGCGTATCGCTCTCCATCAACCCCGCGCCGTACTCCGCAATCTCTTCGGCGATATTCACTTTGTCCGCCAACAGCACCGGCTTCCCGCACCCTAGCGCCTCGGCAACCGCAATCCCGAAGTTCTCCTGGTGCGACGGCAGAATAAATGCCTCCGCCGCATGCAACGATCCCCACTTCGCATCCCCGATCAACATACCCGGCCAATGAACGCGAGGGCGTATCCGTGCTGCCGCCACCTTCTCCTTCAAGGTCTTGCTCCACTGCTGTTGATCCGGCCCAGCCATCACCAGGTGCAACTCCGGGTCCTCGGCCGCCACCTTCACAAACGCATCGATCAGCAGATCACAGCCCTTCTTCCGATGGATCCGGCCCAGAAAGATCAGATACCGCTTCCCGCGGACCAGCGGGCACACATCGAAGAACGCCTCTTTCTGCGCATTCGCATCGCCTACCGGCCCGCTCGCACCATAGGGAACCACATACGGATTCCACCGATGACGAGCAAAACTCTGCTCCGCAAGCTGCTTCTCCGCCTTCGAAGTAAACAGCACACGATACGCATCACGCAGCACCCGGTACTCAATCGGCATCCAGTACAGCCACTTCTTTACATGCTTCAGCGGAAAAGCGCGCTTGAAGTAAGGGTCCAGCATCCCATGCGTGAACACCACATACGGTATGCGTCCCCGCAGCACCCGCCATGCAGCATAGCCGCAGTACTGCCACAAACCGTTCACCACCACGCCGTCAAAACGATGCTGATTCGCACGCAACCAGGGAACCAGCTTTCTATTAAAGCCATAGTTCGTCACCGTAGGTCCCAGCGCATGCACCGGAAACCCGACATCTTTCAGATACGGCGCCTCCGGATCATCCAGCGTCACCACCTCGCCCGTGTAGCCTATCGGTCCATAACTCAGCAGCACCCGCACCGACTCAGTCGGGCCACCAGCAGCCGGGTTTAATGTTCCAATAATGTGCAATATCCGCATCGTATTCAATTCACCATTCAGCCCATCCGCTGGGCATCGCTCACGTTCTCGCTTCATCGTCTTCAGGCTTCAATCTTCTTCGTTACCGCTGCAATCGCTCTTCGCAATCCTCGCACGTCTTCCTCAAAGTTCCATCCGGTAATCCGCCTCAGCGCCTGCTCTCCCATCCTCGTCGCAGTCTCGTCCTCACCCAGAACCCTCTGCAACGCCTCCGATAGCGCAGCCACATCGCCTACTGGAAACACACACCCCTCTACGCCCTCGGTAATCAGGTCCGGTTGACAGCCCACATGATCCGACACAATCACCGCTCGACCCGCATTCATCACTTCATTCACAATCAGCCCCCACGGCTCATGGCGCGAGGGCAGCACAAACACACTCGCCAAATCGAAGTACCGCGGCAACTCCGACTGGTTCTTGAACCCGCAGAACCGAATCCCGCTCAAACCGCTAGCTGCTGCCTTGGCCTCCAGAGCCTGTCGCTCCTCACCGTCACCCACAATTACCAGGTAGGGAACTGACGCCAGTGCTTCGCTTTCCACCAGCAAAACATAAGCATCCAGCAGATCCACACATCGTTTCCGCTCGGTCAGCTTCGACGCAAACAGAATCACGGGACGCCCAGCCTCCAGTCCTAACTCGCTACGCAACTGCTCCCGACCCGCGGCTGCGTCACGACTTCGCCTTTGGAAAAACTCATTATCCACGGCATAGGGCATCGAAAACTCAGGAAAATCTGCCCCCAGATAATGCTGCCAGTTCTCCTTGTTCAAACTGCCAATCGAAAGTACTCCATCAATCAGATGCCCCAGCAAGCGGAAGAAGATTCGTCGGATTGCTAGCTTCCATCGCGTGCGCTTCCGATCAATCAGCGTAGCTTCCGCGCGCAACAGCACCGGCACCCCCAGCGCCTTTGCCGCAACAATACCTTGCAGCGCATTCACTGACCAATATCCATGTGTCCACAGCACATCATAGCCCTCTGCCTTACCTCCCCCATCCAGTCGGCTCCAAATGCCATAGTTGATCAGTGATGCAAATCCTGTCTTCCCCTGGTCGCGCAATCGAGGTAAAAACTCGTAACTATACCCATCCAGCAGCGCAACGTCCCAGTGAACCTCCACCCCGAAGCCTTCATCCCGATAGCCTCGTACTGAAAAATCGGAAGAAAATAAAACCCGCAGTTCTATGTCTTCCTCCTGTGCGATACGTCGCAGCAGAGGAGCCTGATACTGAATCGGATGACTCACCAGGTAAGCGACTCGGACCTTCTTCCGCATCATCTCTCCCATACTGCCTGCCATCCGGCCACCGCTGGCCCCCTCGCTCGCATGTCGCTCATGGCCGGCAAGCCTTCCCAGTCATGGCCATGAGCGCTCCACGAAGTACCGTCACGTCCTCTTCAAAACTCCACGTGCGAATTCGTTCCAGCCCTCGTCGTCCCATCGCCGCTGCAACCTCAGGGTTGACCAGCACCTGCTCCAAAGCAGCCGTCAGCGCTGCAACATCTCCTGCCGGAAACACCAGCCCTTCCATCCCATCCCGCACCAGATCCGGATAACATCCCACCTCATCGGAAACAATCACCGGACGCCCCGCGTTCATCACCTCATTCACGATCAGCCCCCATGGCTCATGTCGCGATGGCAACACAAACACCGTGCATAGATCGAAATACCGCGGCATCTGCGTCTGATTTTGAAATCCGCAGAACCGTACGTCGTCCAATCCCTCTGCCTTGGCCTGTTCCTCCAGCGCACTTCGCTCCTCGCCATCGCCAACAATCACCAGATAAGGCTGCTGACTCAGCGTCTGCCTTCGCACTAAATCCCCATACGCCTTCAATAAATCGCTACAGCGCTTGCGCCCCTGCAGCTTGGAGGCAAACAGAATCACTGGTCGCTCACCATCCAACTGCAACTCCCGTTGCAACGCACTGCGATTTGCCTCCGCCGCCTTGCTCCGCTGCTGGAAGTACTCGTTATCCACCGCATACGGCATCAGGAAAAGCGGTACGTCCTCGCCAAAATAATGCTTCCAGTACGCATGATTCATCGTGCCAATCGTCAGCACACCATCCACCACCCACTGCAGCATCTTGAAGTACAGTGCCTTTACCGCCAGCTTCCAACCACTCCGTATCCGGTCCCCCAGCCACACATCAGCGCGCACCAGTACCGGTATCCCCAGCGACTTCGCCGCCAGCATCCCCAGCATTGTTGTTCCGGTGTTGTACCCATGCACCCACAACACATCGAAGGGTAGTTCGTCCCCCCGTCCCTGCAGACGGCGATACATACCGTAGCCAATCGGGTTGAGCACACCTTCTGCTTTGCTCAACTCCAACCGCGGCAAAAACTCATGACGATAGCCATCCAGAAGAGGAATATCCCACTTCACCTCAACGCCAAACCCGGCATCACGGTAGCCCCGCACCGAAAAATCCGAAGCAAAAAAAACCGTCAACTCGATACCTGGCTCTTGCGCAATACGCCGCAGCAGTGGGGCCTGATACTGGATCGGATGACTCACCAGATAAGCCAGTCGTATCCGCCCCGTAGGTTCTGCTTCTATCCCGGTTTGCTTGGCACCCAAGGAACAATCCCTTTCTTCAATGCATTCAACCATCGCGAATCGGAAACGGAAAACTCTACGGGTGAAAGGTAAACAACAGCACGCTGGCAATTCCAAGGGCAGTCCCGATACCACCCACTTTGATCGCAGCTTTCATGTTGTCCGTAGGCAGAAAGACAATATCGTCGGCCTGTAGCACTGGATCAGGAAGCTTGCCTTCGATCACCTTCTTCACATCAACTTTCACAACCGTCCGGCTCACGCCAACCGTCCGTATAATGCGCAGGTCCTTGTACTTGCCCTCGTAACCCACCCCGCCCGCCAGCGTTGCCAGTTGCATCAGCGTCAACGGGGAGTCCTGTACCAGGGGAAACGCCATTTGTGTCTTAAACGCTCCCAGCGCATACACCACGCCCACCCGCGAAACCACCACAGTATCCAGTGCAAAAATCGGCACATCCGCTCGATTGCTCTGTGCCGGGTTCGTCCCCAGATCAACCACAATCGGCGCAGCTACCCCAGGACGATTGATCGTAACAATATGGCTAGCTGTCGACGGCAGGCCCCCCGCAGCCGACAGCACGTCCAGCAATCGCTTCCCGCTCCCCACAGGAATCACCCCATGCGCCTCGCCAATCACCGTCACCGTCTGATTCGGTGATTCCGTAATCTGCACCGACACCTGCGGATTGCGATACATCCCTGCATCGGACAACCGCTGCGCAATCAGCACTTCCAACTCATGCACCGTCATGCCCTTTACCTGCAGTACGCCGATCAGCGGCAACTGGATCGTCCCATCCAGTGCCACCCGCGCCGTCGGCAGATAATCCGTCATGCCGTACAGATGGACCGCCAGCACATCCCCCTCCGCCAGCCGAATCTCCCGCGCCGGCGGATACAGAATCGCCGGATCGGTCGTCGGTGTCAGCGCATGGTTCACCGTCGTTCCTGATCCCAACGCCGGCCCGCTGAACTGCCCTGCAGCCATCCGCGCGCAGCCCAGCAACACCAGTAAACCCAGCAGTCCATGCGATACCACTTTCCTCATGCGACCAGCCCGATCATCTCTGCTCAGACCGAGAAACGCTCGTAGTGTCACCATGGTCATCGCTCAGTCCTTTCTGCTCTCACGCGTCTTGTCGGCTGGACTAGTTTGGGGTTCCCAGCTATCCGCATCCAGGCTGGAGTAGGAATACCCAGAGTACCCGTAGTATCCGTAATACTCCGGCGAACTCATATCCACGGCATTCAACACAATACCCGTCAACGGTGCTCCCGCCCGCAGCAGCAGGTCGCGCGCACGACGCACCACGTGCTTGCTCGATTTACCATGTCGCACCACCAGCACCACGGCATCGCTCGCACGCGCCAGAATCACGCCATCCGTCACCGACAAGATCGGCGGAGAATCGATCACCACGTACGCATACTCAGCCATACACCGCTCCAGCAACTCGCGCATCGCCCCCGAGCTCAACATCTCGGTCGGGAACGGCGGCACCGGGCCACTAGCCAGAATATCCAGGTTCGGCGCATCCGGAATGTGCTGCAATGCATCCTCTAGGCTGCTGCTGTTCGTCAGTACCGTCGTCAGTCCCAGCTTCCCGTTCAGGCCAAACCGATGATGCACGTTCGGCCGCCGCAGGTCCGCATCGATCAACAGTACCTTGCTGTCTCCCTGCGACAGAATGCAGGCCAGATTGCTTGCCACCGTAGTCTTGCCTTCCGAGGGCGTCGCACTCGTAAACAAAATCACCTGCGGCGGATGTCCAACACTCGACAGCATCAACGAAGTCCGCAACGACCGGAACGCCTCCGCAAACTGCGACTTGGGCTGCGTCAATACGCTGATATTCCGTTGTGCCGTCGACAGGTTCAACCCATCGTCGGCAGCGGTTCGGCGCGCCCGCGGCACAATCGCCAGCGACGGCAACTCCGTCACGCTTTCGATCTCAGCAATCGTCCGCAGCCCTGTATCCAGACTCTCCATCAGGAACGCAATCACGATGCCGCCGATCAGCCCAAACACCAACGCCGTGATGATAATGGTCGACTGAGGCTGTAGCCGAGGACTCGCCGAAGGCAGTGCCGGATCGACAATGTCAATCTCCAACGACTCCAATCCCGCTTGGATCCCAGCCGTGCGCAGCCGCTGCAACAGGCTCTCATACAGCGTCCGATTCGACTCAAACTCCCGCTGCCGCAGCGTATACTCCACCAGGTCGTCGCGTAGCTTGTACGCCGCCTGCTTCTCTTCCTCCAGCGCTGCCGTTGTCTGGTCTTCGTCCGACCGTGCCACCACGTAATTCTCTTTCGCATGCAGCATCAGGCGATTCTGCTCCGTGTCAATCTCTTTCTGGATCTCCGCAATCTGCGCTCTCGCGGCCTTCGCCTGCGGATGGTTCTCCCCCAGGGTCGCCTGCATCTGCGCATACGCAGCCCGTTGCGTCGCTATCTGCGAGCGCAGTTGGCTCAGCTCACTCAGCGCCGTTCCCTGCGGAGCACCCAGCATCCCCTCAATCGAGTTTGGCTCCATCCCACTCAACACCCGATAGCGAGACTCCGCAACAATCCGAGCCAGCTTCGCCGCTCCCGCCGCCTTCGCCAGATCATCCAGCGACGTGCTGATCTGGTTATGCGTCGGATCGAAACCCAGCACCCCCAGCTTCTTCTGCAGATCCATCATCTGCTCTTGCGAGGTCTCTACCTGCTGCTTCAAGTCATCCAATTGGCTCGATAGCCACTGCGAAACCCGCTGTGTCGACTCAAACCGAGTCTCATAACTCCGGTGAATATAATCCGAAATCACCTTATTGACGATATCCGCAGACAACTTCGCACTTCGGCTTGCATAGCTCAGCCGGATAATGTCGGTCTTCGGAACCAGTTGGATCTTCAACTCACTCTGCAGCCGGTGGACGGTCGACTGCCGCACGGCATTATCGTTAATGTCCGAGTGCGCCACCGGACCCTTAACCCCCAGAAAATCAGGGTTGTTCGCCAGGTCCATCTCTCGCGCCACCGACAACATCAGAGAGTCGCTCTCCAGAATCGCAACTTCGGTCAGCATCTTCGACGCCGTATCCGAGTTGTATCCCTCCACCGCGCTTACCTTGTACTCGTTCGAAGACCCGCTCCGTACCTCGATCCGCCCATACGACTCATACAGCTTCGGCTGCGTCTGTGCCTTGAAGATTCCATACACCAGCCCAACGCCAACCGCCGCCAGCAAAACCCAGCGACGTTTCCGCAGGATGATCAAGGCCTCCGACAGCGTCGTGTCGGTGACAGTCGTGCTATAGCCGGGCGCAGATGTTTCGGGGAGTGGCGCGGTCGGCGGAGCCTGCGTCTTTTCGGAACCCATTACTACCAGTCTACTCGTTGTCCCCGCCGCGAGGAACTGCTTTTCAGAACTCCTTTTACCCCCCGAATTCATCCGGACAACATCTCAGCCCGTATCTCCAATCCACCAGCCCTTTATGCCCCGTCCCTTCATCAAACTCAGCTATCATGGCTCCAGAGAAGGACTCCTCACCCGTATGCCGAATTCCGTTCAGATCGCCGTCATCGGCTCAGGATACGTCGGCCTCGTCGCCGCCATCTGCTTCGCGGAGATGGGCCATCAGGTCGTCTGTGTCGATAACGACGAGTCCAAAGTCGCCGCCCTCCAGGCTGGTGATCCCCTGATTCACGAGCTTTTCCTCAGTGATCTCCTCGCCCGACACCGCAACACCCGCGTCCGCTTCACCACCGATCTCGCCCAGGCCACCCTAGCCGCACAAGCCATCTTTATCGCCGTCGGAACCCCCCAAAGTGAGAACGGCGACGCCGACCTCTCCTACGTCGAAGCCGTAGCCTGCGAAATCGCCCGCTCACTCACCTCCTACAAGGTCATCGTCGAAAAAAGCACCGTCCCCGTCTATACCAACGAGTGGATTCGCCGTGCCATCGAGCGTAACGGTGTGGACCACCAACTCTTCGACGTCGTCTCCAACCCCGAGTTCCTCCGCGAAGGCTCCGCCGTCACCGACTTCCTCCACCCTGACCGTATCGTCGTCGGCGCCGACCACCCCCGCGCAGCCGATCTCCTCAGCCACATCTACGCCCCTCTTACCCGGCCACTACTACCAGCAGCCCGCCGCCATCGTCGGCCCCTGCTCCGTCGCGCATCCTCCCCCGCTCCTCCTCACCTCCACCAAGAGTGCGGAAATCATCAAGCACGCCTCCAACGCCTTCCTCGCCATGAAGATCTCCTTCATCAACGCAGTCTCCAATCTCTGCGAGGCCGCCGAGGCCAACGTGGAACAGGTCGCCCGCGGCATCGGTCTCGACAGCCGCATCGGCCCCCGCTTCCTCCGTCCCGGCATCGGCTACGGCGGCTCCTGTTTCCCCAAAGACGTAGCCGCCTTCCGCGCCGTCGCCCAGCAACTCGGCACCGACTTCGGCATCCTCTCCGAGGTCGAAAAGATCAACCTCCAGCAGAAAAAACGCTTCCTCAATAAAGTTCGTTCCGCCCTCTGGACCCTCCGTGGCAAACGCATCGGCGTCCTCGGGCTGGCCTTCAAGGGCGAGACCGACGACATCCGAGAGTCGCCCGCCATCGATCTCATCCACATGCTCCTCGCCGAAGGATGCACCATCGCAGCCTACGATCCCGCAGCCATGTCTCGGGCCGCCGCCGTCATCCCCGCCACCCCGCATCTCAGCTTCGCCGCAGACTCCTACGCCGCCGCCGAAGCAGCAGACGCACTGCTCATCCTCACCGACTGGCGCGAGTTCGCCGCACTCGACCTCCCCAGACTCAAGCAGTCCCTGCGCTATCCCATCGTCATCGACGGACGCAATCTCTTCGACCCCGACACCATGACCCGGCACGGCTTCACGTACTTCAGCATCGGACGTTCCCCAGCCTACCCGGCCAGAACGCCCCACTCCAATACCACCGCGGTGCCGTAGCGAATGGTCATCGCCCCCCGCTCGCTCCACGGTCCTCTCCGGTACTATCGTTGCGGAGCCTCGGCTATCGCGTCGAACCTCGGCATATGCGCGAACCACTCGTGGGCTAAAGATACTGGGGCATCATCCTCCACAGTTCACCCGCTTTACTTGTAATTCTGCTTCGGAAAGGGAACTATGTCGTCGCAACAAATTATGGTGACGGGAGCCGCAGGCTTTCTTGGTTCACATCTCTGCGATGCTCTCCTCGCCCAGGGTCACACCGTCATCGGCATCGACAACCTCTCCACGGGACATCTCTCCAACCTCTCCCATCTGGCCAACGAGCCGCGTTTCAGCCTCATCGAGCAGGACATCTGCCTCCCCTTCGACCCCGGACACCTCGACTACATCTTCAACTTCGCCTCCCCCGCCAGCCCCGCCGACTACGCCCGTCTCGGTGTCGAAACCCTCATGGTAGGCTCAGCCGGAACCATCAATACCCTCAACCTCGCCCGCAAGTACGCCGCCGGCTACCTCCACGCCTCCACCTCGGAGTGCTATGGAGACCCTGAAGTCCATCCCCAGGTCGAAACCTACTGGGGACACGTCAACGCCATCGGCCCACGTTCCGTCTACGACGAGGCCAAGCGTTTCGCTGAGGCCGCAGTCATGGCCTACCACCGCTACTACGGCGTCGATACCCACCTCGTACGCATCTTCAATACCTACGGTCCGCGGCTCCAACCCAACGACGGACGCGTCATCTCCAACCTCATCATGCAAGCTCTCGCCGGACAACCCCTCACCATCTACGGAGACGGCTCCCAGACCCGCAGCTTCTGTTACGTCTCCGATCTCATCGAAGGCATCCTCCTGCTCGCACGTTCCCGCGAACATCTCCCCGTCAATATCGGCAACCCCGACGAGTGGACCATCCTCGAGTGCGCCCGCGAGATCATCGCCCTAACCGGCACTCCTGCCGACATCCACTTCCAGTCCCTGCCTATCGACGATCCCACCCGCCGCCGTCCCGACATCACCAAGGCCAGAACTCTCCTCGGATGGCAACCCACCATCACCCTCCGCCAGGGCCTCGAACTCTCGCTCCCGTACTTCCAATCGCTGGTTCTAACGCCCTGAGCCAGCCGTCACTCCTACCGTTGCGCAGGACTCGTATGCAACTGCGGATACCACGTCACCTGGAATGCTCCCACCGTGTCGCTCTGCAATCCCGGCTTATAGAACGGTGCCTTCCACCGTTCGTATTGCAACCATCCGTTCAACTCCACATCCGGCCCCAAACGCTTCATCACCGACACCTTAAACTGGTTCTGGGTCGTCCCCCCGGGGATAAAATCCCACGGCGTCTTCTTGTTCAAATACGCCAACTCCACCCACTCATTGCCAGAAAGGTGATACGTCAGCCACGCCTGACCACCCTTCGCCTCGCGTCCAATCCAATCGCCAAAGATTAGCCCCTTGTTCGTGTACCCCTGCCGCTGAATCGTCTCAATATAGTTCGCGCTGCCAAACGAACAGATGTGCGTCGAGCAGTCCGTCGACACCGCTTCCACCCGCATATCCAGCTTCGGCAGCTTGGGGAACTGCGACAAATACAAACCCGTGCGGAACGGAGACCGCCGCGGTGCGCTGATCGGCGTCACATCGTCATGCGTCGTCGAATCCATATAAAACGTCAGGTAATTCCGCACAAACGGCAGGCGGTACGACAGGTTGAAGTTACTAAACCGTGCCCCCGGATCGTTGCGCGAGTACTTTTCCGTCTGCGTCGTATCGTTGATGCTGAAAAATCCATTCAAAAACGTATGCAGTGTCACCGGCTCATGACCGGCACCACCAAAGATCAACGTTCGCTCAAATCCAAACGTCAGGTTATGCGTCGGCTGAAAGGCGAAGCCCTCCGCATGCACCCACGGATGGTTCGGATAGCTATGGCCCTTCAAGCTCCCATAGAAAAAGTCATAGCGCATCGGCCCCAGTACCCGCGAAACCAGCGGAATCCGCAACGGCTCTACCCGGTTGATACGGAACGAATAAATGTTCTCTGCATTGTTCGACCACGCCATGGACCCGCCCGTCGCCGGCCCCAGCCACGCATCCGACTTGCCCCCTGAGATCTCATGCCCCAGCACATGAAACGACAGTGTCGCCTCCACGAGCCGAAAAGGATTCTGCGCCGCAATCGTCCCCTCTGGAATCGTCGTCTGCGGCGCATTCGGTGGCGCATAAACAATCGCATCCACCAGCGACAGTTGGCTCGCCTGTGCCAGCGTATAGCCCTCGCCCGAGGGAGCATGTTGATACTCGCCCCGCACATGCAGCGAAAACCGCCCCATCTCATTCAATGTCGAAAATCCCACCAGGCTATTGAACCCGCTCTGATACGGTCGCCCGTAATCGTTCACCAGCGTCTGTCCCACATGGTAGCTGTCGCGCAGCGTCGTACCACCCACCCCCATCAGCCGCGTATACCCACTAAAAAGTCCATACACCGTGCCCCGTGGCACGTCGCCACTCGGAACCTCCGTCTCCAGTTCCTTCAGCACCACCGCCAGAATCTCTTGCGCCTCCGCGTTATCGTCCCGCAAAATCGCATCCTGCGACTCCTGAAGCATGTGCAGCACGCTCCGCCGCGTCCACGGGCGCATCCCCAGAAACATTGTGTCCACATACCCCAGCGAGTACAGCCGCGTCATCGCCGGATACACCCAGTTATCGACCGGGATATAAGCCGAACCCAGATGATCCCCAGCCGCCATATCCGGCGGCCCATACTGCGGATACGCCGTGTAAGGCTTTTCCGGTGTCGCCGGAGCGGCCGTCACTACAGGCTGTGGCGCAGGCTTCGGTGTCGCCACCGACGGCATCTGACCAGGTGCAGGCGCTGGCGTAACCGGTGTGGTCTTGGAACTCTTGTCCTTCTGCTTCTTATCCTGTGGATCGTACGCTGGCATCGACGGTACCGGCCCCGCAGGCACAGGAGCCTCCATCTGAGGTGGTGTCGTCACAGGTGCACTCTGCGCATACCCCGGCACCCATACACCGCATCCGAACATCGCCAAGCAAAGCATCATCCTGGTCCGCACTAGCACCTCAACCCGGGGTCTACACTCACCCCACCAGTGTAAACCGCTCCACCCGGCGCGCTCCTCTGGCCTAACGCCCACCCCGCGCCAACCGCCCCGCAAATCGTCGCAATGCCGCCGCCATCCAGGCGTCGGTACACACCTTTCGCGCCAGCAAATACTGTCCCATCTGCAGTACCGCATCGCGCTGCACCGGCTTCCGTTCGCCTTCCAGAACATACGCAATGCCTTCCACCAGCACCGGCCCGCCATCCATTCGTATCCTGCCCAGCGACTCCTGCGCCACCCGGTACAACGCAATCGCATCGCTCGCATCCACCGGAATCCCCGGCACGCCGCACTTCCGCGCCAGCCCGCACAACTCAGCCCCACCGCCGCGCTTCTCCTTACCCGCCGCCGGCAGCACCACAAAAATCACCGGCAGCTCCTGCCGTCCCGCCACCTCCAGCACCCGCCGCCAGGCTCCCTTCGCCACTTCATGTCGCTTTACCAGCACCACCACCGCCTGCCTCTGCTTGGTCGTCTTCAGCAGCAGGGAAGCGCCCAACCCCATACTCAGCCGCACCTCGCCATCCGCCACATACGGCAACGCGCCAGCCGCCCGCACCGCATGCGCTTCCCGCGTGCCTGCAATCATCCCCTCCGCGTCCTTCAGTACGGTCCCCAGCTTCGTACCCAACAGGTACTCCGTCGCCACACCCACCTGCGCATCCAGCACCACATCCCCTGCCATCAGCCCCTGCAACAGCGCCACCCGGCAAGCCTCCTGCCCCTGCGTAGACTCCAGCCGCACCCCCGCCTTCTTCTTTGCCGCACCTTGTAGCCGCTGCACCTGCTCATCCAGCAGCCGCAGCTCCAGCATCTTCCCATACATCGCCAGCATCACCTTGTTCGGAACCAGCGGATTCTCTCCCGCCGCCAACTCACCCTGCTTCATCGCCACTTCAGCTCGCTTCGCACCCATCGCAGACCAGCTCCTCACCCTCATACACTGCGAGGGTTCCATCAGGAACCCTCGTTACCACACATCCAAACAACCGTGTTCATTGCCCCGGCACACTCACAAACCGGAGCACGCCTCGCCTACGCCCGCGCCGGATCAACTCCATCCACATTCAGTCCCAGCTCCGCCAACGCCTTCTGCGCTGCCTTCGGCTTGAACTTGCCCTCCCGAGCCAGCTTCGACAAGGTCGCACCCACAATCGACTCCGCGTTCACCTCAAAGTGCTTCCGCAGATGCTCGCGATTGTCGCTGCGTCCGAACCCATCCGTACCCAGCGTTACCAGCCGAGCCGTCGACCCGGCATTCAACCACGGAGCCAAAGAATCCGGCAGCACCTTCATATAGTCGCTCGCCGCAATAATCGGCCCCTGCGTCCCTTCCAGCGCCGTCTGCAGATAATTCAGCCGCTCCTTCTCCGCCGGATGCAGCCGGTTCCAGCGCTCGACCGCCAGCGCATCCCGCCGCAGCTCCGTGTAGCTCGTCACGCTCCACACATCCGTGTGCACGCCATACTTCTCTGCCAGCATCGTCTGCGCGCGCAGCACCTCGTTCAGAATCGGACCACTCCCGAACAACTGTGCCACTGCCTCGCCGCCAGCCGCAGGCTTCAGCTTGTAAATACCCCGCAGAATCCCCTCGGCACAACCCTCCGGCATCGCCGGCATCGCATAGTCTTCGTTGTACATCGTGATGTAGTAGAAGAGGTCTTCGCCCTTCTCATACATCCGCCGGATTCCATCCTGCACCACCACAGCCAGCTCATACACAAACGCCGGATCGTACGTCACACAGGTTGGCACCGTGCTCGAAAGCACAATGCTGTGCCCATCCTGGTGCTGCAGTCCTTCGCCCAGCATCGTCGTCCGCCCAGCCGTGCCACCCATCAGGAAGCCCTTGCCGCGCGAGTCCGCAAACGCCCACGCCATGTCCCCAATCCGCTGGAACCCGAACATCGAGTAGTACATATAGAAGGGAATCGCCGGAACCTTGTACGTCGAATACGCCGTACCCGC
>VFSW01008999.1_pt1 | contig 14282 bp, 11 predicted proteins | sample 5358111 | NCBI WGS metagenome assembly VFSW01 (sample SAMN11554181, study PRJNA540505) | mine drainage metagenome | isolation source: sediment from site ElyBrook_90M | place: USA: Ely Copper Mine, Vershire, VT | collected 2017
ACCCGGACAGGACTTGCACCTGCTAGAACAACGCGTCTTTCAGGACGCACCATACTACCAATCTAGCAGCACGCGGATGGGGGGCATTAACGGACGAACTCGACATCCACGCGGCGCGGGATGAGGCCGGCCTCGAAACCCAGGTCCAGCAACTTGCGCACCGCCGCGGGCACCACATCGCCGCCGTCCAGGGTGTAGTGGTTGACGTACATTCCCACGAACTTTTCGGCCAGGCTGGTTTCCATGTCGCGCGCGAACTGCAAGGCGTAACTCAAGGCCTCGTCGCGATTGTCCAGGGCATATTGAATGCTCTCGCGCATAAGGCGGCAGCACTCGCTCTGGATCTCGCCCGGCAGCGAGCGCAGCAGTGCGTTGCCGCCCAGCGGCAGAGGCAGACCGTGCCTGGCTTTCCACCAGCGGCCCAGATCCAGCACGCGGTGGAAGCCTTCGCGGTCGTAGGTCAACTGTCCTTCGTGAATGATCAGGCCGGCGTCCACGGAACGCTCGCGCACGGCGGCCATGATTTTATCGAAAGGCGTGACCACGGCTTCGAAGTCCGGCTGGAAGAGCTTCAATGCCAGGTAGGCGCTGGTCATCTTGCCGGGGACGGCGATGCGCTTGCCGGTCAATTCCTCCGGTTCCATGGGCCGCAAGGCCACCAGCATGGGGCCATATCCATCGCCGATGCTGGAGCCGCTGGCCATGAGCACATATTTATCCGCCACGTAAGGATAGGCGTGATAGGAGATGGCGGAAAGATCGTACAGGCCCTCGAGCGCTTTGCGGTTTAGTGTTTCGATATCCTCCAGGACGTGGCGGAAGCTCACTTTGGGGGAGCGGACCTTTTTGGTGGCGAGCGCGTAGAACATGAACGCGTCGTCGGAATCGGGACTATGGGCGCTGACGATTTCCCGTGGCTGAGGTGTCATATGGCAGGGACAGTACATCTCAGTTTACACGGGATCGCGCGCGGCGGGAAGGACGAAAGAAAACGAAAAGGGCGGCTCACCGCCGGACAGTAGACTGCGGGACCCCGTTGCCGGCCATCTGATTAGCGCTTCAAGCGCAGCGCCCGAAATCGGTGCGCATCCGGCCGTTCGAGAATCCCGGTACTGCCTGTCTACAGCCCGTGGCGACAACCGCCCCCACTCTGGCCCGGTTCCATGCACCTCCTGGCGGCTCCAACGGCGGCCGCCTGCTCGGCGTTCTCTGCACAACGGAACCATCACCGGCTGGTTCCATCCATAGTGTCGCTCCGCAACAGGTGCTTGTCAACAGGACCATAGTACCTGGATAATCGAGAATTGGGTGGAGGATGGCCGTGTTCGATCGCTGGCGTTCGCGCAAACCGCAGCCGCTGACAGGCGCTCCCGCCCTGCGGCGGCAAAAGACGTATTCCGGACAAAGCGGTTACGTTTATCAGTATTTCTACGAGGGCCATCGCCCGTACAAGCGCGAGCGCGACAGCGGCACCGAGTACGTATTCGACGTTTCCGGCGACCGCAGAGCCTCGATGCCGGTGTCGGTGCTGGTGAGCGGAGCGGCGCTCGATGACTGGGAGGGGCGGCACGGCCGCACGCTCTACGCCAGCGAGCGCTACGCCATCGCCAAGATGGCGCTGTTCCAGGCTTTCGACGAGCGTCCCGGCCCCGCCTCCATGAACGCCGGCGTGTGCGTGCGCGGCGCCGACGTGGAAGCCATTCTCATCGCGCTGGGCATCGAGTGAGGGCGTCGGCCTTCAACGATCGGCGTCTTTGGCGCAGCGGAATCCGACTTCGGGCCGGCCCACGCGCGCGGGCAGCACGCCGTAGTCATTCACCAGGCTGGGCAGATCGGACACGGGCGATTGTTCAAGAAACGAGTACGATCCGCCGCGTATCTGTTTATATTCCTCGGACGGGCTGAGCGCGGGAAGCAACTGGCGCGCCCAGGGCTCCTTCAGCAGAAACTGGTAGGCGCGCGGGCTGGGAAATGCCGGTGTGTCCACCCACTCCCAGACATTGCCGACCATATTCAGCGCTCCGTAGGGACTGGCACCGGCGGGAAACGAGTCGACCGGGAGCGGGTGCGATTTGGTTCGGGGCGCGCCCAGATTGGCGCGTGCGGGATCCGGATCGTCCCCCCAGGGAAGTTTCCTGCCGTTGGCGCCACGCGCGGCCTTCTCCCATTCGGGCGCCGTGGGGAGCCGTTTGCCGGCCCATAGGGCGAAGGCCCGCGATTCGGGAAAGGATACGTTCACCACGGGCCAATCCGGGGGATCGGTTTCCGCGGTGGCGGGGATGGGCGCGCCTTTCTCGCGGCAGAATCGCAGGTAGGCGGCGTTGGATACTTCGGTTCTGTCGATGTAAAACGCCGCGACCGGTTGTGGCTTGGCGTCGCGGCCAAGCTCCGCCGGGCCGCCATCGGCCAGCACCATGACGCCGCCCGGCAGGTCCAGGGACCGGGCCGGCCGCACCGGTTTGGGCGGTTCGGGCGGGATTGCCCGGCTGGTGTGAAATGCCCGCCGCGCGACCAGTCCGCCGGCTATCAGCAACGCGGCGCACGCCAGGGCGTAAAGCGGCAGGCTGCGCCGGTTCCAGCGCGAACGCGGCGCGGGCGGCGGCGCGGCCCCGGCTACGGGGGCTTCTGCGATCAAAGCATCCAACCGCGCGCGAACTTCGCCGAAACTTTTTGGACGCCGGAGCGGATCTTTCTCCAGGCACTCGCCGATCAGCGCGGCCAGCGCATCCGGCGCGCCGCAAACCCGCAACGGCGACAGGTCCGGAGCCTGGTGCAGAATCCAGCCGCTGATCTCCCCGACGGTTTCACCCTGCGAGACCGCGTGCCCCGTCAGCATCTCGAACAGGACCACGCCGAAGGCATAAATATCGGTGCGGCGCTCGGGCTTGCCCATCATCTGTTCGGGCGCCATGTAGCGCAGCGTGCCCGCGGTCATTCCCGCCTGGGTAAGATTCCATTCGGTGGTGCGCGCGATGCCGAAGTCGATCAATTTCACGCGCCCCGATTCTTCGACGTAGACGTTCGCGGGTTTGATGTCGCGGTGAATGATGCCGAGTCCGTGGATATACTCAAGCGCGGCGGCGAGCTGGGAGGCGATCCGCAAGACACTCTGCCGGCCGGCGAGCGCGTGACGGTCCATGAGCGCGCGCAGCGGCTCGCCCCGCAGATACTCGAGCACCATATAGGGCCGCCCCTGGTATTCGCCGGCGTCGTAGGTCAGGACGATGTTGTCGTGGTGGCAGCGGCAGGCCAGTTGGGCCTCGCGGCGGAAACGCTCGCGCTGTTCGGTGTCGCCGGAAGCTTCCTCCTTGAGGACTTTCAGCACGACTTCCCGTTTCAACTCCGTGTCATAAGCGCGATAAACGTCCGACATGCCGCCACCCAGATATTGCCGGCACTGATATCTTCCAAGCTGTGGCAGCGGGACCCGCGGCGCCATAACAGAGGTATAGCACGACTGGCCAAGCACGGGCCGGGCGCGGTCCTCGCGTCCGGAGTGAGTTCCGCCTGTGGTACCTTCTAGAGGGGCGATTTATGCGTGGAAACAGCAATCGGCTTCTGATGGCTCTGCTGGCCCTGCCGGGTCTGTGCCTCTGTCAGGATTCTTCATCCAGCCTGAACGCGCGCGAGCTCTTCTATCATGAGCAGCAGGATAACGACAAGCTGCCTCCGGTAAGGGCCGCTAAGTCCAGGAGCGCTCCGGCGCCGGCGAGCCAGAAGGCCGCGCCTTCCGGCGTGCCCATCGTTCCGGTCGTGCAACATCTGGGCTTGCGCTACAACATCGTGCTGACCGACCCCAACACGGGAAACACCACTCCCGCCGATCCGGACGGTAACTTCCATCGCGGCGACTGTCTCCAGATCGAGTTTTTCCCTAACCGCTCAGGCTATCTCTATGTCATCCACCAGGGATCGAGCAAGGTATGGGAACCGCTGCTGCCGGGTCCGAGCATGCCGGACGAGTCCAACATCGTGAAGTCGTACACCAGCGTGATGGTGCCGCGGGACCACTGTCTGGAAATTGCCGATCCGCCGGGCGAGGAGCGTCTCTTTATCGTGCTCTCGCGCAACCCCGCGGACATCTACGATCTGCATGAGGCCATCAAGAACGGCCAGGAGCGGCAGGCGCAACCCGCCGCCGCGCCCCCGGCCGCGTCATCCGGCGTGCTGACCGCCGACAATCGCCTGGACGATGCCATGGGGCGGGTCGCGCAACTGGAAAGCCGCGATATCAAGATCAAGAAGATCGCCCGGCCCGCGAAAGACGAGCCGCCCCAGTCGGTGTATGTGACCAACGTGTCCGACACGGGTTCCGATAATCTGATCCTGCGGATCCGGGTGAAACACGTCCGCGAGCAAACCGGACAGAAGTGAGTTATGACTGTCCGGCGGGCGGCTTCGATGATAGCGTGCCTGGCGGGCGCATGGCCCGCATGGCCGCAGCATGACCCGGCGCCGGCGGCCGGCCTGGCCATCGAGATCGGCGTGGAACTCCATCGTGACGGCGGCTGGCAGGCGGTCGATGGACAGACGGTGTTCCATAACAACGACGAGATCCGCTTTCGCTTTCGCAGTTCGGTTGGCGGGTATCTGTACGTTCTGGACCGCACGAGCGGCGGCGACAACGTGTGGCTGTTTCCGCGGCCAGGACAAGGCCAGAGCAGCCGCGTGGAACCGGGTCCGGAGTATTGGATTCCGGACGCCAGGGGATCCTTCGTGGTGGCCGGCGCTCCCGGATTCGACGTGACTTATTGGGTGCTCAGCCCGGTTCCTATCGAGCCGCGCGCCACCAGTCCGCCGCCCCTGGCATCGCAGCCGGGCGGCTTGCTGCCGCGATGCCGCACCGCGGAGTTGCAGGCGCGCGGCATCTGCACCGACGAGCGCGCCGGACCGCATCCGGGTAAACCGGCCGCGGACAACCCCATTCCGCTGCCGGGTTCGGAGCGGCTGATGGCCCGCGACCTCCGGTTCCACTCCGCGGCGGGGTCCACACATATCTCGGCGCCGCACGCCGGGGATGGAATCGTCTTCTATGAGTTCCACATCGCGCATCGCTGAGGCGTTTTTGCTGGCCGCCTGGACGGCTCTCGCGGCGCAGGCGGCGCAGGCGCCGCAGGCTCCCGTGGACGTACAGCAGCGCGATCTCAAGGTCCGGCCCCTGCCGGACCGCCAGAACCAGCCCGCGTCCGTGCCGCGCGGATATGCGCTGATCGTGGGCATCGGCGCTTATCAGAAGCTGGCGCCCGAGGAATTTCTGAAGTTCCCGGAAAGCGACGCTCAGGCTATCTATCGGGTGCTGATCAGCCAGCGGGGCGGCGCCTTCCCCGCGGAAAACGTGCACGTCCTGATCGGCGCCCAGGCCACGCTCAAGAACCTGCGGCATGAACTCGAGGACTGGCTGCCCGCGGTGGCCAAGGAGCCCGACCGCGTGGTGGTTTACTTTGCCGGCCACGGACTGGTGGTGCGCGGCCGCGGCTACATCGCGCCCTGGGATGTGGATATCTCGAGTCCGGAGACTACGGCTTACCCGATGGAGCGCCTGGCGAATGTCCTGGGCGAGCAGGTGAAAGCCCGCTGGAAGGTGCTGCTGGCCGACGCCTGTCACTCCCAGAAGATCACCGCCGAGACCACCGACGACGCCTTCGGCGATCACACCAAGGGCTTCCTGACGTTCACGGCCACGCGCGAGCGCGAGAGCAGCTATGAAGATCCCAAGCTCTCCACCGGCTTCGGCCTGTTCACCTATTTTCTGATTCAGGGCATGGAAGGCGCCGCGGACACCAATTGCGACGGCCTGATCACCGCCGATGAGATCATCGAATACGTGCGCGAGCACGTGCGGGATTACGCGCGCGCCCGGGGCGTCTCCCAGACGCCCACGGAACGCGGCGACTTCGAGGGAGATAGCTTCCTGCTCGGCGTCAGTAACTGCACCGGCGCCGCGCCACCCCCGTCCCTGACGCAGGGCAGCCTGACCATCGAGACCAACATGGACGAAGTCGAAGTCTATGTGGATGACCAGCTCGTGGGAAAGGCGGCCAAGGCACAGCCGTTGAAATTACCCGGCCTGGCCACCGGCGTACACACCGTGAAGGGCATCCGGAAAGGCTATCAACCCGACACCAAGGACGTGATGGTCGTGCCGGGACAGGACCGAACCGTGACCTTACGCATCCAATACCGGCTGGAATACAAACGGGCCGCCATGGAACTGCTGGAGCGGGGCGAGAAACTGCTCTTCAAGCGGACCTCGACTTTCAATCCTCTGACGGCTTATCTGCCGGACCGCCAGACGCAGGGCGATCTTACCCAGGCGCGTTCGCTGTTCAGCCAGGCCCTGAAAGAAGAACCCAACTATGCCCAGGCGGCCTTCGACCTGGCCATGACCTGCCAGCTTCTCTCCGATTCCAAAGCCATGCTGGATGCCTTTCGCCGCGCGATCCGCATCGACCCCACCTACGAGGAGGCGCGCGTGCAGTACGCCGGCGCGCTGATCGAGGAGGGCGACCCGGACGAAGCCATTCGCCAGATCGAGGAAGCGCTGCGCATCGCGCCGGACGACGATGTGGCCTGGGCGCATCTTGCGCGCGCGTACTTGGACAAGGGAGTCTGGGACCGCGCCATCGAATCGGCCGATAAAGCGTTGGCGCTCAAATCCACTAATGACCAGGCGTACTTGTGGAAGGCGGATGCCTTGCGCCGCCAGGCCGCCGCCGCGGCCGGGCCGGGCGGACAGAAGTTGTATCTACGGGCGGCGGAGACCTTTGAGCATTACCTGGCGCTGACCAACTTCTCCACCCCGGCGTACGAAAAGGCCGCCTATTACTTCATAGGCTTCGGCATCGGCGCCCGCCGGCACGCCGACCGCCAGGGTGTCTACGCCTACCAGCGGAACCTGGCCTACATGGGTCTCTGCGACTGCCAGGACAAACTCGGCAATCTGACGCGCGCCCGGGGCGCCTGCCTGCGCGCGATACACTACGATTCCGGCGAGCCGCTCGGTTATTTCTTTCTGGGCAATGTCTACCGGGATATGTTTAACTCCAGCAAGAGGCGGGATTACCTGGTGTCGGCACGGGTTAACTATGCCAAGATGATTCAGATAAATCCCGATCTGGACATGTCCGGGCACGCCAAGGATTACATCGAACAGATCGACGGGCTTCTGGCGCGCATGAAGTAATTCCACGCCACAAAAAACCCTTGCTTTGCGATCCGGTTCCGGGTATCATCGAAACCCAGAGGTTTAGGGCGATGATCCGTACGCAGCGCGTGCTTTCAGCATCGGCAGTCTTTCTGGCGTCCTGGCTGGTGTTGGCGGAATCGCCTCCGGCGCCGGCCCAGAGCGCGGCGGCCCAGTACCACGTGCCCCGGCCGGCGCGCAGCGTGGCTGAGGTCTTACTCCTGACCGCCCAGGAACCCGCGCCTGCGGCGGTCCCCGGCGATTCCGAACTCACCATCACGGTACTGGAAGGCGAGAACGGCGTCAACATCATCAAGAGGAAAACAGCGGTGAAGCCGGTGGTGGAAGTACGCGACAGGAACAAACTGCCGGTGGCCGGCGCCGCCGTGACGTTTACCTTGCCAGGCATGGGGGCGGGCGGCACGTTCGCCAATGGGGCCAAGGTGCTGACGGTGATCACCGACTCCAGTGGAAGGGCCGCGGTTACCAGCCTGCATCCGCTGGGGACCGGCGTATTCAAGATCACCGTGACGGCCACGATGCACGGCCATTTGGCTACGGCGGTCATTTCGCAAACCAACTACTTGACGGTGGCAGCCGCACAGGCTGCGGGGGCGTCGGCCGGCGCCGCGGCAGCGGGCGGCGGCCTTTCCGGCCTGGCCATTGGCGGGATCATAGCCGGCGCAGCGGCCGTGGCCGTGGTGGCGGCGAAGGTGGCCACCGGCGGCAAGTCCGGTTCCACGCAAGCCGCCGCTTCACTGACCCTCACGCCAGGGGCGCCGGCCGTCGGCGCGCCGCACTAGGATGAACACAATAAAGGAGGCTATGTGACGCGGAAATCTATTTTGATTCCGGCCGCCTGTGGCGCGCTGGTGTTCTCGGTGGCGGCGCGTGGCCAAAGCCTGGCGGGTCCCACGCTGGGTTTCGTGTTTGACCCGGCGGTGCGAGGAATCCGGCCGATCTGGGGCGTGCCCGGGGACGCCACTCTGGGCCAACCTATCGGCGCCGGTATTGCGCTCGCCCGCGCGGCGGTCTGTTCCCGGGGCGGCTACGCGCTGGCCGAACCCGCCGGCGGGAATGGCGTCGTGCTGCTGTTGCTCGCGGCCGGCGGCCAGCCCGGCCGGCCCATTCCGGGGCTGCTACCCGGGGCCGATACCATTGCTTTCAGCCCCAGCGGGGACTCGGCTCTCTTCTTTCATCGTGCTGCGGGCACGCTTCAGATTCTGACGGGTCTGCCGCAAGCGCCGCGATTGGGCGGCGAGATCGCCACCGCCACGCTTCCGTCGCCGGTAACCGCCCTGGCCGTGAGCGATGGCGGAGCCTCGATACTGGCCGGCGTATCCGACGGCCGCGCCGGGTCCGTCCTGCGGCTGACGGCGGACGGCCGGGCGATCCCGGTTTTTTCGGCCGAGATGCCGGCGGCGATCGGCTTTTTAGGCGGCCGGGACGATGCCCTGATCGCGGACTCCGCGGCCAACACCGTTTCCCTGTTACAGAGTGTGTCCGGCACGCCGCGGGCCAGCACCGTCGCCGGGCCGCTCGTGGGCATCGCTCAGCCGGTGGCGGTTCAGGCGTCGCTGGACAACCGCCTGGCGGTGGTGGCGAACACCGCGCCGGCCGGCATCGTCACGCTGAACCTGGCCACCGGAGCCGCGCAGGTGGTGGCGTGCGATTGCAAACCCACGGGACTGTCGCGCCTCAAGGGCGCCGCGGTCTTTGCCGTGTCCGGGATGTCCGGCGGCTCGATGGCGGCGTTCGACGGCGACCACCCGCAGCCCAGAATTCTGTTCATGACGGCGGCCGAACCGCGCCGCCGGGTACAGCGGTACAAGCCCGATTGAGGAGCGAAGGTTTATGCGACGAACTCTCAACGCATCCGTCCTGGGCGCCGTGGTTGTGGGTACGTGGCTCTGCCCGCCGGCCTCGGCCCAAACGACGGTATTCAACCTGGGCGATGTCATGGTCTCGGTTGGCAACGGCCAGGTGCAGCGATACTCCGCCAACGGGAAACTGGTGCAGACGCTGGACACCCTGACGGCCTCAGCGCACACGACCGGTTCCGTCTTCGACTCCACCGGTAATTTCTACGTCACGGACTTCGATGCCGGAATGGTGACCGAATTCTCGAACACCGGCGCGCTCATCGGGCCGTTCGGCAGCGGGTACAGCGGCAGTCCCGAGTCTATTCTTGTGGACGCCGCCGGTAATTTCTACGTCGGTTCCGTAGACGGTGACGATCAGATCAGGCAGTTCAGCCCTAACGGGGCTCCATTAGCCACCTATCCCGCCGCGGTCGATCAAAGAGGCACCGATTGGATTGATCTCGCGGCGGATCAGCGGACGATCTACTACACCTCCGAGGGGCAGCGCATCATGAGGTACGATGTCGTCGCCAACTCGCAGCTTGACGACTTTGCCAACCTCGGCAACGTGTCGGCCGGCACCTCATTTGCTTTGCGGCTCCTGCCGGACGGCGGCTTGCTGGTTGCCCACAGCTATGAGGTTGTCCGCTTAGACAACTCCGGGAACGTCATCCAAACCTACGCTCTTCCGGGAGAGACCTACCTGTTCGCCCTGAACCTCGATCCCGACGGCACTTCGTTCTGGACTGCCACCTACGACACCAAGAACGTCTACAAGGTGGACATCGCATCCGGCAACATCCTCTTGACGATTGCGGCCGCGGCCAATGGAGCCAGCGAGGTGGCCGGCCTTTCCGTGTTTGGTCAGATCACTGCCGCGGTGCCGGCCCTGTCGGCCACGCCCAATCCCATGGCCTTCACCTACCAGACCGGCGCCGCCGCGCCGCAGCCGCAAATCCTGTCCGTCACCAGCAGCCCTGGGAGCGTGACCTTTACGGCCGCCGCCAGCGTGCAGACCCCCAACGGCGGGGCGTGGCTGTCGGTCGGCCCCTCCGGCCCTCTGGCCACGCCGGCCAATCTCAGCGTGTCGGTGAACCCGTCCGGCCTGGCGCCCGGCACTTACCTCGGAACCATCACGCTAACGCCGCTGGCGCTTACCAGCCCATCCGCGGCCCTTCCGCTGGCCGTGCAGGTGACCCTCACCGTGACCGCCCCCGTGGCGGTGCTGACTGCCACGCCGGACCCGGTTCTATTCAGCTATCAAATCGGGAGCAGCGCGCCCACGCCCCAGGTCATGGCCGTGACCAGCAGCCTCGGCTCGATGGCTTTCTCCGCGGCCCCCAGCACCCAGAACGGCGGCAGTTGGCTCGCGGTCAGCCCGACACAAACAGCTACTCCGGCGAATCTGAGCGTGGTGGTCAACATATCCGGCCTGGCCGTTGGCACTTACAATGGAAGCATCACCATCAACACGGTGGGCGCTTCCAGCAATCCGTTGGTGGTGCCCGTGACCCTGACCATAACCGCGCCCGTGGCGGTATTGACCGCCTCGCCCAACCCGGTGTTGTTCGGCTATCAAATCGGAAGCAGCGCGCCCGCGCCGCAGACCCTGGCGGTGACCAGCAGTGCCGGCTCGCTCGCGTTCTCCGCGGCGCCCGGCGTCCCGAACGGCGGCAATTGGCTCGCCGTCAGCCCGGCGCAAGGAGCTACTCCGGCGAATCTGAGTGTGTCGGTCAACGTCTCCGGTCTGGCCGCCGGCACTTATAACGGAAGCATCACCATCACGGCGGAGGGAGCCTCGAACCTGACGGTGCCGGTGACGTTGACGATCACTCTCCCCGCCGCGAACCTGTTGCCCACGCCGGCCGCGATCACATTCACCTCTACGGCGGGAAGCGGTGCGCCCGCGGCCCAATCCCTGGCCGTGAACAGCAGCGCCGGCGCCCTGAATTTCACGGCTACGCCGGGCACTCAAAGCGGCGGAGGCTGGCTGTCGGTAAGTCCCGGCAGCGGGACTACGCCCGCCAACCTGAGCGTGTCGGTGAACCCGGCGGGACTGGCGCAAGGCACTTACAACGGAAGCGTGACGCTGACCGCGGGCGGCGCGTCCAACAGCCCCCTGACGGTGCCCGTGACGTTGACCGTCATAGCCATGCCCACACTGAGCCTGATTACGCCAGGCAACCCGACCCTATCGCCCGCCGAGGCGCCACCGAACACGCCGCAACTAACCGTGGGTATCGGCAGCGCTTTTCCGCTGGATATTCAGGGAACGGTGACTCTCACCGTGACGCCCAACACCGGCAGCACCGATCCGGCCATCAACATCGCCGACCCGAACGTGTATTTCGCATGCAGCGGACAACAGAACTGCACGGCGACCACGTTCGCGTTTACGATTCCGGCGAATTCGACACAGGCGGTCCAGATGCCCGCGCTCAACTCCACTGGCACGGTGGCCAGCACGATCACATATACGGTCACCAGCCTGCAGGCGGGGGGGCAGGCGCTGGCTCCGCCCGAGCCGGTGGTACTTACCGTGGCGCAAGGCGCTCCCGCGATCACTTCCGCCTGTTACGCGGTAGTCTCCTCGGGCCTGCAGGTGCTGATTACCGGTTACACCACCACCCGCGCCTTGACCCAGACTGACATTACTTTCCAGGTAGCGGCGGGGACCAACTTCCAGAATCCGGCCCCGGTGGACCTTACCGCAGCCGGCGCGGCGTGGTTCGGGAGCGCCGCCGCCACCACCTTCGGAGGCATGTTCGAGGCGGCCATTCCCTTCAGCGTTCAGGGAAATGCCGCGCTGATCTCCTCCGTGGCGGTCACCATCGGCAATTCGGTGAACGCTTCGCAGAGTGTGCAGGCGCACACTCCCTGCCCGTAGAGGGCCGCCAGTTACAACGCGCCTTCGCCGCGCTCGCCGCTGCGGATGCGCACGGCATCCGCCACGTCGTAGAGGAATATCTTGCCGTCGCCGATCTTGCCGGTCCGGGCCGCCGCCATCAGCACGCCTACGACCTCTTCGGCGCGGCTGGCGGGCACCACCATCTCGATCTTCAACTTAGGCAACAGGTCCACCGTGTACTCCCGGCCGCGGTAAACCTCCTTGTGGCCTTTCTGCCGCCCGTGCCCGCGCACCTCGCAGATGGTCATGCCGTCGATGCCGATGCCCTGCAGGGCCTCCTTGACTTCGTCGAGCTTGAACGGCTGGATGATCGCCTCGATTTTCTTCATCACAGGCTCCTAAGTTTCGGTGACAATGGCGTCTTCGGGATATCCCGACAATCCAAACTCGGGCACATCCAGGCCTTCGCGCTCGACCTCGGGCGTGACTCTCATGGATTTGACCGCGTTCACGGTCTTGAAGACGATGTAAGTGGCTCCAAACGCCCATACGGCGCACAGGGTAGCTCCGCCGAGTTGGCACCAGAACTGGCGCGCGTCTCCGTGCAGCAGGCCGGTCACTCCCTGGCCCGCGTGACCGAGATACGACGACGCGCCGATGCCGTTCCATCCGGAGCCATACGTGCCGTCGGCGAAGATGCCGACGCACACCGCTCCCAGCCATCCGCAGAAACCATGCACCGAGATAGCGCCGCATGGATCGTCGATTTTGGTAACCCGGTCGTTGAACAGCACGCCCAGGCAGACTACGATCCCGGCGAGAACGCCGATCACCACCGACGAAGTCGGCGATACGAAGGCGCACGGCGCGGTGATGGCCACCAGTCCGGCGAGCATGCCGTTGCATGCCATGGTCACGTCCGGCTTGCCGAAGAGCAGATACCAGAAGAGGATCGCGGTGGCGGAGCCGGCCACGGCCGCGAGATTGGTGTTGACCGCAACCACCGAGATGCGGAGGTCGGTGGCGCCGAGCGTCGATCCCGGATTGAAGCCCATCCAGCCGAACAGGAGGATAAAGGTTCCGGTGACGACATACACCAGGTTATGAGCGGGAAACGCGCGCACTTTCCCGTCCGGGCCGTACTTACCCAGGCGCGGGCCGAGTATCACGGCCAGGGCCATGGCGCAGAAGCCCCCTACCGCGTGCACCACCGTCGAGCCTGCGAAGTCCACGTAACCGTGGCCCAGATTCCAGGTGGCGCCAAGCTGCGACATCCACCCGCCGCCCCAGACCCAGCAGCCGAAGACCGGATAGAGAATGGCCCCGATGAACAACTCGCAGAGCAGAAACGCCCAGAAGGTGATGCGTTCACAGATGGCGCCCACGATGATGTACCCCGCCGTCTCCATGAACACCACTTCAAACAGGGTCAGGCAGAGACTGCCGCTGTCATAGCCCGGCCCGACCAGAAAGAAACCCTTGCCGCCCAGGAATCCCCATTGGCCGCCGCCAATCAGGTATTGGTTCAGCGTGGGCGTGCCGCCAAGATTGGATGGCGCGGCATTGACAGCCACCGCGCCGAACTGGAAGGCGTAGCCGACGGCGTAGTATGCAAGAAAGGCGAACACGTAGGCGGCGAAGTTCAGCATCATCAGGTGGCCGGCGTTCTTCTTGCGCACCAGGCCGCAGGTCAGAAGGGCGAACCCAGCCTGCATGAACAGCACCAGGTATCCGGTGTTGAGGGTCCAGGCGAAATTGGTGGCCACGCGGACGTGCCCCACCGAATCGGCCAGTTTGACCGCCAGCGGTTCTTTCACCGATTGGGCCTGATAATCGTCGAAGGCTTTCTTCTTCGCGGCATAGTCCGGATCCTTCTTATCCGTCGGCTCGGCAACCACGAAGGAGTTACCGGCGGCATCTACCGCGGTAGTCTTGTCTCCGGTCGCGATTCCGGCCGGATCGGGCTTGGGATCGTCGGCGCGTAAGCAAGGCGCGGCCAGAGTCCCCATAAGACCCAGGGCCAGAGCGGCGATCCCGCCGAACAAGCGCGCCCGATGGACGGAGCGCCAGGCAATCAACGGTGTCGAGAGTTTTCCCATCTGTTCTCCTATGTCGCTGGTTCTCGGGGGGCCGGGCCGCGCTCGCAGCCTGTCCCGCTCCGATGAGACGCGCGGGTCACTCCGCGGCGCGGGCCCCGCCTTCTTCCAAAATGTTCCGATGTTGTATCATAGTTCGTGCTCCGGCCCGGACAAAGCGGAAATTTTCTATCGCCGGGATAAGCATTTTGTATGGCTTGTCCGCGCGGCCCGCGGCGCGCTCACTTTTTGGGCGCCACATACCTGAATCCGGCGTGAAGATTACGTTTTAGATCTGGATCGGTTTCAGTCGG
>VFSW01009000.1_pt1 | contig 14282 bp, 10 predicted proteins | sample 5358111 | NCBI WGS metagenome assembly VFSW01 (sample SAMN11554181, study PRJNA540505) | mine drainage metagenome | isolation source: sediment from site ElyBrook_90M | place: USA: Ely Copper Mine, Vershire, VT | collected 2017
GCCCCGCCGCCAGCTCCCGCCCATAAACTCCGTCGAGCCTTACCCGCAGAATCAGGAACAGCACCACGAATCCGAACAGAGCCACAACGGACGTGGCCACCGCCAATCCCGCGTGCCCGAATCCCGCCACGCGAATCAGCGTCACGGCGACTCCGTAATTGATCAGGATCGAAAAAATGCTGACAATCATCGGCGTTCGCGCGTCGCCCAACGCGTAAAACGCCGGATTCAGCACCTTCAGCGCCGCGTAACCCAGCAGCCCGATGGCGTAACAGGACAGCGCCGTGGCCGTCTGCTGCGTGTCGTAGACCTGGAATTTTCCGCCCTGGTAAATCGCGCCGATGATCGACTTTCCCAGTACGATGAGCCCCACCGACGAAGGCAGCGTCAACAGGAAGACCATGCCCAGCGATTTGGAAAATGTGCGCCGGAACTCATCCATGTTCCCCGCCGCCGCGCTGCGCGAAATGGAGGGAAGCGTCGCCGAGCAGATAGCCACGCCGAACAGGCCCAACGGGAGCTGCATGAAGCGGAACGCGTAGCCGAGCCAGCTCACCGGTCCGTCGTATCCGCGCACCGGATCGTGAATGGCGGAGGCGAGGTTGGTGCTCACGGCGACGTTGATCAGCACCGCCGCATTGCCCAGGATCGCCGGCGCCATCATGCGCAGAATGCGCTGCAATCCGGAGTTGCGCCAGTCGAACGCCGCATGTAAACGGACGCCGAGCCGGTGCAGGCTCGGCAACTGCCAGCACAACTGCAGGGCCCCGCCCAGCACCACGCCGATGGCCATGCCGTCGATGCGGGTGATATGAACATGCGGCCCGTTCAAGTGCGGCGCGAGCCAGACGCCGATCGCCACGCCGAAGCCCACCGAGCCGATGTTGAAGAACGTCGACGCCAGGGCCGGCACGCCGAACTTGTTCGACGCGTTCAACATGCCCATCGCCTGCGCCGCCAGCGCCACCAGCAGCAGGAATGGGAACATGATGCGCGTCATCGTGACGGCCAGTTCGAACTTGCCCGGCACCGCCGCGTATCCGGGTGCGAGCGCCGTCACCAGAGGCGGCGCGAAGATCATCCCCAGCGCGCACACCGAGCCCACCACCAGCAGCAGCGCCGTCGCCCCCAGGTTCGCCAGCCTCTCGGCGTCCTTATTCGTGCGGGTGGAGAGATACTCGGTGAACGTCGGCACGAACGCGCTCGAAAGAGCGCCCTCGGCGAACAAATCCCGGGTCAGATTCGGAATGCGGAAGCCCAGGTTGAAGGCGTCCTGAATCAGGCCCGCGCCGAACAGCCGCGCCATCACGATTTCCCGGAGCAGGCCGGTGATGCGGCTCATGAAAACCGCAATCGAGACGATTCCCGCCGAGCGGACGACGCTTTCCTGTGTCGCCGCGGCGGCCTTGGCCGGCGTGGATGCGCGATCAGCTTCCGTATTGTTCAAGGAAATGGGCAATCGTCACGATTCCTGCATAATAATTCGACAGTTTATATTTTTCGTTCGGAGAATGCAGCCCGTCGTCCGGCAAACCGAACCCCATCAAAATTGTCGGAATCCGCAGATGCCGCGCGAAATCGCCCACAATCGGGATCGACCCGCCGCTGCGCACAAAAACCGTCTCCCGGCCAAGCACTTCGGCGAACGCGCGCGCCGCCACGCCGATGGCGTGATGGTTTTTTTTTAATTATATGGCGTCGACCGAGATCTACACCCGCACGTCCACTTGAATGCCCGCCGGCGCGTTGTCCTGCACGAACTTTTTGTAGGCCGCGACGATCTTTTCCGCGTTCTGCTTCGGCACCCGCCTCATGCTCACCTTGGCGGTGGCGGTCGCCGGAATCACCGTTTTTGCGCCCGCCGCCGTGAATCCGCCGGCGATGCCGTGAACCTCCAGCGTCGGCCGCGCCCACACGCGCTCCAATACGGAGTAGCCGCGCTCGCCCGTAAGCGCCGTCGCCCCGACTTCCTTCTTCAGAAATTCGGCCTCGTTAAACGGCAGCGATTCCCAGCTCTTTTTCTCCGCCGCGGCGGGCGCTTCAACGTCGTCGTACATGCCGGGAATCTGGATCACGCCGTTTGCGTCCTTCAGCTTGGAGAGCAGTTCCACCAGCCCGAACACCGCGTTCGGCGCGGCCCCGCCGTATAAACCCGAATGCAGATCGCGCGCCGGACCCTTGGCCTCGATCTCCGTGTACACCAAGCCTCGAAGTCCGATGCACAGGGTGGGAATGCCTTCGGCGTAGAGCGCCGTATCGGACACCAGGGCCACGTCCGCCTTCAGCTTTTCCGGATTCTTGGCCACGTACTCGGCCACCGATTCGCCGCCGACCTCTTCCTCGCCTTCGATCAGGAATTTCAAATTCACCGGCAGCTTGCCGTGCGCCGCCCGCAAAGCCTCCACGGCTTTGATGTGCATGTACATCTGCCCTTTGTCGTCCGCCGCGCCGCGGGCATAAATATTTCCGCCGCGAACCTCGGGCTGAAAGGGAGGCGACGTCCACAACTCCAGCGGATCGGGCGGCTGCACGTCGTAATGCCCGTAGCACAGCACCGTCGGCTTGCCGGGCGCATGGAGCCAATCCGCGTACACCAACGGATGCTTCGCGGTTGGAATCACTTCGACGTGTTCGAGCCCCGCGGCCGTCAGTGCGTCCGCGACAAAACGCGCGGCGCGTCCGATGTCGTCTTTATGCTCCGGCAGCGTGCTGATGCTGGGGATTCGGAGGAAGGAAAATAACTCGTCGAGGAGGCGCGCCTGATTCTGCTCGACAAACGCTTGCGTGGAGGGGGGCACGAACTAATTATAAGACGGCTCCCGCCGCGCATCGCATCGCCCTGAATGGCCGGCAGCCGGAAAGCGACGCGCCCACCCTATCTTCGGCGAGTTTGCCGCCTTCGTCGAGCCGCGCCTCGTGCTTGCCTTGGCAGCCGCCACGACAGCTCGTTTGTGAATCAAGCTCATGAGGATTGGGCGCAATCGGCGGCCGAAGGCGGTGTCCCGATGTTCGCCGCGATGCGGGCAATCGCCCTGATGATCGCGCCGGAGGCCAGCGAGCACTTAGGGTACTCGCCGGGACCATGGCCCGGACAGCTATCAGTAACCTGCCTAAAAACATTGACTTGCGTTGCTATTGTGATTGCCTGGGACGGTATGGCATAGCCCCTCCGTATCATGTGAGAGTAAGGTGCACTCCTAGTCAGAACCCGCAATTTCACTTATTCTTTCCGCCGAATCCCGGGATGAGAATGGAACTTGAATTAAGGGATCGGCTTGCGTCGAGATGGTTTCGATCCGGTCAGCGTTCTTGGAAACAATTGCTGGGACGGACCGGGATAGGGCCAGCGGCGGGGCCAGTCGCTGGACGGATTGCGCTCCGGACAGGGAAAACCGAAGCAAGCAGTAATGGGTTGGCAGACGCAATATAAGGCGAAATCCTGAAAGTTTACTTACTCCCTGAATTTGGGTGAGTCTACCACCGATAGAGGATCAGAATCGTACTTCCGAGGAGGAATGGAATATGGCGGAAAAAAAGATCAATCGAGGCTCCCGGGAACGGGGATTTGTGGCGATGGCGTACGCGGTGATGATCGTTGGCATGCTGGGATTCGCGGGCCTCGCCGTCGACGTCGGTTTTATGCAATATGAGAAGCGGCGCGTTCAGGCCGCGGCCGATGCAGCCGCGATGGGCGCTTTGCGCGAGTTGGAATTGGGCCATACGGACCTGTCCACAGCCGGACAATCCGACGCGGCACTCAACGGCTTCACGGACGGCTCGAATGACGCGACCGTCACCATCAACAATCCTCCCATCAGCGGCGGCTACGCAAACAACTCGGCGGCCATCGAGGCGATTGTCACGAAAAAAGTGCCGAGCTTCTTCATGATGATCTTTGGCCAGAACGGCAACACGATTACCGGGCGCGCGGTGGCCCGCACCAGCCCGGCGGAAGGAAGTATCGGCGGATGCATTTTTGCGATGAACCCGACGGTCAGCGGAGCTCTGACGGTGGACGGTACGGCTTCCATCACCACGGCCTGCGGCGCAGTGGTGAATTCCACCAGTTCCTCGGCCTTCACTATGGTCGGCAACTCATCCATCAGCCTGATAAACCAGGGTGGGAACACTACCGTGGTCGGTGTGGTCGGACCCGGCGGCACAGGCACGAAGTTGGGCTCGGGCGGATGGTCTCTCAGCGGCGGCGCGCAGATCCTCAATGGAGGCAAGGCAGTGTCGCCAATTAACATTCTCGCGTTTTCCGCCCCGCTCGCGAGCGCGTGCGCGCCGTCGGCTACCTACCCCGGATTAAATTTGATCCGCAACCGGTCCACGACCGTGAGTCCGAGTTCGACCGTGACGTTGAATCCCGGCATCTACTGCGGCGGCATCGACATCAAGGGTACGGCGACCCTGAGCCAAGGCGTCTACGTCCTCGCGGGCGGCGGCCTGACAATTGACTCTCAGGCAGTCGTAAACAATACCGGCAACGGCGTGACTTTCTATAACACCACTGGCTCATTCTCTCCTTCGTGCGGAAACACCGGAGCCGGATCTTTTACGTTCAATGGCGGCGCATCGATCAAGCTGACGGCCTACAACACAGGATCGACGTCCGGCATCCTGTTCTATGACGATCGCACCGTCATGGGACTGTCGCACATCATCAACGGCAACTCCACCAGCACCTTCGATGGAGCCCTGTATTTTCTGCATGGCAACCTGAAGTTCGCGGGAACCAACGCCTCGGGCAAGTTTCTGTACATCGTGGCGGATACCATCGAGTTCACGGGCACATCGAACCTGAGCAACGATAAGAGCTACCTGACCAACGTCTACACCCTGGCGCCGTCCTCTACGGGCGGCGGATTGGTGGAATAGGTGAGGGCTATGAAGCCTGTGGTCAGAGCACGGCGAAGCAGGGGCCAGCGCGGCAACGCATTGATTGAGTTTGCCCTCTGCGCCTCCGTTCTTCTCATCATGACCTGCGGCGTCTGCGATTTCGCCCGTCTGTTTAATCTTGCAAACATGGCGGTCGGAGCGGCGTCCGCGGGAATTGAATACGCCTCCATCGGCCCGCAGAACTGGACTGACATTCCCGATATCCAGACCGCGGCGTTGAACGATACCGGCAACTACCCTGGAGCGACAGCGGTGGCCTCGAGTTTCTGTGCATGTAGCGTGGGCGGAGCCCACGTGGACTGTCAGGCGACGTGCAGTTCGGGTACGGCCGAACAGTACGTCCAGGTCTCCGTAACCATCCCGTTCGTGCCGATCTTCAATTACCCGGGTCTTCCCAACCCGATCAGCATTACGCAGGTCGCCTGCGCGAGGGTTCAATAGTATGCATCCGGTCATCCGCCGCAAAAGGCAGCGCGGAAGCGCCATGGTGGAACTCGCTCTGTGCCTGACGGGTTTTCTCATGCTGACCATGGGTTCGATGGACTTCGGTTGGGGCGTCTACGCCTACAATTTCTGCTCCTACGCCGCGCAGGATGCGGCGCGCTGGGCAAGTGTTCACGGATCGCAGAGCACGTCTCCGGCAACCGTGTCCGACGTGCAAACTTACGTGAAAAATCAAGCAGTGGGGCTGGTCGGCAACCAGTTGACGATCACCCCATGTTGGTCCGGCAACTGTCCGGCTTCCGGATCACCGCCGTCGGGCAGCAATGTCCCCGGTTCGACCGTGACAGTGACGGTGTCCTACCAGGTCAATCCCCTCACCGGGCTTGGTCTCACGAAGCCGCTCAACGTCAGCTCGACCGCGCAGTTTGTGATCAATCATTAGGCCGGCATGATTCCAATCACCCGGCAGGCGGGCAAAAGCCGTGGGACGACCCTGCGGCAACCGGCCTTACTTTTTCACCAGCACCACGTCTGCCTGCCGGATCTTTTTCGGATTGGACTCGGTCTGAAAATTCACTTCCAGCAGATTGAATGCCGTGCCGGGAATTAGCTCCACCCGTCCCTTCACGCCGTTGTCCGTAACCAGACTGAACACCTGATTCCGCGTCGGCTGCAACGGCCCGGAGAACTCAAACCGCAGCGCCTGATCGCCCACATTGCCCGGCGGCAGCTTGAAGCGGGCCGTTAGAGTGCCCTTGACCTGTCCGTCCGCTTCGGATACTTCGACTTCCGCCATCTCCGGTTCAGCCCCGTGAAAAAGCCCGTTCGATGACGGATAGACCCACCCGCCGATGTAGCGAGCCAGTGGCAGCGGCGTCACCGTGCGCGGCGCGGGCGCGGGATTATTCAGCGTCACCTGCTGAACGCCGGGAGCCACTACGGTAATGGGCGTCGCGGCGCCCTGCGCTCCTTCGCCGATCTTGCGGTAATACTCCGCCCATACCGCCGCCTCGCGTGACGTTTCCTCTGCCGCCTCGTTGGCCGCGTCGAGCATGGGCTGCATCTCTCTCAGCGCCTTGACCCGCGCCGTCTCCGCGGCATCGCCCGAATCCTGCGCGGCATCCACCGCTTTCTGCCGCTCCGCAATCGCCGGCGATAACGCGCTCAATTCCGTCTGTTCCCGCTCCAGCGCCAGCCTCAGCCTTTGGATGCCCTTGTCCGAATTGCCCGCAAACGCGCGGATCATCCGCGTCAGGCGCGCGTTTTCCTCCGCGATGAACCGTGCGTCCAACGCCGTGGACGCCGCCCTCGATTCCGCCGCAATCGCGGAAGCCTCCAGCGGGGCAACCTGCGCCGCCTGGTCCCGCGCCACACCCTCCAGCAGAACCTTGTGCGCCGCCGCGTACCGGGCCGCCTCCGCCGATAGCCGGTCCGCGCGCTGCGCGATCGGCGCGCCGCCGGCCGCCGCCTCGCGCTCCAGATTCGGGTCCGCCTCCCGCCACGCGCGATATGCCGCTTGCACATCCTCGCGAGGATGCTGCGCCAGGCACAGTAGCGGCGCCCACAAAAGCGCGCGCTTCATCGTTCCCTCCTTGGCGGCGCAGGAGCCCCGTTTGTGATGGCGCATTCGGTGACGGCCCGCGCCACCCGCGCGGCGTAATACTGGCTCCAGCGCGCGATTTGGGCGTCCACCAGAGCGGATTCCTGCTCGAGCGCGTTCTGCCGCATCTGGTACGCCGCGATCAAATCGCCCAGCAGCGCATTGATCAGGTCCTTCCGGCCGGCCTGCTCCTCGGCCTTCGCGGAGCGTTCCTTGGCCATCCGCGAGAGCTCGATCAAGGTCTGTTCCGCGCCGTTCAGAGCCGACCGCTTGCGCATGCTTTCCTTCAGCTCCACGATCCGCCCCTCAATCGCCGTGTGATCCTGATTGGATTCCGCGCGCTCCGCCGCCCACGTCCCGCCCAGCGCCGCCTGCGCCGCCAGCACCCTCTTTGCGGCTTCGGTATTTTCACGGGCCGCCGCGGCCTCGGCTTTCACATACGCCGAAAGAGCCCCCAGACGCGCGGCCGACGCCCGGCTGACCTCCTCCACCGCCGCTTGCCCCGCCGGATCGCACGGCAGCAGATGCGCGATCTTCTGGTCCAGTCCCTTGGCCAGCGCGTCCCAATCGGCGGCCGACCTTTCCGCCGCCTGGCGCAGCGCGGCCAGCGAATCCGGTTTATCCTGACCGTGTAAAGACTGTCCTGCGGTCAGAATCAGCAGTATCGTGGCGAATCGAATCATCTATTCAACGGCGCCCGTCCTGGCCGGCTTCGGGATGCTGGGGTTCTTCACGTATTTGTCGAACCACTGGAATTTCTCCCACAGCACGTGCTCAATGGTTTCCTTGGCGCGGTAGCCGTGCGCTTCGTCCGGGAGAAACACCAGCCGCACAATGGCCTTGTTGCCGCGCAGCGCCTGATACATCCGGTCGCTTTGAATCGGGAACGTCCCGGAGTTGTCGTCCGCCTCGCCGTGAATCAGCAGGATCGGATCCCTGATCTTATCGGCGAAGACGAACGGGGACATGTTCAGATAGGTGTCTTTTGCCTCCCAGAACGTGCGCTCCTCGGTCTGGAATCCGAACGGCGTCAGCGTCCGGTTGTACGCGCCGCTTTCGGCGATGCCCGCGCGGAACAGATTGCAGTGCGCCAGAAGATTCGCCGTCATGAACGCGCCGTAGCTGTGCCCGCCCACGCCCACGCGGTCCGGATCGATCACGCCCATCGCCGCCGCCTTGTCGATGGCCGCTTTCGCGTCCGCGACAATCTGCTCGACGTAGGTATTGTTCACCACGTCGATGGTGCCCACCACCGGCATCGCGGCATTTTCCATCACCGCATAGCCTTCCAGCAGGAAGAACAGTTCCGAGTACCCGGTAATCGTGGTGAACCGCTTGGTCGAGCCCTGAATCTGCCCCGCCGTCGCGGCGTCGTTATATTCGCGCGGATACGCCCACATCACCGCCGGCAGCTTCGTGCCCGGCTTGTAATCGGGCGGCAGATACAGCTCCATGGACAGCGGCACCCCGTCGGCGCGCGTATACGTCACCAGTTGCTTGGTGATCCGCCGAAGCTGTGGCGCGGGATCCTTGAAACTGGTCAGCGCCGTCACCTTCGCGCCGTTATGCAGGTAGTAATTCGGAGGCTCGCTGGGGCTCTCCTTCTCCGTGATGAACTTCGTGCCCGTATCGTCCAGCACCGCGTCCACCGTTTCGTAAACATCGTCCGCGCTCTGGAACACGCGCTCTGCTTTCAACGTGTCGAGATTGAAACGGTCAAGGAAAGGATGGTCTCCTTTGGGCGACGCGCCCGCGCCTTCCAGCAGAATCGTGTCGCCCGACTGCGCCAGCAGGCCTTCGCCGCCTCCTCCACGTCCGCCGCCGCCGGCAAACGCGCCACGCCCGCCGCCTCCGTTGGCCGAAACCGGCGTGCCGGGATCTTTATAGCGATCCTGCGAATTGCGGCTCCAGATCAGCGTCGCCCCGGCGTTGGGATTTTTGGGGTCGATCTTGAACGTCCGCACGATGCGCGTGATCCGGGCGCTATCTTCCACCAGCGCGAAATCCTTGCCGAACTGCATGCCCGAGAAACGCTCCTGCGTCCGGACAATTTCCGCCGGCTCGCCCGTGAACGGCGCGCGCAGCGCGACCACCTTATCGCGATTCGGCACTTTTTCGCGTGGATTGCCTCCGTCCAGCGCCTCCACCCACATCAGCGATGCAGGCTCGTTCGGCGCCCACCGGAACTGCCGCGGCCCCGGCGCGACGCCACCTCCGCGCGAGGCGGTTTTCGGCGTCGGAATGCTCGCGATCTTGTGGACCATCGTTCCCGCGCCGTTCCAAATCTCCACTTCCTTGGGAAATTCGCGCGCCGGATGCAGATAGGAAAACGGACGATGCTCGCGCGTGATCAGCAGATACTTCCCGTCGGTCGAAAGATTCACGCCCTCGAAAATCCCCGGCTTGCCCACCGGCGTAATCTTGCCCGTCGACGCGTCGATCGAAACCAGTTGCGCCGTCGCGTAGTACTCATACAGATCCTCATCGTGAGGATTCTGCAGCATGTCTTCATAGGTGGCCACGCCGCCGGCGTTCCCGTCCGATTCCTGCACGTGCGGGCCTTTCGGCACGCGCGGCTCGACGGGCGCTGGCCCTCGTCCCGCCGGAACCGTCTTCACCAGAATCGTCTTGTTGTCCGGCATCCAGTCGATCGGGTCGCCCAGAACGGCGTTTAATTTGACGCCCGCGATCTTGCGCAACTTGCCCGGCACCGGCTCACCCAGCCACAACTCGATTCCATTGGCCGCCGTGTGCGAAAACGCAAACTGCTTGCCGTCGGGCGACCAGCGCAGCGGACTCACCTGGGCATTCGACGGCAGCGCGAGTTTCGTCTTCGTGCCCTCCGGCAGCTTCACCAGTTCGATCTCCAGAATGTGCGGAGCCAGATGCAGCCCGTTCGTCCGCGGATCGATGCGCATTCCGGCCAGCCGCAGCATCGGCTCGGAAACCTCGGCAATCGACGGATAACGCGCCGATTGCGCCAGTGTCGCGTACGGCTTGGCCGGATTCACCGCCAAGGTTGGCGTCGCCGGAGCGTTCAAGATGTCCAGAACTTCCTTGGGAGGCTTCTGGTATAAAACCTCATCCGCGTGCGCGGGGATCAGCGTGAAGAGCGCAAAAGTGAGCGGGAACAGGAACGGGCGCATGGGAATCTCCTCCTTGAAAATTGCAGTCGAGAAGATTCAGTTTACTTCAGTTGGCCGGCAGTTTCAGCCACGCCTCGGAACCTGCCCGCGAATTTTGCCCCTGATTCTACCTCGCGTGAACGGCCGCGACGGCAAAGGGAGCCAGTTCAATAGTTGTTCCTTCCAGCGCATTGGTGCGCGGAGATTCGGAGGAATCGACGACGGACACTGCCGCGTCTTTCCACTCCTGTTTCAAGCGAATCGCGATCTTCCGGTTGCGCTTGTTCACCAGGAGCAGCGCGCGTCCGCGGGGCGTGACAAACGCCTGCGCCGCCACGTCGCCCGGCACGCCGCGCGTTTCCACCAGTTTGTCGCCCGGCGCGAAGCGGTCGTGGATCAGCTTGAGCACCCAATAGCGCGCGTTGGGGCTCCCCGTTGTCCAGTCCACCATGCTCACGCTCGGGAACTGCGTCGGGTAACCGACGAGTTGGGATTCGCCGGCGATATCGATGCCCATCCGCATCGCCTGGAGATACACGTAGGCATAGAGCGCTCCGGAGGCATTCCAGTAACGATCCGGAATCGTCCCCTTGCCTTCCGGATCGCCGGGCAGGATGCTGCCGATCTCATCGAGCGTCGTGCGCGTTTCGGGCGACAACCTTTTCCGGATCTGTTCGACATAGCGCACCGTGTTGAGGAACCCGTCGGCCTGCGCGAAGAAAGTGTACTGCCAGTGGTCCAGCGTTTCCGAGCCCGCCGGAGTCGCGTAGAAATGATACGAGATCATGTCCAGCGGAATGCCGGGACGGTGATGGTTGTGGTTCAGGAAGTATTCGAACATCTCAGGATGAGCGCTGGGCGCCGCCAGTCCGAGGCCGACGAATTTCGTGTCCGGCGAGACGGCGTGGATCGCGGCGGCGACGGCGTCATAGCGGGCCGTGTAGTCCTGAGGAGACATGGAATGCTCAAAGTCGGGCTCGTTGAAGACCTCCCAGTACGGAATCTTGAAGTGGAAACCGGAATCCCTGCGCCGGCCCTGGCGGTCCGTGAAGCCTCCGTTAACGTACCAGCTCACGAGGCGGGCGTAATAATCGGCCAGGTTTGCCAGCCCGCCTTCGGCCAATTCCGTACCTTGCGTGTAGTCCCACACGGGCTTGTCGGGATCGGCCGGATAGGCTACCGGCTTGTCTGTTTTGAACAGCCAGGCGGGAATCGTGCTGAAATTCAGGATCGTGGAATGGCCTTCGGTGGCTTTGAAAAAATCCACGGTCATCGGGTCGATGAGCGACGTATCCCACGCGCCCGGCGCAAGCTCGGCAACGGCCAGCTTCGGATAGGGAAGCCAGGGAACATATCGCACGTAGTCCGCGCCCAGATCGCGCAGGGCCCGGAAGGCGGAATCGTGGATCGCGCTCCCCCGGCGAAGAGGTGGATTGACGACCACCTGCAGAGTAGCGGTGGTTTTCGAAACCTGGGACACAGCGTCCCATTGAATATCCAGAACCGGAGTGCTCTGCGCCCGAATCAGCAACGGCCCGGCGCAAAGGGCAAGGAGGACGGCAAGTCGCATGGCGCCTCCAATGTTACATCCGCGGCGAGCGAAGGGGACTGACAATGTGTCTCCGGCCCACAAACGACGAACCTTAAACAAAATGTCATTGGCGGGCACAGCGCGGTCTGTCCCCTTCGCTAGGTGGAATGCCGCAGCCCGCTGTCCTAATGCAGGCCTTCTATGAGCACCAGCGACCGCTTCTCCGCCGGCCCGCTAGTTGCGTACAGATAGCGCTCATCCGGGCTCAACTGCAGTGAAAACGGCACAAATTCCGTAGAGACGAGCGGACGAACTCTTCCCGAAGCTGTGTCGAAAAGATCGACGCGTTTGGCACCATAGTCTCGCCCGTCTGACACAAAGTAAATTGACTCACGCCCCACCACGAATCCGCCATATACGCTGAGCGGAGTGCTCACCAGTAGCTCCTCCGGGCCACCCGCGGAGGGTACGCGATGGAGCTTCGGATAATACGGCGTCGAGTAGTAAACCCATTGGCCGTCCACGGACTCTTCCCCGTAGAGTCCGCCACTCCTCGTGATCTGCATCAGGGAACCGTCGGTTACGCTTACCCTCAAAATCTGCGGCTTCTCGTCCTTCAACGGGTCCGGATTATTGCGCGAAACGTACAGCCACTTCCCATCCCGCGACCACTCGTGAAACATGAGGTCCTCGTTCCGAGGTAGGATGCGTCTGGGCACGCCGCCCGCGGACGGCACGATGTAAATCCGCGAGCGCAGATCTGCATTCGACTCGCCCGGAAACCCGGAAAAAGCGATCCAGTTGCCATCTGGAGACCAGCGCGGCCTGAGGATGCCTTCGCGAAGCGTGGCCACAAGGCGCGCGTTCGCCCCATCCAGATCCGAGGTCCAAAGCCCTCCCGTCGCGACGTAAACGACCCTGCGCCCGTCCGGCGATATCCAATGCCACTGGTCCGTGTGAGGAATCGCCTGCAGTTTCTCGAACTTGGGCGAGGCAGCGCGAAGATCCATCCGCCAGAGAGCCGCGTCGTGCCGGTAAATGTTCGCCACGATCGCGCCGGACGCGCTCCGTTCCAGCGACGTGATCTCAGTCTGATCATCGATGCCGGAAATCGTCTGCGGTTTCGCGCCTGCCGCAAGCGAGATGCGGTGCAGAGGGTTGCGGGCACGCGTCGAATAAAGCAAATCCGCGCCGATCCACGCCACGCCGCTGATAGCGCCGTCTTCCGTCGCCAGTTTGCGCGCCGCGCCGGCGGGCCGATACGCGCTATCGACAGGCACAACCCATAGCGAGTCCGCGCGCAGGAACGCAAGCATGCGTCCGTCCGGCGAAAATGCCGGGTTCCATGCCTTTTTCAGCACCACGCCGAGCTTCTTTCCATCACGCAAAAACGCCCAGAGGTCGCACGCATCGGAGGAAGCCTCGAGTTTGGCCGAGGCGGGGCCGAGGAAGGCGCGGCTATCGGGCGTCCAGACCCAGCCGCCCCAGCAGAGCGTGCCGACGTCATGCGGAGCGCCTCCATTGGAGGGCCGCACCGCGAGCATGGCGCTGTTGTGGCTATGAGTATCGGTGTACGCGATCCAACTGCCATCAGGCGACCAGCGCGCATCCTGCAAGAATTCGCGTCCCGTGAACAAAAGCATCGGCTCCCCGCCGCTGGCCGGACGAAGATACGCGCCGCAGACCTGGCTGGGTCCAGGATCCTTGCACCAGTCCATCAGAATTTGCTCGCCGGACGGCGAAAAATCGGCGCTGGACACATCGCCGGGGACATCGCTCAAAAATTCGCGGAGAGTCACCTGCCCCGCGCAGGCGCAACAAAGAAACAAAGCGATAAAAGTCGCCAGAACCGTCATTTGCCCCAGTCTAGCGCCGGAATCACGCGAGCCGCGCGAGAATCGTGCGACCATCATGCCTCTCTATTGAAGCATTTTGATCGGCGTTTATCCCCGTTTATCGGCGGCCACAATAAGCCTCAGCTTCGGCCGGGCCAGCTCAAAAATCGCGACCCCGATCAAATTCCCCGCCAGAATCACCCCGCAAATCTTCGCTGTGAACAGAGCCTTGCTATCCACCTCCACAATCGGAAAAATCGACAGCACCACATACAGCAGCGTCATCGCGAATCCCGACGCCGACGCGATCCGCACTCCCGCCGATGCCTCCTTCGACGCCAAAGGCAGCGCGAACATCGCCAGATAGGGCAGAGCGTAAAAAATCCCCGAGGCGTTGTTCAGCAACTGATACGCCTCCTGCCTCGCCACGCCCGCGATGCCCGCCAATCCGAACGCCAGCGTCGCCGCGCCCACAAACAGAATCGAATTGACCGGTGTCCGGTGCGTGGGATGCAGCTTCGTGAACCAACGCGGCAGCAGATGATCCCAGCCCGCCACCATCGGCAGCCGGGCCGTAGCCGAAAAATTGACGCTCGATTGCGCGATCCTCAGCCCCAGCACCGCCAGAATCACCGCGCCCGCGATCCGCGCGCTCGCCCCGAACGGCTGCGCCGCGATCGACAGCACTTGCGAAACGGGAGACACCAGGTCGATCGAATTCATGGGAACGTAAAACAACACCGCGCCCGTGCTGAAGATGAACAGCAGCGCGATCACCGGTGCGGCGATGAAGATGCTTCGCGCGATCGTCTTCGCCGGATCGCGCGATTCGCCCGCGAAAATCG
>VFSW01009001.1_pt1 | contig 14280 bp, 16 predicted proteins | sample 5358111 | NCBI WGS metagenome assembly VFSW01 (sample SAMN11554181, study PRJNA540505) | mine drainage metagenome | isolation source: sediment from site ElyBrook_90M | place: USA: Ely Copper Mine, Vershire, VT | collected 2017
CGCCTCATCGCTGCGGAAGACCAACTGGTTGGCGACCTGTCACGTCGCCTCCAGCTTGTACGTCACCTCGATCGCCTGCCGCCCGATCCAGTTCACGTGGAGGATCGCCGCCACCTGTCCGCCCGCCAACCCACGGATGCGCGCCCCTTGAGTGAGCGCTTCGAGAGTCGCCATGCGGTGGATCCCATCCTTTCTCACCAGCCGTGGTAGAACTGTGTCGCTACCATCTCAGGGGCATGGACTGCTCGGCGCTGCGCATACTTGAATGCAGCTGAAGGTATATGCAAGCGATCAGAGTATACCAGGGCACAAATGTAAGTGAGAAGCGAATCTTCACGCTCCACTAGTTGTGACGCCAGTATACACCTTACGAGCGGAAAATGCTGCGCTAGGAACTGTCATACAATCATCATGGAACGCGAAGATGATAAAGCCGCGTGTTTCTGCCTTGAACGTGTCAAATCTTACGAAAGTCGGCTGGTTCATTCGTTGACACCCGCTGCTCGTTACACTAGTATGGATGCTAGGTGGTGAGAGCGCAGGTGAAACGAAAGAGGGACGTGCGATGCCGACACTTTCGCCGCCGTTCCCTGACTTCGCGGGGCTCTTTAACGCGCCCAGCATTGAGCGAATGCTCGCGGACTTGAACGACCATGAATTTGAGCACTTCGTTGGCTATGTCTTTGAGCAGGCTGGGTATGTTGTCGAAGACACGGCGGGACAACGTGGTCCAGGGCTAGATCTGAAGCTCTATGTCGGGTCTATTGCTCCTGGGAATTTACGCGCTGGCGTACAGATCAAGCAATACCGACAAGATCAGACTGTTGTGGCCCCAGACGTTGTGCGGCTGCGGGGCGGAGTCGCCGCGAACGGTGGGGTGCCGGGCTATTTTGTCACGACGAGTTCATTTGTAGGACCAGCCCTGGTGCAGGCCCGTGGGGCGCCGCGCATCTGGCCGATTGATGGTGCGGCTTTCCTGCGTTACATCACGTATGTTCGCGGTACACGGGCTTTCATACCTCCCGATCCCCATGATGAATTGTCCGCGCTCGATGGGCCAGTTGTGCCAATACCACCTGAAGCTATCCTAATCGCGGATACCATAGCGCACCGATCCTCATCTTCCACCAAAGTCGTGACGCTTGCCAATCACAAGGGCGGGGTAGGGAAGACCACCACAGCACTCAATCTAGCGTTTGGATTAGCAGGACAGGACTATCAACAGCAGGTCTTGTTGGTCGACATGGATACCCAAGCCAATCTCACACATGCGCTGTCTGCATCCGTTGTCCCAAATGGAGCATCAACGCATATCGGTGACTACTTCGCGGCAAAGCGAACATTGGCTGAGTTGGTGCGCCCGATTCATCCCACACGCTTTCCTGGCATATGGTTGATTCCGTCCTCTCAAGACCTTGCCTTGGCGGATAAAGGTATCATAGCTGGCGCAGGAACAGAACTCCGCTTCATGCGCGACGCACATTCACCCAATATTGCGCCACCTCATGTGCGCGATGAGAAGCCTTTCGACTGGATTATCTTTGATACTGGCCCATCTATGGGGTACTTTACCCGGTTAGCGCTGGCGGCTTCACATTACGTACTTATGCCCTTGTCACCCGGATATTTCGCAGAAACCGGCTTTGCTCTCCTTCAGCGAGCGATTGCAACCATGTCTGCGCTCACTGGCGCAAGTGTCGAGTTCTTAGGCTGCGTTGTCACGCAATGGCAGGACAATGCATTGAATCGTGAGTTCCTCCAACAAATTGAGCGCAGCATGCATGTGGTTGGACAGAAGATACCCATCGACAGAAACATTGAGAGGTCGTACATAGAGGTAGCTCAAGGGCGGGGCAGAAACCTGTTCAGCCATGCGACTAGCCCAGCAGCGCGAGCCTATCTTGCCGTAGTAGACGAAATTATGAGGGGTACGAATGGGTGAGGAGAATAAGGCAATGACTCAAGGAACCGCAACTGCATTGCATTCTTTTGAAGAGGCTCGCCAGATGCTTTTGAATGTCGCCGCTCGCCATGCAGAAGGCCGCGCGTCGCAACAAGAACTCATCGCAGCAGCGCAAGCGTTGGTGAAGGCCAACCGCGCGGCATATCCAAGCATGAGAAAGCAGCAAAGTGAGCCACTGGTTGCTCTCCGGCACACAGGGCGACTTATGAACACCGCTATACCGCCTGATCCGCGAGAACTGATTTGGGTCTATGGCGCAGACAAATTGAAGCGTGCGCTCGAAGAATATCGGCTGACCACCCTCAAACTTGTGGCGGATAGTGTTCAATGCGATTTCCCTAACGCGCCGCGCCCTGACCGTCGTAGCAAGCAATCTGTGATTGACTATATTGTCACCAATACTCCCAAAGATATTGGGGATTGGAATCCAGGTATGCAGCCACCTGTCCGCATACCCTGATTCCTATACAATCGCTCACTTGCTGTTCGGGCTTCAAAGACATAGTTGCTTTGTGGAGTTAACGTGCGGCTATACAGCGGCCAGGAAGGCTATTCACAGGGCATAATTGCATTCAGCGTAGTGATCGGCGTGCCTAGCAGCAAAATCAGTCAATCCAGGACTGGCGCTGCCGACTGTGTGTAGACGCCGCACACGCGAAGGACGCGATCCCCGCTGCCCATGCCTCCGTCATGATCGTCCAGCACGACCCACGTGCACTTGCGAATCCTGACGCGCTGCCCCACCGCGTACATCGCATCACATCTCTGGGCGCCGCTCCTCTCCATAGAGCCTCAGCACAACCAGTAAAACGCGGCGAGCGTGCGCCGTAAACAGAGAATACTTGAAGCGTTGGTGATTGAGCGCGCCCAAGATGCCGTTGCCGCCGCTTGTAGGAGGCTCATCACTACCCAGTTTTCCAAAGCCTGGGTGATGTATGCCACAATCGTTTATGGACGCCGCATATTGTGCAGGTGATGATCCACCCCAGCCACGGCCACAGTGCCAGATTTCCTCTTCGCCCTCTCGCTCCCCACCAGACGCTTGAAGACGCCGACTAGGATATTGGTCCAGTAGTGCCCTCTATGGTTAATATGGGACACAATCCTTAATGATGCATCTGCAATGAGGCATCTGCTCAGATCGCTAGCCGCCAACGATAGCCAACGGAATGCTAGAGCGCCGGTAGAGTAATCGGAAATGCCGTTTGCAAGCTACTGCGGCAAGGGCGTTGAATCCCGTGAACTGGATCACCGAGAAACACCGCTCGCTAGCGATTTTGGCATTACTCTACCGACGCTCTAGCAGCATGTTACGCGAAGAGCGGCCAGATGCGCGCGGTTTTCAGACGTCATACAGAGTTATTGGCTTGAGCCTATGTGTGGCTTGGGGATGTCTGTCAAGCAGGCGCCTTCCCCCAGATATTTTCTTCTCCTGTTCGCTTATTCCCTAGTGCCAGCGCTCCAGGATGAGCTCCCCCCGCGCCTGGAGGATGAGCGCCCATGATGAAGCGCCCGATGCGGAGGCTGTGATCGCCGCGTAGCGCGCCGCCGAGTGAGAATCTGAGTATGCCATCTGCCCCTGCCATGCCTGCACGGTTCTGCCAGAGCCAGCCCTCGTCAAGCCGCGCCTGGCGTTGTCCTGATCTCGTTTCCTCATCTTGTCCTTGTCATGCTCTAGCGCGGCTAGACTAATCCACTGAAGTGTTTGGCCAAAGCACGGCACGTGTGGCTGCTCATGCTGTCAGCGCCAAGCAGTATTTCAAGCGCATTGATTGGAGGCTTTCTTATCTCAGGGAAGTCACACATTTTGCAACACTAGCGCCATGTCTCCCTGAGAAAAACGACACCGGAAATGCGCCATCAGGCGGCAAGATATCAAACATCGAGGCACACCGAGAGGAGCGCATGATGCAGCACGAGAACCGCGTAGAGACCGACGATTTGCCCCACACGCGTTTTCCCACCACAGCGATGACACAAAGATGACATGACGCCCTTTCACCAGTGAGACGGAGGACACACACCATGCGAAAAGCCACATCGACACCTGCTACACCACACACAGTTGGGCGAGATGCTCAGCGAGATTTGTCGAACACGCACACGCGCGCTGCCATGAAAAAGCTTATGGAGCAGCATGCGCAACCGCGTGTAAAGCGTCATCCACAGACCAGCGCAACTGAACCCATTGCGCCTGAGGCAACCTCATCATCGCGCGTATCAACACTCGCATCAGCGCAAACACGCACACGCGGAGCAGCGCGCTCTGTACGGCGACGTTTCCTAACCCAGGAGGAGCGGCGCAAAGAATCGTATCGCCGCGCCTGGGAGTCTCTGGAACAGGGGATCGGCCTTGGACCCTGCGTGATCCTGACGCTGACCACCATACGTGTGCGGAGCGATGGCACGTTTGGGCGCGACTTTGACACTGAGCCGACGATCCGCTCCGAGGTGTGGCATCTCCTCTGGACGCGCATTACGCGCCACTGGCCGGAGGCGCAAGCATTCACGGTCTTGGAGTGGGCCAAGCGATCCGGTGTTCACCTGCACGCCGTGGTACGTGACGCGCCAGGGTTGACCAAGCCGTGGATGCGCGCGGCGCTGGCGCATCGCTACCCACTGATCGATCTGCATCTCGATACGGTATACGGGGGGCACGGCCTCGCGCGGTATCTCACGAAAGCCCTGTCCAGCGCCGCGCCATGGGCAGGGTGGGGACGCTACACCCATCCGACCTCACAGTCTCGCTGGTGGTTGCCTTCGACGGCCGCAAGCGCCTCCAGCGATGAATGAGCGCACATGGGACGACACCTGTGTACTCTTCACCCGACATCCCATGACATTGACCGACATTGATCGACATTGACCAGAGCCAACCAATAGGATAGACTGCTGAGAGGGGAGGCAGGGAGCGCGAGACAGCACGACCGTGGGCTGCGCGGCCGACGACGGACCGGTGGCAGGCACGAGATGAGTTGGGATATTCGCCCACGGAACACCTGCGAGACGTCCGCGAGCCAGCGACGAACTGCATAAATGACACGGGCAAGGCGTGTGTGCACCATGTCGCTTGGAGTGGTATCCAGAAGTTGGGAGTAGTCTAGAGATGGATGACAGCCTGCCAGATCTGATCACCGCCAGTGAGGCGCGTCGCCTGCTTGGGATCAGCAAACCTACCCTGGCACGGCTCATCCGCGAGGGCACACTCCCAACGGTGGCAAGTCCTCTCGACAGGCGGATCAAGCTCATCCACGCCAGAGATGTGGCGGCGTTGCTCCAGTTCCAGCGACACGCACAGTCAACGGGGGCAGCGGAGCGCATACACCAACGCGACTCAGATGATCCGCAGACGTGATCTGCTGCGAGAAGTGTAGAGATGAATGCCAACGCACGCGCTGGCGCGCACCCGCTTATGGACAGGATGGCAGTCGAGCCGTGACGAACAGCAGAACGAAGTAGAAGAAGAACACGCGAATACACGCGGGCGGTCTGGTACACAGGCGAGAACGGGAGGTCAGTGATGGCGCGACGTGGCAATGGCGAAGGCTCTATCAGGCAGCGGCAGGACGGCATCTGGGAAGCGCGATTGACACTCCCTGACGGACGGCGGAAGTCCTTCTATGATAAGTCGCGCCAGGTGGTTGCCAAGCGTCTTTCAGAGGCGCTCAGAGATCGTGATCGAGGGTTGCCCATCATTGGCGATGAGCGCCAGACCGTTGCACAACACATGGCGCTCTGGCTTGAGCAGAAGCGGCCACATGTCCGCTATGGAACATGGCGGCGATACGAGCAACTCACGCGGCGCATAGTGCCCTACATTGGCTCATTACGCCTTACGAAGCTGACAGCACAGAATGTCATACATATGTATGCGAGCCTCCAGGCAGCCACAGCCGATGGCGGCGCTGGTCTCAGTCCGTCCACCGTTCATCATGCCCATGTCGTGCTTCGCCAGGCGCTTGATGACGCGGTAAAGCAAGGTATTCTTGCGCGCAACGTTACTGACGCCGTGACTGCGCCTCAGCAGTTGCGACCTATCATCGAACCATACAGCAAAGTCGAAGCACAGCGTCTCCTTGCGACTGCTGAGGGAGATCGCCTCGCCGCTCTGTACACGCTGGCTCTGACAACCGGCTTGCGTATCGGTGAACTACTTGGGCTGACCTGGCGGCGCGTGGATCTGCAAGCGGGTACGCTCCAAGTGGTCGCTACCTTGGGGCGTGCGCCTGATGGCTGGACGCTTGGCGAGCCGAAGACACAGCGCAGTCGCCGCACCATCATACTCACGCCGCTAGCCATCGAAGCATTGCGGGCGCATCAGGCGCGCCAGGCAGCCGAGCGCCTAGCGGTGGCGGATGTATGGATTGATCGCGATCTTGTCTTCTGCGACGCAGTAGGTGGTTTTTTGAGTCCTGAATATGTGTCGCGCTATGCCTTCCCGCAACTGATCGCACGGGCAGACGTGCCACGCCGACGCTTCCACGATCTGCGCCACAGCTGCGCCAGCATTCTGCTCAGAGCTGGAATACCGCTGAAAGTCGTCTCTGAGATACTCGGACATACGAGCATCACCATTACCGCCGATGTGTATGGCCATGTCACCGCGGAAATGCAGCGCGACGCCGCACGAGCGATGCAGGGCATGCTCGCGCCTCAGGCACGGCAAGCGTGACGTGCGCAAATCCGTAAACTCCGTAAACCGAATAGACCCATGGACAGTAAAGCGTTCTGTTAGCTGACATTGGCGGAAAGTGTTAGCTACAGGGCGTTTCTATGCTGATTGGGGTAGTCATTGGGGTAGTACGGGCGAAAAGTGAGCCGCCGCAAGGCAAGGAAGGCAATGCCTGCGGTGGCTCTAATGCCGATACAATATAGCTTTGTGATGTGGTAGGGCGAGCGGGACTCGAACCCGCACGGGGTCTCCCCCAAAGGATTTTAAGTCCTCTGTGTCTGCCATTCCACCATCGCCCCGAGGGCGCCAGACGACGCAGTACCGCGCTGGCAGCCACAGAATAGCACATTGCCCCTGCGCCAGACCACCCGCCGACGGGAGTGCGCAGGCTACGCTATACTCTCTCCAGAGACTCGCGCGAATAGTCAGCTCCAGGTGAGCCGTGAGGAGGACTGTACGATGGATGATTCCGAGGTATTGCGCTCGATCAATCAACTTGTAGAGGAAGAGCATCATCTGCTGACAGCAGCGGAGCATGGCGGGTTGGATGAGGAGCAGCGCCAACGGCTGCATGCCGCGCAGATGCAACTCGACCAGTGCTGGGATCTGCTCCGCCAGCGTCGGGCGAAGCGTGAGTTTGGCCAGAATCCCGACGACGCTCAGGTGCGCGACGCCAACACGGTCGAGCATTACAAGGCATAGCGCAGACGCTGCTCAGCGAGGCTCCCGACGCAGTCGCGCTTCCAGCGTTTCAAGGCGTTCTTCGAGGGCGGCGATTCGTTCGAGCGCATCTTGCAGCGTGGGCAGGGTCAGCCGTCCGGTCGCATCACCGAGAAAGAGCTGGCGCATCGGGCTGGCGAACGTGGAATCGGCGGCCAGCAGCCGCGCGCGCTCTTGCGGCTGGCTACGGCTGCGGAGGGTCGGCTCCAGCGTATCAAATGCCACAAGTTCGGCGGCCAGCCGAGAGGACTCATCGTTAAAGCTGGGATGCTCCCACCAGCGCACCTGCGTCACCAGATTGACGTTGAGCATGACCACCCCTGCGCCGGTCGCGATACTGCTGTCGCGACGAATCAGATGCTGCGTTATGCGCGTGCGCACATCGCGCGCTGATCCAACATACGCCACCTGCGCTCCATGACCACGGCCACCTGAGAGCGCATATACGGCTGGTCCGGCTGGCAGATCCGCAATGGTAGAAATCTCGATCATCGCTCTTCGCCTGCGCGCCACATTCGCGGCTCGTTATCCAGAGGCTAGCGCATCGCGTATCACAGCAATGCAGCGAGCGCGACCAGACGGCATACGCCACTGATCGCGCTCGCAGGTTGGAAGGGTTCGTGCGAGTTATTAGGCGTTGCGCACGGACTCATCGAGTTCCTTACCCGCAGTGAACTTCACCTTCTTGCGGGCTGGCACGTTGATCTTTTCGCGGGTCTGCGGGTTCACGCGCACGCTCGGCGCCGTCTCCTTGACGGAGAACTTGCCGAAGCCAACCAGCGTGACCGCATCGCCAGACTCCAGCGCCTCGCGGATCGTGTCGAGGACGGCATTGACAAAGACCGTGCTCTCCTTGACACTCTTGTTCGATTTCGTCGCCACGCGCTTGATCAGTTCCTGACGTCCGACTGGCATGTGGGTAATCTCCTCGTATTGGTAGATGGCGCCCCAGCGCGCCGTCAATCTGGCGCCGTTCAACTGGCAGTTGAGCGTCAACCCCGTTGATATGGGCCTGAACGCTGGCGCCGCACAACTGTCCGCTGGCCGGGAGTATAGCATCAGACTATCCTGGCGCCAAGCGCGCAGCTTGTGTTTGTCAACGTCAAGCCACTATTATTGTGCATTATCCAAGGCTGAAGCGCAAGAGAATCGGGGAAATATCAGGGTTTATGACCCGTGTCACCGCCATTTTGAGATCTATTTCACACTTTTGCGACGAAATGAGAACATTAGTACAAAAGTCCTGTCAGCCCGCAATGGCTCACGGTTACGCCGCATAGCTTACCCTGGCCGATCAGCAATTCTACCGGCAGACTGTGCATTCTACAGCGCTGATATCCCTTGCCTGTTTGGCGCTCATGCTAGGCGCTATGGTAGCGATAGAGGTCATCGTGGCGTATCTGGCGCACCTGGCCGCGCGCACGCAGATATTCCAGGTGGGCCAGCGTCTCGGCCAGAGCGAAGCGGCGATCATCCACGCTGCGCAGGCGTTCGCCAAAGAGCGCGCTGGCGACGGCGTAAGCGGTCAGCCCCGACGCGCTCTCTGCGACCAACCCACGGATGATGGCGCTACGCTCGATGTGGTGCTCGCGCAGCGCATCGGCGCGCTCAGCCAGCCCCGCAAAGGGCAGCCCATGCCCAGGAGCCACGATCCGCGCGGGCAGGTCGCGCACGCGCTGCAGCGAGGCGTAATAATCCTCCAGCGGATCGGGGCGCGATTCGGGATAGAGGCCAATATTGGGTGTGATGGCTGGCAGGATATGATCGCCCGCGATGAACAGGCCATCCTCACGCAGCAGACACATATGGTAGTCAGAGTGGCCAGGCGTCCAGATGACCTGATAGCGCCAGCGTCCCAGCGTGAGCGATTCGCCATCCGCGAGGGTATGCATGGCGCTGGCGGGCGGCAGTGAGAATCCCTGCGGTCGCGCGACCGCCTTCGCGGCGTCATGTTCGGGGCTGGCGCTCGTCGAGGTGACACGCGGGTCGGCGGCTTCTTCGTCGAAGGCGAGGCCATGCTCGGCGAAAAAGCCAACGATGGCTCGCAGCGCTGGGCCAGTTAGCTCACCCCAGACCCGATACATGCGCTCATCCTCCTGGGCGAGCATGTAGACCGGCGCGGACGAGGCCTCCTGGATCAGCCCAGAGAGGCCGATGTGATCGGGATGAGCGTGGGTGAGGATGAGGGCGCTGAGCGCTTCGAGCGGCACGCCCGCGACCGCCAGGCCTGCGCGCAGCGCAGCTTCATCGCGCGCCAGCCCCAGCCCAGCGTCAATGAGCGTCCAGTGGCCCGCGCCGTCACCGATCAGATAGACGTTGACAGCGCGCAGCGCGAAGGGCAGCGGCAGAGGGATGCGCCAGAGATGTTCCTCCATCTGGGTAGGCGCGTCGTTGCGGGGGAAAACGCTGCGGGCGGCCTGCGCTTCATCGGGTGATAGCTGCTGCACGAAGGCTCCTGTCTCGCCCATCGGGCGGTGTCTCGCGGATGGCCGCGCCCACCGCACTCGCAGGCGTCTGCGCGACCGCCTGCAGCTCGCGCGATGCGCTCAGTGCGCGGCGCCGTAGCTGGCAGGCATGGTCAGCGGCGCGTGGGGAGCGCTCGCCGGATGGCGCCACCTCCTCCATCCAGGAGTATACGCCGAGGGTCAGCCGCGCGTATAGCGCAGCGTCATTCACTCGCCGCGCGGCGTCTGGGGCTGCCGCTGCGGCTGCTCGCGGCGGGTGCGCAGGCGCTCGCCGATCTTGGCAATGGGCTGTGGCGGGTCGGCCAGCGCGGCGCGGGTCAGGCGCAACCAGTCCGCCAGGCTGAGCGACTGCGCGCGCCGCTCGACGCCAATGTCGCTGGCCGCCAGCCAACGCTCTACCTGCTCTGGCGCGAGCCGCAGATTCTGCGCCAGGCTGTTGTGGATCTGCTTGCGCTTGCCGCCAAACGCCGCATGCGCCAGGCGAAAGAGCAGGTCGCGCCCGGTGTCGTCGAGCGGTAGTTCTGGGAAGGTGTCTATCCGCACGATGGCGGATTCCACTTTGGGCGGGGGATAGAAGGCGCTGGCGGGAACGAGCTCGATGATGCGTGGCTGGCCATAGAACTGGACGCTGAGGCCGAGCAGGTTCAGCTCACCAGGCGCCGCCACCATACGCTCCGCAACCTCGCGCTGTGTCATGACGACCATCAGCGTCGGACGCGGGCGCGCTTCGAGGATGCGTCGCAGAATGAGCGCAGTGATGTAGTAGGGCAAATTGGCGACGAACTTGTACGGCGCGCCATCAAAGACCGCGCCCAGATCCACCCGCAGCAGGTCGCGCGGGATAACCTCGACGTTCGGATAGGGGGCGGTCGTCTCGGCTAATACAGGCAAGATGTCGCGATCCATCTCGATGGCGACCACACGGCCCGCGCGGCGCGCAAGCTCCACCGTCAGCGCGCCTGGCCCCGCGCCGACCTCCAGCGCATTGTCATGCGGGGTCAACTCGGCGGCGTCCACGACATCCAGGAGCGTCTTGCGGCTGATGAGCAGATGCTGGCCCAGTCCCTTGTTGGTATGCGCCAGCCCATGCCGCCGCAGCAGCGCGCGCAGCGTTCCAATGTCGGTCAGGTCAGGTTCGGCAGGCGCGGTGGGAGCCAGCGCGAGCGGTTCAGATGCGTCATCCACAGTAGCAATAATCCTGAGTGGCGCGTGTACGCAGCCGCTATTCACCGGACAGCCCGCCACACGCTGTGGCGGCGCCCACAAGCGTAGCACGAAATCGGGCGAGGCGCCGCATCTGCGCCTCCCCGGCGTCCGACCGGTCGTGCGGGCGGCGCAGTTCCGGCGCCTGCGCGCTGGCATGGGCTATGCTGTAGATACGGTGGCAGGTTGGAGAGAGCGCGACTGACCCGTGTGAGAGATGTCGCTCTGCGCACTTTCACTGAGGGCATCATCCTGATTCCTTCCTGAACGCGCGCATATACTGCAAGAACGATGACTATCTGTGCGAGAGGAGAAGCCCATGTCAGCGAAGAGCAGCGCGCCGACGCCATCTGAGAGCAACGTCGAAACGGCTGGCCCCGACGACGAAAGCAGCGCGCCCATAACCGTGCTGATCGCGGATGACCATGCGCTGGTGCGCGAAGGCACACGCCGCCTGCTGGAGGCCGAAGCGGATATCCGCGTGATCGCTGAGGCTGGAGACGGCGCGGTAGCGGTGACTGAGGCGGAGCGCACCCATCCAGATGTCATCATCATGGATATCGCGATGCCGGTGATGAACGGCATCGAGGCGACTCGCCAGATCAAGGCGCGTATGCCGCAGATGGCTGTGCTGGCGCTGACCGCCCATGACGACATCCAGTATGTCATGAAGCTGCTCGATGCGGGCGCTGCGGGCTTCCTCTTGAAGGATGTGCGCGGGCGCGAGCTTGTCGAAGCCGTGCGCGCGGTACATCGCGGCGAGACGACGCTCAACCCCACTATCGCCGCGCGGGCGCAGCGGCTCGCCGCCGAGCGCCGCGCCATGACCGAGGAGCGCCCACCCCTCTCGGAGCGCGAGATGGAAGTGCTGCATGAGGCGGCGCGCGGCCTGCCAAACAAAGACATCGCGCGGCGGCTCAACCTAAGCGTGCGCACAGTGCATACGCATCTCGGCAACATCTTCTCGAAGCTGGGCGTCGGCTCACGCACCGAGGCAGTGTTGCTGGCGCTGCGCAACGGCTGGATCAGCCTGGAAGACACCTATCGCTCAGATACGACGCGCGCCGAGGATGCTGGAGAGCGCCCGGCGACAGTCCAGCGTCCCTGAGGCGTCTGGCGCCGAGACGCCTTGAGACGCCTTGAGACGCGCTGAGGCAGGCTATGCCTCTGGCAGGCTGGCGTAATAGACTTCGAGCGCGGCGCGATCCTCAGCGGAGAGCGTCGTCTCGAACTCGCGCTCCAGCTTACCTTTTTTCAGCGCGATATCCCAGCAGGAACGTCGTGCGCAGATATAGGCGCCCCGCCCCGATTTCTTGCTGGTAGGGTCAAGCTCCACATGCCCCTCAGGTGTGCGCACCACGCGAATCAGCTCGCGTTTCGGGCGCACCTGCTTGCAGGCGATGCATGTCCGCTGGGGGATATGCTTCTGGCGGGGCTGTGGCTTGCGTTTGCGCGGCGCGTTCCCCGCTTGCGACGCAGGCATGCTCTGCCCGGTCTGTGGCGAGCCATCTGCGGCCATGCCTGTCTGTCCTCTCTCACTGGCGCACACAGGCGCACACCTGGCCATGCCTGACCTGATGCGCCTGTGGCCTCTCTCCCAGCGCGCGCGAGAGAGAGGCCACAGTGTCTGCGCGCATCCGCCGGGCCAGGCTCGCTAGGCCATCGCTCCGTCAGCAGGGGCCGCGCCTTTCGCTTCAGCGGCGGCATCGGCGCCTGCCCCGACATGGACGCCACTCTCAGCGGGCGCCTCGCTCGTGCGGTCGCCTGGTCGCGCGACATCCACGCGCCAGCCGGTGAGCTTGGCGGCGAGGCGGGCGTTCTGCCCCTCCTTGCCAATCGCGAGCGAGAGCTGCTTCTCTGGCACGGTGACGAGCGCGGTGTGGTCAGACTCGCGCAGCTCGACATGCAGCGGCTTCACCGGGCTGAGCGCATTGGCGACAAACTGGGCCGGATCCGGATTCCACACGATGATATCAATCTTCTCGCCGTTCAGCTCGTTGATGATATTGTTGATACGCGCCCCGCGCACGCCGACACACGCGCCGATGGGATCAATGCCATCCTCACGCGCCCAGACAGCCACTTTCGAGCGGCTACCCGGTTCGCGCGCAATCGCCTTGATCTCGATGCGCCCCTCGTAAATCTCCGGCACTTCAAGCTCGAAGAGCCGCTTGATGATGTTGCGGTGCGTGCGCGAGACGAGCGCCTGTACGCCGCGTCCGCCGCCACGCTTCAGCTCATAGATATAGACACGCACCCGTTGATTCGCGCGCAGACGCTCGTTTGGAATCTGCTCTTTCTCTTCGAGTAAGCCCTCGATCTTGCCCAGATCGAGCAGATACGCGCCGCTCTGGCGTTCATCGCGCCGCAGCACAACGCCGACCACCAGATCATCCTTCATGTCTTTGTAGGATTCGAAGAGGTGTTCGAGTTCCGCTTCGCGGATGCGTTGCAGGATGATCTGCTTGGCGGTCTGCGTCGGAATCTTGTTGAAGATCTGCGGCGAATCTACCTCGATGTGCTGGCCCAGCGCGGCGTGAGGGTCGCTTTGCTGCGCATCGGCCAGGGAAATCTCGGTATTGGGATCATGCGCCTGCGCGACAACGCGCTTGCTCTCCCAGACGTGCACTTTGCCGTTTGGCTCGACTTCCACGCGGATGTTTTCGCCGCCGCCACTACCCTTGCGATAAGCGGCCAGAAGCGCGTTGGCGATGGCCTCCATCACCCGTTCCTGAGGCAAGCCCTTCTCATGGATGAGCTGGGCGATAGCCGCCTGAAACTCCGTCAACATAGTGTTTCCCTCCCATGAGCGCGGCGCGTCGGCGCAAATAACCTTCCCGATGGAGGGCGCGTGTCGCCTGTGGCGCCAGCCCGTGACGGACATCCTCAAGAATAAGACGAAGGCGCGAGAAAGACTCCCACGCCTCATTCGAGTTCCGTATACGGCTAGACGCACGGCGCGACATCACCTGATGCGCGCTACTGGATACCCCGGCTGCGCCCATCAGAGCGCCGCGCTGCCAGGTACCTCACGCTTCTGCCCACAAGTACACGAAAAAGTGGGCGGAACCCACTTTCTCTCTCTGCGCTCAGTTCCCCCGCAGTATATCACCTCGCCCGACACGACCGCAAACCGGCGCGCTTGTCGGAGTTCCAACACAAACCGGGGGCTAGCGAGCTGGCGGCTGAAACCGCGCCTATGTGGCCTTTCAGGCTGCTGCCGCTCCGCGCGCTCTACGCGCGCAGCCCCGCTCGCT
>VFSW01009002.1_pt1 | contig 14279 bp, 18 predicted proteins | sample 5358111 | NCBI WGS metagenome assembly VFSW01 (sample SAMN11554181, study PRJNA540505) | mine drainage metagenome | isolation source: sediment from site ElyBrook_90M | place: USA: Ely Copper Mine, Vershire, VT | collected 2017
CGATCTTCCGGCCGAGGCCCAGCTTGTGGACCACTTCAACCACCCGCGACACGTCTTTGTAGGCCGCCGGAGCCTCTTCCGCCAGCCCACTCATCGATCCGGTACAGATCAGAATTCCGCGACTCTTCAACTGCTCCCGCAATTCTGTTCCACGCACCGTCTTCCTGGCTTTAGCTCGGCTCATGACTCGGCCCGCCCCGTGACATGTGGAACCGAAAGTCTGCTGCATCGCTGCCCTCGTACCGAACATACGAGGCTGTGCCCATCGAGCCGGGTATGAGTACGGGTTGACCGAGATCGCGCAGATCGTCCGGAAGGACGCTCGATCCGGGCCCGAAGGCACGAGTCGCGCCTTTCCGGTGTACACAAACTCGAACCGAGCGGCCATTAATCTCGTGTTCTTCAATCTTTGCCGTGTTATGTGCAATGTCATAGACCTGATGCAGCTCAAAGTCCTTGATGTTGCCCGCCAATACTTCCTGAAAGCTCCTCCGGATTAGGTGTGCAAGCAGCTGCCGGTTGGCGAAAGCGAAGTTTGCGGCGCAGGCCATGGCGCGGAAGTACTCCTGGCCATCTTTCGAATCGAACGGTGCACAAACCAATTCGCGGTCTGGCAATTCGATGCCGTAGTCGCGTGCGGTTTTCTGAAATCGGCTAACGTAGTCTTCGCAAATCTGATGACCGAGGCCACGAGAACCGCAGTGGATCTGGACCGCGACATTGCCTGAGTAAATCCCGAGCCGTGCAGCAGCGACCGGGTCGTACACTTCAGCGACTCTGTCCACCTCGATGAAGTGGTTTCCGGCCCCCAGTGTCCCGAGCTGGTTTCGTCCGCGTTCGCGCGCTCGGTCAGAGACGAAAGCAGCATCGGCACCCTGGATTGGACCGAATTCTTCGGTACGATCCAGGTCGTCACGAGAGGCATATCCCTTGCCCATCATCCAGCGCGAACCTTCATGCAGAACTTGCTCCAACTCCGCGCTGTTCAAGCGCAGCTGTCCATGAGAACCCACACCGCTCGGGCAATCCGCGTACAAGCGAGAAGCAATGTCCTCTAGGCAAGGTTCAACGTCGTTAACTGAAACTAGCGATACCAGAAGCCTTACGCCGCAGTTGATGTCATAGCCAACACCGCCGGGCGAAATTACGCCTTCCGGCAAGCGGGTCGCTACGACTCCCCCAATCGGGAAGCCGTAGCCCTGGTGAATGTCGGGCATCGCGATGGTGTATCGGATCACCCCCGGCAGGGTGGCTGTGTTCACGAGCTGCACGACCGAATTGTCCAAGAGAGCCGCATCCAGCAGATCTTCGTCGGCGTACAGACGTGCAGGTACGCGCATGTCAGCGCGAAATGTTTTGGGAATCTCCCACACATGTTCGGCCACGCGTTCAACATGTTCTTTGCTAAGCATGGCCGTCTCCACAGGAACGCTACACATCTACCACGATCTCAACTTCAAGGCCCTCGGAGGTCTCGCGTATTTTCAGATTGTGAAATGTTACCGCCTTGATGTGTCTATGGCTTCGGTCGCGCTTACGAGCTTCCACTCGTGCGCGCAGATGATGATTCTTGAGGTCATCAATGCGGAACTGCTCACATACAAGGTGGTGCGCCTGCTCCAGGTATAGGATTTCATTGAGCCAGTTCACCAGCAGCGACTCACCATCAATTCCTTCAACCTCAATTTCTCGCGTTTCCAATCGTTCCGCAGTCGTTCCGGCTCCATCTTTGTCCAGTGCCTGCATGGCACGGGCGGCATTTTCGAGCAACGCTGCCATGTCGCGGCCTGTCACGCGAAAAGCTCGGTCAGCCGTGTGCTCGATTTCCTGAAATCTCATCATTCGAGGCGCCTCGTTTGATCAGGTGAGTTGTCAGGCGCGGAGTTCTTGAACGGCCGCTCCGCGCAAGCGGCTCAACACTGAATCCAGCAGCCGCTCATTCTTGCGCAAGGTTTGCTTGAATTCGTGGTGATCCGTGTGCGTGATTTCCTTCAACAGCTCTCGATGGCGCTGCTCCAAGATCGCCAGCAGGAGTTCCTGCTCCTCAGTGTTCAGTATCAATTCCATAACTCCTCCCCACTCCGCGTTCCCCTCACTCAACCCTGGAACAAGATCATGGATGCGCTTTGCGGAGAAGCGGCATGACCACACCAGGCCAAGTCATCAAGGCGAAGGCGGCACATCACTCGACCAGGCGTCGGCTGCGATCAGCCAGTTTTGGCCCACGCGCTTCCACACGGTGAGGTATTTCCCATGGTCTTCCCTTCTTGTGCCTTCGTTCTGCGGAATCGTCATGCGGTACGTGCCTACATCCCAGGCAACGGGCCCATGTTGCTTGATGTAGGTAACTTCGAAGGCCAGGTCAGACACACCACGGCTGAGCGGCGCGTTCAGGTACTCTCGAATCGCATCGCGCCCGTGAACTGCCTCGTGATGCGGCGGAAGATAGACTGCATCTGCAGCGTAAACGGCAGCCACTCCGTCCAAGTCTCCTGCATTCCAATGTCGAGCCCATTCATCGCCCATCCGGCGGATAGCGCCGGCTGCGCTGATTTTGCCCTCCCTTCGGGCGGTACGCTGCACTTTGCCCATGATGATTCTCGGACGTTCTTTAGTAGTCGATCGCATAACGCCTCCTTCGAACGGCTCACAACGAAATCGTGACATCCTCTTTGCTTCTCGGTTGCCTCCTCTGAGGAGGACTTGTGACTTCTTTTCACTGCGAGGACCAGAATGGAGAATCGGTCTGACGGTCCGCTCGAGTCGTGAACGACGTCTTTGCCGACCCCTTCTCCGGCGCAACTTTGTCGAAAGAAACACACAGAACCCTTCGTAAAGGCATAGTTGCGCTTCTCGGCACAAAGGCCGCTTCCGTCGAACGGTTTAGGTTTGCAGCTCGCCGCTTCTTAGGCAGCTACGGCCGGCTTCACAGGACGGATTTCTTCCTTTTTTTCTTCCGTCCTAGCGGGCCGCATACTTGCGAGCTTCGCCAGCGCCTTCCCCGTCAACATCGTCAGGTGGATCGTCGCGATCGCGCCCAAAATGGCGGGCACGATGTACACGTTTTCAACCTTCCAGAGCCAGTGACCGAGCACCGGGGAAGCTAGCCATGCTCCCAACCAACCAACGATCAATTTTCCGACCAGACCGTCATTGCCTTCGAGAAAGCGATAGCGAATAACGTAGTGGTAGGCAGCAGCAACGACTGCCCCGATGAACGCGAGAAGCAGAAAGGAAAGCAAGCTCATTCCCAGCATAGTGGCACCTCCTCAGGACCAGGGGGAGACCATGATTAGTCTTCGTGAAGAACGAGGTCCAAAACTGGGTCAGATGGAAAAGCAGGCTCGGATCTCAAAGGTGGAGATTCGGCCATTCAACGAGTCTTTTGCAGACAGTATTATTTTACGCCTCGGTTCAACCTTGCGCTCAATCCTCCAAGAACGTGCCCTGCGTGGTTGGGCGATGATATCGGGGACTGTCGACGAGCGCGCGTTGTATTAAGGTTTCGACAGAATTCCAGACATCGGGAACCGAAGGGGTAACGTCCGCGACTGGCGATTCTGTTGTGTTTCTTTGATTAGATCTGCCGCGGACCGGTAACCCTGATCACAGACAACCGCGTATCTGCCGGCGGAGAATTGAAATCAGGAAAAAGCCGCCTTCCCAGGTGTAAAGATGTTCGCCTTTGTCCCCGCCGGCATTATGCTCGTCTACGCCGCCCTGTTGCCTGGCCAAGCAGACCTCCGACCGTTGGCGAATGTCACAGTGACGATCACTCCCGCGAAAGCCACTCTTTTTTCGGGTGAAACGCAAACGTTTGTTGCCACAGTCGTTGGCGTCGACAACAAAACCGTGAATTGGTCGGTAGAGGAGCAGGACGGCGGGGCCATTACAGACCTGGGCCAATATACGGCCCCAAAGATTCAGGGCATATATCACATAACTGCAACCAGCAGGGCTAGGCCAGAATCGATGGCCGTCGCCACCCTCACTGTCCTTGCTTATTGCGACCCGCTCCCTGCCGCCTTCAGACCGTAACGTGGATCCAGCAACTGCAGCAGTCGCACAGACAGGGGCAAGCGCAGACTCATATCTAAGGCGATTGCGAAAGGAGTTCGAATATGAAACGAGGACCCTCTCCATGTGATTTCTGCGGGTCCGTCCAGGGGCTTCAATGCTATCCAACTGACATTCCGGGAGCTGACTGGTATGCCTGCGCGAACTGCGTCGCACTCATCCGCATCGAGGACTGGGACAGTCTTGTAGACCGGAGCATAGCAGCCTACATGGCTCTGCGATTGATTCCAGAGAACGAACGAAACGAGCTCCTTCAGCAGGTGGAAAATCGGGTGAAGGCTTTCCGCACGTTCCATCTCCTGCCAGTCTAGGCGTGCAGCATGGGGCACTCGACCGAAGATCATTCCGGACGGGATGACGCAAGACACCATCGCGAACTTGATTGCCAAGAACCTCCGCCAGCGATCGCTCGTGGTCACTGACAAAGCGGCATTTCTACCGGACCATAAACAAGGGCATTCCGTAGAATTCTCCGCGGATGCGCATCATGATTCAGAGGTCTCTCCCATGCAACTACATCTAACAATGGAAAGAGTTCGAAGTAATGAAGCGGCTCGCCGAAGATGAGAGTCATCTGTCCTGTGATGCAATACCTTCTCTTCCGCAGATTTCGGATCAGCCTCGCTTGCAGGATGAATTAAGAATCGGTCCGACCTGCAGTTGGGCTTCGACGAACTCGAAGATCTCGCTAATTCCCTCACTTGGCGCAAGAACCAGCTAGCGAAGGAAATCAACCGCATGACAGAGCCCATTGCGGGAAGTGAACTAGAACACCGGTTGTCGATTCTGGAACATCTTCTGGAAAAGGTGACCGAAGCGTGTGCGATGATCTGATTGAACACCGGCCATGATGTCTAGGCCGATCCGCCGCGACCGGAATGGAGATGATGATAATGAAAAGCCCCCGATGCTGTTGGGTGCACCACCAGAGGCCGCTGTCGTTTTCTCTGCGTTTGAGTTTGTTTTCTACGCGGGAGTGATTCTGACAATCGCCAAACTGCTGAATTGGCTGTAGCATCGATGGCAGCCATTTGTTCGGAGCAGCGGGGCTGGCGCTTCCCGTTGACCAATTGCGGCCGAATGCCGCGCACTTATCGGAGGTCCTATGGCTACGGATCAGAAGGTCATGAAAAAGATGATTCTTAACGCCTTATCCGGAAAAGGCGCTCATGTGGCGGTAAAGGACGCTGTCGCGGGACTCGATTGGAGGCTCTCCGGCGTGCAGCCTGAGGGTGTGTCGCACTCCATCTTTCAGTTGCTCAATCACATGATCTACTGGAATCAGTGGGTAGTGAAATGGCTCGCCGGCCAGAAACCAGCGGTGCCGAAGCATGCTCTGGGCAGTTGGCCCGGCAAAACAGCGCCCGATAACTCTGCTGAATGGCGCTCAGCATTGCGACGGTTCGACGAGGGGCTGCGAGAAATGACGCATGCCACTCGGGAAGCAGACCTTCTTGCGAAGCGCGGAACTAAGACAGCGCTGGAAATGCTGCAAACGATCGCCTTGCACAACAGCTATCATCTCGGACAGTTGGTTCTGCTGCGCCAGAGGTTGTGCGCTTGGCCACCTCCATCCGGTGGCCTCACTTGGTAGCCAGAGCTCAGAAGGCTGAGTTCCATGATTCTCGGAACTGCACGGGCCGCTTCTGCCCTTAAGAACCGCGGCAGGGAGCAGCGCGAGACACGCTACGGTTCTGCAGGAATGAGCAGGGACAGATGCAGCAAGCGCACTTTCGATTCTATGCCGAGTTGAACGACTTGCTTCCGTTGCCAGGAAGAGGACTAAGTTTTACCCATGACTTTGAAGCCGCGGCTTCGCTGAAGGACGCAATCGAAGCGTTCGGAGTGCCCCACACTGAGGTTGATTTCATCCTGGCGAACGGCGAGCCCGCAGCTTTCTCCCGCTTGCTGCAAAATGGAGACAGAATCAGCGTCTATCCGGTTTTCTGTTCGCTGGATCTTACCCCGCTCACGCATCTTCAACCGCGATCGGAAAGCGAGATGCGTTTCGTGCTCGACACGCATCTTGGCAAGCTCGCAGCCCACCTGCGAATGTTGGGCTTCGACAGCTTATATGGCAATGATTGTCGGGACGAAGAACTCGCACAAATCTCGGCGGACGAGCAACGGACCTTGTTGAGCAGAGATCGTGGTTTGTTAAAGCGCAGCCTAGTGACGCGCGGCTACCTGGTGCGCGCGGCGCAGCCGCGAGAACAGCTCGTTTAGGTGCGCCGGCGTTTCAATCTGTCCGGATCAGTTGCTCCATTCCGTCGCTGCCTCGACTGCAACAGCCTGTTGCAAGTTGTTCCCAAGGACCTGATTGGCCATCGCCTGCCTCCAGAGACGAGGAAACACTACGAGGAATTCCACATTTGCCCACGTTGCAACCGCCTCTACTGGAAGGGGTCGCACTACCAACGCATGGCGGATTTTATAGAGCGTATGATTGACTCGCTGAACCCGGCTGCCCCGAAGGATCTCGCTCACCGAGCACGCTAACCTTAGGAACCCGCGGCACGGGTAGAGGTGGGCATGCCAGTACTGATTTTGGCCATTGCCTCATTTCTAGTTGTGGTTGTGATCCTGGTACGGCTGGCGATTGCCGATACGCTCAAGTCGCGAGCAATCCGTCACAGGAGAGACCTTGCGTCAGCCCAGCCGCCTCTCCTCTCGATTTCCGAAGCATTCGATCCTATCTGTTCGGTTCTTTGGCAAGCTCCGATTGCCGCTTTGGAGTTGATAGACTCAGGCGGCACTTCGGGCATACTCGCCGCGAGATTGCGACCGATTTATGAGCAAGCTGCGGCTCGTTTTCCAGAGATCTATGAAGGCTGTGGGTTCGTTCCATGGCTTCAGTTTCTGGAGGAAATGCAGCTGATCTCATGGCATGGCTGCAATGTGGTGCTCACTCCTGCTGGACAGGCCTTTCTAACGTTTCGATTTGTGACCTACGCAATGGTGGAGACTTGAGGCAACGAACAGTGAATTACTCGGACCAACTTGAGACTGGATTTCGGACGGCGCTCGATTCAAGCAACTGCTTTGAGTTCTGCTCCACTCTTTTTCTCTTTGTCTTGAGGGACGCACATGCCTCAGGTTGTGGCAAAGAAGCTGTGGGGATTGACTTGTCTTCGCGGAGAGAGGGAGACCAGCATCACCGAGACACGTGCCCCACTCTCTTCAATTGAACTTCAAGGCGCTTGTTTAATTGCAGCCGCTTCGTTCGGGTGGTGCATGGTCCGTCGTAGTGACGAGAATCACTGACAATCCTCTACGTTTTGCGAAGAATCATTGGAGCATCCCACAGTACTACCCTATCAGGTTCCCAGGGGGGTCGATGATTCGTCTTTCGTTCCTGGGCGAGCACAAATCCGAAATGTAATGCCCTCGTGGGCGAAGGAGCATCTATGCATGCAAGCTCACGCGCAGTCATGTGGTTGTTTGCAGTTTCCTTTGGTTTCAGCACTCTCATCTTTGCCCGAACGGCAACGACCTCCCTCCACGGTACGGTTATCGATCCCAAAGGCGCGTTGGTGCAGGAAGCGACAGTCACGCTCGACAATGCAGCGACGGGATATTCACGAACCACAAAATCTGGCGGCGACGGTGTCTATCAGTTCCTCGCGGTCCCACCAGCGACGTACAGACTGACGGTAACCGCTCCCGGGTTTGCCACGCTGAAACAGGACAACGTCATCCTGCAAGTGAGCCAACCAGCGACCCTCGACATCACCATGAAGGTGGCAGCGGTAAGCGAGGTAATCGAGGTCAGCGGCGCTGCGCCCATGGTGAATACGACTGATGCGAGCCAGGGGAACGTGTTCAATAGCACCCAACTCACTTACCTTCCTACGGAGGGTCTCGATCCGGTAGCGATTCTAAGTCTTCAAGCCGGCGTCACATTTCTTGGCAACACGAATCAGGACAACACGAAGCCGAATCAGACCGAGGACAGTCGTGCGGGAGCAGTGGCAGGCGCCCGCAGTGATCAGACCAATGTGACTGTGGACGGCTTGGACAACAACGACCAGTTGCAGGGTTACGCGTTTCAAGGCGCGCTAAAGATTCCGCTCGACTCGCTTCAGGAATTCCGCGTGACGACTAGTAACTCGAACGCCGATGCCGGCCGGTCTTCCGGGGCGCAGGTCAACATGGTGACCAAGAGCGGCACCAATCGTTTTCATGGTTCGCTCTACGAAGTCAACCGTTCCAATATTGGCCAGGCCAACGATTGGTTTAACGAGCAGGCGCAAGTGAGAGCAGGCCTGCCCAACCGTCCCGGGCCTCTCGTTCGCAACACCTATGGTGCCTGGCTCGGCGGTCCTATCAAGAAAAACAGACTATTCTTCTTCGGCGGTTTTGAAGGGCAGCGGACCAACGAAGCCATCCAGACGACCCACGTTGTGCCAAGTGACAACATGCGTCTGGGCATCATGCAGTATCCCTGCAGTTCCTCAGACCCGCTGTGCGTGTCCACCCCGCTGGGCAACAACCCGAACTACAGCATTTCGAACGGAATCGTGACCATCACGACCGCTGGTTTGGCCAACATCGATCAGGGGTGTGTTTCCGCTTCCCCTCAAACCTGCACGTGGACTGCTGCGGGATTTCCATACAGCGGTGGCGCCGACCCGTACGTCGCCAACGTTAACAATTCGAACCCGAACGCGATCTTTACCCAATACCCCCACCCGAACACCGATTCGGTGGGCGATGGTTTAGACTACCGCGGCTTTACGTTTGCGGCCGCCAATCCCACAAAGCATGAGACCTATATTTTGAAACTGGACTATAAGCTCACGCAGAGCGGTAATCACACCTTATTTGTAAAGGGCCATCTGCAAAACTGGCACAGCCAGTCGCCGCCACAGTTCCCGAATTTGTTGCCCAACGACTTCCTGACTAACAACAGCAAAGGCCTTTTTGCCGGCTACACCGCTCTTTTCAGCAGTACCCTCGTCAATAACTTGCGTTACGGTTTCGTCCGTCAGGGCCTTGGCGACACCGGCTTGGGCGTCAGCGATTACAACGACTTCCGTGGCATGGCCTTCGTCCAGGGAGCGGGGTTCACCCCCTCAACCTTGACCAATGTGCCTGTCCACAATCTTGTGGACGATGTGAACTGGACCATGGGTAAGCACACGTTCCAATTTGGCGGCAATCTGCGGATCATCACGAACAATCGAACCGGCAATGCATCCAACTTTTCGCGCTCGGTCACAAACGTGTATTGGTTGGATAACGCCGCAGTCGCAAACACAGGAAGCAGTCTGGATCCGGTCGACGGGGGTTATCCGGCGGTCGATTCATCCTGGGGCGTTAACTACGACTTCGCAGTCGCGGCGCTCGCCGGCCTGCTTACGGAAACCGACAAGACCTACAACCAGGACAAGACAGGCCGCCTTTTCGCTCCAGGAGAACTGATCACGCGGAATTTCAGGAGCCACGAAGGCGAGTTCTATTTCCAGGACAGCTGGCGCGCTACGCCGAACCTGGTGCTCACTGCAGGTCTGCGCTATTCGCTGCTGCAACCTCCTTATGAAATCCATGGGAATCAAGTCGCGCCCACTGTCAGTATGAATAGCTGGTTCAAGCAACGTGGCCAAGCCATGCTGCAGGGACAAACCGTTAACTCGCAGACTCCAGGAGGCTTGGTTCAAATGGCCCTGTCCGGGCAGGCGAATAGTAAGGCACCGTACTGGTCATGGGACTACAAGAATCTAGCGCCACGCTTGGCTTTTGCTTACTCGCCTCATGCCGACAGCGGCTTGCTGCACGCTCTGTTCGGTGGCGCAGGAAAAAGCTCGATTCGGGGTGGGTACGGGATTTATTTCGACCACTTCGGCGAGGGAATCGTAAACAGCTTCGACCGAAACGGGTCCTTTGGCCTGACAACCACGCTGACGAATCCAGCTGGGATCCAGGATGTGGACTGCACACCGCGCCTCACCGGTCTGTACACCTTGCCATCGGCAAGCCTGAATTATTGCAATCAGCAGGTGGTCGGCCCGCCGCCTCCGGCGCTTCCCGGCTTGATTACGCCGCCCACGCTCTTCAACGCGGGTTCGTTTGCGATCTATTGGGGCTTGGACGACAGGCTCAAGACTCCCTACTCACACGTCGTCGATTTCTCTATCACACGCGAGTTCAGCAGGAACTTCGTCCTTGAGGCTTCTTACATCGGTCGCTTTGCCCATCACTTGCTGCAGGAAGAAGACATCGCGATGCCGCTCGACATCGTCGATCCTGCTTCCAAGATGGACTACTTCACCGCCGCTACCGTGTTCACCAAAGCGGCCAATGCCGGCACGCCGATCAGCCAGATGGCTCCCGTTCCATACTGGGAGAATCTCTTCCCGGAAGCGGCAGGTGCGGCGTCGAGCCAGCTGTGGGGGTGCTCCAAGCTGCCCACGGGTAGTCTCGGCGCTAATGTGACCGCAACTCAGGCCATGTATGGACTGTTCGGTTGTTTCCCCGGGAACGAGACGACGCCTCTGTTCATTGCCGACCTGTACTGCTATCCGGCATGCGCACAATTGCCGGGACAGACTACGGGGCAGCCATTCGCCTTCTTCGACGATCAGTTCTCCTCGCTCTATTCGTGGCGCAGCATTGGCAATAGCGCCTACAACAGTATGCAGCTCACGCTCCGTCACGCCATGAGCGCCGGCCTGCAGTTCGATTTCAACTACACCCTCTCCAAGTCCATGGACATTGGTTCCAATGCGGAACGCATCAACGAATTCCAAGGATTCGGATTCGCCAGCCAGGTGATCAATTCCTGGTCTCCCAATCAACTGCGGGCGGTCTCGGACTTCGACATGAGACATCAGATCAACTTCAACTGGGTCTACGAATTTCCCTTTGGCCGCGGCCGGCGTTTTGGAGCCAGCATGAACAAATTCGCAGACGCGGTTCTGGGAGGATGGGGTTTCTCCGGCATCTTCCACTGGACGAGCGGATTGCCCTTCACAATGGGTTCAGGCGCCGGCTGGTCAACCAACTGGCAATTGGAGGGTGCCGCGGTCCAGACCGGACCTACTGGTAAGATCGGCGTGTTTAGGGACTCTTCGGGTAATCCCAATATGTTCCAGAATCCTACTCAGGCACTCGGCGCGTTTCGGTTCCCCTATCCCGGAGAGTCGGGACAACGGAACAATCTCCGCGGACCCGGCTATTTGGAGCTCGACAGCGGCCTGTATAAGAAGTGGAAGGTCATTGAAAGTCAGTCGTTGACCTTTGCCTGGCAAACTTTCAATGTTACCAACACGCCCCGTTTCGACGCAGCCCAGGCAGCGTTCAACTTCAATCTGACGACAGGGATCTTTGGCGCCTACACCAACACACTGAGTACTCCCCGCCTGATGCAATTCTCGCTGCGGTACGAGTTCTAAAGGAAGCTTCTGAATCAGATTCGAGGGGCGGAGCGATCCGCCCCTTCGTTCTCAACGATTTCTGTCAGCCAGCATTTGAGCCTGCATCTTCCCTCTGAAGGTTTATGAGTCCACAGCGAGCCGACTGATCAGATTCAAGCGAGCCACTCGCACAACCGCTAGCTTGGGCGGTGCCCTTATGGATGGCCTCGATGTGGTTCGGAAGTACGATGTCTACGCCAGAGTCGTCAAGTGGCAGTAAGGTCGATAGTCCCATCTCTGAAGGACGGTGCGACGAAAGTCCGGAATCTGTGCTGCTCGCAATATCTTGTCGGAAGCCTGCATTTTTGGGATTACCGTGCGCCCGCTGTAGGGCGTACTACGACGCGACTTTAGACTCTTGTCCGATCTGCGGTCGCAAACGACGGGTTTCGCCTCAAGCGTGCACTCCGATCGTCCGCGCACGATCGCGCGCCGCCTAAGAGATCATTGACAACATCAACCAGCCAAGTCGGAGCTTAGTAGAGCGTGTTTCATAAATCCCTTTCGACCTTCCGGTCGTCCCCGGAAGTGGCTTGAAATCGAGTCTCAGAGACCACTGGGAATCACGATTGTCAATATTTTAAACACGCTCTAATTACGAACAGATTTCTCCCGATCCCCTTTGAGCTGGTCAATGATGTCGTCTGCTAGCCTGCTATCCCAACTCGTAGATTTCTTCGTGCTCCAGATCAGTTTCTGAGAGTGCCGGTCCATCAGCCGAACCTGTGCATCGATCACCCGCACAACCACTTTTGCAGGCACGATTCTGTTTTCCGTCTCACAAGTCAAGATTGCATCGGCCTCTTCGAGTTGCGTGGTGACATTTACTGCGCCCCATTTTTCGAGACGTGATCTGAGGATTCGCATGAAATCATCAGATGAGGGAGCGATATAGATGGTCTTTACTTCGTATAGCGGAAGCGGCCCGGCTGACACCGTCACCTGTGCTGTAAGAACTCCCGAAGATAATGCCAGTACGCTGACGACTGACACCATTGCCAAGCGCTTGATATGCAAGAAAACTTGGACATTCATATGTTTCCTCCTTCCGTGTCTTCGCGTGACACACTTGACAATCCAGCCGCGTGCTGCGCGTGACAAATGATTGGTCAACAAACACGTTCGTTAGTGCGCCCGTCGCTAATCTCTAAACGTTCTTTTTCTCTGACGACGTACTGGCCTGGACGGGATACCAGTCTGCTCGCGTTAGAGGCAGACCACTATGTCCGCGCACCGGTTTAGCGAACAAGGTTTGGTATACGTTCAGACGTCCATTGCGAAATCCATGGGCCGAACCGGCCATGTAGAGTCGCCATATGCGGTACGTAGTGTCGTCAGTGATGCGACACGCCTCCTCTCGATGCGCTTCCAGCCGCTGGACCCAGTGATGGAGCGTCAGAGCGTAGTGCTCTCGTAAACTCTCAACATCTCTCAGCTCAAAACCGCTCAGCTCGGCTGCTCGAAGGCCGGTGCTGACAGGTGCCAGGTCGGCGTCGGGAAACACGTAGCGGTCAGTGAAAGACGGACCTTTTCTGCGATAAGTCGCGGAGTAGGCGATTCCGTGATTCAAGAACACACCGCCGGGCCGCAATAGGTTCCACGCCCTGTGGAAGTACTCCGGAAGAAGAGTTTCGCCGACATGCTCAAACATACCGACACTGGCGATTTTGTCGTACCGCTGGTCATGGTCAATGTCACGGTAATCTGAAACTTCCACGCGGCAGCGATCGTTCAGGCCCGCGGCCCGCAAGCGTTCTCGCGCCACCTCCGCCTGCGGCACACTCAAGGTGATCCCCACGCACTCAGCACCATAGTGAGCAGCCGCGTGCATGATGAACGCACCCCAGCCGCAGCCGATGTCCAACAGACGCTCCCCTGGATGAAGACGCAACTTTCGGCAGATGTAATCGAGCTTGCGAATCTGGGCGGAATCCAGATCCTCATCCGGTTTGTTGAAGTAGGCACAGGAGTACACCATGCACGGATCTAGCCACAGCGCATAAAAGTCGGCGGGGAGATCATAGTGATAGCTGACCGCCTGCCGGTCCCGCTCTTTGGAATGGACCTTCCCACCGAACTCAACGAGGTGTAAGCCCGCTCGCGGGTGATCGCTCGCGGGTAGTCTATCGAGCCGCCCTTTGAGATCAAAACTCTCGCACAGGCTGCGTTCCTGACCGAGCAGATATTCGGACAAATCAAGGGCAGCTTCAATGTCACCCTCAATATCGAAGTCGTTATAAATGTAGGCTTCTCCCAGACTGAGTTCGCTGGGAGAAGAAAACATCTCACGTAGTGCCCCAGAGTGCTTCAGAACCAACGCGAAGCTCGGCTGCGTTTCTGCTCCCCAAACAGTGCCATCCCACAATCGAACCTGAAAATCGCGTCTCGAGTACTTCCCAAAGAGAGCATCCAGGAACTCAGTGCAGACACTGGAGTGAGTTGACCGCAATAAAGACTTCGCCAGTGGCATACCGCTCCTTCGTTTCGATCCGACCAACAAGGACGAGTGACTGGGCGCAGTTTTGCCCAAGTCTTTCCGACATTCCTCCCCACCAGCTACCGCTCGCCTCTTTCTACTGCAGCGTACTGGCGACACTCGAGAATATGTTATTCGTGTTTGAGCCGATCAATCTCAAAGTTCCAACGACTACCACCAAAATCACCGCCAGCATCACCGCATATTCGGCGATGTCCTGGCCTTCTTCTCCGGCCCACACACTGTATAGAAGACCATTCATATGTTTCCCTTCGTGATGCTTGCCTTAGGCCGTCATTGTTAATTCGGTA
>VFSW01009003.1_pt1 | contig 14278 bp, 18 predicted proteins | sample 5358111 | NCBI WGS metagenome assembly VFSW01 (sample SAMN11554181, study PRJNA540505) | mine drainage metagenome | isolation source: sediment from site ElyBrook_90M | place: USA: Ely Copper Mine, Vershire, VT | collected 2017
CCAGCGGGCGCGGACGATGTCGAGGGCGGTGACGCGGCAGGGGATGGGTTCTTGGGCGGTGACGGTCACGTCAGGAGCCTTCCGTTTCGTCAGGGGCCAGGTCCTGGAAGCCGGCACAGAGTTCCAGGAGCTGGAGTTCGGGGCGTTCGTTGGTGGGAGTCATGTTCCGAGTATAGCGGGGCCCCTTGTCCTTGGCAAGGGCAATCTCTGTCCCATGAATCTTGATGCCAACCAGATCGAGTCCAAGAGGAGGGTCGGGAGCCTGGACGGGCAACCGGTCTTCGGCGTCACCACCAAGGGCGGCTTCAGCATGGTCGTGGCCCTGGGGAAGGGTGATTCTGTCAATACCCTCGGCGTCGGCAGTCACCCGGCTCTGGCACGGTACGGGGCCCTGAAGCGTGAGCCCCGGCTGAAGTGGGAGGAGTTGTCGAAGTCCGACAGCATTCCCGAGGACATCCTGGAGCTGCTGTCGCCGCGGTGGGAAGCCCTCTGCGACAGGATTCGCGAGAGGGAGGGGCGGTAAATGCCGAGGCCGCCGTCCGGCAGCAAGTCCATCTTCCAGACCCAGACTCCGCCGGGGGAGCTGGTCCGGCTCAGCCTGGACGCCCTCGACGAGCTGGTTCACGGGAACGGTGTCCGCCTCATCCACTACCAGGCCATGGCGTGTCCAATCGGGAAGAATGATGTCGACGACATCCGCGTCCCGCACGCCGACCACAGCGGCTGCAGCAACGGCTTCCTCTACCACCGTGCCGGCGTCCTCAAGGGTTACTTCGCCGGCAACAGCAACCAGAACGGCTTCAGTGACTTCGGCGCCACCTGGTCGGCCCAGGCCCAGGTCATCTTCGACCGCTTCTACGAGGAGGCGGACGGCGCCGTCGACGCCGATGTCCCGCCCGGGGGTGGCGAGGTCATCATCGCCCACTTCGACCGCATCTACTTCGCCGACCCCAGCATCCTGGCCCCGGCCTGGGAGCTGATCCAGGTCTCGGGTAGTGGCCGTGAGCGCCTGCGGTATCCGGCTGTGGCCGTGGACCGGGCCGTGGACAGTCACGGGCAGGAGTACCGGCAGCACCTGGACTTTGACATCAACGACAAGGGCCTCCTGGTCTGGAAGGCGGGGCGCCCCCACCCCCAGTACAGCGTCGGGACGGAGATGGGGCAGGTCCTGAGCCTGCGCTACACCTACCGCCCCTACTTCTACGTCAAAGACCTCGTCCACGACATCCGCGTCGTCGCCGCCGAGGACGAGAACGGCAACCAGGTCACGAGGCGGATGTTCCAGACCGGGATCCTGCTGCGGGAATTTTTCTACGAGGGCAGCGCCAAGGCCGATGCCGAGGCCAAGAACATCGACGACCTCCGGGTGGCGGCCTCGGCTCCGGCCCCGAACCAGCCGCCCCGGTAAGGCATGGCAATGCAAGCTCGAGCCTACAGCTTCTGTGTCGGGGTCGTCGGGGAGGACGGGGCCAAGGCGCTCGCCAAGGCCGCCAGTAGCCACCCCCTCCTGGCCGCCGCCATCCTCCCCCGCGTCGTCTACGAGTGGCTGGGGCTGGGGCTGCAGGAGTACGAGGGGGAGCTGCCGGGTGTCAGCAACAGCTACCTCAGCCTGAGCAAGGCCGAGGACGGGACCCTGAGCGGCTGCCTGGGGATGGGGGCCGAGAACTACAGCTTCAACGGGGTCCCGCGGGAGCACGTGGTCGCGGCCATCGCCGTGAGCCTGGGGGCTGATGCTGACCACGTCGACCCCGCCCTCGCCCGCCGCGACCTCGTGGGTCTGGGCCGCAGCATCGGCCTCCTGGCGAAGTCGAGGTTCGTGAGCCAGGCCATCTTGGCCAAGGTTGAGGCAAAGCGGGTTCTAGCCAGGGCCGAGCCCCCGGGTCAGCCGGCGCCTCCCCAGGCCCAGATGGGTCCAACGCCTGCTGCAGCCCCAGAGCTGCAGCCCCGGGCTCAGGGCACGGCCAAGGGCACGGCCAAGGGCACGGAGAAGAATGGGGCTGCGCCTCCGGTCTCGGCCAAGGCCGGGGCACTGCCGTCCGCGGCCGGTATCCGTCCCGGGTCCCAGGGGAAGACGCCGTCGCTGAAGCTGCCGCTGCGGTCCAGTGAGAGACCATGCAGCGTCTGCGGGGAACGGCTCTTCCGCGGCGAGGACTTCTGCGGCTGCGTTTGCTTCAGCGACCTCGCCAAGTCCGTGGTCACGGTCAGGGATGGAGACAGCGTCATCCTGAACTTTGGTCGGGGCTGGGACGCGGACTCGATCTCGGTACTGCTGCAGACGCTGACGGGGCGCCGGACCCTCTAAGCGGCAATCTCTAGTCCGTTATGGCCCACGACGGTGAGCACAGCGACGGCAACGGCAACGACGACAGGCTCTGGCTTGGGCGTCCGGTCCTGGACAAGGCCCACGTCAACGACCTCGAGCGTCAGGCCGCCATCCACGAGTTCGACTCGAAGCTGCCGCGTCCCGAGGCGGAGGCGCAGGCCTACAGCGGCTACCAGAAGCGTCAGCATCAGGAGGCGGCGGCACACCATCTCCTGGGGATGAAGGCTGGGCTGGCCCTGGGGGCTCCGGATGACGCCCGTCGCCACAGTCTCCTCTACGACCTGCACCTGCAGAAGCTCGGGCACGCGGCGACCGCCGGGGGGGCCGTACCCGCGGACATCGACAGGATCACGTCGGAGCTGGCGCACAGGGACGGGGGCACGGGCCTCTACGGCTTCAAGCCTCACGGGGCCGACGCCTGGGTCATGGACGCCGGTCCCAGTGACTGGCAGGCGCAGAAGTCGGTGCGGGAGCTTCTGGACCTGGCCAAGGCCGATGGGCCGGTTCTGGCAAAGCTCGAGTCCGAGGCCCAGGGTGATGGTGAGGCGAGTTCCCCGAGCGGCTACAGGCCCGGGGGCTGTGGTGTCTGTGGGCAGAGAAGCTGTAACTGCCGGGAGAAGAGTATGCAGAAGGGTGATGTCCTAGAGTTCCGGCGTCCGGCAGCTGCACCTCGGGAGAAGACCAGTGGTCGGGACGCCGAGGTCATCCCCATCAGCAGGGGCAAGAAGCCGGAATGCAGTGACGGCTTCTGCAGCAACCCCCGCGCCCCCGGCAGCAAGTTCTGCAGCAACCACACCGGGGCTACTCCGGCGAACAAGGGGGAGGTCGGTATGGGCAAGGACAAGGAGATGAGCAAGGCCATCGGGGCGTTTGCGTTCTCCGAGACCAGCGGCAGCGACGGCGAACCCCTCTGCAAGCTCTGCAAGAAGGGCAAGGGTCTCTGCAAGTGCAGTGGTGGATTCGCCAAGTCCGAGGCTGAGCTTTCCGCCGAGGAGAAGTCCAAGGGCTACAAGAACTGCAGCGGCTGCGGCAAGAAGATGAACCCCGTCGACGCCTTCGCGGGCATGGGCCCTATCGAGGATTCGCATGCCCCCGTGTGTATGGGCTGCGCCAAGAAGAACCACGCCAAGGTCATGGGCAAGGCCGAGGCCCCGCTTGGGAAGAGCTTTATGCCCCCCAAGGGTACGTTGCCGCAGGGGCTGCCTGTTGCGAATGCCCACGACAGTAGAGATCTCTATCCGGAGGCAATGACCGGCCATCCAGAGGCCGGTGACCCCTTTCGTCCTGTCGATAACTCTGAAATCGGGCAGTCGTGTAGAGAGTGTGGGGAAGTCAAGCCCGTTGTGTCCTATACGGGCTATGGCGATGGCCCCGATGTCATCTGTCCTGAGTGCTGGGTGCAGGGTCTGAAGTTCCATGGCGTAACGGCTCGGCAGGATCGGAATAGGGAGCGTAAGGACGGGGCTGAACGTCAGAGGCAAGCCGTCGAGGCCCAGAGGAAGGCCTCCATCGTGAGCAAGCTGAATGGGCTCCCGGGCGTCGCCAAGTCCGAGGGCTCTGCCGAGGCCCCGCCTTGTCCAGGCTGTGGCTCGGAGTCCGGGGGCGAGCACATGGGCGACCTCGGTAGGCTCAGTCACTTCCGCTGCCGACACTGCGGCATGGACTTCAGCCACGCCAAGGAGAAGGATGAGGACCTGAGCAAGGCCGAGATGTGCAGTCGCTGCGGCTGCAGGAGCTGCATCTGCGGGCTCGGGGTCTTCCAGAAGAGCGAGCAGGGTCTGGGGGTCCGGGACCGTCTGCAGCGCCTGCACAAGGCCGCCTTCCTCCTCGAGAACCTGCGGAAGCTCAACGGGCTGCAGGGGAAGGGTAACGGGTAATGGCTTACTACCCCTATGCCACGGCCGTGCTGACGGCCAATGCCACCAGCACCGGGACCGCCACCGTCCCCGACCCCACCGCCTTCAAGGTCGGGGCCCTAGCCAGTCTCGCCGGCACCGGTCTCCCCGGTCTCTTCTGCAGGATCCGTGACATCGTCCTCAGTAGCGGTCAGGTCCAGCTGACGGTACTGGACAGTACCCGTATCGACGATCCCAGTACGGCGCCGCCCGCCGCCAGCCAGGACTGCAGTGCCTACACCGTGGCCGCAGGTGCGACCCTAACGCAGGAGGCGCAGGAGGTCGCGGCCGTTGAGCACGCGACCGGGACCAGGCTCGTCGGCGGCATCGACAGGGTCGGGCATCCGCTGGCGCTGGCGCTGGGGGACAGGGGCGGCATCGCCAGGTGGAAGGTGGACCTCAGTGACGCTAACGCCCTGAAGATCGCGACCTCCACGGTCGACGCCAGCGTGACGCTGACGCCGGGCTGGTACCGGATGGTGGTGTCGGGGGTCCCCGCCCACGTCAACGTCGGGGCCGCGGCCACGACCAGCACCACCAGCATCCCCGTCGGCGCCGAGGACGCCCCGACCTGGAGAGACGCCCAGGTCTTCCACGCCCTGACGGATGCTGGCACCGGCTTCGTCACTTTCTTCCCCGCCATCCCCATCTAAGAAGAAGAAGGAGCGGTCTCGTGTTCGGGCACCAGGGCTTTGCCGGAGAGGGGCTAGTGGCCCACATCCCCCTGACCACGAACGGGGGCCACTTCATCGACACCCCGAACACGAAGTCACACGTCACCTGGAATGGTACTGGCCTTGTTGATGCTTATGGCAATGCCTGGACAATGAACGGAACCGTTCCACAGGTTAGCTCGGGGCCTCTACTCTATGACGGGGTGCATTCGAGGGCCGGGGCGGGGCCGTTTGGCTTGGGGCAGTATTACTCAATCCCTACTGCTGGATTGTTCGATACCACGGGAGACTTTACCGCAGGGTTTATCAGCTGGTTCCCGAATGCAGTACAAGCGAGTTACTTCGGGATTGTATCCACAGATGCCACCCGCAGCGACGGATGGTATGTTGAGATGGCTGGAGGAAGCATATTGTATACAGCACTGCCAACAAACATTGGCGGTGGGGCATATCAGGAAATTCCACCACAAGCACCTGGTTTAGTTTGTGCAATGTTCGGGCGCACAGGTTCGACTGGAGTCATTACAGCTAATGGTGGCTATAGTGGGACGTTTGCCTGGGGGACCGTATCGAGTGGAACTACAACGACCTTGGGCGCAGCCGGCGATAACTGCCCCGGGATCCTGTATGAGTTCTTCTACTCGACCGATACGCCTGTGTTGGCCACGATGCAGGCACAGATTGCTCGTATTCTGGGCGCGGTCTCGGCCGAAAATGAGATTCTGACGGTGACAAACTAATGCCCCGGTCAATCGAAATAAACGGCACCGTGTACGAGTGGTGCGCCAACACGCCCCGGATCGATGGGCAGGGTTGCCTCGTGGAACCGGCGGTCACAAATCTTATCTATCCAAGCGTGCCGCTGTTGAGCGGTACAAGCACCTCCGGGGCTATCGCGGGGGAGTGGATCTGGACAGTCTCGGCCGCGGGCGGATCGATCAACGGTGGGGCGGTTGCGGCGCCTGACGGATCGATGACCGGGACGTCATTCGTAAATGGGACTGCCCAGGTACAGATTTCGGCTAGCGGGACTGCCGTGGGAACCCCTATCTACACGGCTAGCTTCTGGGCCAGGGGCGCGGTTGGGGGGGAGGTGATCACGCCATTTATTTATGACAACACAACGTCGACTATGCTGGGGGGCGGGACAGGCGTAACCCTGACGACCGCGTGGACACGTTACGTCGTGACCGCGACCCTGGCGCCTGCGAATGGCGATAGCATTAGGTTCCTCGCGATCAATTCGGGGTCAAGCCCCCAGACGGTCTACCTGTGGGGCTGCCAGTGCGAAACAACGGGATTCGCGACTTCATACATTCCCAACATATCGACGACTGCGACCGCGGCTGCTGCCACCGATACCATCACCATTCCCTCGGGAATGCTCCAGGCGGCTGCGGGGTCGTTTAGCTGTGATGCCGTTCTGAACAACACGGCCATGGCAGCCAACGGGCTGTTCTACACGGGTGGGGCGACTGCGTTGTCATTGGGTTGGGCAAGCGGGACCTCCCTGGCCGCTGCTCTCGGGGCAACGGCGGTCTCGGCGGCAGAGACCAGAGACACTGCCGCCCACCACTACGGCATCAGCTGGCGGCAAAGCGGGACGGGGACAGTGGTAACGGTCTACCTCGACCGTGTCCAGGTGGCGAGCCAGACCGTGGCGGCGACTACGGTGTCACCTGGAACGGTGGTCATTGGCAGCGACGGTACGCACAGCTGGAACGGCCATATCAAGAATGTGCGCCTCTCAGCAGATCCCGTAGCAGCCCTCTGAGGCGGCAGCCCAGCCCGCTAGGGCAAACTCGATATTGCCACAGCTCCTAATGCTCCGTCCGACCCTAATCTTGGTCTGGAACGCAGCAACCAAGGGAGTGTACTATGGCTACCGGATGGAGTGCTACTGAGAACGCCCTGGCTGCGGCCAGAGCCGGCCATGCCGCCTTCAGCTTCAACAACCGCGTCTTCGTCCTTGGGGGCACCCCGGACTTCAGTACCGCCGCCCTCAACATCGAGTCTGCGGCCGTGGACGGGGGCGGCCACCTCGGTAGCTTCAGCGTCAGTGCCAGCCTGCCCCAGCCCCTGAACGCGGGCCGCATCCACTTCGGCTTCGCGCAGCGGCACCATCGCCTCTACGTCGTCGGGGGCGCGGACCCCACCGGCGCCTCCACGGCCTACGCCGATGTCGCCATCGGGACCGTCAACAGCGACGGCGCCATCTCCTGGGCCGTAGGCCCCTCCCTACCCACGGCTCTGGCCGGCTGCAAGTGCGCCATCCTCGGGGACTGGCTCTACTGCGTCGGCGGTCGGAGCAGCCCCGCGGTCCCTGCCGCCCTCATCACCTCCGTCACCGGTGACATCGCCCTCGGCAGCATCTCCGGCAACTCCGGCGTCATCACCCTGAGCGCTGGCGCGACCTTCTCCTCGACGGTGGCTGCCGGCCGCGTCATCGTCATCCCCACGACCTCGCCCCTGGCTACTGTCGCCGATGGCGGGGCCTTGGCCAATGCCGGCGTCTACGTCGTCACCGGCACCTCGACGACCACGGTCATCAACGTCACCAAGATCCGGGACATCGCCGCTCTGAGCATCACCGCGCCCGTAGCCGTGACGGCGACGTTGGTGGTGACGACCTCCGATGTCCAGCTCCGCCCCGACCTCACGCAGGCGAACCCGGTGCTGGCGGCCCGCATCGAGTCGGATGGGAGCCTGAGGGCCTGGGTTCCGGTCCCCACGCTCTTCCCCGGGGCCGTGGCCAACTTCAACCTCACCGGTCACGTCGTCGCCAGTGGTCCCCACAGCCTCTACGTCGCCGGTGGCCAGCCCCAGGGCATCCTCGGCACGGCCTTCATCTACCGAGCCGTGGCGGATGCCGGGGCCGGGCAGAATCTGCAGTGGTCGGCAACGGCTGAGCAGGCGGGCCTATCCGCGGTTCGGGTCTCGGCTGCCGCGGTCTTCGCCGGAGCCGACCCCGGTGCCCACAACCCCCACCAAAAGCTCGTGGTCGTGGGTGGCAGCAGCGACGGTACCGACGCCAACGCCCTGGGCTCGGTGGAGGAGCTGGCTCTCGGCAGCGACGACCGCATCACGTCCAAGCCAGGTTCGCAGTCACCGCTGCCGGCGGCGGTCGTGGACGGGGCCGTTGCCTCCGTCGGCCGCTTCCTCTTCAGCTTCGGCGGCGTCAACACCAGCGGGACCGTTCTCGCCACGGTGCAGGGCGCGGCTCTGCAGGACGACAACGCCCTCTAAGCCCTAGCAGCCAACCTCCTCGAGGATGGCGATGGCGATGGCGATGGTCAGGGCGAGGCGGATGTGGTAACCGCACTGCGGGTACAGGTGCGTGGTCCGGTAGAGCACGGTGCAGGCGTGCCTGTAGCCGTGGCGGAACCAGTTCCGGAGTCTGTGCCTAACCCTCTTCATGCCTGACCTCCTCCTGCTACGGGCCTGAGCCGCTACTGTAGAGGGGACCGCGGTCGCCGTCAAGAGGATCTCGCTATAGGGGATGGAGAGAAGGAGATTGGCGATGAAGGCACTGCTGCAGCTGTCGAATGGGGTTCTCTTCACGCTCGAGGAGGTTTCTCTTTCTGACCTCCAGGAGCTGCTGCGGACGGTGGCGACGCTACCCCTCTCCTCGGTAGGGATTGACCTCTCGGGCCTGGGGCAGCTCTCGGGTCTGGGACACTCTCCAGCCCCCAACTCAACGCCAATGTGGCCTCCCTCCCCGGGCTTCCCCGGTTCCTACACCGCCCCTGGAGCCGCTGTTCTTCAGCAGCAGACGCCGGGGCTGACGGCAATCGGTCATGGTGGCTAAGGCAATGACTTACGCCTACGCCATCTCCACCGCCAACGTCTTCTCCAGGCTCAGTGGCGGCCCCATGAGCCGTGACCGCTACAGCGTCAGCGCTGGGGGCGCTTCCGTGGTCGAGATCGAGCTGCTGCCCCACCACGTCAGGGTCTACGCCAGGACCGTGGAGGAGGGGCGTCGGCTCCTGCTGAAGTGGGTGGCGGAGAACCTGTTGCCGGGCCAGGACCAGGCCGAACCAGTGCTGATGCAGCACCTGCTGCCGGAGAAAGCCAATGCCTCCTGACGAGAATCCCCTGAAGCCAGTCATCCAGCCGCCGCTGTATGAGCCTCTCGCCACCCCCTCTGTCACCGGCGGGTTCGTGACGGGGCTGACGGTAGTTCACGACGCCGCCCCCACCAAGGGGCAGCTCAAAGTCGTCTGTGCTGGCTCCGGCTACCCCGTGGTCACCCCAGTCTCCGCCAGCGGCGGTCCCTACAGCTGGTGCGGGGTCCGTGGCGCCGTGGCCGATGGCTTTGGCCAGGTCATGCCCACGCACCTCGATGGCCAGCCCCCGGCCCCGCCCCGTCAGTGACTGGTGTCAGCGACTTCGTCCAGCTCGAGGTAGGGACCGGGGTCCCGGTGCAGCAGCTGCTGTAGCGTCATCGGCCGCAGACCGGGGCTGACATCGACGCCGACGTTGATGATGGGGACGCCGTTGCTCCGGACCCTGCCCCAGCTGTCGTGCACGTGCCCGCAGAGCCGGATCCCGTACTCGTCCGTGTCCTGACAGGGCCTGGGCTCGTGGGCGAGGACGACGCCGACGCCGAGGCTGTCGTGGTAGATAAGGGCCTCGTGGACCTCGTCCCAGCCCGCGGCCAGCCAGAAGGCGGTTGTGGCCTTGATGTCCGGGGCCTTGGGCTGACCCGGGGCTGCCCTGCCCCAGATGAGGTCGTGGTTGCCGAGGACCAGGACCTTGCGTCGCCCCCGGAGCTGCTTGAGGATGTCCCTGGGGTCCTCCGTCTTCATCCGCATCTGGAAATCGCCGAGATGGTAGACGGTGTCGTCGTCACCGACGACCTCGTTCCAGGCCTGGACCAGGGCTCTGTTCATGCCGGCGATGTCGGGCTCCTGACCCGGGCCCAGCAGGAACTGACCGCGGCTGCCGCTGCAGTACTCGGGAATGCGGCGGTGGTGGTAGTGAGTGTCAGAGGTGAAGAAGTCCATTGCCCTTACGCCTTTCTCGACTGTTTGACCCTGCAGCTGTCGCAGCGGCGGTAGCCCACGGGCAGGGGATGGTGTTCCCGACAGCTGGGGCAGAGGCCGCTGTCTAGGTATCGGCGCTTCCGCAGCAGCCACCGCCGATGTGACGCCTGCGGGTGAGCCGCGACCCAGTTCGAGATCCTGACCCTGTTCCTCTCCTTGCAGATGCTGCAGCGCTGCTCACCCCGGAGCCGAGCCCGCTGGCAGTTGATGCAGCGACCCTGGCGGTTGCAGCGGCGGACGTGTTGATGCCAGGCCGCGCGCCCGCTGGCAAGGTGCTTGACGCAGAGGCCGTAGGTGTGGCGGCCGTGTCGGTAACGGGCCCTGCCGCAGTCCGGACAGCCTCTGTGCTGGTGCTGCTGTTGCTTCAGGAATGCTCTACTCATGGTCATTGTCCTCCGTCACAGGTTCTGGTGTCGCTATAGCAGGCGCTGGCGAGGCTGTCTTCCCAACGCTGGAAGGCGGGGTCCACGGTGATACCGCCATCCCCATCGACCTCCCCGGGATTGCCGTAGACTCTGCTCCAGACCAGGTGCCCTAGCTCCCAGAGCAGGGCCGACTGGCAAAGGGGCTCCCTGTAGCCGACCTCGACGGTGCTGGCGCCGGGCCAGGCGCAGCCGTAGCTGGGGGTGCCACCACAGCTGAAGGGGTCGGGGGCGAAGTCGACCTCAGCCATCCAGGTCAGGGCGAAGTCGTGGATGCCCGCTGACTCCGCCAGGGCCTCGCCCTGGGCCTGGAGCAGTAGCAGGACTTCGGCGACCTCGGCGTCGGCGCGGGGCTGGCCGTGGTAGTAGACGCTGACGCCGTTGACGACGAGGTCGGGAGCGGGTGGCGGCTTCTCACTGCAGCCGGAGGGGCCCAGCAGGAGCAGCGCCAGGACCAGTCCCTTCGTCGTCAATGGGTCCATGGGCACCAGCTGCTGTGTCCGACCTGACCACGGCCGATGCCCTCCCCGGCGTAGGCCCCGCACTCGCAGCGGGATGGGGGCGCAGCAGCCACCGCGATCCCTGTCTGCGGTACCGAGAACTTAAGGTGCAGAGACTGAGGTAGCCGGCCCGGTTTCAGGTAGGTGCCAGGCGGGAGCTGCGCGTCCCGATAGACGAGGCCAGTGCCGGCCTCGGTCTCCAGTAGAAGGCGGGCCTCTCTTCCCGGTACCATCAGGTAGAGGCAGAGGTCCAGCGACGCCACGGTGACGACGGAGCCATGTCTCTGGGGGTCGTAAGTGACAGTCGTGGTGAAGCCCGTCTCCGTGTCGATACTGCGGATGCCCCTGATCCCCTTTCCGGCGAAGTCCAGGGCCGCTAGGGACTTGGTCCAGGCGTGGTTGTTGTTGATGATCACCGCCCACCTCCGTCGATGAAGGCTACGATCTCATCCCAGGCCTGCTCCGGCTTCTGGTAGCTGCAGGTCCTGTAGCTGGGGCTGGCGCAGGCGTTGTAGGGGTAGTCGATGAGGATGGTCTTGCCCTGGGGATTGGCCAGGGCCCAGTCCCGGACGTTGTCGGGGCTGTCCTCGATGAGGTAGTCGCCGCGGACCAGGTCCTTGCGGGCGCAGAGGATGAGGCGGCGTCTGTGGATGAAGGGCAGGTGCCGCCCACACCACCTCAGCTTCTCCGTGGCGGAGGCCGGGTTCCGGCTCGGGGTACTGCAGATGTAGACGTTGGCGGTGTCGTTGAGGTGTCGCAGGGCCTGGACGGCACCCGGTATCGGCCTGAGGTCGGCGAAGACTCCGTCACGGCGCAGAAACTCGTAGACGCCGTCGTCGAAGCCCGCGTTGGTCTCCATCTTGAAGTTGCGCACGTCCTCGACGGTGAAGAGCCGATTCTTCCTGCTGCCGTAGGCCAGGAGCCAGGGCGTCATCAAGTCGGCGCAGACACCGTCCATGTCCACCAGCACCAGGGGCTTGCTCATGTCGACCTCGTCCCAGTCTCCGCTCATTCCGCCCATGGCCTACCGCAGCCTCCGGCTCTGTAGTTCCTCACAGGCCTTGGCCCCCAAGTCGAGGAAGAGGCCGATGGCGATGAGGCCGAGAGCGAGCCCGGAGCCGTGGTAGGCGACGGCGCAGGCCCCGGCCCCGTAGTAGGCGAGGGGGTAGAGGAGGTCCGCGAACCAGCCGAGGATGCCCCAGCCGTAACTGTTCCTGTCAGCCATTGTCTGCCTCCGGAATTGGGAATGACTTAGCGTCTAGCCCCAGTATAGCGGCAACGCGGTCGAGGTGCAGCTGCCGCAGGTGCTCGCGGATACTCAGGCCCTGGCGCCGGCTGAAGAGGGCGCTGCTGCAGCGACACCGCATCAGCTCCTGGCCCGGTGCCGCCTGCTTCCCCATGACCATCAGCGCAAACTGCTTCTGCTCGACGATGTCCTTGACGGTTTCGTACTGCTGCTCGAGTTCCAGGACCAGGGCCTCGAAGTCGGCCCTGACCTCGTCGAAGAGCCGGCGCCACTCCGGGAAGGCGGCGATGACCTCGGCGGTCTCCCCCGACCTCACGACCTCGAGGACGGCCCGCGGCGTCAACCCGGCCTTGAGGTGGTGCAGGGCGACGTAGCCGGGGTGCTTGACCTTGAGGCGGTGGAAGTCGGCGTCGACGATGACGTACCCCTCCTGCTGCATGGGGTCCATCTGCTCGAAGGTCCGGGCCACATCCTCGAGGCTCTGCAGCGGGAACTCGCGCACGGGCGCGGGCCAGGACAGGTGGTAGTCGGGGTCGGCGCCGGCCCTGACCTCGAGACCGGTTCGGAGGTCGCGGCGCCCGAGGTAGGTGAGGTTTTCGGCGTCGCCGTAGCCGCAGACGACACGGTTCCAGGGCGTCGTCAGCTCGAACATGTAGGTGGAGCCCCGGTCCAGGTCCTGCAGGGCGTTCAGGGGCCCGCCACTCCGGTTCAGGCCCGCGCCCCAGGTCCTCCAGAAGAGCTGGGCAAAGGTCATGACGCTGCCGTCGATGTTGCCGCCGGCATCGGCCCTGCCACTGCTGGCGACCAGCCACTGCCCGCTGTAGGCGTCCTCGGGGTCGCGGTAGTAGTAGAGGATCATGAGGCTGCCGTCGACCTTCTCCTGGACCTTGGCCGTGTCCCAGTCGATGGTGTCCGCCAGGCCCTCGCCACTGTTGAAGAACTTGTTGAAGGGCCAGGCCACGACCTCCCAGTCCCTGTCCTCGTCCAGGACGATGCCGCGGGCGTTCCGACAGACGGGGTCCTGCATCGGCGACTCCAGCATGTCGTACTTGAAGCCGACGAGGTTCGGGTGAGCCTGGTGTCGGCTCAGGTGGAGGTGCAGGTCGCGCTCGAGGCCGGTGAGCGTGTGCTGGCCACTGCGCAGGGCCTGCTGAAGGGCGGAGACAGTCATTAGCTGATCCAGTACCGTTCCCTGAGGTTTACGGCAATGTCGGTGGCCTTCTCCTCGAGGTTGTCGAGGCTACCGTCGTTCTGGATGATCCAGTCGAAGAAGTGGTTGGGAATGTCCTTCTGCTCGGTCTCGCTGGCGTGACCGCTGATGCCGGCCGCTGTCGTAGCCGTAGCCGAGGCCTTGTCCTGGGGGCGTTCGATGCGGATGCAGGTACCGTTACAGGCCTTGACCTGCAGCAGCTCGTTGCGGAAACGGCCGTCGCTGATGACGACGAAGTTCTTGTCGCCCTCGAGTAGGGTCCGGGCCCGGCGGATGGCGTAATCGGCCCAGAGCGTGGGCTTGAGCTTGCGCCCGAACTCCGTCCCCAGGGTCTGCAGGACCAGGCGCGGCGTCAGGGCATTGCCATGAGCCGGTACCTGCTCCAGGAGGAGGTCACTGTACCACCGCTCCAGCTCCAGCAAGTCGCCCTCCCTCTCCTCCCCGACGACCCGTTTCAGCCACGACTCCACCGCCTCCCGGTAGCCGTGGAAGGGGTAGGGGTTCAGGGCCTCGAGCGTGGTCGTCTGCGTCCAGCGCGGGTCCACGGCGTTCCTGGAGGCGCTGGGGCCGTAGAGCTGTTCCTGCACGAACCCGAAGAGCATGGCCGCCAGCTCCTTCATGGGGTCGGCGAGGGCGATGGCGGCGGCGGCGGGGATGTTCCTCAGCAGGGCCTGCGCCAAACTGTCCTTGCCGGAACCGGCCTGACCACTGATGATGATGAGGGGATAGTAGCTCATAGCCGTAGACTCCATCGTGAGAAGAGGAGGCCTGGTCCCGGGCTTCAGATGGGGCTAGGTGGGACCCTATCTGGGCCCGAGCCCGGGACCAGGCCACAGCAACTGCGCCAACGTCACCGCGACGAGACCGCCACGACTCAGGCAGCGGTTTCGGGGACGGGAATGTCCGTGTTGACGGCGGGGGCGTTGGCAGGGGCGGGAATTGCGACTCCGAGCTGGAGGGGGG
>VFSW01009004.1_pt1 | contig 14278 bp, 13 predicted proteins | sample 5358111 | NCBI WGS metagenome assembly VFSW01 (sample SAMN11554181, study PRJNA540505) | mine drainage metagenome | isolation source: sediment from site ElyBrook_90M | place: USA: Ely Copper Mine, Vershire, VT | collected 2017
CGTTGTTCCGCTCCTCGCTCCCGGCCTGCCGTGTTCGCAGCGCCCCGCTCTGCGTGAACCATTCCCGCAGCCGCAGGGCGGGCGCGCGCCGCTCCTACCGTGAGGTCGCGGCGCTCGCGTCCCTCGCCGGGGCCGATGCCGCGCCGCGGCCCGCGCCCGCGCGGTCACGGCTCAAGCGCGCGTTGTCCTCGAGCGCGCCGAGGTACTGCCGGGCGACGGCCAGCATCGATTGCGGCTTGATGCCGAACTGCGCGAAGCCGTTCTCGGTGCAGACGCTGTCGATCGTGAGGGAGCGATAATTGTCCGAGGAGAACGGGCGCCCCGGCACGAAGTCCATGGCCAGCCCTTGAATGCGCGCCAATCCGTCGGGCAGACCGATGATCCAGCGGCGCCTGCCGGTGAGCCGGGCGACCGTGGCGACGATCTCGCGCAGTGTGAACACCTCGGGCCCGCCCAGCTGGATCGTTCGGTGGTTGCAGGCGCCGCCGTGCAGGCAGCGCACCAGCGCCTCGATCACGTCGTCGACGAACACCGGCTGAAAGCGCGCGCCGGGGCGGGCGAGCGGAAACACGAGGGGCATCGCGCCCAGAAGCGCCGCGAAGCGGTTCAGGAACGAGTCCCTCGGCCCGAAGATGACCGACGGCTGGAAGATGGTCCAGTCGAGATGCGCGCTCTGCTCGCGAATCAGCCGCTCGGCCTCGCCCTTCGACCGCAGATAGTGGCTCGGCGCCTGAGGCCCGGCGTTCAGGGCGGAGACCTGCAGCAGCCGGGCGACGCCCGCGGAGCGCGCGGCCTGCAGGACCCCCCGCGTCAGTTCGACATGCGCGCGCCGGAAGCCGCCGCCGCCGAAGCCGCGCTCGTTCAGGATGCCGACCAGATTGATGACCACGTCCTTGCCGCGGAAGCGCTCGCTCAGTTGCGCCTCGTCGTAGACGTCGCAGTTCTCGATCGTGAGCCCCGGCAGCACCAGCAGATGCTTGTGCTGCTCGCGGTCGCGGGACAGCACCGAGACGCGGCCGCCTTCCTTGATCAGGCGGGACACCAGCCTCGTGCCGACGAAGCCGGTGCCCCCCAGTATGCAAATGGACGGGAGTTTCATCGCGTCATCGGATGGGGATCAGCATCGAGCGCGCGCCGCGCCGGATGTTGAGCACCAGCACGCTCGCGCCCTTGGCCGCCTCGCGCAACGCCTTGACGCCGGCGACCGGCGTTCGGCCCACGCCGACGATCACGTCGTTGGCGCGCAGGCCCGCCTGCGCGGCCGGGCTGCCCTCCTGAACCGCCCGCACGAGCACGCCGCCGCCGTCGGGCGCATCGGCCAATTCCGCGCCATCCAGTCCCTTGTTGATGTCCACCGCGCTGGCCGTGCCGGACTCGCCGCGTTCGCCGATCAAGGCGGTCACCTTGCGCGGCTTGCCGTCGCGCAGCAGGCCGATCTCGACCTTGTCGCCCACCCGCAGCATGCCGATGGTGTTGCGCAGCTCGCCCGCGTCCTTCATCGGCGTCCCGTTGATCGAGACGATGATGTCGCCGGTCTTGACGCCCGCGTGCTCGGCGGCGGACCCCGGCTGGACGCTCGCGACCAGCGCGCCGGTGGATTCGGTCAGGCCGAATTCCTTGGCGATGTCCGGCGTCACGTTGTAGATGTTCACCCCGAGTATGCCGCGCTTGACCTGGCCGTACTTGATGAGCTGGTCCATCACCCCTTTGACCATGTTGACCGGGATGGCGAAGCCGATGCCGATGTTGCCGCCGCTGCCCGACAGGATGGCTGAATTGATGCCGACCAATTCACCCCGCAGGTTCACGAGCGCACCGCCCGAATTCCCGGGATTGATGGAGGCGTCGGTCTGGATGAAGTCCTCGTAGCCCTCCGGATTGATGCCCGTACGGCCGAGCGCGCTGACGATGCCGGCGGTCACCGTGTGCTGCAGCCCGAAGGGATTGCCGATGGCGACGACGTAGTCGCCGACCTCGAGCCGGGAGGAGTCGCCGAGCGCGATGGCCGTGAGGTTCGGCTGCTTGGCCTGCAGAACCGCGATATCCGCGCCCTCGTCGCTGCCGACCACCTTCGCCGAGAAGGTGCGGTTGTCGAGCAGGGTGATGGTGATCTCGCTGGCGTTCTCCACCACGTGGTGATTCGTGACGATGTAGCCGTTCTTGGCATCGACGATCACGCCGGAGCCGGCGCTCTGGAACTGGCGCTCGCGCGGCGCGGCATCGGGCGGCACGTCGAAGAAGCGGCGGAAGAAAGGGTCGTCGAGCAGCGGATTGCGCTGCCCGGGGCGCTCCTTGACGGTTCCCCGGGTCGCGATGTTGACCACCGCCGGCGAGGCGCGCTTGACCACCGGGGCCAGCGAGGGCAGCGGCGTCGCGTCCATGGCGACGGGCGTGGTGACGGCGGTCCGGGCGGACGGAGCGGTGAACACGGCTGCCGCCAGGGCCGCGGCCGCCAAAGTGAATCGCAGATTCATGCGCAATCCTCGTGAAGTCGATTGACGCCGGTCGATTCCATGCGCCCGGCAGGGGAGACGGGGCCGGACCTGCCGGTCCGGCCCCGTAGCAGGCCTCGGCCCGCCATCTTACACGCGAAGGGCGCCCTGCGGCGGGAGGTTCAGGCCGCTTCGACGCTGATACGGTGCGGCTGGACCTGCGCCTGTTTCGGGATGGCGATTTCCAGGACGCCGTTCACGGATTTCGCCCGGATGCCCTGCACGTCGGCCGATTCGGGCAGGCTGAAGCGGCGCTGGAATTCGCCGGCGATGCGCTCGATGCGCCGATAGCCCTCGCGCGCCTCGCGGCGGCTCTCCTCGCGGCGTCCGCGAATGGTCAACACGCCCTTCTCGGTGGTGATCTCCACGGTCTTCGGATCCACGCCGGGCAGGTCCACGTGCAGCAGGAACTGCTCGCGCTCCTCGTGAATGTCGACCGGCGGCAGCCAGGCGCCCGAATCCGCGGCCGTGGTCTGCGGCGCGCCGAACAGCCGGTCGATGTCCTTCTGCAGCTGGTTGACGAGCGCCCAGGGTTCGTAGCGTACGACGGTCATGGTCATCTCCTTAGCTAAAGATTGAGGTCTATGTATTGCCGAATTCGAAAGGCCGTGGCGCGCCTTCCTTCCATGGCGGAAAAAATGGGTGCGGCATCCGGCTTTTCAACGGGTCGGCGAGCGTCGGGCGCGGGTGGCCGAGTGCGCCGTGGCCGCGGCGCGGGTCCGACAGCGCCCGCCGGGAAGTCAAGCCGATAAAGTGTGTATATCTTGTGGAACACAAGATATTGAGATTGCGAGGATTGCCGCTTGACCGTTAGGCAGCAAAGTGCATTGCCGTGAAATGGCATGTGTATTTCATAAGTGATTGTTTTTAATTACTATTATTTTGTAGATTCCGAATGAGAAATTTCTTGACGATGAACATTGACAAGTTTTAATCTGACCCCGGAAACACAATATGTTGTGGTCACCAGGCCCAGCGTTTCCCGCGTCGGCCGACCGGGTGCAGCGGAGGAGTTCCGTCGGAATCTGCGCCATGAGTCCGGTCGATCTTCGCGCGATAATTACAAGGGAGTGCATTGAAGAACCCATGAATACGGTGGTCAAAATTCAATCCAAGGACGTTGGCGGTATTCCCTTCCAGGAAGCGTCTCTCGACATCTGGGACAAGAAGTACCGGCTGACCGCGAAGGACGGCTCGCCCATCGACGAGTCGATGGACGACACGTACAAGCGCGTCGCCCGTGCGCTCGCCGACGTCGAGTCCGAGGAAGTCCGCGAGCAGTGGTACGAATCCTTCCTCTGGGCGCTGCGCCACGGCGCAATTCCGGCCGGCCGGGTCACGTCCAACGCGGGCGCGCTGGAACACAAGCCCGCCACCTCGACCATCAATTGCACGGTCTCGGGCATCATCCACGATTCTATGGACGACATCCTCGGGAAAGTCCATGAGGCCGGGCTCACGCTCAAGGCCGGCTGCGGCATCGGCTACGAGTTCTCCACCTTGCGGCCGCGCGGCGCCTACGTATCGGGCGCGGGCGCCTATACCTCGGGCCCGCTGTCCTTCATGGACATCTACGACAAGATGTGTTTCACGGTCTCCTCCGCCGGCGGCCGGCGCGGGGCGCAGATGGGCACCTTCGACATCGGCCACCCGGACGTGCTCGAGTTCATCCGCGCCAAGCGCGAAAGCGGCCGATTGCGCCAGTTCAACCTGTCGTTGCTGATCACCGAAGAGTTCATGAAGGCGGTCAAGAGCGGCGGCGATTGGAAGCTCGCCTTCCCGGTGGGGCGCCAGGAGTTCGAGGCCGAGCAGCCCGATCTCGGCGATCCGGCCAAGTTCGTCTGGCGCGAGTGGCCCTACACGGAAGGCTACGTGACCAACGAGGAGGGCCTGGTCGCCTGCAAGATCTACAAGACCCTGCCGGCGCGCCGCGTGTGGGACTTGATCATGTCCTCCACCTATGATTTCGCCGAGCCGGGGTTCATCTTGATCGACAAGGTGAACGAGATGAACAACAACTGGTGGGCGGAGAAGATCCGCGCCACCAACCCCTGCGGCGAGCAGCCGCTGCCGCCGTACGGGTCATGCCTGCTCGGCTCGGTCAACCTGACCAAGTTCGTGCTCGATCCGTTCACCGACGATGCGCGTTTCGACTGGGAGACCTACCGGAAGGTGGTCAAGGCGTTCACCCGGATGCTCGACAACGTGGTCGAGATCAACGGCCTGCCGCTCGCCCCGCAGCGCGATGAGATCATGCGCAAGCGCCGGCACGGCATGGGGTTCCTCGGCCTGGGCTCGACCATCACCATGCTGTGCATGAAGTACGGGTCGAAGAAGTCGGTCGCCTTTACGCAGAACGTGTCGCGGGAAATGGCCGTCGCGGGCTGGGAGGCGGGGCTCGAACTCGCGCGCGAGAAGGGGCCGGCGCCCATCATGAACGAGGAATTCACGGTGACGCGCGAGATGCTGCGCAAGCGCCCGGAGATGGTCCGGGACGGATGGCGCGTGGGCGCGAAGATCGCCGGCCGGGTGCTGCACGCCCGCTACAGCCGCTACATGCAGCGGATCGCCGAGGCCGCGCCCGAGCTGGTCGACGAACTCGCCGAGGTCGGCGCCCGCTTCACGCACCACACCTCGATCGCACCGACCGGGACGATCTCCCTGTCCCTCGCCAACAACGCATCGAACGGCATCGAACCCTCGTTCGCGCACCATTACTTCCGCAACGTGATCCGCGCGGGCCGCAAGACCAAGGAGAAGATCGACGTATTCTCCTTCGAGCTGCTCGCCTATCGGGAACTGGTCAATGCGCGCGCCATGCCGAACTCGCAGAACCCGGCCGAGAAGCTGCCCGATTATTTCCTGTCCGCGGACGACATCGGTCCGAAGGAGCACGTGGACATCCAGGCCGCGGCGCAGTTGTGGGTGGATTCCTCGATCTCCAAGACGGCGAACGTGCCGACGGACTACAAGTACGAGGACTTCAAGGACATCTATATGTACGCCTACGAGCAGGGGCTCAAGGGCTGCACGACCTTCCGCTTCAATCCGGAGGCCTTCCAGGGCGTTCTGGTCAAGGAGGACGACCTCAAGAACACCACGTACGTGTTCACCCTGGAGGACGGCACGGAAGTTCAGGCGCGGGGCGATCAGGAGATCGAGTACGACGGCGAAGTGCACACCGCGGCGAATCTCTTCGATGCCTTGAAGGAAGGCTATTACGGGAAGTTTTGAACCATGGCGCAGATCAAGATCGACAAGAGAATCGCGAAGTACCGCGTGCTTAAGCCCGAGGCGAAGGATGCCCCGGCGGCCCCCGCCGCCAAGGAGCCCGCGAAGGCCCCGGACAACGTCATCTGGATGCACGAGAAGGTCGAACGGCCCGAAGTGCTGATCGGCTCCACGTACAAGATCAAGACGCCGGTGTCGGATCACGCGATGTACGTCACGATCAACGATATCGTGCTCAACGAGGGCACGCCGCACGAGCAGCGCCGGCCTTTCGAGGTGTTCATCAACTCGAAGAATCTCGATCATTTCCAGTGGATCGTGGCGCTCACGCGGGTCATCTCGGCCGTGTTTCGCAAGGGCGGCGACACCACGTTTCTGGTCGACGAGCTGAAGGCGGTGTTCGATCCCCGCGGCGGCTACTGGCAGCCGGGCGGCAAGTTCATGCCCTCGACCATCGCCGAGCTCGGGCACGTGATCGAGCGGCATCTGCAGTCCATCGGGCTGCTCAAGAAGCCCGAGCTCGACGTGCACCAGAAGAAGCTGGTCGACGAGAAGCGCGCCGAGTTCGAGGCGCGCGCCAAGCAGACGGATGCCTTCTCGAAGTCCCACTTTCCGGAGGGCGCGCAGCTGTGCTCGAAGTGCAGCACGGCCGCGGTCGTCATGATGGACGGCTGCTACACCTGCCTGAATTGCGGCGACTCGAAGTGCGGGTGAGCCCGGGCCGCGCGACGCGCTAGCGGCGCGCGCCCGCGGCGGAGCGGCCTCGCGCCGGGCGTGGCCGAGTGATGGCGCCGAAGGTTGACGCAATGCTACAGCATGATCAGAAGGGGGAGCGCCGCCGGTGCGACGTGCTGGTGATCGGCGGCGGGCCGGCGGGCTCGACGGTGGCGCCGCTGCTCGCGGAAAGGGGCCACTGCGTGGTGCTGCTGGAGAAGGCGCGGCATCCGCGCTTTCACATCGGCGAGTCGCTCCTGCCGGCCAATCTGCCCCTGTTCGAGCGCCTCGGCGTGGCCGACGAGATGAGGGCGATCGGCATGCCGAAGTGGGCGGCCGAGTTCGTCTCCCCGCAGCACGACGCGGCCCAGGTGTTTCGTTTCGCCGAGGCCTGGGACCAGAGCATGCCCTACTCCTACCAGGTCAAGCGCGCCGAGTTCGACGAGATCCTGATCCGCAACGCGGCGAGGAAGGGGGTCGAGGTGCGCGAGGGCTGCAAGGTGCTTGCGGTCGACTTTCTGCCGGACGATACGGCGGTGGTGCGCGCGCGCCGCGACGACGGCGCTGAAGACGAATGGCAGGCGCGCTTCGTGGTCGACGCCTCCGGCCGCGACACCTTCCTGGCCCATCGCTTCCAGATCAAGCGCCGCAACCCCAGGCACAACAGCTCGGCGGTCTACGCCCACTTCGCTCATGCGCGGCGCCACACGGGGCGGGCCGAGGGCGACATCACGATCTTCTGGTTCGAGCATGGCTGGTTCTGGTTCATTCCGATGACCAACGACACCACCAGCATCGGCATGGTGACCTGGCCGTACCACATGAGGACCAAGGGAACGCGCAGCCTGCGGCAGTTCCTGCAGGACAACATCGCGGTCTGCCCGGCGCTGGCGCAGCGCCTCGAGGATGCGCGCCTGATGACCGAGGTCGAGGCCACCGGCAATTTTTCGTACGTCGCCGAACGCACCCACGGGGCCAACTACCTGCTGCTGGGCGATGCCTACACGTTCATCGACCCGGTGTTCTCGTCCGGGGTGTGGCTCGCGATGAACAGCGCCGTGCTCGGCGCCGAGGCGGTCGACGCCTGCCTGAAGAACCCGGCCGCCGCGCCGGCCGCGCTCAAGCGTTTCGACGCGCGGATGAAGCACGGCCCGAAACAGTTCTCCTGGTTCATCTACCGGGTCACCAACCCGATCATGCGCGACTTCTTCATGGGACCGAAGAAGCTCCTCGGGATGAAGGCGGCGCTACTGTCGCTGCTGGCCGGCGACATCTTCGGGCAGACGCCGATCTGGCCCTCGGTGTGGACATTCAAGACGCTGTACTACCTCGCCAATCTGGTCCAGCCCAAGCGCGCCTTCCTGGCCTGGAGGCGGCGGCGCTTCAACATCCGCAAGGTCGACGATTCGACGCTGTACGACGCATCGTGACGCTGCGCTTCCACTTCTCGTCGTCTTGCGCATCACGTGTGACCGGGACCGAGTTCGGCGGCGCCTTGCTGGGGCGGCCCGTGTCCGGGTCCGCCCCTGCCTGGCCGGTGCAGGCGATTTGCGCGCCGCTGCTCGGGGCGGACATGGCCGCCGTGCAGGAGACTTGGCTGCGCGAGGCCGCCTCCTCCCAGCATGGCGTGACCGAGGGCATCGCCTGGCGCCGGGCGGGCGACACCCTGTTCGGCGTCATCGACCTCGACGAAGCCGAGTCCGCCGATGACGGCCGTCCGCCGCTGCAGGCGGCCAGCGAGGCGGCCTACGAGCGCATCTTCCGCCTGCTCGAGCTGCACGAGCTGCCGCATCTGTGGCGGGTGTGGAACTACATGGCCGACATCAATGCCGTGTCGCACGGGCTGGAGCGCTACCGTCAGTTCAATATCGGGCGCCGCGACGCCTTCATGGCGCGCCGCGGCGGCGCCGGCAACGTGCCGGCCGCCTGCGCCCTCGGGCTCGCCGCCGGTCCGCTGTCGATCGCCTTCCTCGCGGGCCTGGCCCCGGCCGTGCCGTTCGAGAATCCCCGTCAGGTCAGTGCCTACCGATATCCGCCCGAATACGGGCCGCGGGCGCCGATCTTCTCGCGCGCGGCGCTGGTCCGCCCGCCGGGCCAGGAGATCCTGTTCGTCTCCGGCACCGCCAGCATCGTCGGCCACCGGACGGTCCATCCGCACGACGTCGCCGGCCAATGCCGCGAGGCGCTCGCCAACCTCGCCGCGGTCGCCGCCGAAGTCAACCGCGCGGCGCGCTCGCAGCCGTTCGCCCTCGAGGAGCTGGTGTACCGCGTGTACGTGCGCCATGCGGCCGACTTTCCGCTGATCCGCGACCAGTTCGCGCCGCGGCTCGGTGGGGCGCAGGTGCTGTACGTGCAGGCCGACATCTGCCGTGCCGACCTGCTGCTCGAGATCGAGGCGATGGCCGCGCATGCGCTGGGGCAGGACTGATGGCGGCCGCCGATGGCTGACCGGCGCATTGCCCGCCAGCCGCTGTGGGCCGCCTACGAGACCCTCGCCATGCTCATCGGCTTGAGTTCGCTGGCGGCGATCTGTCTCATCTGGCTGCCTTTCGCGGCGCTGCTGCACCCGTTGCTGCCCCGGCGCATCGGTCAGCCGCTGGGCCGGGCGGTCATCTGCGCCGGCTTTCGCGGCTACCTGGCCTTGTTGACCTGGCTGTGCGCCTGCCGCTTCGACCTGTCGGAACTCGACCGCCTGCGCGGCGCGGGGCCGCTGATCGTCGCGGCCAACCATCCTTCCCTGCTCGATGCCGTGATGATCGTTTCGCGCCTGCCGAATGCGGTCTGCGTGATGAAGGCGAGCCTGCTGGACAACATCCTGTTCGGCGCGGCCGCGCGCTTGGCGCGGCACATCCGCAACGATGCGCCGCTGGAGGTGATCCTGCGCGCGCGCGAGGAATTGCGCAGCGGCGCACAGCTCGTGATCTTTCCGGAGGGCACGCGCACGGCGCATTTCCCCTGCGATGCCTTCAAGCCGGCCGTCGGCTTGATCGCCAACCGTGCCGGCGTGCGGGTGCAGACGCTGCTGATCGAATTCTCCACGCCGTATCTCGGCAAGTCCTGGCCGCTGTTTCGCCGACCGGAACTGCCGCTGCGCTTTCGCATCCGCCTCGGCCGCAGCTTCCCCCCGCCGACCGAGATTCCCGCCTTCACCGCCGAGCTGGAGGCCTATTTTCGCGCGGAGCTGGCCGAGGATCGGTCGTCGACCGCTGCCTGATGCCATGCCGCCCGCGTCGCCGACCCATCTGGTGCTGATTCCAAGCTACAACCCCGGGCGCAAGGTGCTGGAGACGGTCGAGGCGGCGCGTGCGCGCTGGATGCCGGTGTGGGTCGTGGTCGACGGCAGCACCGACGGCACGGCTCAGGCGCTGCAGGCGCTGGCCGCCCGCGACGCCGGCCTGCGCGTGCTCGTGCTGCCGCGAAACCGCGGCAAGGGCGCGGCGGTGCTGGCGGGCATCACCGAGGCCGCGCGCGCCGGCTACACCCACGTGCTCACCATGGACTCCGACGGCCAGCATCCCGCCGAATTGATACCGGCGTTCATGGCGGCGTCGCAGGCCGCTCCGGCGGCGATGGTGCTTGGCAAGCCGGTGTTCGGGCCGGACGCGCCGGCGCTGCGGGTCAAGGGCCGGCGGGTGTCGAACGCCTGGGCCCATCTCGAGACCCTGTGGATGGGCATCGGCGATTCCCTGTACGGCTTTCGCGTCTATCCGATCGCACCGCTCCTGCGCATCATGCGGCGCAGCCGCTTCATGCGGCGCTTCGATTTCGATCCGGAGGCGGTCGTCCGTCTGTGCTGGGCCGGCGTGCGGCCGATCAATCTCGATGCGCCGGTGCGTTATTGGTCCTCCGAGCAGGGCGGCGTCTCGCATTTCAGGTACCTGCGCGACAACGCGCTGCTGACCTGGATGCACGCGCGGCTGTTCTGCGGCTTCGTGCTGCGCCTGCCATGGCTGGCCGGGCGGCGGCTCTGGAGACCTCCGCCATGAACGAAGGAACTCATCGCCAGGCGGCTCTGAAGAAGGACGCGCGCCTCGCGGCCTATTTTACGACCGAAGATGAGCGCCGCACCGTCACCCGCGACCTGTTCGACCGGGCGGCGCCCGGCTACGACCTCGCCGAGCGGCTCACCGCGCTGGGGAGCGGTGTCTGGTACCGGCGCGAGGTCCTGCGCCGCCACGGGCTGCGGCCGGGCATGTCGCTGCTGGACGTGGCCGCGGGGACCGGCCTGGTGACGGTCGCCGCGCATGAGCTGGTGGGCCCGGCCGGACGTGTCATCGCCCTCGACCCCTCGCCCGGCATGCTCGCCGAACTGCGCAAGAAAGTGGCCGTCGAGACCCTGGAGGCGTATGCCGAATCCATCCCCTTGCCGGACGAGCAGGTCGATTTCGTCTCGATGGGCTACGCCCTCCGGCACGTCGGCGATCTGGATCGCGCCTTTCCGGAGTACCTGCGCGTGCTGTGCCCGGGCGGCCGGGTCTGCATCATGGAAATCAGCCGGCCGCGCAGCCGGCTGGCGCGGGCGCTCTTGCGCTTTCACATCGGCGCCGTGGTGCCGCTGGTCGCCCGTCTGATGCGCAGCCAGACCGAGGTCAGACGGCTGTGGGAATACTACGGCGACACCATCGAAGCCGCGATCGAGCCGGAGTGCATTCTCGAGAGCCTGCGCCGAGCCGGCTTTGCCGACGTGAGCTGCTCCGTCACCCTGGGAATCTTCCGCGAGTACACCGGCCGCAGGGCATGAGCACGCCCGAGATCTTCCTGATCGCGATGACCATCATCTTCACCGTGCCGTGGCTGCTATGGCGCGCCGGCAGGATGGATTACTACGCGCCGCTGGTGGTTGTGCAGATCATCGCCGGGATCCTGCTGGGCCCCGGCATCCTCGGCCGCGCCTTTCCCGATTATTACGCCTTCGTCTTCAATCCGGCCGTCGTCCAGTCGCTGAACGGCCTCGCCTGGTGGGCGGTGATGCTGTTCGTCATGATCGCGGGGGTCGAGCTGGATCTGAGGGAGACCTGGGCGGACCGGCGCGCCAGCGGCATCACCGCCGGCCTGGCGCTCGGCACGCCGCTGGTCTTCGGCTGTGCGGCGGCCGCCGTGTTGCTCGGCTTCGACGGTTGGATGGGACCGCGGGCGAAGGGCTGGCAATTCGTGCTCGGCGTCGGCATGGCCTGCGCGGTGACGGCGCTGCCCATCCTCATCCTGCTCATGGAAAAGCTCGACATCCTGCGCCGGCCCTTCGGCCAGCGCATTCTGCGCTACGCCGGCTTGGACGACGTCGCGATCTGGGGCGTGCTGGCCCTGATACTGACCGACTGGCGGCGGGTCGGCAGGCAGCTGGTCTTCCTCGCCGCCCTTGCCGCGGCCGGCCATCTCGTGCGCCGCTCGATGGCGCGCATCGCCGAGAGCGACCGTTGGTACGTCGCGTTGATCTGGCTGGCCGCCTGCGCATTCGGCGCCGACTGGTCCGGCCTGCATTTCATGGTCGGCGCGTTCCTGGCCGGCGTGGTCATCGAGGCCGACTGGTTCGATCGGGGGCGGATGGATCGGCTTCGCCAGCATGTCCTGCTGGTCCTCATGCCGGTCTTTTTCCTGTCCACCGGCCTGCGCACCGACTGGAGCGTCGGCGGCGGGGCGGTGCTGCTCGCGGCGGCGCTGCTGCTGGCGGCCTCGGTCGCCGGCAAGCTGGTCGGCGTTCAGGTCGCGGGCCGCATCCTGCACTGGAAGCCGGGCGAGGCGTCGATCATCGGCTGGCTGCTGCAGACCAAGGCATTGATCATGATCATCTTCGCCAACGTCCTGCTCGACAAGGCGATCATCAGCCGCGAAACCTTCACCGCCCTGCTGCTGATGGCGGTGGCGAGCACCATGCTGACCGTGCCGATGGTGGCGCCCAAACTGGCGCGGCTGCACGCGCGCTCAGATCAGCGCGCCGTTGATTGAGATGACCTGCCCGGAGATGTAGGCCGCGCCCTCGGAGGCCAGGAAGCCGATCAGCTCGGCCACCTCCTCCGGCCGTCCGGCCCGCTGCATCGGCACCAGCCTCTTGATCGTCTCGGCGTCGAATGCGCCCGCGCTCATCTCGGTGGCGATGATGCCCGGCGCCACGGCGTTCACCGTGATGCCGCGGCTCGCCAGCTCCAACGCGAGCGACTTGCTGGCCGCGTGCAGGGCGCCCTTGGCGGCGGAATAATTGACCTGGCCGCGATTGCCGGCGATCGCCGCCACCGAGGACACGTTGATGATGCGTCCCCAGCGCGTGCGGATCATCGGCATCGTCAGCGGCTGGGTGACGTTGAAGAATCCGTTGACCGACACGTCGACCACCCGATCCCATTGTTCGCCGGACATGCCGGGAAACACCGCGTCGTCGTGGATGCCGGCGTTGTTGACCAGGATCTGGATGGGTCCGCCGTCGAGCAGTGTGCCGAGCGCCGCGGCGGTCGCCGCGCGATCGGTGACGTCGAACGCGACCGCCGCGGCGCTGCCGCCGGCGGCACGGATGGTCGCGACCACGGCGGCGGCCTTGTCGAGGCTGCGGTTGGCGTGCACGAAGACATGGTGGCCGTCGGCGGCGAGGCGCCTGCAGATCGAGGCGCCGATGCCGCCGCTGCCGCCGGTGACCAGGGCATTTTTCATGATGAGCCTTCCTTCCCGGGGCGGTGGCGGCGAGCACCACGGCGGCGCGGCCTTCGAGCAGGCAGCGGCCGGCGTGGGCGAGCGAGAAGCGATAGAGGATGTGATCGCCGTCGCCGGACAGGCGCTCGGCGCGCACCTCGAGCGGCCCGGGCAGGTCGTCGAGGCGGGCGACGCGCAGCGTGACGCCGCGCACGCTGGCGAGATAGCCCTGACGCGGCGGCGCCTGCGGACCGGCGAGCAGGGCGCCGTGCACCGCCATCGCCTGCGCGGCGTGTTCGATGCCGGCGGCGGCGCCGAGGCGGCCTGCGGCGCGCAGCGGATGGGCGGGGTCGAGGTGGCTCACCGCGCGGCACAGAATCGCGGCCGGCGACCATTCCAGCACCGCATCGAGCAGGCACATGTCGCCCTGGTGCGGGATGTGCGCGGCGATCCAGCGCCGGTCTAGCATGGCTCGAGCTCCACCCGGAGCTGCATCGGCGGCAGGTAGTCGAGACGGAGGTCGCCGCGCGCGCCGTTCGCCAGACTGCCGAGCAGGGGCAGCGCCCGCATGGCGGGAATTCCGGTGCGCAGGGCCTCGAGCCCGGCGTCGGCCAGCGTCCCGGCGGCCTCGGCGGTCGGGCTGACGCGGATCGCCGCGAGCGCATGGGCGCCGCGCTCGGCGCGCAGCAGCAGGGCGACGCCGCCGCAATCGGGCGTGGCGCGCTTGGCGTGCAGCGGCTCGGGATATTCGCTGTCGTATGCGATCAGCAGCACGGGTTGGCGCAGCGTCGCCGCCTGTCCGAGGGCCTCGAGCAGGCCGGCGCCGAAGCTTGCGTCATACGCGCACACGACCTGGCATGGCGCCATCGAACCGGTGGCGATGCCCCAGTAGCCGGCGGCGGCGTTGTGCACCGAGTTGTGGAAGCGCGTCGGCGAGATCTGGCGATCGTCGCTCGCCAACTGCTCGCACAGCGCGTGGCAGTTGTGGCCGTCGCCGCCGGAGGCGCTGAACACCGTCGCGAGCTGCGACGCATCGGCTGCGGCCTGCGCGACGGCCTCCAGACCCAGAGCGAGGCTCAGTTTGACGACGCGGCTGGCGCGGCGGCGCTCGGCCGCCGGCAGCAGGGTCGGTACCGGCAGCACCGTGGGGGCGGCGGCATACGGCCGCTCGCCGCGCCGCCCCGCGCCCGCCGTCGGCCAAAACGGCAATCCGGGGGCGACGA
>VFSW01009005.1_pt1 | contig 14278 bp, 16 predicted proteins | sample 5358111 | NCBI WGS metagenome assembly VFSW01 (sample SAMN11554181, study PRJNA540505) | mine drainage metagenome | isolation source: sediment from site ElyBrook_90M | place: USA: Ely Copper Mine, Vershire, VT | collected 2017
CCGCCTCCAGCCCCCCGCGCGACACCCCGCCGCCCTCCCTGTATGCCGCCTGACGCGCCCTGGGGCGCGCGCCCCAGATGACTGGGGCCCCGGCGGGGGCCCCTGTCTGTTGAGGAGACGACATGAGAACGATATTCAACTGGCGCAACCTCGCGAACGCCGGCCGCGGCGGTACCTTCCGCGACTACTCCTACTCGCCGACGCTCGGTACCTCGATCTGGGAGATGTGCCCCCAGCTCGCAGCGCTCGATCCCGCCGTGGCGATTCAGTTCTTCGAGGATTTCATCTCAGTCCCCCTGGACGACGCCACGCGCAACCCGCTCGGCTACAACGTCATCACGGATACGGCAACCGATGCGATCACCCTCCCGAAGGTGGCCGGCGGCGTCCTTGACCTGGCGACCGGCGGGGTGGACAACAACGAGACATACATTCAGCTCGGTGGTTCGACCTCGGCGGTGGCGGCTCCGTTCGTCATCACCGACGCGAACTCCAAGCCCTTCTTCTTTGAGGTCTACGCCAAGGCACTGCAGCACGCCGACGAGGCGATCTTCATCGGCCTGGCCGAAGAGGGCGCCTGCGCCGCCAACTTCCTGACCGACAACAGCGGCGTCCCGGTCGACAAGGACTACATCGGCTTCCGCTACAAGACCGACGCTCCGACTGAGTGGGACGTCGCATGGAAGAAGGCTGGCCAGGCCGAGCAGGAGATTGCGGCCGTCGCCGTCAACGCCGACGACTTCCACCGCTTCGGGTTCGTCTTCGACGGCCTACACACGGTCACCTTCTACATCGACCGCGTGGCGCACGCGACCGTCGCCCTGACCTCCGCGGCTACCTTCCCGAGTGCGCAGCAGCTTGCCCCGATCTTCGCCGTAAAGACTGGCGCTGGGGCTGCCAGCCACGTCCAGGTCGACTACTTCAAGATCTTCCAGGTGAGGTGAGTCATGGTGCTTTTCCCCTTGATCCGCTACGCCGGCGAGCTTATTCGGGTGACCCCCGACACGGCCGCCGACCTCGTGGGCAAGGGCGAGGCTGTGTTGGTGGAGGGGGAGCTAACCACTCCCCCTCTGCCCGTTTCGCCTCCTGCCGAGCCCGACGATGAGCCCACAGACGACACCCCGAAGCGGTCGCACAAGAAGAAGGCCCTGTGAAACGCCTCGCTCGGCTCACTGAGCCCCTACTCGAGCCTCTCGCTGTTGAGGAACTCGAATGGTGGGCCGATACCGCGATCTCTGACGTTGACGGAATTGCGGACGTCGCCACGTCGGAGGCACTCGAGGGCGTCATCACCGATCAGCGGCAGTTCCTCGAAACCGAACTCGGGCGAGCCACGGTCAATGCGACATGGAAGCTCTCGCTCGATGATTGCGACGTTCGCGGCGAGATCACCATCCCCATGCCCCCGCTCGTCTCGGTCGAGTCGATCACAACCTACGACACCGACGACGTGCCGTACATCGTCCCGACGATCGTTTACCAGGTGGTTCCAGGCGATCCTGGCTGTGTGGTGCTGCGCTACTGCCAGGTGTGGCCAAGTTCGCTGCGCGAGAACGTGGCAATGGAGATCGCGTTCACCGCAGGGTACGGGACGGACCCCATCAATGTCCCGGGCCACATCCGCACGGGTATCAAGCAGCTCGTCACCTACCTCTACAAGGCCGACCGCGGAACAGGGATGTTCGAGGGCTCGAACGGCTACAAGGGGACGATCCCCGACATGGTTGCCACGGTGCTCAAGCGTCTCGTGATCTACGACGCGCGTCGGAAGGTCGGTTGATGCCCGAGTGGAAGGTCACCGCCGACCTCACTTCCGCGAATGCGATGCTCGACAATCTCGAGCACGCGATGACCTCGACAGTCGTCGAGAAGGTCGCCGCCAAGGCCGCATCGGTCATGTCGCAGGAGTCAGAGGGAGCGTTTGCCGGAACCCGCGACCCCCGCACGGGCGCCCAATGGGCGGCCCCCGTGGATGCGACGCGTAATCGCCGCGGCTGGCGCGGCCTCCTCGGCGGCGCCGGCGGCAGCATCTCAGGCGCCGTCCGCACCGGCTACGCGCTCACACCGGGAGGCGCTCGCGCCTTCATCAACGTCGAGGACAACGAGATGAAGGTCGCCATGATCCAGTTCTACGGCGGGCGCGGGCATTCGAAGAGCGCGCACTTTCGCAAGCGCAAGAGCAAGGCAATGGGCCGTCTGACCGGCTGGGCGCTCCCCGGTCGGCGGTTTGTCGGCATCTCGCCGCGGGGTGTTTCCGAGATCATGGATTACGCCCGTGCGCAGATTGAAGGGACGGCGCGATGAGCACCAGGGCTGAGATTCGCGCCGCCATCGTTGCGAAACTCGTCGCCGCGTTGCCCGAAGCGACGATTCTCGACGACCCCGATCGTGCGCAGCTTGTGCGCGCGAAGGCGGGCGGACTGCTCGTGCAACTCGTCTGGACCGGAGTTGCCTACGAGCCCAACACACTACTCGGAGGCCACGACCAGGCCGAGGTCTGGACATGGGAAATCCAACTCTTGATCCCCGCCAAGGGGACGGCGGCCGAGGACATTGCCGAGATTGCGCTCACCGCCATCCATGACCAACTCTGCCCCGCCAGCGGCTGGCGCCCGAACGCGACCGGATCGATCGACTGCGACGAGATGAACGTCGTGAGCAACGAGTACGTCGGTGACGCAGAGCAGGGTCACCGGCTTTGGATCGCGACCTACACGCACGGTCGCAACACCTAAATCGACATGAAGAAGAAGTCCGCTCCCTTGACGGTCAACGCCGAGGGACGGGGAGGGTCCATGCCGAAGTACACGGTCACCTGGGGTTCCGACTCCGGCCAGGTCCGCACGTTCCTGTTCGCCCCCTACCTGGGCGGGCGCCGGGTGGACGTGCGGCATGGCGAGCCGGTCGAACTGAGCGCGGGGGAAGCGGCTTCCCTCGCGAAGAAGCTCACGGTCAAGCCGGTGGGGTCCACCCCGAAGGACGAGGAGTAGAACATGGCGACCAGGAAAGGCTCCTACGAGCAGGCGATGATCTGGAAGGAAATCACCCGCGGCACGCAGCCGGGCACGCTCGCCGGCCACCTTATGCCGCTCTACGACTACAGCGTCGGACTCTCGGAGACGGCGCTATCGAGCGATCCGGAGATCAACGGGTCGCCGCAACTGAGCCAGCCGGGCCGTGGTGTCATTCAGTTTGGCGGCGGTCTCGTCGTGCCATGCGACGAGGTCGGCATCGGGCTGTGGCTCAAGCTGCTGCTCGCCGGCTACACCAAGTCCGGTGTCGGCGATCCTTACGCTCACCTCTTCAAGATCGCGAACGCGGAGCCGGACTCGTTTGGCCTCGAACTCGGCAACACGGCCGCCACGAAGTTCGACAAGTTTCCCGGCTGTGCGGTTACTGGCCTCTCGCTCGATGTCAACAAGGCGGCGGGTAAGGTCAAGATGTCGATGGATGTCATCGGTTGCATCGGCGCCGCGCCGACGCGCGAGGGTGGCACCTCCGTGGATGCCGCGCCTAGCACCTATACGACCAGCCGTTACAACCTCTTCCCGAGCGTTTTCAAGATCGGCGGGACGGCCTCGGCACTGACCGAGCGCGTCACCCTCAACATCAAGCGCGAGGTCGTGGCGGATCACGTTCTCGACGGCAACCGCTTCCCGAAGTACTGCTCGTTCGGGATGATCTCGGTCGACGGACAGATCACCGGGATCCGCGACGACAGCGATACGCTGTTCGATCTCGCAATGGACGCTGCCGGGGCCGAGGGTGCCGAGACGTCGCTCGAGATTGACCTCACCGGGATGACCGCCGGACACGGCCTTGTGTTGTCCATGCCCGAGTGCCTCGTGAGTCTGCCGAGCGCTCCCGGGCTCGGCGGCCGCGGCAATCAGCGCATCACTCTCAACTTCAACGCCTACTACAGGGCCGACGTGGGCGCTTCGGCGATCAGTGCCACGCTCAGTAACGCCATCGCGGACTACGCCGCGATCTGGACGGCGACGGCCTAGTGCGGAGCACGAAAGACAGGAGGATTTGTGACTGATCCAGAAATCATCGTGGATGTGACGACCGCTTGGCTGTCCGGGTCGTCCGATGTCGTCGCCGTGCACATTCCCGCGCTGCGCGGCGCCGAAAACCGTTTCATGCTCGCGCCGGCCGATTCCGAGGAACTCGAGCGGATCGCCATCGCGAACGGCTACTGTCCAAAATGCGACGGGCGGGGTTTCCTGCCCGTCCCATTCGGGACGGAGATGCGTGGCGTGCCCTGTCAGAAGTGCAAGGGCAAGGGCAAGCCAATGACCGACTCGGCCATCCGCTACGCGCAACTCAAGGCGTACTGCCGCGGATGGGAGGGGTGGATGGCGGCCGACAAGGTGACGCCGGTGCCGTTCTCTGACGACGTCGTCAAACTCATCAGCCGCGAGCCGGTCGTCGCCGGCGTGATCCTCTCGAAGGCGCAGGAGTTGCGCGTCGCGTTCTCCGAGGTCGAGCAGGGAAACTCCACGAGTGGGCCGGCGCGTGCGTCCGGGGAACCGACCCACCCGAGCACTGCCTCCCCGGAGTCCGACGAGTCGTAATCGCATGGTCAAAGGTCAGGACACAGCGCCGCATCGTGGCGGGCTTCGGCGACGCCATTACGGGGGGGCTCGACTCGGGGGCGTGCGCGGCGCGCCGGGCGATCTGCGACCTGGGGGACTAACAGGTCGCGGCCGGTCTGCGGGTGTTTGAGGACGAGATGGCGACTTTCGAGACCGAGGAGCGCGAGCGCCGCGACGAAGAGCGGAAGCTCGACGCCGAACGCAAAGAGTGGCGTGCGAAGCATGGCCCCAAGGGCCGCGTGATCGAGGAGTTATAGGTGGCGAAGATCCTCCTTGAAGTCGAGATCGACACACAGGGCGGCGTTGAAGCTCTGGCCGGGCTCAAGGAAGCCGTCTCCGGCGTCGGCGGCGTTGTCACGAAGACCTCCGACGTGCTCTCGAAACAGGAGAAAGAGTACCAGCGCCTCATCGACCGCCTCGAGCCCGCGCGCGTAGCCGCCGAGAGGTTCGCCAATCAGCAGGCTCTCCTTGAAAGTCAGTTCAAGGCGGGGAATCAGACGCAGCAGGAATACGCCTCACGGCTGGCAACGCTGAAACAGAACTTCGAGAAGGCCGGCACTGCCGGCGGCGGCATGTTCGGCGCCCTCAAGCAAGGCGCCGCCGAGCTTGCAACCTCGCTCGCTGGCCTGTTCGCTCTATCGCGCATGGTCTCGTGGCTCGCCAACGGGACGAAAGAGGCGATGGAGCAAGAGCGCGCGCTCTCGCAGCTCTCGAACATCGTCAAGCAATTCGGCGAGGACGGTGCGGCGGCGGCCGCAGGCGCGGAGAAACTCGCCGCCAGCCTGCAGCGCATCGGCATCGACGATAGCGAGAGTCTAAAAGCCGTCCGCGACCTCACCATACAGACCCACGACTACGAGACCGCGCTCTCCGCGTCGTCTCTCGCGGCCGACATGGCGGCCCGCACTGGGAAATCCTACGGCGAGGCATTGAACATGGTCCAAGATCTCATTGCCGGCAAGACGCGCGCGCTCATCCAAGCGAACAAGGACTACGGAACTGGCGCGACGACGCTGCAGGGCGCCCTCGACGCGCTTGAAAAGCAGAACCGCGGGTACGGCGCGTCGCTCGACGACAATCTGCAGAAGACGCAATCGGCGATGGCGCAGTTCAACGACTTCGCGAAGATGCTCGGCGGCCCGCTCTCGGATGCGGCGGCGTTTGCAATCAAGGTTTTGAAGGGTCTCGGTGCCACCGCGTCCGCGGCCGTCCTGGTGCTATTGCAGGCCGGGAACGGGTTGGTTGCCCTTGGGCAGGCGGTCTACACGATGTTCAAGAACCTCGACCTATCAAGTCCCCTTGCCACGATCAAGAGCCTCGGTTCACTCGACTTTGATGGCGCGAAGGCTGTCATGGCCGGTTGGGTTACGGAATCGAAGGGGCAGTGGCAGGGATGGGAGGAGAGCGTCGAGCAGCAGTTCTCCGGGGTTCAGGCATCGACCGAGAAGTACAAGCGCATCGTGTCCGACACGAGCAGGACGGTCGCCAAGGCGTCGAGCGACCTCAAAGCTCAGATCAAGGCCAACGACAAGCTCATCTCGGACATGGTGGCGGCCGCATCCGGGCGCGGCGACATGCTCGGGAGCAGCGGGAGTTTCCAGGCCGCGGTGTTCGCTTCGGACCTCTCGAGCGCCTTCACTCTCGGAGGCCTCGGCGACAAGGCGGCCGATCAGTTCCTCAAGGACTTCTCAACCGGATTCGGGCTGCATTCGACGCAGTACCTCGACCCGCTCGCCCGGGACGCCGGGAAGCGATGGGGCGTGACGATGGGGAGCGCCGCCGGGGACGACATCCAGCAGGGCATCGAGGCTGGCATTCTCGGCGGCCTGGCCGGTAGCGTGAAGTTCACCGACAAGGCCGCCGGCGACCTCTCCAAGCAATTCGGCAAGGCGTTCAGCGATGGCTTTATGAAGGTGTTCGAGGGCGGCAGCTTTCAAGACGCCTGGGCGTCCGTCTCGAACGGCATGGCCGGCATCTTCTCGCGGTCGCTCGGGAACATGGTTTCTGCCGCGCTGACCGGCGTCGACAGCCAGGGCAACAAGGTCGAGGGTGTGACCGGCATTCTCGGCGCTGGCGGTTTGTGGGACAAGACGGCGAACAACGGCAAGGGCGGGTTTAACTGGCAGGGTGCCGCGGGCATGGCCGGCGGGATGATCTCGTCCTACGCGCAGCAGGGCGGCGATCGGACGATGGGCGCCGTCGGTGGGATGGTCAGCGGAGCTTCGGCTGGAATGGCGTTCGGACCCTGGGGCGCGATTATCGGCGCAATCATCGGCGGGCTGATGGGCTACTTCGGCACCCCCGTTGCCAAGAGCGTCGGCTACACCTACGGCGTCGACGCGAATGGCGCACAGGTCAAATACTCCGGTGTCGGACCCGGCTACCCGGAGCAGGCCGAGCAACAACGCCAGCTCACCGACAAGTACAACTCGACCGTCGCCTCGTTCCACGACATTCTCGTGCTGCTAAAACAGCCGCTGTACAACCCCGCGGGGAACCTTGGATTCAACGGCTCGACCAAGGACGCCAACTCGCTGTTCTCCATGATCCTCAAGAACGATTTACCGAGGGCGATCTTCGAGAGTTTCAATCCCTTCATCTCGACTGGCCTCACCGGAATCGGAGTCAGCGAGGGTCGCGCCGGGCAGCTCCTGGCTCAGTTCTCAGCGGGCAATTATGACGCGGCGCTCACTGCGCTCAAGGCGTACATCGAGGCGTTGACCAGGCTGCAAACACTGCACACCGACCTCGCCAAGAGCTTCGACGAACTCAAGACCGAGCTTATGCAGGACACGATGGCCGCGTGGAAGGAATCGGCCGACAAGACGGTCACACAGATCGGCGAGTTGTCGAAGTCCCTTGACATGTTGAGCTCTGATGAGCAGGTCGCGCGCGCCGGGCAGATCGCGGACCTCGCCGAGCAGCAGTATCAGAACAACCTCGCCTACCTGCAGCAGATCCTGCAGGCGCAGAAGAACGTTGACGACTCGTTCAAATCAATGTTCTTGACGTGGGACGAGCAGAAGGCGGTGGCGGGCGGCGCGGACAAGGCCGGCCAGTGGTACGTCAGCCAGCTTGGCCAGGCGCAACAGCAGCTCGCGGGCGCCACGTCGCCCGAGCAGGTCACGGCGATCGTCGCGCAAATGCAGCAGTGGATGAACGCGCTGCACAATCTCAATTGGCAGGGCGACATTGGCGGGGGCGGTAGCCAGACGTGGGTTGAGGAGTTCGCCAAGACGACGCAGACCCTCGCCGACTCGATGTACAAGAGCTTCGCGGATAACGTGATCGCTCAGAACAAAGTGCTCTCCGACGCCGTCGCCGCGATACAGATTGCCATGCTCGCGGAGACCACCGCCAACGGAGAGCTTACGGATGCGCTCAACGGCGCGACCGGCTCGGTCGGGGGGTTCGGCGGCGCACTCGAAAAGGCGAGCGATGTGCTCAACGAGTTCGTCGGCACCGTGTCCGCCGGCAACTTCGCCTTGAGGCACGCATGAGCCGCGACACCACGCTCCCGACTGGCGTGCAAGCCGTCGTCACGGCCGCACAATACCCGGCGCGCCATGCCGTGCGTCTCGGTCTGCCGGCGCCGATTCTGCTCTGCGAGGGTCCGGGCAGCCTTGTCATCTCGGCCGAGACGTACCTGGAATCCGCGCTCTTCGTCGGGACCGTCGCGGTCGGCCCGTCGCCCTCGATCTCGATCCGCGTCCCGAACAACACGAATCAGATCAGCGGTCCCGACGCCATCGACAACACCGTTATCGGCGCGGCGGTCCTCGTCTATGAGGTGACGTGGGACACGACCGGCGCGCAGCTCGACCCGGCGCCGCTGTTCGTCGGCGTCGTCAGTGCTGCGAAGTACAACGCTGGCTCGGCCGACCTGACATGCATCACGCGCGTCGCCACGAGCGCGGGCATGGTGGGGCGGGCCCAGGGGCGGCTGTGCACCTACACGTTCAAGGGCTCGCGCTGCGCCTACGCCGGCGCCACGACCTCGTGCGATCACACGTTGGCCACCTGCACGGTGCTGTCGAATCAAACGCGCTTCGGTGGCTGGCCGACGCTCCCGGCGATCGGCACGAAGTTCGCCTACACCGTCGTCAGCCAACAGCCCATCGCACAGCGCGCCGGGACCGTAGCGCCGGCGCCCGCGACGCAGGCGCCGGCAATGCCCTCGCGGTATCAAGTCCGCGGGCGGCTAGGGAGGGGTTGACGTGGCCACCCTGCTCGACTACCCGGCGCCCGACTACGGCCCCTCCGTGCAACTGTCATGGGGAAACAAGCCGCTGCGCGACGACTCTGGGAAGATTGTCCAGGTCCGCAGCGTCGGCCGCGCCACGCCGCTGCACACCGTGCGACTGGGCTGGACGCGGGCGGGCGCGGACCTCGCGGCGTTCCGCACCGCGCTACGCGCGCTCAAAGGCGGGTACCTCGGCTGCTATTTCTACACGCCCTCGTACTGGGAATGGTGGGACGACGCAGCCGCTGGCGTGGGGGACGGGATCGAGGGTCACTTCCCGTTCGGCGGCTGCGGCGTCCAGGCGACGCCCGCGCCGGTCGTCAAGGTTGCAACCGTCGTCCAAAGCGCCACCGACTACGCCATCGCAGCCGCGGCCGGCGACTCGCTCAATCGCTGGCAGGTGACGTTTGCAGCGGGCCACGAGCCGGCGGCGCTCGCCGCGGTCACCATCTCATTTCAGGGGCGCCGCCTGTTGCTCGGGCGGCTGGCATCCGATCCCGGTCCGTTGGGGACGCCTGGCTACGGCGTCTCCACCCTCGCGGTCGAACTGCAGGGCGAAGAGGTCTAGATGTCGAACCAAATCCGGCCGCGCCCCAGTCTCGGCAATCCGACCCAAGTTCGCCCGCGCCTCCAGCGGGCGGGGGCGGGGCCGGTGGCAACGCCGTATGTGCCCGAAACGACGCTCCCGAGCGTCGGGCAAGCCACCAGCCGCGACGTGACGCTCGGGGTCACCGACACGCAAGAGGGGTTCATCGCGCCGATTTGCTACGGGCGCGTGAGATTCGCGCCGAAGATCACGCACTTCGACATCGTCAACCTGCAAATCGAGATGCAGGTGCTTGTGGGCGAGGGCGAGATTGATGGTTTCGAGGCGGTCTACATCGACGACGTCGAGTGCTACGCGGCCACGGTTGGATGGGCCGACGTGCAGGTCCGCACCGGCACGCTCGCGCAGACCGCCGTCACGAACATCACAAACGCGACCATCGCTGCGATGACACATCCCGGTATGGCCTACGTCTCGGCGCGCGTCTCGCTGCTGACCGCGCCGCTCAACGGCGGCATCCCGCATGTCGAGGTGGTGGTGCGGGGGCGCAAGGTCTACAGTCCCCAGTCAACCGCGACGGCGTGGAACGAGAACCCGGTCGATGCAGCGCTCGATGCGCTTCTGTCGGCAGACTATGGCGCTGGCGTTGCGAGCGGCGAGGTTGATCTCACCGGCGCCGCCATCAGCGAAGGCTCATGCAACCACCAAGTTGACTACGGCGCACTCGCGGAAGTGTCGCAAACGCTGTCCGACGCGGACGCTGGGTTCGGAGACTACGACCGACTGCAATCGTTTGTGATGCCGGTGGCTCGCGGCGTACATATCACCGTTGCTGTCACCGTGCAGAACAACGCCCCTCTCGCCTTTCCATGTCGGTTGCGGACGTCGCCGAGCGGAACCGACATCCTGCCGGACCTGGCGTATGCGATCTATCTGGGCAACGGGACGCATGGCGTCAGCGCATGGTTTCTGAACACGGAATTCACGCCCGGCGCGACCTACTATCTCGTTTTCCCAGCGAGTGCCGATCTCGCTTGGCGGCTCAACACGACGACGAATGCCTACGCCGGAGGTGGCGCGCAGGCAAAGATTGCGGGTACGTGGACTGCGGTCAACTACGATCACTACTTCGTTGTTTCCAGGGCTGAGTGTCAGTACCGCTGCTCCCTCGTGATCTCGCAGCGCCAGCCGGTCGAAGATGCGGCGAAACTGATTCTCCAGACCTGCAACGGTCGGCTCGGCTGGTGGGACGGAAAGTACCGGATCACCCTCGACGGCAGCGCGACCGGCTCGCTCGTGATCTCAGACCTGCAAAGCCCGGTGCCCGACGTGCCGTTACTGCAGGACTCGCTCTCGTGCGGGCGGTCGGATGCCGAGATCCCGAACACGGCAAAGGGCGAGTACCTCGACACGGAGACATGGACGCGACTCCCCGTGAAGGTCGAAACGCCAGCAATGCAAGCGGGGAGCGAGCAGCCGCGCGTCCTCGACGTGGGGTTCGTCGCGGTTCCGAGCGGCGGCCAACTCTACCGGCTGCTGACGACGTGGCTTGCGCGGTGCGCGCGGACGTGGCGCGCGAGCGCGAAGACGATGCAGCACGGGATGCGTCTCGCGCCTGGCGATACGGCGACCCTCACGAGCAAACTGTGGACCGGAAGCAAAACGGTCCTCGCTGACGCAATCTCGGACGGAGCTGATGGCACATTCGATGTCGCGCTCGTGGAATACGACGCCGCCGATTTCTCCGCAGCGCCGTATGTGCCGCAGGCAGCGATTGCGACTGTCACCACACTCACGAGCAATTTCGTCCTCTACGCCGACGACTTCACGCGGGGCGGGACGACGGCAGGGACGGTCGGGGAGCTGCTGTGGCCGACGGTCACCGCGACGATTGCGTACCTGCAGATCTCGGGACATCCGGGCGTCGCGTCGGTGGTAAACGGCAACCTCATCCTCAACGGCTCATCTCAGTTGTTTGCCGACAACGCGGTGTGGGCCACCCGTTGGATCTTGAGCCCGCACGCGATTGCAGTCGGCGGCGTGGTCTACACCAGCGAGGTGTTTCAGATCGAGATCCGCAATCCGGCAGGCACGTACCAATTGTGGGTGGATCTCGTCAATACGGGACTGACGTGCGCGCCCGACGACTGGCTGATTATCGACGACTCGTGCGCACGGGCGGGGACGGGCTGCGGCCGGGTTCAGAAGAACGGCGTGTCCTGGTACTCGGGGAGCAAGGCCGTCAGCTCGACGACGGTTGACAATTTCCTCCGCGCGACCGCTGCCGCGAGCTGCACGCTCTACGTGGACTACGCGCGACTTCAATTGGGGGCGACACGATGACGGCACGGTCCAAGGCATCCGCTATCGAGCGCCTCCGGGCGGTCGCATTCTGGGGGTTGGTTGTCTGTGTGGCCGGGGTGATGGGGCTCAGGGCATCAGGCGAGGCGACCGCTGCCGCGATGGCGACCGGGCCGACCTGGGGCGAGCACCTCGACCTCGTGCAGACGGCAATCGTGTTGCTGTTCGGCCTGGGTGTGTGGAGCGCACGGCGCCAACTATCATCGATCGAAAAGAAGTTCGACTTGCTGTTCGACTGGAAAACGCGGATCACCACGCAGGTAGACCGCCTTCAAGGTGAGCACGACGTCATGGCGCGGGGCTGCAAACCTCCCCGCCGCCGGCATGAAGACATGGATGGTGACTGATGTCCTCTCGAAATATCGACGACCTCGTCGAACAGGCGCGCTCGCGTTGCAAGGCGTGGGTCGCCGCCTGTGCCGCTCGCGACGTCGAGGTGCTCGTCTACTGCACCTACCGCTCGCCCGCCGAGCAGGACGAGCTCTACACCCACGGGCGCACCAAGCCCGGCCCGGTCGTGACCTGGGTGCGCGCGTGGTCGAGCTGGCACAACGTCCGCCGGGCATGGGACGCCGTGCCGATGGTGAACGGCAAGCCGCTGTGGGGCTACAGCGAGTCGCTCGAGCCGTGGCAGGTGGTAGTCGAGGAGGCGGACCGGCTCGGCATCGAGTGGGCGGGGCGCTGGTCGCGGATGCGTGAGATGGTGCACTACCAGGTGACGGACGGCCTGACCTACGAAGCCGCCCGCCAACTCGTCGAGACGCTGGGGCTGGCGAATGACTGACCGCTGCCCCCTGTGTGGCGCCGTCGGCCAGGGTGGGCGCTAGCTCTGTGGCGGCCCGGCGCGGCCATGTAGCGATTCGACCAACGCGGCGATCCGGGCGTTGCGGGCCACCGGGCACAACCCGGTGGAATCGGAAGCGCGCAGCGAGGCGATGCGAGCGCGCCAGGAGGAGAGGAAGGGGGAGTTATGCCCATAGAACTTCGCGCCTGGTTGGCGCGAGAGAAAAGGGAGAAACCATGAAGAAGACCATCATCCTCGCGACCATCATCATGGCGCTGGCCGGCGTTGCTGTGGCCCAGACCGCGCCGTTCCCGGCCACACTCGTGATCGCATCGGGGCAGAGTCTCTCCCCGGTCTTTACTCCTGGGACCCGAGGGACGAACAGCACCGCAATGTCCGTCCTCCAAATCTTCCCCCCGGCCGCCCTCGACGCCACGAGCTGCGGCCTGCAGGTCTACTCGTGCACGGACGTTGCGGGCGCGACCTGCCTACCGCTCGCTGACAAGGATGGCGTCGCGATCAAGTTCACCATCGTCGGCTGCGCGTCGCCCACCAGCGCGATCCAGCTCGAGCCGGGGACGATGGCCGGCGGCCGGACATTCAAATTCCAGGTCGTCACTTCGACAGGCGCCGCCGTCGCCCAGACCGCCAACCGGACATTTACGTTGATGGTGCGTCCACTCTGATGCGCCGCTCCCTCGCCATCCGCGCGCTGTGCGCCCTCGCCGCGTGGTCCGCTGCTGCGTTCGCGGCGGGGGACGGGTCGCTGCTGCTGCTGATGTCGGGCCACAAGTGGACCTACCTCCTCCGCGACCTCTTCATCACCCCGCAGTCCGCCCCGCTCACATCGCCTCGCACCTGCGAGCCGGGGCCGGGGACGCTGACGATCGTGGATACTGAGAACAAGCTGAGCGTCAGTGGCGGGGAGTTGGTATGTGCTGGAGGAAAGGCGGCTCCCGGATGGGGTGACCCGAAGATCATCTCGTCGTCCTTCGCCCGAGCCTCCGGCAGAGCGGCCATATTCTCTACCGTCCCTGGGTCCGCCACTAATCAGGCCATCCTTGGGCTGTTTGCCGCCGCAGGATCGGGCTTCCCAGAGTACGGCCCATATTTACTGTCCGATGGGACGCTCTCGTGGAGGCAGTCATCGGATTCTCAGGCGGCAACGTTAACCTATAGTGCCGCACCGTTGGACTTCGCACTTGTCTTGCGTTCGACAGGCTATTTCGGGTTCATCAAGGTGTCCGGGGTGTGGGCGCTGGATTGGGTGTCGGACACGGGGACCGAAGCAACTCTCTATGCCGGGTTCTCCTCATACGACATGCCGATCGATATGAGAGGCATTCGCGTCCTAGATCTGCCCTCGTTGTCCTCGGATGACAAGGTTTGGACGAGCCATGACAGCAGCCCTGCCGTCAGCGACACTGGGCAGCATACTCCCGATCTTCTACTCTATTGGACGCAGACCACGCTCCCGGCTGCCGGAACGGAGCAGATCGACTTCCGCCGCACAAGCGCGACGGAGCGGTGGTACGTAACGGTTAACTCGACAGGCGCAATTGCCCTAGTCGAGCAGACCGGCGGGTCAATCACGACCCGCGGATCGTGGACAGGCGTGGCAAACGGCAACCTGATTGTGGCCCGCGCGATTGGTGCGCGGATTGACGTTTACGTTTCCGGGTCGCGAAGGATCACCTACACCAGCGCCAGCAGCAACGCCACGGCGACAACGTGGTATGTGACTG
>VFSW01009006.1_pt1 | contig 14277 bp, 13 predicted proteins | sample 5358111 | NCBI WGS metagenome assembly VFSW01 (sample SAMN11554181, study PRJNA540505) | mine drainage metagenome | isolation source: sediment from site ElyBrook_90M | place: USA: Ely Copper Mine, Vershire, VT | collected 2017
GAACGGTACTGGATGGTTTGCCCATTTTTGTGGCTCAAGAATTAGCGGAAATAATCCCTAGATTGCATGTTCACTTAGTATTATTGGCGGTTCCATCGGGGTCGTCTCATTATCGGCATCAAATTATTGAGTCTCTGCGTCATGTGAAAGTTGAAGTGCGAACATTACCCAAAATGGATGATCTGGCCGCCGGTAAAATTACCGCTTCCGCATTGCGGGAATTGGATCTGGAAGATTTGTTAGGACGCGATGCCGTTAATCCTAATAATGAACTCATGGGTTTTCCGATATTTGCAAAAACAGTTTTGGTCACCGGCGCTGGAGGTTCCATTGGTTCTGAACTGTGTCGGCAAATACTGCGAGAAAAACCCAAGGTCTTGGTTTTAGTTGAGCACAGTGAATATGCCTTATATCAGATTTTGTTGGAATTAACCCAGAATTTGGGGCCAGTGCCTCCGGTGACATTGGTACCGGTATTGACTTCGGTATTAAACAAAGATCGGCTCTCAAAAGTATTTGCACAATGGAAGCCTCAAACAATTTACCATGCGGCGGCCTATAAACATGTTCCTTTGGTTGAGGATAATCCTTGGGATGGAATACGGAATAATGTTTGGGGGACAAAGATTGTGGCGGAATTGTCTGTAACCCATGGGGTTTCCGATGTGGTATTGGTAAGTACGGATAAGGCCGTTCGTCCTACTAATATTATGGGAGCCAGTAAACGGTTGGCGGAACAGGTATTACAATCGTTAGCCGAGATATCGCCGACCATACGGTTTTCTATGGTGCGTTTTGGGAATGTACTGGGTTCTTCTGGTTCAGTGGTGCCTTTGTTTCGTAAACAAATTAAAGACGGGGGGCCGGTGACATTGACTCATCCAGATATCACTCGGTTTTTTATGACGATTCCAGAAGCGGCACAACTTGTCATTCAGGCGGGGGCCATGGCTACTGGGGGCGATGTTTTTGTATTGGATATGGGGGCGCCCGTGCGTATTTATGATTTAGCCGTCAGTATCATTGAACTGTCTGGTTATCAGGTACGGGATGAACGCAGTCCTACTGGTGATATTGAAATTCAAATAGTGGGTTTGCGCCCAGGGGAAAAACTCTACGAGGAATTATTGCTCGGAAATGACCCGAAGCCTACGGCTCATGCTCGTATTATGAAAGCCCATGAACCTTACATGGAGTGGGATCGTTTAACGAGTTATTTATTTGAATTTGAGGGCCTTTCTGAGCGTTGTGATCTTATGTCGCTGAAGAAATGGTTAGGCTGCGGTGTTCCTGATTATAGGCCTGCTGGTTTAGATGGTTAAAAGTATCGCTCATGATGTGTATGGAACCACTGGGCCCAAAGAGCTAGGCCATGAGGAAGTGTGGTCGCAGGAGAAAACCCAGTCAAGGTTTTAAGTTTAGTTATATCAGCATGAGTTCGCAGAACATCTCCGGGTTGCATCGGTTGAAATGAAAGAATGGCTTGGTGGTTGAGGGCCTGTTCAAGATGTTGGATATAATCCAAAAGAAGGACTGGGCGATCGTTCCCTATATTGAGAATCTGATGGGGTGGAGAGAATGCAGTAGGTGGGCACTGGGCTACTAGAGCGGTACCTTGAACAATGTCGTCAATATAAGTAAAATCACGAGACATTAGTCCTTGGTTGAAGACTGAAATGGGCTGATCTTGCAGGATTGCTTTGGAAAAAAGCCAGGGTGACATATCGGGGCGGCCCCAAGGGCCATAGACCGTAAAAAAACGCAGGCCAGTACAGGGTATTTGATAGAGGTGGCTATAACTGTAGGCCATTACCTCATTGGCTATTTTGGTGGCCGCATAAAGGCTGATGGGGTGCTCCACGGATAGGGACTCTTTAAGGGATGAAGGGTGTTCATTACCATAAACGCTCGATGAACTGGCGTAGATTAGATGCTGCACGGGATATTGGCGACAACACTCGAGTATTTCTGAGAATCCAACTAGATTCGACTGGATATAACTCGTCGGATGAGTCAGTGAATAGCGCACACCAGCTTGGGCGGCCAGATGAAAAACTTTGTTAGGGCGATAGTATTCAAACAGATCTTTGAGTTTGTTTCGGTCGGTGATATCACCACGAATAAGGGTGAAGTGAGGGTAAATGACCAGTTGTTTTAGGCGGTCTTCTTTGAGTTGTGGAAAATAATAGTCATTGAAATTATCAAAACCCACAACGGATTCTCCCTGTTTCAACCAGTAACGGGCAAGGTGCATGCCGATAAATCCAGCGCAACCAGTAATCAAAATAGTCATAATGGAGAAGGTTGAGTCGTGATGATGAATCCATTATACTGATGAGGGTTGGTTTGATCAATTTAAACGGAATCTTATGACGTTAATTACGCCAGTCATTTTATGTGGGGGTTCCGGGACTCGGCTGTGGCCACTTTCACGCAAAAGCCATCCTAAGCAATTCGTTCCTTTAATCCAGGGTAAAAGTCTTTTGGGGCTGACCTTGGAACGATTGCAATGTTTTTCTGATCCCATTTTGGTTGCTCAGCAGGATTATCGGTTCATGGTCATGGACGAGTTGCGGATACTGGGTTTGAATGGGACCGTTTTATTAGAGCCGGTGGGTAGGAATACGGCTCCAGCTATGGCGATGGCGGCTCTGTTGGCCTTGGAAAATAAACAAGAAATATTGCTTTTTTGTCCCGCTGATCATTACATCCCTAATCATGAACTGTTTCAAAAAACTATTCTTCAGGGGTTGGAGTTAGCCAAGCAGGGGTATTGGGTCACTTTTGGGGTGGTTCCGACTCACCCCAGTACTGCCTATGGATATATTAAATGTGGGGGGGATTTGGATGGGGCTGGTAGTCAAGTCTTGTCTTTTGTAGAAAAACCCACCTTAGAACAAGCTCAACAGTTATTACTGACAGGAAATTACTTGTGGAACGCGGGGATCTTTATGTGTTCTCCGTCAGTATTATGGTCGTCACTCGAGCGCTTTGCTCCAGATATTGCTGAGATATGTTTGACCTGTTGGCAACAAAAGAAATTTGAGTTAGTGGATCAATTTTCATTAATGGATTGGCCTTTAGAGTGCTTTTCGGCTTGCCGCTCAGAGAGTATTGATTATGCCGTTCTAGAACGGCACGATAAAATTGCTGTAGTGCCTTTTGCAGGGCAGTGGAGTGATGTCGGAAGCTGGAATGAAGTCGCTAGGTTTACAGCTGCGGATGAGTTGGGGAATCGTATTAAAGGGCAGGGGGTTGCGTTGAAGTCTCAAAATACGTACATTCAAGCCTCAGACCGGTTAGTCGTTACCTTGGGAGTGACTGACCTATTGGTGATTGATACCCCAGATGCCCTTTTGATTACTCATGCTGATTGTGTTCAACAGGTGAAAGAAGTGGTCGCTCACTTGTTTCAATGCGGGTATAAACAGGTGCCGCCCCATCGTCTGGTGGGCAGACCTTGGGGGTGGTACGACAGTATTGTTCGAGGGGAACGTTTCCAAGTCAAACATATTGGGGTAAAACTAGGGGGGCAACTGAGTCTCCAAAAACATCATCATCGGGCGGAGCATTGGGTGGTGGTTAAGGGAACGGCTGAGGTAACTCGGGGGTCCGAAACTTTTATTCTTTCAGAAAATCAATCGACCTATATTCCGGTGGGGGTGGTGCATCGACTGAAGAATGTGGGTAAGGTGGAGTTAGAGATGATTGAAGTACAATCAGGGAGCTATTTGGGCGAAGATGATATTATTCGACTGGAAGACCAATATGGTCGCAGTCAAAATGTTTAGTTTTGTTAGGGGGATTGATGCGAGCACAGCAAAGACACGTTCATGAATTGCGGCCGGTACGGTTTGGCGCGGGTTTAAGTCATTACGCCGAGGGTTCGGTCTTAGTTGAGTTTGGGGATACTCGTGTGTTGTGTCTGGCCACAGTAGAACAAAAGGTTCCGGATTTTTTGCGGGGCGCCAATCAGGGTTGGGTAACGGCGGAATACAGTATGCTTCCTCGCGCGACGCATACTCGTACCAAGCGAGATGTGACGCAGGGGCAGATCTCTGGAAGGAGTTCTGAAATTCAACGTCTTATTGGTCGATCCCTGCGTGCAGCACTCAATCTCTCGGACATTCCCGGGATCACGATTCGGTTAGATTGCGATGTGCTACAAGCTGATGGGGGTACTAGAACAGCCAGTATTACAGGGGCTTATGTGGCTTTGGTACAAGCGTTGAATTGGATGGTACAGCATCGAATGATAGCAGTCATGCCTCTGCTGGTTCCTGTGTCAGCTGTCTCTGTTGGCCTGAAGGACGGCATTGCTCTATTGGATTTGGATTATGCTGAGGATTCTCATTGTGATACCGATTTGAATTTAGTGATGACTGGACAGGGGCAGGTGGTGGAAATTCAAGGTACTGCAGAAGGACAACCCTTTAGTTCAAAGCAATTAATGGAGATGATGGAACTGGGGAGCATCGGGTGCGCTGAGCTTAATCGGTTGCAATTAGCCTATCTTCAGATTTTGATACCAGAATCGAAGTCCTAGTAGATTGAGAATGGGTTCATATTGAAAGGGTGGCTGTAAAAATTCTTGAAGCAATGGGCCCTGCCCACCGGTTAGCCAAGTTAGCGGTGTTCTATTGGTTTCATTCTTGAGGCGGTCATAGATGAGACGATAGGCACCTAGCGTCGCAAATAAGGCTCCTTGGTGGATCGCTGTTTCTGTTTCTTTTGGCCAAGTTAGTGGTTTGGGGAAAGAGGTCAATTCAAATCTTGGTAGGCGTGCCGTGTTCTGATGAAGGGTTTTTTGAAGAAGAGTTAGACCCGGAAGAATGATCCCTCCTAAAAAGTGTCCCTGTCCGTCAATACTATCTATGGTTGTGGCCGTGCCCAAGGTTAAAACGATTGTGGGCGCTTTTTTTTGTGACCAAGCACCGAGAAGTGCGGCCCAACGGTCAGGACCTAATTGATCGGGTTGATGGTAGGTGTTGATAAGATCTCCTGTATGGGTTGGGCTAATTAACCATTGCGTGTTGACTTGCGTAAGAGAATGAATGTGGGTGGTGATCTGGGTTTGTCGATGAGGCGGGGCGACACAAACACCGACAACGTGATCAAGAGAGTGGTCCGTCAGAATTGCGTGAAGATTGTCACTGTCTTGAGTGAGGCAATGACCCGTTTGAGAGAAAGAATCAGATTGGTTGCTGAGTCCCCACTTGAGCCGGGTATTTCCGACGTCAAGATAAAGCGTTTTCATGGGAGGGGGAGAGGCGTAATGAAACACCACCACTGTGAATAGTTTGGATTCCCGCGTTGGTATTAAGGATCAGTGCTCCTTGTGGGGTAAGGCCTACATGAATGCCTTCCAAGAGACCCTGAGGGGTGGTGAGCGTGATTTTTTGTTGAGCATGGAGGCAGTGGGGCCACCAAATGTCGAGAAGATCGATAGGCTCGCCCCGTTCAAATGAGTGTAGGTAGGCCAAGCAGTGTGGCAGAATTATTTCGAGTACTTGAGCGGGGGTTAAGTGGGGTAAGCCTAAATCATTCAAGGGTTGTTTAATGTCTGTTGGAGGGATTGGGGGAAGCTTTATGTTGACACCAATCCCGATAATGAGCGCACTTCCTTGAGGTTGGCTTATTCGTTCGACTAAGATTCCAGAGATTTTTTTTTGGGCCCTGAGAATATCATTGGGCCACTTGAGGGATAGGTTCTGGACTCCCAGTGAATGGAGCCCTTGAAGAGTCGCTACGCCGATTAGGAGGGGAATGACTGAGAGGTCTAGTAGCGGTTTGGATGTGTTCCACAAAAAAGAAGCCGTTAGGGAATAATTGGGTTGGGACCACCAAGTTTTTTCTTGTTGTCCACGGCCAGCTGTTTGCTGAATCGCCACCACACAATAGCCTTGGGGATAAGCCCCTTGCAGGGCTAGGGTTTTTAGATAGTCATTGGTGGAGGGAAGTTCAGGATGAACTTCTAATGCATCCCCCCATTTTTGAATGAGGTTATTCCATTCCATAAGGTGGGATGTTGTGTTCAAGATAGCAGGCCTTAAGATGTTGTTCGTACACCATTCTAGATACCACCGCCTCTAGTAATGATTCGGTTAGCCTCCAAAGAGCCCCTTTGGATCGGTAGTCAGCCGGGGCGATGAAGTCGACCCGTCCAGCCAGCATGAGGTTTTTGCAAACAGATTTATCATTTTCTTCTTGATTGGGATAAACGGCAATAGTATGGCCACCATTTTTTTTAGTCAGGGCCATGCTGGGGACATCGGTCATGCCATCTCCAATATAGATTATGTTTTTGAAGGGAATCGGGCGCAAATGTTCTGGCATGTGTTCGTTAATGGATTGGCTAAGATCTTCCAAGCCTTTGTTAACTCTGAATAAAAATTGTGTTTTAGTGGTATCGGTAATCAGTATTTTGGGAAAGGTGGCAATGCCCTGATGATTGAAGTAATATTCGGAGGCGTAGATTTGTTTGAAGTGCTGAACAATGGTGATTCCTTCTAAAATCTCTTTCATGCCAGCTGAGATAATGTAATGTTGTACCTTGATTTTGGAATGGCTCAGTGTATCAACGTGTTTGTTCAGCCGAGAAAACCAGCCTTCAACACCAGGATAGTAATCGATTTGTTTGCCCATGGCTACAAAGTCTTGACGGCTGATGTGCACCTTTTGGGCATCCGCTTTCTCCAGTAGTAAACGCATATAACTGAGCATAGATTCCCCATGATTGAGGCGCACATCTTTTCCGACTTCAGCCCAGAACTCATGAGCCTCAAGCCCGATTTTGGGAAGAACGGTGTATTCCTGCATGGGGCGAGGGCAGAGGGTTCCATCGAAGTCATAGACTACGGCGATGGTATTACGCTGAGGAGGGGAAAGGCTTTGGTGGTTTTCCATATGGGTTTTATTTTATCACCTTTGTGCGGAAAACCCCGTCTCTTCAGGGCGGGAATGAACAGCACGATGTTGGAGTGTTAAATTAAAAACATTAGGGTAAACTATTACTGGTGGAATAAAGCCACTCGAAGGGCAGGACACGGCAGAAGCTTCTTCCGGGTGCGCAAGCACAGCCCGGATAGCCTGTGAAGTGAACGGTGCAACAATGCCGTCAGCAGCAGGAACTCACCGAAGCGACTCAAGGGTGGCTCAATGCCACGCCTGAGCGCAGTAGGAATCCCCGCCGGATGTCAACGGTAACGGATTTAACAACTAGGAGGATGTTTGGCTGGTTGAGTAATGTGAGGAAAATGTATTGTTACATAACGACTCACCGATAAAAAAAGTACATTTAATTGCGCAACGCCTTCAAAAAAATGTTGGAAAGCACTTACCCGAAATTCGGGGTCATCAGGATATTCATGGGCGACTGCATTACGTGCGATACGGAGCTTTTTCCATTCTTCCGCAGAAGGCAATGCACCCATCCGCTCTAGGTAATTTAGTTTTTCCGAAAAGGTAGCATCAGTTAAAATAGGCTCTTGGGCCAACTCAAGGATTAGGGGCAATACTTTTTGCCCTAGGGTATCTTGTAATTTGGTAAATCGATAAGCTAACTGATCTAATAGCCTGATTTGGGTCTTTGATAAGTTTTGCAGGGTACTAGCATTTACTGTTAACTCATTGCGTATCTCTGCTAAATTCTCTTCTAATATAGCTGAATGCACCATGCATTCACCAAGATAAATCTGCATAAGTTGTTCAGGCGTCATAGTTTTATCCCTTCTTTTTGCACCACACGATAAATTGGCATATCAAAACTGGTCGATCGCCGTTTTACAATAAGGTCAATTTTCTCATCCTCAAAACTTGATGACATTTGAAGCGCCGTGAGCAAGAAGATTTTGTGCTGAATGATTACATCGGGCTGTTCCAGTGATGTTTCAATAAGAAAGTCATAGTCCCCTCCTTTTTTCTTATCGTTTGTACGTGATCCAAACAACCACAAGCTCGCATCCTCACCAAAGTATCGTTGAGTATTTGTTTTAATGGTGGTAATTTGTTGGGCACTAAGTCGCATGTTAACCCTCGGTTATAAATACATTTCAATACTATATTGACATCCTCCCCGCCCTAAAGAGAGGGGGATTCCTACTGCGCTCAGGCGTGGCATTGAGCCACCCTTGAGTCGCTTCGGTGAGTTCCTGCTGCTGACGGCATTGTTGCACCGTTCACTTCACAGGCTATCCGGGCTGTGCTTGCGCACCCGGAAGAAGCTTCTGCCGTGTCCTGCCCTTCGAGTGGCTTTATTCCACCAGTAATAGTTTACCCTAATGTTTTTAATTTAACACTCCAACATCGTGCTGTTCATTCCCGCCCTGAAGAGACGGGGTTTTCCGCACAAAGGTGATAAAACAAAAATAACTCCACTGCGTTTCCAGAGTGATTTGGCGGGAACCCTTAGAAAGGACTTGGCAACATCTTGATTATGCGGCCTGTGGAGGATACTGGGGTCTAATCTATGGAATTGTCATTGTAATCAGAATGGACTCTCCAGTATAATGGATCATACTTCTTAAACGTTGGGTGACCCCTTGAACAGTGTTGAACCGGCTTCTAATTTTATTCGGACTTTGGTGGCTGAAGCAGTCAGTCAGAATATTTTGCCAAAAGGGCACATCATTACTCGGTTTCCGCCAGAGCCGAATGGTTTTTTGCATATAGGACACGCTAAGTCGATTTGTTTGAATTTTGGTTTGGCCCGCGATTTTGCTGGGGTCTGTCATTTGCGTTTTGATGATACTAATCCGACTAAAGAAGATGTCAGCTATGTAGACTCTATAATAGAGACGGTGCGCTGGTTAGGGTTTGATTGGGGGAAGCATTTGTATTATGCCTCAGACTATTTCCCCCAATGTTATGAATACGCCGTGCATTTAATTAAAGCGGGATTGGCCTACGTGGATACTCAAACCCCAGAGCAAATACGGTTGGGTCGAGGAACATTGGTCAGTCCTGGACAAAATAGTCCTGATCGGGATTTACAGTTGGATCGTCATTTGGATTTGTTTGAGCGCATGAAGTCAGGGGGATTTTCAGATGGATTGATGGTGTTGCGCTTGAAGATTGATATGGGGTCGCCCAATATGAATTTACGGGACCCGGTCATTTACCGCATTCGTCATGAAACCCATTGGAGGACTGCTGATAGATGGTGTATCTATCCGATGTACGATTACGCCCATGCTATTTCTGATGCTTTGGAGCATATTACCCATTCTATTTGCACCTTGGAATTTGAGGATCATCGTCCTTTATATGATTGGGTAGTCACTCATGTGCCCGTTCCTAGCAGACCCCATCAATATGAGTTTTCTCGGTTGAACTTGAGCCATACCCTAATGAGTAAAAGAAAGCTTCTTGAGTTAGTTGAGTCGGGGGTGGTAGAAGGTTGGGATGACCCTCGAATGCCGACTCTGGCTGGTTTAAGAAGAAGAGGCTACACTCCGACAGCCATTCGTCTGTTTTGCGAGCGTATTGGTGTATCTAAAGCAGACGGGGTGATTAATGTGTCGGTTTTAGAGGGTTGTTTGCGCGAGGACTTGAATGCACAGGCCCTGCGTCGAGTGGCCATTTTGGACCCGTTGTTGTTGGTTATTGATAATTTTGATGAACAGAGGGTGGAGTGGTGTACTGCGCCAAATCACCCGCAAAAACCGGAACTGGGTACGCGGTTATTGGGTTTAACCAAATATTTGTGGATTGAGCGAGAAGATTTTAGGGAAGAAGCAACAAAAGGCTTCTTTCGGTTAATTGTGGGTGGTATGGTGCGTTTGCGTTATGGTTATGTAGTGCGTTGCACGCACGTGGAGCGAGATCGGAGTGGACAGATTATCTGTGTTCATGTTACCTACGATCCAGCCACCAAGAGTGGGACGTTAGGGGCAGATCAGGTCAAGGTTAAGGGGAATATTCATTGGTTATCTCGAAGCCATGCCCATGCCGGTCGGGTCAATCGTTACCATCATTTATTCACGGACCCTAATCCAGCCGCCTTGGTGGATTATCGGGTAGCCTTGAATTCCCAGTCCAAAGTTGTCAAATCGCCGTGTTTTTTTGAACCGGCGCTGGGGGAGGCAAAGCCCTTGGAAGTATTTCAGTTTGAACGAATGGGGTACTTTGTTACGGAAAAAATTGAATCGAATGAATGGGTTTTTGGGCTTTCGGTGGCCCTCAAAGAAGACCACCACAAGCAGTTAATTTGAGTTTAGCTTGTCCCGTTCTATCAAGGCATAGGCGGAGTGATTGTGGATAGATTCAAAGTTCTCTGATTCCACGACGTAGGACGTAATTCGATCGTCCTCATCTAAGAGGTGCGCAACATCTCGAACCATATCTTCTACAAACTTGGGGTTATCATAGGCCCGTTCGGTCACCCATTTTTCATCGGGACGTTTGAGTAGCCCAAAGAGCTCGCAGGAGGCCGAGTCCTCAGCCATTCTGATGATTTCTTCAATCCATACAAAGGTGTTAATGGTGGCTGTGATGGTGACATGAGAGCGTTGATTGTGTGCTCCGTAGTCGGATATTTCTTTTGAACAGGGACAGAGACTGGTAACAGGAACCACAACTTTTAAGGTAAATGTTTGCTGCCCATCTTTGATGTTTCCGATGAATGTGACGTCATAATCAATGAGTGACTGGACACCTGAAACCGGAGCTGACTTATTGACAAAATAGGGAAAACTCATTTCGATGCGTCCCGCACTGGCTTCTAGTTTTTCCGTCATTTCTGAGAGCATGGTGCTGAAGGATTGAACGGAGATTGGCCCTTGGGAACGGTTGAGGATTTCCACAAAACGAGACATGTGTGTTCCCTTGTATCGTTGGGGTAAAAACACATACATATTAAAGGTTGCAATAGTATATTGCATTCCAGCAATGTGCTGGTCCGAAACTTTAACGGGGTGCCGGATACCTTTGATCCCGACTCGATTGATGGCAATTTGACGGGTATCCACAGAGGATTGAACGTCGGGAATAGTGTGTGAATCCATAAGCATCTCCAAATAAGTACGTTTAATTAAATATAAGTGGGAGACAGGGGATCTAGGCGGCTAAGGTAGTCTTTAATGGACTGTTCGATGCCTGAAGAGTTCAGACCACAGAGGGCCATTAATTCTTCAGGTTCTCCTTGGTCGATAAAGTGATCCGGGAGTCCTAGGTGCAGACAGTGGGGGTTGAGTGCTGTCCGTGACAGAAATTCTCGGACAGCACTCCCCGCTCCGCCACTAATGACATTCTCTTCTAAAGTGACAATAAGTTCGTGATTCTGCGCAATGTGTTGGATAAGGGATTCATCCAAGGGTTTGACAAAGCGCATGTTAACTACCGTAGCCTCGAGATTTTCTGCGGCAGAAAGGGCCTGGTAGAGTATGGGGCCAAAGCACAGGAGTGCGATATTTTTGCCTGCTTGGCGAATTTCCCCCTGTCCTATTTGCAAATTGTCCAGTTGATGGGTAATAGGTGCCCCAATGCCTTTTCCTCTGGGGTAACGGACGGCGGCAGGCCCTGGATGATCTAAGCCCAAAGTGAGCATGTGATAACATTCATTTTCATCGGCTGGCACCATAATGAGCATATTGGGTAAGCACCGCATAAAACTAATGTCAAAGCTTCCCGCATGGGTTGCTCCATCAGCCCCCACAAGACCAGCTCGATCTATGGCCAGAAGGACGTCTAGATTTTGCAAAGCGATATCATGAATTAATTGGTCGTAACCTCGTTGTAGAAAAGTGGAGTAAATAGCGACCACAGGCTTCATTCCTTCACAAGCCAAACCGGCCGCAAAGGTCAGGGCATGTTGTTCGGCAATACCCACATCAAAATAGCATTCTGGATATTGTTGCGAAAAGGGTAGTAAACCAGAACCCTCACACATGGCCGGCGTGATGGCCATGAGCCTGGGGTTTTGGGAGGCACTGTGCAGTAGCCATTGTTCAAAAACCTGTGTGAAAGTGGGGTTGCTTGGTTTCGGTTGTGCTCGAATTAGGTCTTTTTGAGGGTCAAAGGGGCTAACGCCGTGATAGAGAATCGGATCAGTCTCGGCGGGGCCGTACCCGTAGCCTTTGCGGGTGAGAATGTGCAGGAATTGAGGTCCAGGGAGTTTTTTAATGTTCTCAAGCGTTGGGAGCAAGGTATTCAGGTCATGCCCGTCGATGGGGCCAATGTAATTAAATCCAAGCGCTTCAAATAAAGTAGAGGGAGGGCTTACAAGCCCTTTCATTTGCTCTTCCCAGCGTTTTGCCCAATCTCTTAGGGTGGGAGTGAAGCCCAAGATTTTATCACCACCCCGACGAACGGTGTTATACATTTCCCCAGACAGGACTCGGGCCAAATGATTGTTGAGCGCACCAACAGGTTTAGAGATCGACATTTCATTGTCATTCAGAATAACCAAAAGGTTAGCCCCTGTTTGCGCCGCATTATTCATGGCCTCGAAGGCCATTCCCCCAGTCAGCGCCCCATCACCAATGATGGCAATGGCTCGATGGGGTAGTTTGTGACGTTCAAAAGCCACGCTCATGCCTAAGGCGGCACTGATGGAAGTGCTGGAGTGGGCGGTTCCAAAAGCATCATAAGGACTTTCTGCCCGTTTAGGGAATCCAGAGAGTCCGTTTCGCTTTCTGAGGGTATTCATTTGTTCACGACGACCGGTCAAGATTTTATGGGCGTATGACTGATGCCCCACATCCCAAATGATTTTGTCCTGAGGGGTATTAAATAAATAATGCAGCGCTAGCGTTAATTCAATCGTTCCCAGATTGCTGGAGAGGTGTCCACCGGTTCGGGAAACTGATTGGAGAATAAACTGACGTAATTCATCGGCCATTTGGGGTAATTGATGACGTCCCAGTTGCCGGAGTTCATGTGGCCAATGAATGGAATCAAGAAGGGGGGTCTGGGTCACGGTTATTGTTGGCGGTGGTGTATGAAATGCGTCAAATGGCGTAAGGGATCTGCCTCTATGTCAAGGCAATTTAACAGATTCTGTGCCTTTTGGTGCAACGTCTGGGCGTATTCTTGAGCTTTAGTCAGCCCTAGGAGGTTGACAAAGGTATTTTTGTAAGTAGCCGCATCTTTTCCGGCGGTTTTGCCTAATTGTTCACTGCTTTGACTGGCGTCCAAAATATCATCGACTACCTGAAATCCTAATCCCACTGTTTGGCCGTAGTGTTCCAAGGCTTTGCTCTGAGCGGCGCTTAAGGAGTGTTCGCCGCATAATACCCCTAATTGCAGGGCGGCCTGAATTAGGGCCCCTGTTTTTCGGTTGTGCATGTCGATTAGTTCCTCCAGAGAGAGAGAGTGGTTGGTGCTCAACAAATCAATAGCTTGTCCCCCGCCCATGCCTAAGGAGCCAGCTTGTTGAGCCAAGATTTTAGTCATCATATTAAGGTGGGAGATCGCAATACCATCAGTGTGGGTGAGTATCCACTCAAAAGCGAGTGTTTGAAGGGTATCGCCGGCCAGAAGAGCCAAGGCTTCTCCATATTGAATGTGACAGGTGGGCTTGCCGCGCCGCCATGAGTCGTTATCCATAGCAGGTAAGTCATCATGAATGAGGGAGTAGGCATGCATGAGTTCAATGCTGGCTGCAACTGGTAGTAAGTGCTGTATCTTGGCTTGGACTAGGAGACCACTGGCCAAAACCAAGAGTCCACGAATCCGTTTCCCGTTTCCTAAAACTCCATAACGCATGGCCTCGTGGAGTTGAAGGGGATGTCCCTGGGGTAAATGTTCGTTCAGGTAGTCATTAATTAGTCGTATTCTGGGGTTAGCCCATTGGTTCCAATCAGCCATGAGGGTCGGAATCTTCCCAAGGCTTGAGAGTTTGATTTTCTAATACCTGAATAACTTGCTCAGCCTTTTGGAGTTGGGATTGACAGTATTGAATCAGCACATGACCCCTTTGGTATAGGCCCAAGGCCTGTTCCAAGGGTAATTGAACGTTTTCTAACTGACTCATACAGGCTTCCAGTTCTTTGTAGGCAGTTTCGTAATTTTCAGGTGGCAGAGTGTTGATCATAGGAGTAATGGTTTAATAAGGTTTAAAATTGTATCATGCTCCGGAGCTTGGGGTAGCATTCTGAGGATGAAAGCTTGGTCTCATCGATATCTTGAAATTATACTAAACCTCCCCATGTCTAAAGGCAGAGGGTTCTAAGGGCGAATCCACCGGGGTCTCCTAGCTCTCGCGTCGGCGCTACAGCATCCCAGCCATGACCGATGGCAAACCCTCTATCACAAACGACCGACTCTAACGGTGTTACC
>VFSW01009007.1_pt1 | contig 14277 bp, 13 predicted proteins | sample 5358111 | NCBI WGS metagenome assembly VFSW01 (sample SAMN11554181, study PRJNA540505) | mine drainage metagenome | isolation source: sediment from site ElyBrook_90M | place: USA: Ely Copper Mine, Vershire, VT | collected 2017
CGTGCGGACTGCAGCGGCCGGATCTTGAACTCGCCGCCCTCGAAGCTACGCTCCTCGAGAACGCCCAGGGCCACCCGGGCCTCCTGCCCGATCGCAGGCGCGAGCGCGCGACTTTCACTGAGCGCAAAAAGCAGCGGGGCAGGTGCGTCATCGGCCATTGGGCGTCTCCCCTGCGGGCACGGTCGGATCCCGCCCCCCACGCAGCGCCTGCAGGATCGCCGCATGGGGAGCACGTTTCACCGCGGACTGCGGGATGCCGGCGGCGGACCCGGGGGTATTGCAGCAGCGGAAGCCGAGATGGTAGTTGGCATGGCTGTGCGGATCCATGACACGGGAGCCGTGCCAGAACGGCGCCCGCCAGCGACACCAGTCCTCATGCGCCCGGAATCTGTCGAAGCTGAACCAGCTGCCCTTCATCTCCGTATAGCCCAATGTCACGCTGCCCCGACTGGACATCTGGCCGGGATTGAGCGGCAGATTCATGTGCTCGGCGGCATTGCCGTTCAGGTCATAGACATCGAGCGGGCTGCGGCAGGCCGGGAAGGAGCCCGCCGGATAGGTGTTGGAGCCGCAGTGGCTCCAGTCCCCGCCATTGCACCCGGGGCTCTTGAAGCTGCCCGTCGCGCAGATCCCGGTCCGGTACTGAGGTCCGTAACTCCAGCGTCTGTCGCGGGCGTGTGCCGCATTGTGCGCCGCGCGCATCCGCCGCAGGCCGACCTCCGGCGGCACCCCGACCGCGAGGTCGAAGCGATAATCCGGTGGCTGCGCACTCCCCTGGCAGGCATCTTCCCATTCATGGGCGTCGCACAGCCGTTTGCCTTCCGCCGCGCAAAGCTGCGCGGCTTCCCGCGCCTTGACCCAGACGACGGGGTAGGCGCAGGGAATGTCCGGAAACTCGAACTGATCGATGCAGGCCTTGGCATCCTCGGGTCTTTCCTTTGCAGGGTCGTACAGGGGCGCCATGTATTTCGCGCCGCAGATGCGCTCGAAGCGCGCATTGGCATAGTTCACGCCCTGCTGCCCGAGCCTGGCCCGGCACTGCTCGGGGGTGAGGCGATGCTGCGTCACCGCCGGATTGCCCTGGCCAATGATTCGCGACCCGGAAAATATCGCGCGAATCCTCTGCATCTGGGTGGGAGTGAGGTCATGAGTCGCCTGCAGCTCACGGAGCAGTTCGGCGTTGTCCTGGGCCAGCGTGGCCTGTGCCAGGGCCGCGGTGCCCGACAGCCCGGACAGGATGAGCAGGGCGGCGGTGCGCAGGAGTCCGTGCGTCATGGTGAAGCGGTCCGCTGCGTGAAGTAGAAGAAATCGCGATCATCCGGAAAGCCCAGGAAACGCGGCACGAAGCGGGTTCCGGAGCGGCGATCGACCGCGGACATGCCGCGGATCAGGTGCTCCACGATGCGCTGCCGGGCGCCGTGAATGTACAGGGCGAGGTAGGTGTGTTCCAGCGCGTTCATGTCGAGGTGCAGGGCGTACCGGCAGTGGTAAGCCTGGAAGACACGCGCCATGGCCGACGGCGTGGCCGCGGAGAAGTAGCCGTAGATGAGGAATCGTCGCTGCCCGGTATCCTGCAGGCACAGTCCGGCACGCAAGGTCCGCAGATCAACGTTGGCCGAACCGGACCAGTTTCCCGGTCCCCACCGGTTGACCAGATCGCCCGGAATCCCGACCCGGCGGGCCGGATCGTATTCGATCAGCGGCACGCCGTTCTGCCGTGCATAGCGCACGTGCGGCAGGAGGACGTTGTCCGCCAGGGTCCAGGTCCTGGCATCCACCTTGCCGTCATCCAGCACGACCACGGTGGCGAGTCCGGGTTGCAGCTTGCTGAAGATCACTCCGTCCTCGATGAACCCGTAGTGGCTGCCATGATTGCGCTGCGCGAGCACGCCGTACCGGAACGCGCCATGGGAGCGCTTGAAGCCCCCCGCGAAGGTCGCAACCGTGGAACCGGCGTCCGCAGGACTCACCATCCCATTGGTCACGAGCGGCGCGGCGCTGGCCACACCGTCGGGCCCCGGAAGCGCCGGATCGCGTGTCGCGCGCGGCGACCAGTCCAGCCGCGGGTGGTCCGTGCCCAGGACGAAGTGCAGGTCGAGGCGATCCAGATCAAAGCCGACGAGATAGACCAGGGCGCCTGACTCCACGCGATCGAGCGGGTTGACGCTGCGCTCATGTCCCATGAGGATTGCGGCGTCGATGTCCTCCGGCGCGATGACGCTGACGAACACGCCGGCCAGGTTGGCCACGGAGTACCACCGTCCCGGCAGCAGCTGCCGGCCGGCGGCGGCCCAGGCGATCTCCAGGTGCTGCGGGTCGATCGGGTCCATTGCGCGATCCGCCGCCACGGCGGCGGCCCAGGGCAGCAGCGGGGAGGCAGGCTCCTCGGCGATGTCGTGCGCCGCCTCGTTGCCGCGCCTTTCGATGAAGCTGTCCTGATACAGGGTTTCCTTCACGAGGGAGATCACCTGCTCACCACCCCATACCCGGTCACGCAGGAAGTCGGTGACCTGCTCGAGCGAGGTCTGGTGGCCGGCGACCGGATTGCGCAGGTACACCTGCTGCGCGCACAGCGGAGCGTACGGCAGGCGGGTGCGGCGGGCAGTCTCGAGCGGGGCGTCGCCGCGACTGCTCCACAGGGTGCAGAGGCTGCCGTCCGCACCTGCCACTCGGAGCGTGTCAGGGTCACCCGGGAGCAGGCGCAGCGCCTGCGACCGGGCATCCTCCAGATGATAGGCGGATGCCGTGGGATCGCCCTGCCACTGAAGCGTCAGGAGATACCATGCATTGATGTAGGGATTGAGATTGGTGAGCGTCGCCACCCCCGGGGTCCCGTCTGCCCGGCGCAGGGAGCTGCGGGACTGGCTGCGAAAGGGCTGGAGCTCGAGAATCGTCTTCGTCGTCCCGGAGTCGTACTCGATGCGCTGCTGCGCCAGGGTCTGCGCCGGCGGCAGATCGGGGGTCCCGGCAAGGCAGGCCCCCGCGACGGGCAAGACGATGGCGCGCACGCCGGCGAGGATGAAATCCCGGCACCTTCCGAGCCGCGCGGTCACACCGTGAGCCATGCCGTGATTCCCATCAGCACGATGAGCACCTGGCTCACGCGGTTCCTCAGGGCGAATACCAATGGATCATCCGTCATGAATCCCCGGTGGGCGGCCAGCCACATGTGGCTGATCCAGTACAGCAGGAAAATGCAGGTCAGCCAGAGGAACTGGGAGTCGCGGTGTGGGCTCTCCAGGTTGCTGCTCGCATACAGCGCCAGGACCAGGACCGCGGCGACGCCGCAGGCCGTCCCGAGTGCGACCAGGAACTCCTGGTCTTCCAGCAGATAGGCGCGCGCGTGGGCGGCCGCGCCGTCCCTGCGCCGCAGCACTGCCAGTTCCGCGTACCGCTTCATGAGCGCCAGACTGAAGAAGAAGAAGATGCAGAACGCCAGCAGCCAGGGCGAAGGCCAGATTCTGACGGCCAGTGCGCCGGCGACGACGCGCAGGGCATACCCGCCGGCCAGCGTCATGGCGTCCAGCAGCACGATCGCCTTCAGCTGCAGCGAGTAGGTGACCATGAGGGCAAAGTAGAAGCCGATGACGCCGGCCACCGCGGGCCCGAGCCGCAGGGCGATGGCAAGCGCACTGAGGAACAGCGCCAGGCTGATGCCCACCGCCGGGGAATGCGTCAGCCTCCCCGAGGCGATCGGGCGGTTGCGCTTGTGGGGATGCTGGCGATCGGCGCTCGCGTCCCACAGGTCATTGAGCACGTAGATGCTGGAGGCGCACAGACTGAACGCGATGAAGGCCTGCGCGCTGGCGCCCAGCAGGTTCCATTCGGTCAGCCGGTGCGCAGCAGCGAGCGGCACGAAGACCAGGCCGTTCTTGAGCCATTGGTAGAGGCGCAGGCTCTCGATTCCGGGAACGATCCAGGGCGCGGCAGAACGATTGGGCATGACGCTCGGCACCGCCAGCGCCCTAGAAGAACCACTTGGCAAGGCCCAGTGCCCCTCGGCGCCAGGGGACTCGATGCGTGGTTCCGGTGCGCGACTGGATTCCGGCCCGATGGGCGACATACCAGTCGTAGTTGCGGATCAGTGCCTGGCGGTTCGAATACCTGGCGCGAAAGCCGAGCCGCTGCTCGATCCTGTCGGTCGAGACGAAGCTGTCCTGTGATGCGGTCTCGTAGATCCATCGATACAGGGGCGACAGATGCAGTGCCTCCAGGAGCTTCAGGAGCGCAATGGCGGGCTTCACCGGGATGCCGACCACGCGGCGGGCGTACCCCGCGCGATCGAGGACGGCCTGGAAGCTGTCCCGCAGGGTGCCGAATTCGCGGGCGCCGACGTTGAACGTGTCCATGACCAGCGACCGCGCAGCCGTCGCGCACAGATCGATCGCCTGGCACAGGTCCTCCACGTCGAGCAGCTGGTAACGATTGGCGCCATTGCCCAGGATGGGAAAGTTCCTCCCCGAGTAGGCCCAGTCGTACAGCAGTTCGAATGCGCCCAGCCGCTCCGGGCCGACGAAGCTCTTGGGACGCAGGATGCTGACGCATAGCCCGCCTGCCGCCGCCCGCTCACACAGCCCCTCGGCCTGGATCTTCGACTCGCCGTAGGGTCCGACTCCTTCCAGGCGGTCCGTTTCCAGAAGCGGGTGGTGATCAGGAATGCCGTAGACGGCGGTCGATGATATGAAGATGAAACGCGATACCTGGTGGGACGCCGCGCATTCGAGCAACACCTCGGTGCCCGCAACCGTGGTGGACATGATCTCCTGGCGGGGCGCCAGCGGCAGGGCGGCGGCGCAATGGACGACGATGTCGACCCCCTCCATGGCGCGCTCAACCGTGGCCTGATCGCGGATGTCGCCGTCCACCACCTCGACGGCCGAACGTTCCGGATACTGGAACGGCGCAATGTCCAGGGACCTTACCGTATGCCCCTGCGCGAGCAGGTGCCGGCACAGGTTGATTCCCAGGAAGCCGGCTCCGCCGGTGATGAGATAGCGCGATGGCATTGGGAACGGTACTTCCGCGAAAGCGGACCTCAGGCTAGCCGACGGCGGTCCGGATCCGCATCGCGACAAACCACTATAGGCACCCCCGGGTGCCGCCGGACGCGGCGCTCAGTGCGCTATGCGGGTCATGGCCTGCGGTGAGCGTGTGTCCTGAGCCATCAGGATGCTCACCAGATCATCCGCGTGGCGGATGGTGCCTTCGTCGCTGACCAGTGCGGACGACTGCGGGTTCTCGAGCAGGTTCAGCAGCCGCCGGGCTTCGCCATTCACGTAGGCGATGGTGCTTACGAGCCGGATGCCGTGACTGTAGTCGGCATAGCGCATGCCGTGCACCGTGCTCAAGGGTTGAATGGCAAGACCGTCCGGCTGCTGCCATCCATAAATGGCCACGCGTGTGAGATTGCTCCACAGCCGGTTGGTCAGGACCAGATCCTTCTTGTCCCCGGCCGTGAGGACACCCAGCGGCTCGGACATTGCCCGGCGCTGCTCGCCGACGAGCTGATTATGGTGCCAGTAGTATCCCGTGGAGCGCATCGCAGCGCTTGCCGCCAGCGGCTGGGGCTGCAGGTGCACCGGGGCCTGGGTGAAGATGGCATCGACCATCTTGCGCGTCGGCAGGGTGAAGCCGAAGCGCGTGGCGATCGTGAGCGCCGTGCGCAACCGCATGGGCACCAGCAGGAAGTTCTCATCCGAACCGATCGCCAGGTAGTCGGGAAACACGCACACGATCGCACTGGTGAGCTCGCCGGTAGACTGCCGCGCACTGAGCACCACGGGACGCAGCTGCCGCAGGAAGCCCGGAATGTTGCCCGCGAGGATCTGCTCGAGGATCGCCGACTCGCGCTCGTCGTCGCTCATGCGGCTGACTTCCTGCATGAACTCCCGGCCGTCCGGCGCCGCGGACGCCCGCGCGGGGATGCGGCTCGTCAGGGTCGGCCCGCAGGAGGCGCCGCCCTGGGCGGCCAGCGCCGCGGTCGAACAGCCCAGGGCGTAAAGCAGGGCGCAGGTGATCGCCCACCTGGAGATGCGGACTGCTTGGTTTGCCATAGGCGTCGATCCGGAGGTCAGGGAATCGGACCAGTATCGCAGCGCAGCGCGGCGGTCGCAATGGCGTCGCTCCTGTGGCGTCCGCCATCCGTATTTACCGGTACGGATTAGGCACTTGCGCGCATTGTGTGGCCACCGCAACGGACGCATCATGAAGATTGTGGATGCAATCGGCCCCAAACGACCTGCAGGTCCGGATCCGGGCCGCCGCCCGAAGCCGGACCTGTGGGTGGTTTTGTATGCGCTGGTCGCACTGGCCGGGCTCACCTACGTGGGGACGCGGATGGCCAATGCGCCGCCGTCCGGGCAGACCGTCCCCTACTCACAGCTGGAGACCGTGCTGGCATCCGGCAACGTCGACCACGTGGTCGTCTCGGACCGGCAGATCCTTGCATACCTGAAGAAGCCGGAAGCCACCGGCATCAGCGTCATTGCGGCGAACCGGGGCGAGCCGGACGTCGTCGCGAATCTGGCGCGCTTCAAAGTCCCCTACACGCGTGAATACGGCAACAGCTGGCTGCCGCAGTTGCTGGGATGGGTCCTGCCGGCCCTGATCCTGCTGCTCGTATGGCAATTCATGATCCGCGGTGGCGCGGCAACGCCGGGCGGGGGCCTGCTCTCGATGGGCCGCAGCCATGCCAAGGTTCTCATGGAAAAGAGCACCGGGGTCACCTTCGCAGACGTGGCCGGAGTGGATGAGGCGAAGGAGGAGCTGCGGGAGGTGGTGGAGTTCCTGAAGGATCCGCAGCGCTACGGCCGGCTCGGAGCCCGCATTCCAAAGGGGGTCCTGCTGGTTGGCCCGCCCGGCACCGGAAAGCCGCTGCTTGCGCGGGCCCTGGCCGGCGAGGCCGGGGTGACCTTCCTGTCTTCCAATGGCGCGGAGTTCGTCGAGATGTTCGTCGGTGTGGGCGCCGCGCGGGTCCGGGATCTGTTCGAACACGCGCGGCAGAGCGCGCCGGCCATCATCTTCATCGACGAGCTCGACGCACTGGGCCGCGCGCGGGGCGCCTATGGGCTGGGCGGTCACGATGAGAAGGAGCAGACGCTCAATCAGCTGCTGGCCGAAATGGACGGATTTGATCCGTCCATCGGCGTCATCATCCTCGCGGCCACCAATCGCCCCGAAATTCTCGACCCGGCGCTGTTGCGCGCCGGCCGCTTTGACCGCCAGGTTCTCGTGGATCGTCCGGACCTCAAGGGACGGCTGGAAGTACTCACGGTCCACGCGCGCAAGGTGAAGCTGGCGCCCGACGCGTATCTTCGCAAGCTCGCGGCCATGACGCCGGGATTCGCCGGAGCGGATCTGGCCAATCTGATCAATGAAGCGGCGCTGCTCGCAACCCGCCGCGGTGGGGAGGCCGTGGCGTTCGCGGACTTTACGGCAGCGATCGAGCGGGTCGTCGCCGGGCTCGAGAAGAAGACCCGCGTGCTGAATCCACGCGAGCGCAGGACAGTGGCCTACCATGAGATGGGTCACGCCCTGGTCGCCATGGCCCTGCCGGGAACCGACCGGGTGCAGAAGGTCTCGATCATTCCTCATGGCATCAGCGCCCTGGGCTATACGATCCAGACTCCGATCGAAGATCGCTTCCTGATGGGTCTGGACGAAATGGAAAGCCGCCTGGCCGTGCTGCTGGGCGGCCGGGCGGCCGAGATGCTCGTGTTCGGCATCCCCTCGACCGGTGCCGCCGACGACCTGGCGAAGGCGACGGACCTGGCCCGGGCGCTGATCACCCGGTACGGCATGGATGCGAAGCTGGGCCTGGTCGCCTACGAACCGCAGCAGCAGGTGTTCCTGCCCGGCATGCCGGACGCAAGCGGCAAGCGCGGGTACAGCGAGGACACCGCGCGGGAGATCGACTGTGCGGTGCGGGTCCGCGTGAACACTGCCTTCGACACGGCGACCTCGATCCTCATGCGCAGCCGCAGTGTGCGGGAACACGGGGCGCGGGCGCTGCTGGAAGCGGAGAGCCTCGGCGAGGCGGAACTGGCGAAACTGGGTCGGGAGCTGGAGTTACCGCGCGCGAGTACCGGATGAGTGGCCTGCCGACGCAACTTCAGGGGCTGCTGTCCGCGCGCGCCTATCCGCATCCCGTGCGTGCGGTCGAGCTGCTCGAGACACATATTTCCTGGGTATTGCTGACCGGCGAGTGGGCCTACAAGATCAAGCGCCCGGTTCGATATGACTTTGTCGACCTGCGCTGCGCCGAGCATCGTGCCTTTCTGTGCCACGAGGAGGTGCGCCTCAATCGGCGCTTTGCGCCTGAACTGTATGTGGCGGTGTGCCCGGTTACCGAGGCAAACGGGCAGGTCTGCATGGGGGGCTCCGGGACGGTGCTCGAGCATGCGGTGAAGATGCGCCAGTTCGCGGGTGATGAGGTGCTCGACCGGCTGCTGGAGACGCAGCGCATCGGGACGGAGGAGCTGGCGGAATTCGGCCGCAGCCTTGCAGGCATCCACGAGACCCTGCCGGCTGCAACGGGCGCCCGGGACTGGGGCAGTCCGGAGGCGGTCCGCGCGCAACTCCTGTAAAACCTCGGCCAGTGCGCCACGGCGGCGGGGATATTCGACGAGACGGCCACCGTGCGCGCGCTGCGTCCCGCGCTGGAGGCAGCCATTGACCGCGTCGCATCCTGGATGTCCGCCAGACGGGACAGCGGGCGGATCCGGGAATGTCATGGCGACCTGCACTGCGGCAACATCGTCCGGCGTGACGGGCGGCTGCTGGCCTTCGACTGCCTGGAGTTCGATCCCGCGTTGCGCTGGGTGGATGTCGCGCAGGAGCTGGCGACCCTGCTGGCGGATCTGCAGGCGCGCCATCAGATGCGGCCTGCGGCCGCATTTCTCGGCGGCTATCTGGCACGGGCCGCGGACTACCAGGCCTGCCGGCTGCTGGGCGTCTATCAGGCGCATCGCGCGCTCGTCCGGGCCAAAGTCGCGGCCCTCAACGCCATGAATGCGACCGTCGATCATCAGGACGCGGCCGGTGCCCGGAGCCAGTACCGGCGGCACATCGACTGCGCCAGAGGTTTCCTGTCCGCCAGGCGCCCGGTTCTCATCCTCATGCATGGCGTATCCGGGTCCGGCAAGACCTGGCTCGCACAGCGTCTGGCCCCGCGGCTGGGCGCCGTGCACCTCAGTTCGGATCGCGAGCGAAAACGGATTGCGGCCCAGGCCTGCGGCGCGGCCACGGATTCCCGGGTGCGCGACCTCTATTCCCCACAGTCCCGCGCCCAGGTGTACCAGCACCTGGCGGCCTGCGCCGCGGACACGCTGGCCGGAGGCTACCCGACCATCGTCGATGCCACGTTCGGCAGGCGTCAGGATCGCAGCCTGTTCCAGGCGCTCGCGGCGCAGCAGGCCGCTTCGCTGTGGCTGGTGCATTGCCATGCCCCGGCGCCGTTGCTGCGGACACGCATCGAGGAGCGATTGCGGCACCAGCGCGACCTGTCGGACGCCGACCTGCGCGTACTGGAACTGCAGGAGCGCCAGTTCGAACCCCTCCTTCCGGAGGAACCCGCCACGGTCATCGAGGTCAATACGGCCGACGCCGCATCGGTGGAGCGACTCGCCGGCACCTTGCGCGCAAGTATCGGAGAGTGACGAGAACAGGGGCGACGGCCTCGCGGCGGCCGCCCCAAGGGACCTCTCACGTACGCACGGTGATCCCGTTCGTCACGCGACTCACGCCGGGCGCCGACCAGGCCGTCTGCTGGGCCTGATCGCGTTCCGCCCACGAGCGCACCTCACCACGCAGGGTGACCTCCGATCCGCTTGCGTCCACCGTGATATGGCTGGCATCGACGTAGGCAATCCGCCGGAAGGCGTCCTCGATCCGATGCTTGATGTCATCCGGTGCGATGCGGGGCTTGACGGTCACGGTGTTCAGCACGCTGATGACACCGTTCAGGTGACGGATGGCACTCTCGGCCCGTTCGCGCTGGTAATGCCATTCCACCGTGCCTTCGAGCGAGACGCGACCGTCCTTGACGGTGGGCTTGATCTGCTCCCAGGCGAGTGGCAGCTCCAGCTTCAGGGCTGCCAGCGCGGCGCGGGCGATTTCCGGGTCGGTCGGCGCACCGCTCGCCGGCTTGACCTGGATGTCGTTGGCGACGGCCGCAACGCCCTTGACCCGCCGTGCCACCACTTCGGACTGGTACTTCTCCATGTAGTTTCGCGTGAATCCCGTGAGGGTCACCTCGCCCCCATGGACCTTGACCGCGATGTCGGTTTCGTCCACTTCCGGACTCCACTTCAGCTCGGCTTCGACATCGCGTTTGATGTCAGCATCGGATTTCATGATGATTGCGCTCCTTAAGCCACGACCTTCACACCTGCCCTCACTGAATCGAGATCTGCTTGGGCTTGGTCTTGTTCGGCTCCGACTTCGGAATGTGCACGGTCAGGATTCCGTCCTTGCTTTCGCACCGCACGGCATCCGACTTGACGTTGTCGGGAAGCGAGAAGCTGCGCTCGAAACTTCCATAGAAGCTTTCGACGCGGTGATATTTCTCGTTCTTGTCCTCCTTCTGCTGCTTGCGTTCTCCCTTGATCGTGATCAGGCCTTCGTCCAGCATGACCTGAACGTCCTCCTTCTTGACGGCGGGAAGCTCCGCACGGATCACATACTCCGTGTCGGTCTCACTGATGTCCGCCGAAGGCGACCACTCGACCTTGGCACCCGCGCCCTCCAGCGACAGGCTCGGCCAGCGCCCCGCGCGCGGCAGCATCCGATTGAACATCGCATCAACTTCGGCAAATGGATCCCAACGTACCAGGCGCATAAAATTCTCCTGCCACCGTGGTGGCGAATTGATTGTCACTGATCATATTGCGCGCCACGGGCCGGTGAAGGGATCCGATGATGTACCTATCACCGGGCGGCCCGGCCGGAGCAGCCGTCACGATTCAGGCGTGGGCTGCAGCACGGCCGGGATGGCGCCGGGAGCGCCGGACCGGGCCGTGGCGCCATCGTCTCCAGAGGCCATGAATGCGGCGTACGAAGTCATCCGGCGACTCGGCGTAAAGACGCTGGGTTGCGATGGAGGCCTCGACTTGCAGTGCGGCCCTGCGTCCAGCCACGATGGCTGTGAGACGGGCCTGCTCCCCGGGTGGCAGTGCGCTCTTCAACTCCCGCCGCAGGGCCCGTGCCAGGACGGCAAGATCATGGTCCGCTCCCAGCAACTCGGTGATCCGGCGCGCCGTGGCGGCGGAGCCGCGCAATGACTGCGCCGGGATCGCCTGCAGGAAATCCAGGGCGTAAAGCAGATCCTTGGCCCGCTTGCGGGTTCGATGCAGTGGCCGGTCGGAACGCCGCGTCGACATGGCGGCGGCAGCGGCCCGGCCGGCCTGGTACGTGCGGCGCAGCCCCGCGCCGATCGCCTTCCATCCGCGCCCGATCGATGTGCCCTGCGTGATGAGTCGCAGCGCCCGGCGCATGGCCTTCGCCAGGCGCCGCCGACCCCGGTCGCTGAGAACGCGCCGCTGACGGCGCCGCCAGCGCGCATCCAGCGCGCAGCGCAATGCGCCATAGGAGTCGTCACTGATTGCCGAGGCCTCGTGCAGCTCCCCGATCGTCGCCAGCATGATCTGGGCGTCGCGAAGGCTCGACAAGGCATGCATGACGCCCTGCAGCAGGGCGTCGGCGCGGGCGGCGCGTCCGGCCCCCAGGTCACGACGGATGAGTTTCAGCAGGGCGCGGATGTGCTTGATCTGCCGGCGGGACTCGTGAACGCCTTCATCCATGGGCGTGCCAGGCGGGTGCTGCAGCAGCTCGACGGCATGTTCGCAGCGCCGGCGCACTACACGCCGGAGTGCAGCGCGAACACTCTCATTGCGGGTAAGACCCAGCAGCATGACCGTTCCTCAACGCATTGCGCGCGTGGGCAATAGCCGATGACCGCTTCGACACCCGCACGGGCTGGGGTCTGCATGGATTGAGGTGTAAGACGACTGTCACGGCTCATGACGTACATTGCGGAAAATCACATATCGCAGCAGGTGGCGCCATGCGTACTCATACCTACCGGCGCCTGGAACATCTGACTGCCCGCTGCTTCGCCGGCCGTTCCCCCATTTCCGGCATGGATGGCCAGAGGGTCCGGTATCATGTACATGTGGGATGCCATGCCGACATCGGACCCTGGAGAGGCTCAGGAACGGATTTGCATGTTCAACTTACCGCCCGAATTCGCGCGGGATGCGCTCGAAGCGGCCCCGGATGCGATGATCATCATCGATGCCTCCGGTACCATCCGCTACGCCAACCGGCAGGTTGGCGCGCTGTTCGGATATGCGCACGATGAGGTCATTGGCCGCGGTGTCGAGTGGCTGATGCCGGAGCGGTTTCGGGCCCGACATCTGGAGCATCGGGCAGGGTTTGCGGGCAACGTGCGCGTGCGGCCAATGGGCTCCGGCCTCGAGCTCTTCGGGGAACGCAAGGATGGGACCGAGTTTCCGGTTGAAATCAGCCTGAGCCCGGTTCGCGACGGCGGCACGGTGCTGGTCGCCGCCGCCATACGCGATGTCACCGCCCGCAAGCGGGCGGAGACCGAGGCGATCGTGGCGCGCCAGGTGGCGGAGGAGGCGCGCGAGGCGGCCGACCGGGCCAACCTGGCGAAGAGCCGCTTTCTCGCCACGGCGAGCCATGACCTGCGGCAGCCGCTGCAATCGCTCGCCCTGCTCAACGGCAGCTTGCGGCGGATGGTCGGCGATGCGGAGGCGCTCGCCGCGATCTCGCAGCAGGAGCAGGCAATCGGCGCCATGTCCCGGCTGCTCAACGCGTTGCTCGATATCAGCAAGCTCGAATCCGGCACCATCAAGCCGGAGCCCACCGACTTTCGCGTCGCGGGCCTCTTCGATGAGCTGAACCGCGAGTTCGCGCGCTCGGCTGCCGACAAGGGTCTGCAGCTGCAGATCGAATCCAGCGGGGCCATCATTCACAGCGACCCGTCGCTCGTCGAACAGGTTCTCAGGAACCTGGTCGCCAATGCGATCAAGTACACCCGCAAGGGCCAGGTCAGCCTGCGGTGCCTCGAGGAGTCGTCGCTGGTGCGCATCGAGGTGCTCGATACCGGCATCGGAATTCCCGCCGACCAGCTGCGCTACATATTCGACGAGTTCTACCAGGGCAGTGCGGCGCCGCAGAGCAAACGCGATGGTTATGGCCTCGGCCTGAACATCGTCCACCGGATAGTGAACCTGCTGGACCTGCACCTCGACGTGCGCTCGGAGGTGGGCGAGGGGTCGGTGTTCACCCTGTCGGTCCCCTCGGGTATGGACAGCAACTGCCTTGCGGAACCTGAATCGCAGGAAGCCCGGATGGCCCCTGTGGCATCGGCTGCGCCCCAGCATATCCTGCTGGTCGAAGACGACCCGGCGGTGCGTGCCGCCACCCGGATGCTGCTGCGGGTGGAAGGCTATCGGGTTACTGCGGTTTCAGGTATCGCGGAGGCATTGCAGCAGGCCGAGACCGAAAAGATCGATCTGGTCATCACGGACTATCACCTGGAAGGGGACGAAGTCGGCACGGTGCTGATCACCGCGCTGCGCCGCAAGCTCGGCAGCACTCTGAAGACCGTACTGATCACCGGTGACACGTCATCCGTCGTCCGGCAGCTGCCGCCGGATCCGTACCTGCACGTTGCAAGCAAACCCATAAAGGCCGAGACCCTGTTGACCCTGCTGCGGGCGTTTCCGGCCGCCTGAGCGACCGGGATCAGGGCACGGGCCGGTCCGGGCGGGGCTCGCGCAGCGCCTGCCGCAGGGCGGGCAGGTCACGGTGATAGGCCTCGGCATCGCCGTAATCCATGAACGCGAAATAGTGGTCATGGGCCGATATCACCCGCCGGGCATGCTTGATCGGACACCAGTACTGCTCGGTTCGCGATGCCACTTCGCGCACATACGCGATCAGGCCGTTCGCATAGGAACAATACGCACAGTTGAGCTTTTCGATCGCATTGAGATAGCCGAGGTGTCCGCGATCGAACACCAGATAGTCGCCTCGACGCACCCGGGGAATGCCGTATACCCGGAAGCAGACGGCCTGGTAGACGGTGACGAAGGCATCCAGCAGGCCAAGCGGCAGTATCAGCGAGTAGATGAAGGGCGCCGTGAGCACCATCAGGGGTCGGGACCCAAGAACGTACCGGAGCAACCCGATCTTCATTGCCCGGTGGCGCAACAGCACGACGTGCTAGAACTGCACCTTGCCCTGATGCAC
>VFSW01009008.1_pt1 | contig 14273 bp, 12 predicted proteins | sample 5358111 | NCBI WGS metagenome assembly VFSW01 (sample SAMN11554181, study PRJNA540505) | mine drainage metagenome | isolation source: sediment from site ElyBrook_90M | place: USA: Ely Copper Mine, Vershire, VT | collected 2017
TAACCGCAAATTAACTGGACCGCACAAAAAAGTCACAGACTCTCGGAATGACGAACTACGGATGGTTGTGCCCATGAAAGGAAGCACGGTCTACTTCTCATGCAGCGTTTGGCCGTGCACCGACAGAGGGTCCGCCAGAAACTGCGAGACCACTGGCCCGACGGAAATGCACGACAGGCTGAGGTGGCCGCAGGACGAATCGAGCAGCACGACCGGAGCGTTCAGCGCCCTGGCGAATCGCAGCGCAGGCTCCGGATTCACCATGTGATCCTGTGTCGGCGCAATGACCAGCAGTTTCGCGCGCGCCGCCGCGGCTGTCTGCTCGAGCGTGCCGCCGAATTCTCCCGGTAGATCGAGCGACAGAATCGCCTGCCGCTGGCGAATCTGGTTCCATGCAACTCCTCCGTCGCCCTGCGCGTCTTTGCTGAGCTGGCCTTCCCACGAAGAAAATTCTTCGGGGCTCGTGTGCGCCACGCGATACGCCGGAGACGTCACGTTCATCGAATGAATTTCCGCGGATAAGGCGAGGCCGGGGCCGAGCGGCCCTTTTGGATTTCCGTCATTCCACGCAGGGTCGAGTTCGATCGCGTTGATTTCCGCCTCCCACAAGAGCCTGTCGTAGGAAGTGGACTGCGGAGAGCCCGACATCGGAATGGCGTCATCCATGAAATCCGGATGGATCACGGACCACGCGAAGGTCTGCATTCCGCCCATGGAAAAGCCCATCACGGCGTGCAGATGCGTCACGTGCAATGCCTCGGTGACGAGACGATATTGGCTCTCCACCATATCGCGGATGGAAAATTCGGGAAACTTTTTCCCCGGCTGTTCCTTGCTGTTGGAGGGCGAAGTAGTGACGCCGTTGCCGATGGAATCGACGAAAATGACGAAGTATTTTCCCGTATCAATGACGTTTCCCGGCCCCGCGTAAATCAGCAGGTTTTCCGAACGGCCCCCGAGATACGTCGGCCAGAGAATCGCATTGGATTTGGCCGCGTTGAGACTTCCGGCCGTGCGGTAGCCGATGCGGAAATCGCGAATCACCGCGCCGCTATGCAGCTTGAGGTCGCCGAGATCGGCGAACTGTTGCGGCGCAGTTACGCCGGCACCGGATTGCGTCCACCCCGCGCCAGCTGCGCAAAGCATAAGCAAGAGCCCCGCGAAAATCTGCATCCGTTTTTTCATTGTGACTGCCGGAAACTACTTGTTTTGCCAAAAACTCGCGAGCGCCGAAAAATCCACGTCTTCGGTCATGCGGCCTTTAACGGCGTTCATCACTTCCCGCGCGGCAGCCGCGGCCGGGAGCATCACGCCCAATTGATTGGCGAGATCGAGCGCCAGCCCCACGTCCTTGTGCATCAGCCGCAGCGGGAAGCTCGGCTTGTATTCGCCCTTGAGCATGTTCGGCGCCTTCACGTCCAGCACGCCCGAGCGGCCCATGCTCGACTGCATCACTTCGACCAGCTTCTCGCCGGGCACGCCCGCCTTCGTGACCAGGGCCAAGGCTTCCGCAAAGGCCTCGACTTCGAGGTCCAGCAGGAGATTCATTGCCAGCTTCACGGTCTGCCCGTTGCCCACGGGGCCCAGGTGGAACCACCGCTTGCCCATCGCCCCGAGCACGGGTTCCAGGCGCTGCAAGGTGCGCGCTTCTCCTCCAACCATGAACACGAGCTCGCCCTTCTCCGCGCCCCATGTGCCGCCCGTGACCGGTGCCTCCAGAAAATCCGCTCCGATCGCCGCGGCAGCCGCCGCCGCGCGCTTTTCCAGGCCCGGGTTCACCGTGCTCGATTCGATCAGCGCGCCGCCCTTGCGCAACCCTGAAAATACACCGTTCTCTCCCCACAGTACCGACTCGAGGGCCGGCGGATCACTCACGATCGTTAGCACGACTTCCGATTCCGCTGCCAGTTCGCGCGGCGTCTTCGAAAGTTTTGCTCCCGCCGCGACAAGCGATTCCGCCCGGGATGCCGTGCGATTCCATACCCTGACCTCGTGCCCCGCCTTGATCAGATTCGCCGCCATAGGCCGCCCCATCAACCCCAGGCCGATCAGTCCTACAGATGTCTTCATTTGCCCTGCCCTCCGGAATGAATGATTGCCGAACGTCTCTGAGAGCCAAAGTGTACAGGAGTTGCTTCCCGTTGGGTTTGAAAAATCGCAGGGGGGATCAGGCGCGCAGGGTGCGGCAATCACACGGTAAGACGGTAAGACAAGCTTCAGGCTGCCGTGATTGGTGACGCTTTGAGGTGCAGGATGGAAACTACGGAAGAATCCCGCTGCTAGGCGAGATTCTTTTTGAACTCAAGCGAGGCCGCTGGAGATGCGGTCTCTTCCAATGACTTGGCTGCTTCGCCCGCCTCGGCATACGGCTTGGGGACCTCTGGGCATTCATTCAGGCCCACAATGCAGCAATAAGGGATTTCCCAACGAAACGTTTTCAGACCACTCTTCTGTTGGTAGGACTGTTCCAGGAAGACGGACTTTCCGGAATCCGCCGCCAGGCAGCCAGTCGCCGGCAGGGTGAGGCCACCCACCCGGTAGGTCACTTCTACTCGCCGACCAAGCAGTTCTGAATAGCGCGCCATGTTGCTGAGTATGGGAATTTGGCCTTGCGCGGACAATAGTACGATGGGGGGGATTTTTCTAGTACGGAAGTGCTTTACCTATTGTAAATAAATGAGTTATGCCTTGGATAGAAAAGACCTCCGCAACAGGGTTCGCCGACTAATTTGAGCGACCGCTGAAACTCTGAATCTGGAGCGGCAATCCTCAGTGATGCCCCCCGTGGCCGCCAGAACCCGAGTCATGGGACGATCCGCCATGTCCGCCACTGGCATGGGCAGGTTCGAGGACAGGTTCCGCTGGGGCGTTGCGCAGCGTAGCCGTAAGCATCAAAACCGCGGACGATATGATGCCGAAGGACAGGAAGGCATAGAGTGTCGGGAGAACCCCGCCCAAATCGCCAGTGGCCCCGCTGGCGGCGCGCCAGACGATCGCCGCGACGGCTAAGCCCGTAATTGTGGAAATGGTGCGCCCGCCCGAAGCGACTTCGAGTCTCATCCCGCATTTCGGGCAGTCCACGCCGTTGGTGAACGCCACTACTTTCGCAGCTCCCAATTCCGTATTGCAGTGCGGGCAAGTTCGTGCGGCCATGTCTCTTCTCCTTCCGGGTATGGGCTGTACTTGCAGCCCATGCTTATATCAGTTCGGTCCACAATAATCGAAACTCCTGCCGGTGAAAAGCGGAAACCTCGCGGAATTTATCTGGTGGGACTGCATTTTGCGTTCGGTCCGCCACGAGGGGCATAAATCCCGCCACTGCTAGAGCGGATCTTCTTAGAAAGCACGTCCACGCCAGATTGTTCCTAGGGGATTGGCGAAAACTCGACGCGGCGCCGGATGGGGTCAATGCGCTCGGCGCGCACACGGATCTGGTCGCCGAGCTTCCAGGTGTAGCCGCGCTGCGGAGCGCCCCGGTTGGATTTTTTCTTTTGGCTTTTTCCGCCTTCGGCTTGCCGTGTGGCAACTTGCCCCGGTGTGTTGCCCGGGCCGCTTGAGCCGCTGCCGCTGATGATGGCGTGGTCGCGCTCGCGGTAGAAGACCTGCTCGCCGGTGATCTCCTCGATGCGGTCGATCGGCACGATGCCCTCGACGAAAAGTTCGGTGAGTTCGACGAAGAAGCCGAACTTCTGCACCGAGGTGATCAGCGCGTCGTACTCCTCGCCGAGATGCTGCTCCATAAACTGCGCGGTCTTCCAGGACATCAATTCGCGCTCGGCGGTTTCGGCGCGGCGCTCGGTCTCGGAAGTTTCCACGGACACAGCCTCGAGCTCCGCGCGGCGGTACGGACCGAACGTGGACTCTTCTTTTTTGCGCAGTGCACCTTGCGCTGCTCCTTCTATTGCTTGTGCGGCGGCGGGCGACGGCTTTGCCTCGAGATGATCGAGCGCCCACTTCAGCACGCGATGCACAATCAGATCCGGATACCGCCGGATCGGCGAAGTGAAATGAGTGTACTGATCAAACGCCAGAGCGAAATGCCCAAGCGGATCGGGCGCGTAGCGCGCCTGCTTGAGCGACCGCAACATCAGAAACGATAGGATGCGCTCCTCGGGCTTGCCCGCGATCTTTTCCGCCAGGCGCTGGTAGTGCTCCGGACGAATGGCGATGTCGAGCGTCGGCAGCGCGACGGTCATCGGTTTTTCGCGGCCGGCGCCGTGGCGTCCATGGCGCGCGCCGCGGTCAAAGCGCTGCAGGCGCGAAGCGCCGTGCTTCACGGCGATGCGTCGCTCGGCCAGATTCTCGACTCCCAGCGAATAGCCAAACGTCTGCGCCAGCGCTTCAAATTCCAGAATCTTTTTGGGATCTGGTTTTTCGTGCACGCGGTGGAGTGCGCCGATGCCCCGGCCCTCGAGGTAGCGCGCCACCGCCTGATTCGCGGCCAGCATGAACTCCTCGATCAGGCGGTGCGCGATATTCCGTTCGCTGCGCACCACACCCACCATCTCGCCCATTTCATTGAAGGAGATCACCGGCTCGGGCAGATCGAAGTCAATCGAGCCGAGGCGCGACCGCCGCGCATTCAAAATCAGCGCCAGGTCGCGCATGGCGGAAAATTCGTTCGCCAGATGCGCGTATTGCGCCATGGCGGCGGGATCGCCCTGCAGCACGGCGTTGACCGCCGTATAGGTCATCCGCTCCGCGGAACGGATCACACCGCGCGCGAACTCCGAGTGCACAATCTCTCCCGCGGCGTCCAGTTCCATGATCGCGCTCATCACCAGCCGGTCCTCGCGCGGGTTCAGCGAACAGATCCCGTTGGAGAGTTCCTCCGGCAGCATGGGCACGGCGCGGTTCGGAAAATAGACGGAGGTGCCGCGCAGTCGCGCCTCGCGGTCGAGCGCCGATCCCCGCCGCACATAATGCGACACGTCGGCGATGTGCACCTGCAACTGCCAGCGGCCATCCTCGAGGCGCTTTACGTATACGGCATCGTCGAAATCGCGCGCCGTCTCTCCGTCAATCGTGACGATCGGCAGGTGGCGGAAATCGCGCCGCCCAGCGCGGTCGGCGTCGCTTACGGGCTGCGCTGAAGCGGAGGCTTCCGCAATCACATCGGATGAAAACTGGTGCGGCAGGTGGTGCTGGCGGATCAGGATTTCGACGTCCACGCCGAAATCGCCGGGACGGCCAAGAATTTCGATGACGCGTCCGGCGGCGGCCACTCCGCCGCGCGGAAACCGCGTGAGTTCCACGTTGACGACGGCTCCATCCAGTTCCGGCAAGCGAAAGCCGCGCCTGTGAGTTGGCGCGCCGTATTTTCCCTGCAGCTCGGGGGGCAGTTCCTCGCCCGGGGGCACGATAATCTCCTGCTGCAGGCGCGATTCGTACGGCGCAACGGTATTGCCTCGCGAACCGTAGCGGAATAGCCCCACCACCGTCGCGTGCGCCCTGCTAATGACTCGCAGGATGCGCCCTTCGGCGCGGCTTGCTCCATTGCCAAATCGGCTGCGGCGCTCGATGCTCGCGAGGACATGGTCGCCGTGCATCGCATCGCCCATGGAATCCCGCCCGATGAACAGATCGCCGTCCAGGTCCTTGCGCGGCGCGTCCGGCACCACGAATCCGTAGCCGTCGCGGTGCGCCACCAGGCGTCCGGTCAGCTGATTGGTTTCCATGCGCGGGGTGGGGCGCGGCTCCGAAGGACGTGCGAAAGTATTTCGTTGTGGCGCATCTTTTTTGCGCGGCGGCTCGGCGTAATGTGCTCCCAGTTTTTCCTTGGGAAGGCCGACGCGGCCATTGGGATACTCGTGAATGTCGCCGCGTTTTTTCATTTTCCGGGCCAATTTGACAAGAGCGCGGCGGCCGCCATGCCGCAGGTCAAGCGCCGCTGCGATTTCACGCAAACTTTGCGGCTTCCGGGAGCGCGAGAGTTGAGCCAGAACTTCGGCTTCGGTGACGGGCGCGCGCGGCTCATCCTGGCGGGGCATCGGCTGCTATTGTAAGCGCTCGCCACAAAAAAACGAAGGGAAGGGCCTCTCGATGGACGGCTCCCTTACAAGCAGGATCATTGCTTCGATATGCTTTCCGATTCCCGCTCAAATCGCCATCAGGAGGCAAACTACCCGTTTGTGAAAATCCAGGAACTTACGGACGCAATGTTCAGCAGCCGGAGATTAGCGCCCTGAGACAGCAATCCGGTCTGAAGATCGCCCGCACCCCCGCTCCCTTACGGACCGCTTTACCCGGCTATATGCAAATAAGGTGTAAATATTCCGTGCCTCCTCGGATTTACGGAGCGGTTCGAAAAAAATGGTAGTGGGTCAGTTCGAATTTCGCTTGATTGGAAAGGGTCCCAAAATAAGCCTCAAGAATAAAACGAACAGCGCAATTGAGATCATTGCCATCCACCACGGCCTAAGCACTACTGGAAACAAGACAACCAGCAACCACGCCCACCAAGGCATTCGTGACCACCGATTTCTGCCCAATTTTGTAGGCTTCGCCTGATCATCCATGCGAGGGAAGAGTACGCCCGAATTGCCCTCGGATTCAAAGAATTTCAATCTGACCCCCTACCAAAAAAATCTTTGGACGCAACTTTTTTCCGAAATCTACATCTAGGCGAACAGAGCCCAGCTTACCTCCGACAGGCTGGGCAGAAGGAGGGGGCGAAACGACCTGGATCGCCCCCTCTTCTCACCCGCCCGAGATACCCGAAATACTGCAGCTAGGCGCAATTTTGTCGCTTTCCGGACAGCCCTCGGAAGCAACGGCGCCGCAGGGCGAAGAAATATCGTATAACGATACACATGCGAGGCTCTTACTTCGGAAATCGAAGCCGCGGGATCCCCCCGCCGGGAATAACGCCCGGCGGCAGTTACCTTTACCGAAACAATCGAGTACAACCACTCGATTGGCTTTAGAATAAGATTGGGGGCGAGCGGAGTTGCTCAGCCCTTCACCGCCATGCGCAATGGAACGACAAAATTCCGGGCGCTCCTGGCCGCGGCCCTCGCCGCACTGGCTGCGTGGTGTGCCTTGCCGCCGCGCGCCTGGAGCGGCGGGCAAGGCGCCGTCATGGAAGCGAACCCCGTGCCCTCGCCCGCGGAACTAGAAGCCTTGATCGCCCGCGCCGTTGAAAACCAACACCTGGACGATCGCGCGCTCGAGGAGTTTGAGCGGATCGAGCACGTCTCCGCGCACAATACGGGCGAGAATTCCGCCGGCCCGGCCGATCATACCGAGCGCGTGGTTCCCTCCGGCACGGGCATCATGCGGCTGCGGCTCGCGGAAAATGGAGTGAAGGTTTCCGACGACAGGTACCGCGGCGAACTTCGGATCGCCGTCAACGCACTCAACATCGCGATCCATCCCAACGACCGCTACCGCGCGGAGTTGGTGAAATTCGAGCGCCGCCGCCGCGACAGGACGGATCTGGTGGATTCCGCGCAGCACGCCTTCCGTTTGCAATGGGCCGGCCGCGAATCGCGCCCCGATCCCGCGGCGCCGGGCGGAATGCGCGTGCTGGCAAAAATTCTTCTCGATCCCGATCCCGGTTACAAACCGATCAGCATGTTCGCCTCGACGCTCGCTCATGTCCGCGGCGCGCTGTGGGTGGACGAATCCGCGGGGCAGTTCGCGCGCTTCGATGTCGAAATCTCCAGCGACATCACCTTCGTCGCGGGCATCGCCGGAAAGGTCTACCACGGCGGGCGCCTCACGATGGAACAGTCCGAAGCCGCTCCGGGAATCTGGTTCCCCACTCTGCTCACGTACGATGTGGACGGCAGAAAATTCCTTTTTCCCTTCACCGTGCACGAACGCACCGAATTCTCCCACTACCGCCGCATCGGCCCGCCAACGCAATCCATCGAAATCTTCCGCGCGGAACTGGACTCGCTGATGGCGGGAACCGCGCCGCGCTGAATTTCTCGCCGTTGAAAAAGTTTCTTGCTTCTCCGTCGGGGAAAATTCTTAAAACCGTTCCGCCCCAGTCCGCCGGGGATGTAGTATTACTCCGCCGCGCGGAAGTCTTTTCCGGTACCGCTCCGGTCCCGCGCAAATCAGTGGAAACCTTTCCACTCCTTTTGCACAAGCGAAACATTTCGGAAAACATCTCACGGGAGAATATCTTCATGACAAGACGCACATTGGCGTTCATCGCAGTGGCCATGCTGGCCGTCGGATTTCTGGCGGGAGCGATTGTCACCAGCCGAATGATGGCTGTCCAGGCGCAAACGAAACCCGGATTTGGCGCGGCGGCCCTCGCGGGCCAGCGCGTGGGGCAGGACGTGGACGGCCCGTATGATGTGGATCCCAACTGGCCGAAGCCCATCACGGCGCTGCCCGGCCACGAAAAATGGACCTACGGAGCCGTCGAAAGCGTCTTTGCCGAAAGTCCCAATCGCGTTTTTATTCTCGAACGCGGAGAGATTCCCAACCTGAAGCGGCCCGAGGAAGTTCCCTACCCGTCCGTTGGCCCGAGCCTTTCGTTCCCCGTTGCGCAGGTGCCGTGGCGAAATGCCTCAGTGGGGCCGGTGACGTCCGCGGGAAATCCCGTATGGCAAGGCAAACTTGGCGTGGACGCCCGCTGGGAGCACTGCATCGTCGTGGTGGATGCGCAGGGAAATATCATCGAAGACTGGACCAGGTGGGACAAGATGCTTCGCCGCCCGCACTCGATCACCATCAATCCCTACGATCCCGAAAAGCACATCTGGGTGGTGGACGATCAGGGCCACGCCGTCTATGAATTCACGAACGACGGAAAGCAACTGGTAAAGACGCTGGGCACTCCGTACGAAGCGGGCAACGACGAAAAACATTTCAACCGCCCCACGTTCATCAACTGGCTGCCTGACGGGACAATCTACGTAACAGATGGATACGGCAACACGCGCATCGTGAAGTTCGACAAGGATGGCAAATATCTGATGACCTGGGGCACGCCCTCGAATCCCCCGGACGACACCCGCCCGGGCACTTTCCACGATGTGCATGGAGTCGTCTTCGATGTCCCCCGCCACCGCGTTTTTGTCACTGACCGTTCCGACCATCGCATCGAAATCTTCGACGAAAACGGAAAATTCCTCGATCAGTGGACCACCGGGAAGCCGTCCACTCCGCAGTATCTCTACAAGGCTGCCGATGGGTATCTCTGGATTGCCGACGGGCACACAGCCAAAATCATCAAGTTCGATATGGACGGCCATCTGCTCTACGAATGGGGCAGCGAAGGCGATTGGCCCGGCGCGCTCTGGAACGTTCACGGCATGAGCGTGGACCAGGAAGGCAATCTCTATCTCGCCGAAGTCAACAACGGCCGCGCGGAAAAATTCCGTCCGCGCGCAGGGGCAAATCCGGTGTTGCTGGTGGGCAAGCCCATGTATGCGGCGTGGAAGTAGCCTGGAAGTAGCGCCAAGCAGAATTCCATACGGGTGAAAACTTACGCCGTGTTGCGATCCACGGCCGGATGGCGGACGTCGCTGCCGGCGACCATGTAGATCACGTCTTCGGCGATGTTGGTGGCGTGGTCGGCGATGCGCTCCAGGTTCTTGGCCACCAGGATCAGCTCGAACGCCGGGAAGACGACCGAAGAGTCGCCCATCATGTAGCTGAGAAGTTCGCGGAAGATCTGATCGCGAAGCTGGTCCACCATGTCGTCGCGGGAGAGGACGGAGCGGGCGAGTTCAATGTCGCGTCGGACGAGCGAATCGAGGCTGTCGCGCATCATTTTTTCGGCGAGTTCATCCATGCGCGGCAGGTCCACGTAGGGCTTCACGCGCGGGTGGCGCACGATGCGTGTGGCGGAGTGCGCGATGTTCACGGCCTGGTCGCCGATGCGCTCGAGGTCATTGTTGATGCGCGCGACCGCCAGCACGAAGCGAAGATCGGCCGCCATCAGTTGCTGCAGGGCCAGAAGCTGCACGACGCGGTCGTCAATCTCGATCTGCAATTCGTTGATGGTGTTTTCTTCCTTGAGAATGGTCTGGGCGAGCGACTCATCGGCGTCCAGCACGGCGTGAACGGCCTGATGGACGGCGCGCTCGGCGAGGCTGCCCATCCAGAGCAGGCGCTCCTTCAGTTCCTCCAGGTCGCGTTCAAAATGGCGTTCCATTCGTCAAGCCCTCTTTCCCTGCGGTCCGCTCGCCGCGCCGGCGGCGGTAGTTCAGTTCACGGTGAGCTTGCCCTCCGTTTATTGGACGCGATTGCCCGCGAAACGGTGGCGAAAATTTTCCATGCCCGGTCCCTGGAACCCACGCCGCCGGTCACCGGGTGCCAGTATAGCGCGGACTTTTTTCTCACTGGGCTTCCAGTGGAGCCCGGACTTGCTTCCGCCGGGCTGCCAGAGCAGCCCAGACTTTCTTTAGCTGGGCGTCAAGTAAAGCCCAGACCCGAACTCCTCCGAACCGGCCGGTGATGTACGCTTCGGTGGGCGGGTGCGAAGGCGTCGGAAACATCGTGCTGGTCGGTGAAAACTCGATCAGTTCGCCGTTGAGCAGGAATGCCGTCGTGTCGCTGACGCGCGCCGCCTGCTGCATGTTGTGCGTGACGATGATGAGCGTGCAGGTGGGCTTGAGTTCAAAGAGCAGTTCCTCAATTTTCGCGGTATTGACGGGATCGAGAGCCGAGCAGGGCTCGTCGAGTAGAAGCACTTCGGGATCCACCGCCAGCGCGCGCGCGATGCACAGGCGCTGCTGCTGGCCGCCGGAAAGGGCGTACGCGGATTTGTGGAGCTTGTCTTTCACTTCATCCCACAGAGCGGCGCGGAGCAGGCTCTTCTCGACGGCGTCGTCGAGGCGCCCGTTGTGCCCATTGATGCGTAGTCCGTAGGCGACGTTGTCGTAAATGGATTTCGGAAACGGGTTGGGTTTCTGGAACACCATGCCCACCAGGCGGCGGAGGCTCGTCACATCGAGGGTCAGGATATTCACGCCGTCGAGGGAGATTTCACCCTCCAGGCGGGTGTGACGCAAGGTCTCGTACATGCGGTTGAGCGTGCGCAGCAGCGTGGACTTCCCGCAGCCTGAAGGGCCGATTAGCGCGGTCACGCGGTTGGTGGCCACGTCCAGCGAGACATCGTGCAGCGCATGATTTTTTCCGTAATAGAAATTCACCTTGGTGACTTTCATGCGCAGCGTGCTGGCGCCGGGCGTGGTCATAACGGACGAGTGCGCTGCTATCTTAGCCGAAGAGGATGCCGCGGCCGCGCCCGAATTTGCCATCAATGGAAAGGGAGAGTCCATCGTCAAGTTCCCTCATACGACGACCCGCGCGACAAGAACGCGCGTACCGTAATGTTGGTCAGCAATACCAGTCCCAGCAAAACCAGCCCCGCGGCCCAGGCTTGCCGGTGCCAGTCTTCATAAGGGCCCGTGGCGTAAGTATAGATAATTACCGGAAGCGACGATGTGGGCTGCATCCAGCCGGGGCTCCAGTAGCGGTTGCCGAACGCCGTGAACATCAGCGGCGCCGTCTCTCCCGCCACTCGAGCCAGGGCCAGCAGAACGCCCGTGAGGATGCCGCGAGACGCCGCGGGAAGAACAACCGTCGCGACCATCTTCCATTTATTGGCGCCGAGGGCGAAGGAGCCTTCGCGCAGGCTGGGCGGCACTTCGCGCAGGAAACTTTCCGTATTGCGCAGCACCGTCGGAATCACCATGATGCCCAGCGCAAATCCGCCGGCAAGCGTCGAGAAGTGATGCATGGGCATGACGACCAGGGCGTAAGCAAAAATCCCGATCACGATGGACGGAACACCGTTCAATAGGTCCGCCGTATAGCGGACGACGAACGGCATGGTGCGCCCGCCGAATTCCGCAAGGTACACGCCGCCGAGCAAGCCGATGGGCACGCCGAAAAGCGCGGCGAGAAACAGAAGCTTCATCGTGCCCACGATGGCGTTGGCCATGCCTCCGCCGGCCTCGCCCACCGGCGCCGGAAGATGCGTGAAGAAACTCCAGGAAAGATCCTTGCCGCCGTTCCACACCAGGTAGCCGAGAATAAAAAACAGCGCCGCAACGGTAATCAGGGCGCACAGCCCGGTGAGCGTAAGCATGAAGGCGTTCAGCGATTTTCTCCACGCCAGTCTCAGGCTCATGATGGGAGTACCCCGCTGCCGCGGCGCGTGGTGACCACGATCAGTAGCCGCGCGAGGCCGTTAAGGAGGAACGTCAAAAGAAACAGGACAAGCCCCAATTCAATGAGCGCGCTCAAGTAGAGATTGCCCGTGGCCTCGGAAAACTCGTTGGCCAGGACCGAGGCGATGGAATATCCCGGCGAATAAAGAGAAGCGGAGATGCGCGGGTTATTTCCGATCACCATGGTGACCGCCATCGTTTCGCCCAGCGCGCGTGCGAGCGCGAGAAACACAGAGCCGAAAATGCCGATGCGCGCCGCGGGAACCACGACTTTCCAGGTGGACTCCCACTTCGTTGCGCCCAAAGCCAGCGCCGCCTCCCGCTGATCGCGCGGCACCGCCAGGAGAACTTCACGCGACACCGAGAGCACAAAGGGCACGACCATGATCGCCAGAACAATTCCCGCGGTCAAAAACCCGATGCCATAGATCGGCCCTTGAAACAGCGGCAGGAAACCCAGGGACTTCTTCAATGCGGGCTGCACTGTCGTCCGCATGATCGGCACCAGCAGAAACACGCCGAGGAGCCCGTAGATGACGCTGGGAACCGCCGCAAGCAAATCACTGACAAAAGTTAACGACGCCGAAAGTTTCGGGGGCGCAAGTTCCGCCAGAAAGATAGCGCCACCCACGCCGAGCGGAATCGCAATCACCAGTGCGACCGCCGAGGTCACCAGGGTCCCGTAAATAAACGGCAGCGCGCCGAAATCACCGGAAACCGGATCCCAGGTCTTGGTGAAAAAGAAGTTCCATCCAAATTTCGCGCGCGCCTCGGCCGAATGAATCCAAAGCTGATACACCAGTAGCGCGGCAATCAGTAGAAGGGAGGCAGCGGCGATCAGCGTAACGAGGTGCGCGATCTCGTCGGCGCCTCGATAACTTCGCGACAACGCCCGCGGACTCGTTTTAAAATCCGTGGGCGCGGCGGCATTGGGTGTGGTAGCCATCTGTTCGGTCCTGGGCCTGACCGAAAGGAAACCGCTACTGAATGTTCGCGATCGCCTTCATTTCCTTGGCAATGACTTCCTTGGGAAGCTTGGCATAAGACAGCGCTTCGCAGGAATTCTGGCCGTCGGTCATCATCCATTTCAGGAAGTCTTTCACGACATCCCGCTTGGTGGCATCTGAAAATTTTGACGGAATGAGCAGCCAGGTAAAGCTGGCAATCGGATAGGCCGTCTTTCCATCGGCATTGGTAATGGAAACGCGGAAATCATCCGGCATGGACTTCGCAGCTGCAGCCGCGGCCGCGGAAACACTGGCGAGATCCGCTTTCACAAAGACGCCGGCGGAATTCCTCACTTTGCCGTAAGACATATGGTTCTGGATGGCGTAGATCAACTCGATGTACCCGATCGCGCCGGGAGTCTGCTGAATCAGCGCGGAGACCCCTTCATTCCCCTTGCCGCCCAAACCGACCGGCCAGTTGACCGAAGTTGCCTTCCCGACCTTCGTCTGCCACTCCGGGCTGATCTTGGAAAGATAGTCGGTCCAAATATAGGAAGTCCCGCTTCCGTCCGAGCGGTGAACCACCACGATATCATCTCCGGGCAGCTTGACGCCGGGGTTCACCGACGCAATCGCCGGATCATTCCATTTTGTGATTTTCCCCAAGAAAATTCCCGCCAAGGCCTCCGGCGTAAAATTCAGATCGGTCTGCACGCCGGAAACATTATAGCTGGGAATGTCAGCACCCAGCACGGTTGGGAAATGAAGTATGGGCACGCTGGCCTGTTTCAACTGGTCGTCATTCATGGGGCCGTCGGAAGCGCCGAAGTCCACGGTTTTGTCGAGCAGTTGGCGAATGCCTCCGCCCGAACCGATGGATTGATAATTGATTTGTACGTTGCCGTGCGACTGGCGGTATTGGTCAAACCATTTTGAGTAGATTGGATATGGGAACGTCGCGCCGGCTGCATTCAAAAGCACCTGCCCACCCTGGGCGAGCGCTATCGAGCCGAAAGCAAATAGGGCAGCCAAGACACAAAACACCTTAATTTTTCGCATAGTCTCTCCTGACGTTCGTGGTCGATTCTGGCAACGAATTGTTACAGAGGTGTTACAGAACGATGAGCATCGCCAAAAAAGGAGAACTAGTCGTATCTACTTTATTTTCTATGGCTGCTGAGGG
>VFSW01009009.1_pt1 | contig 14272 bp, 13 predicted proteins | sample 5358111 | NCBI WGS metagenome assembly VFSW01 (sample SAMN11554181, study PRJNA540505) | mine drainage metagenome | isolation source: sediment from site ElyBrook_90M | place: USA: Ely Copper Mine, Vershire, VT | collected 2017
ATGCCCTTCGTCCCGTCCACGGTGACCACCTCACCGTCGCGCAGCACCGTCGTCGAGACGGGGACCGTGCCGCTCGCGACGAAGCTCTACGTCAACCTCGCCTTCCCCGAGCACGCCGAACAGGTGGCCGCGCTCGACGTCGACGGGGTGGGCCTGCTGCGCGCGGAGTTCATGGTCACCGACGCCCTCCACGGCGTCCACCCGAAGCTGCTCGTCGCGAGGGGCGAGCAGCGGACGTTCGTCGACGCGATGGCCGACTCGCTCCTGCGCATCACGCGCCCCTTCGGCGAGCGGCCCGTCGTCTACCGCAGCATCGACTTCCGGTCCAACGAGTTCGCGAACCTCGAAGGGGGTCGCGACGTCGAGCCGGTCGAGGAGAACCCGATGATCGGGTACCGGGGGTGCTTCCGCTACGTGAAGGAGCCCGAGGTCTTCCAGCTGGAGCTCGAGGCCCTGGCCCGGGTCTACGAGGAGACGCCCAACGTCGTCTTGATGATCCCCTTCGTGCGCACGAAGTGGGAGCTCGAGGCGTGCCTCGAACTGGTGCGAGCGAGCCCGCTGCCCGACGCCGCACCGATCTGGATCATGGCCGAGGTCCCCTCGGTCGTCTACCGGATACCCGAGTACGCCGCCATGGGCATCGCCGGGGTCTCCATCGGCAGCAACGACCTGACCCAGTTGATGCTCGGCGTCGACCGCGACTCGCGCGTGTGCGCCGAGCTCTTCGACGAATCCGACGAGGCCGTCCTGGACGCCATCGGTCACATCGTGGCCCAGTGCCGCGACGCCGGGATCACGTCGTCGCTGTGCGGCCAGGCCCCGTCGAACCACCCGGCCTTCGCCGAACACCTGGTGAAGGCGGGGATCACGTCGATCTCGGTCAACCCTGACGCCGTCGACGCGGCTCGTCGCTCGGTGGCCCGCGCCGAATGGCGCCTGCTCCTGGAGTCGGTCGACCCGCTGCACCGGGGCCCCCAACGCTCACGTTGAGCCGATGTCCGCTCCGTCGGCGAGCGGATTGGGGGTCGGTGGGGCGACCCGGACGAGACGGTTCCCGTCGATGTGCCAGAAGGGTTCGTCGCCTCCCGCGACCTCGAGTTCGGTGAACGACTCGTACGACCACGTGTCGTCAGCGTCGACGACGTTCACCCGGCCTACGATGCGGTGCCGTGGGATCTCATCGCTGGCGAACGACTCTGGTGCTTGCGCTCGCCTCGGGGATCGCGCTCGCAGGTTGCGCACGATCGGGGCCGGGCCAAGCGACTGAACCTCGCACCGCGTCCGCCCTCGTGCGGGTCGCGACGGTGTTCAATCGCGACTACGCCGACAACCGCGACGGACCCGTCTACGACCGCTGGGATCGGGCGAGCCAGGCCGTCATCACCCGAAAGTCGTACCTGTTACGCCACCGCGACTGCCCCACCTCCCCCGGCGCCGCCGTCGTCGAGAGTGCGGCACCGGGACCGCACGGCTACTGGCTGGTTCGCTACTCCATCGACGGGGTCCAATTCGTCGACTACTGGACCTACCAGCACGGTCAGTGGCGCTTTGACCTGTTACGCAGCAACCCCTCGGCGGTGCGGCTCTACCGTTTGCCCTTCGCCGCCTACGCCGCCGCCGTGGGCTGCGCGTTCCGCACGGCCAACACCGCGCGGGCTGGGCACTAGGAGACCAATTGATTAGGGCGACGGTTGAGGAGTCGCTTCCTTGCATCAAGAACGCCCTGTTCTGCACGGCCCCTCGCGGCGGTAGAAGGTCGTCCGGGTCAACGCCGTCGTGCGAAATCGGTCGCCGCGAGGACTGCCCTGAATCGTTCAGCCGTCGCCTATCCGGTGGCGAGCACCGACGACCGAAGGGCCGCTTTGTCGATCTTGCCGATGTGGCTCTGGGGCAGCCGGTCGACCACGTGGAACGACCGGGGGACCTTGAACGACGCGAGATGCGCCCGACAGTGGCGCTCCAGCGCGCCGACGTCGACGAGCGCGCCGCAGCGGGCCACGACGAAGGCCACGCCGACCTCGCCCCATCGAGGGTCGCCGACGCCGACGACGGCGGCCTCGGCGACGTCGTCGAACATCGTGAGGACGCGCTCTACCTCGGCCGGGTAGACGTTCTCGCCGCCGGAGATGAACATCTCCTTGGAGCGTCCGCTGATCCGCAAGAAGCCATCGGGGTCGCGCTCGGCCACGTCGCCCGTGTCGAGCCACCCGTCACGAAGAACGGCGTCCGTCGCCGACGGGTTCCTCCAGTAGCCGGCGAAGACGTTCGGACCGCGTACCCAGAGCTCGCCCCGGCCGGCCCCCTCGACCGGCACGTCGTTCACGTCTCGAAGGTCCACCTCGACGTAGGCGTACGGCTTGCCCACGGAGTCGCCGCGACCCTCGGCGTCGTCGGGCGTGAGACAACAGACGTTTGGTGACGCCTCAGTGAGGCCGTAACCCTGGGCGATACGGACGCCTCGCGCCCGCCACCGGTCGGCGAGTGAGTGTGGCATCGCGGCACCGCCCACGACGACGGTCCGCAGACTCGAGAGGTTGGTGTCGTCGAAGGTCGGCTCGTTAGCGAGCATGAGGTACGTGGTCGGGACGCCCATCATCGTCGTGACGCCTCGCCTCTCGATCAGGCCGAGGACCCGCGACGGTTCGAATGCCCGCTCCAGCACGACCGTGGCCCCCATGCGCCACGCGAGCAGTGGTTGGACGTTCCAACCTCCTACGTGGTACTGGGGCAACAGCTGGAGCACGACGTCGTCGGACGCGATGGGGACGCTCAGCCCCAGCGCCACGTTCGTCCAGAAGCAGTTGGCGTGCGTCAGCAGCGCCCCCTTCGGACGTCCCGTCGTTCCCGACGTCGCGATCAACAGCAGTCCGTCGTCCTCACCGACTTCGGGAAGTTCCTCGTCACCGGGGGGTGGGGCGATGTCTTCGAGGAGTGACTCGAGTCGGAGTGGACGGTAGGCGTTGACGACCGGATCCTCGCTGAATCGTGACCATTGGAGCGTCGACACGGCGACCAGTGACGGCTCGAAGAGCTCCAGTTGGAGGGCGAGCTCGTCGGCCGTCAGGCGCCAGTTGAGGGGCGCGAGAATCAGTCCAGACTTCGCGCACGCGAAGAACAGCACGATGTGCTCGACGTGATTCTCCGTGATCGTCGCTAGTCGAGATCCCGGTTGCAGACCCGACGCCACGAGTGCTCGGGCCAACGCGGTCGAGCGCGCGTCGAGTTGTTCGTAGGTCGTCTCGGCGCCGTCACATTCGACCGCCGTTCGACCCCACCACCGAGCAGCGCTCATCGTCAGCCACGGTCCCATCGTGTGGCGTTCGGCGTTCACCGTGGCCCCCGTCGTCTCGGGGCGTCACCACAAGCCACTGCGACTCGGCACCCGCGACCACCCTTCGTCGAGGCGTCGACGAACCCGGGTCGCGCTGATGTCACCGTTTACCCCTCGTCCTCGTTCATCCCTACCGATCGACCGCGATCGGCGGGGTCGACGCCCTCCGAACGCTCCCCGAGCATTCGAGCGATGATCGTCATCATCTGCTCGAAGACGCCCGGGGGGACCTCATGGGCGTCGTTCCAAAGAATCCACCGCATTCCGATCGCCTCACCGACCGCGATCAACGACCACGCGAGCACCATGGGGTCGCCAGAGGTGATCTCGCCGCTCGCCATTGCGTCGTTGAGCGGAGGTATGTAGTTCTCGATGATCGTCTCGTAGTGGTTCCGCAGCGCCTGCGGTGAGACGAATTCAGCCTGCCGGATCACCCGGTAGAGCGCTGGGTGCTCAGCGGTGAACCGGAAGAATCCCGCGAATCCCAACCGCTCGGCCTCCAGTCTCGTGGACGCACCTCGGGCCGCCTCCGACATCGCGTAACGAACCTGCTGGTTGAGGTCGGCGACGACCTCGTCGAAGATCTGACGCTTGCTCGAGAAGTACAGGTAGAACGTCCCCTGGGCGACTCCCGCGGCCTCGGTGATCTTGACGATCGACGCGTCGTGGTAGCCCAGCGCACCGAACACGTCTTCCGCGGCCCGCAAAAGGGCTCGTCGCGTGCGCTGGCCCTTGCCGGGCGCCGAAGGCTCCGTGCCACGCACCACGGGCGCAGGCTCGAGGTCCGGCGGTCCGACCGCGCCCGTGCTCGCCGTTCGCTCCTCGTTCATACGACGAGCCTCACTGCGGGCCAAGGGGCGCCTCGTGCGATCACGTATTGGAGACTACCGAATCGCGTCGCTCCCGTCGATCGTGCAGTGCGTCACACCATCGAGACGGTGAGCGGTGCGCCGGTCGCGGCCACGACGTCGTCGACCGACACTCCCGGTGCCAGCTCACGCAACACGAGACCCGTCGGCGTGACGTCAATCACCGCGAGGTCGGTGATGATCCTCTGCACGCAAGCCTTCCCCGTGACCGGTAACGTGCACTCTCGCACGATCTTGAAACCGCCGTCCTTGGCGACGTGCTCCATCATGACGATGACGCGCTTGGCGCCGTGGACGAGATCCATGGCTCCGCCCATGCCTTTGACCATCTTGCCGGGGATCATCCAGTTGGCGAGGTCCCCGTTCGCCGCCACCTGCATGGCGCCGAGCACCGCCACGTCGACGTGACCGCCCCGGATCATCGCGAACGACGCCGCGGAGTCGAAGAACGATGCGCCCGCCAGGACGGTGACCGTCTCCTTCCCGGCGTTGATGAGGTCGGGGTCGACGGCGTCGTCCGACGGGTAGGGCCCGACGCCGAGGATTCCGTTCTCCGAGTGCAGGACCACGTGACGGTCCGCGGGGACGTAGGTCGGTACCAGGGTTGGCAAACCGATGCCCAGGTTCACGTACTGCCCGTCGCCCAACTCGACGGCGACCCGCGCCGCCAACTGCTCGCGCGTCAGGGTCATCGCGCCACCGTCCTCTTCTCGATCTTCTTCTCGACGCCGGGCGCGTGCACCACCCGATGCACGAAGATGCCCGGCGTATGGACGTGAGCCGGGTCCAGCACTCCCGGTTCGACGAACTCTTCCACCTCGGCGATCGTCACCCGCCCCGCCGCAGCGCACAGCGGATTGAAGTTGGCCGCGCTCTTGTCGTACACGAGGTTGCCGTGGCGATCGCCGTAGCGTGCGTGGACCAGCGCGAAGTCGGTCGTTATGCCCCGCTCCAGCACGTAGGGGACACCGTCGAACTCGCGGACCTCTTTCGGGGGCGACGCCAACGCCACGCCGCCTCGGTCGTCGTAGCGCCAGGGCAGGCCGCCATCGGCGACCTGGGTGCCCACGCCGGCGGGGGTGAAGAACGCCGGGATCCCCGCGCCCCCGGCCCGCAGTCGTTCGGCCAACGTTCCCTGGGGGACGAGCTCGACCTCGAGCTCGCCGGAGAGGAACTGGCGCTCGAACTCCTTGTTCTCACCCACGTACGAGCCGATCGTGCGCACGATGCGCTTCGACGCCAGCAGGACGCCGAGCCCTACCCCGTCGACGCCGCAGTTGTTCGAGACCGTCACGAGACCGGTCGCGCCAGCGTCGTACAACGCGTCGATCAGCACCGAGGGGATACCGCAGAGGCCGAAGCCGCCGACCGCGAGAGAGGCGCCGTCGGGTATATCGGCCACCGCCGCAGCCGCCGAGTCGAAGAGCTTATCCATGGTCCCGTTCCGCACCCCACTTCATTTCTATGGTCTGAATCATCTCTCAGTTTCTACCTGTCGACCACCGTAGCCGTTCATTGGTATCGCCGCCACCCGCCTCCTCAGTCGGTGAGCGAGACGTAGACGAGTTGCTGGAGCTCGCGACGAAGCGGGTAGATCCAGCTCGGCAGCAGTTGGGTGTAGAGGCCAACGGTCAACTCCTCAACCGGGTCCACCCAGAAGTACGTCGACGCCGCGCCGCCCCACGCGAAACTGCCCCCCGTCGTGAGGCTCCGGTTCTTCGGTGAATCGGCCACCACCGACACGCCGAGTCCGAAGCCGACCCCCGTCTGTCCGACGTCGTTGAACGAGTCGCGGGCGAAGCCGTGGAGGTCCTGGCCGTCAGGCAGGTGGTTCTGCGTCATCAGCCCGACCGTGCGGCGAGAGAGCAGCCGAACTCCGTCGATCGTCCCGGCGCCCAGCAGCATCGTCATGAAGCGCTGGTAGTCGACGGCCGTCGACACCAGACCGCCACCGCCAGCCACGAGTTTCGACTGGCGGGTGGCCGCACCGCCGAGCTCCGGCACCGCCACCGCTTCGCCATCCGAGTGGACGTACAGCGCCGCGAGTCGCTCGCACTTCTCGGCGGGACAGTACCAGTCCGTGTCGACCATGCCGAGCGGTTCCAGGATTCGACGCCCGATGAAGCGGTCGAGGGGCTCACCGCTCCAGATCTCGATGAGCCGACCCAACACGTCGGTCGCCACGGAGTAGTTCCACGCGGCGCCGGGCTCGAACAGGAGCGGCGTCGAGCACCAGTCGTGGACCGCCTCAGCCAGGGAGATGTCCTCGGGGTAGAGCATGTCGTAGCCCATCGACCGATAGATCTCGTCGATGGGTGTGAGGTTCTGAAACCCGTACGTGAGTCCGCTGGTGTGCGTCAGCAGGTGGTGCACCCGCACGGGCTCGACGGCCGGCACCGTGACCGGTGCGGACGCCGGGCCACTCACGTAGACCCGCGGCTCGCGTAGTTCCTCGATCCATCTGCCGACCGGGTCGTTCAAGTCGAAGCACCCCTCCTCGTAGAGCATCATCGCGGCCACGGACGTGATCGGCTTGGTCATCGAGTAGAGCCGCCAGATCGTGTCGTCTTCGACGGCGAGGCCACGGTCGCGGTCGCGGTACCCGCCCCGTCCGGTCCACGTCAGCTCGCCGCCTCGAGCCACGGTGACCAGCCAGCCACTCAATCGGCGGTCGGCCACGTACCGATCAAGGTGCGTCTGGATCCGCTGCAGACCCCGTTCGTCCATGCCCGCCTCGTGGGGCTCCCGGCGAATCTCGAACTGCGTCATACCCTTCCCCCTCCGCGAACCAACTGCCCCTCGGTCGAACTAACACCCACGCAGGTTAGCCCAAATCTGAGAGGTGATTCACTTGACATTTCTCTCGGTCTCTGCTTAACTCAGGGGCGCGCAGCGTGGAGCAGCGTACTTCTGGGAGGGGAACATGAAGCGGAATCTGAGGAAGTCGATGGTGCCACTGGTGGTGGCGGCGATGTCGATGAGCGTGGCGGTCGGCACCGCACAGCTGTCGTCGGCGTCCAAGAGCCTGCCACCGGTCAAGGTCGGAATCGTGACCGAGCAGACGGGTATCTTCTCGGCCTACACCACCGAGTGGCTCCAGGGCGTCAAGATCGGCCTCAACTACGCCACCAAGGGGACCGGCAAGGTGAACGGCCAGCGGATCGACCTGACCACCGTCGACGACGCGGACAATCCGACGACGGCCGCGACCGACTTCAAGAGTTTTGTGGGAGCGGGATACAAGATCATCGGCGGGACGGTTGACTCGAGCATCGCGACCGAACTGGCGCCGCTCGCCCAGCAGAACAAAGTGCTCTACATCTCGGGGCCCGCGGCGGCCGATCAGATCACCGGGGCCAACCGGTACACGTTCCGCTCCGGTCGTCAGACCTATCAGGACGTCCAGACCGCGAAGTCGTACATCAAGGCCCTCGGTACCGGCAAGACGATCCTCGTCCTCGGTCAGGACTTCGCCTTCGGACAGTCGTACGTGACCGATGCGACCCAGGCGTTCGGCTCGCTCGGTGACACGGTGAAGAGCTTGCTCGTACCACTGACCACGACCGACTTCACACCGACGGCCCTTCAGGTGCAGGCCGACCACCCCGACATCGTCTTCCTCGCGTGGGCCGGCGCCACGGGCGCGCCACTGGCCCAGGCCCTCGACCAGCAAGGCATCTTCACCAGCTCCAAGGTCATCACCGGTCTGGCCAACGTCGCCACCTACCAGTTCTACGGAACGGCGGGCTTGAAGTTCAACTACCTCTCGCTGTACAACTGGCAGTCGCCGCACAACGCGGTCAACAGCTACCTCATCAAGGGGATGCGCACGACGTACCACCAGTACCCGGACCTGTTCACCGCCGACGGGTTCGTCTGGGCCCAGATGGTCGTGCGGGCGATCCAGACGGGTCAGGGCACGAACGTGATGAAGATGATCAAGGGCCTGGAGGGGTGGACGTTCCTCGCGCCCAAGGGCCGTCAGACGATCCGGGCGGCGGACCACGCCATGCTCCAGCCGATGTTCCAGGTCCAGTTGGTGGCCACCGTCACCGGGGCCTACGAGCCGGTCACGCTAGCCACGCTCACGAGTGCGCAGACCGCACCGCCGGTAGCGGCACACTTCGGCAAGTAGGAGCACAGCGCCGTTCATGAGCTCGTTCGGTGAACCCCAGCCCCTCGCCCTCCAGGTGACGGGGCTGGGGTTCCACGTCGGCGGCGTCCAGATCCTCACCGACGTGAGCCTCGACATCGCGGCGGGGACCTTCCTCGGCATCATCGGTCCGAACGGGGCGGGCAAGACCACGCTGCTCAACCTCTTGAGCGGCGTGCTGCGACCCACGGCTGGTTCCGTCGCGCTCGAGGGGTCCGACCTCAGCGGGGTGGCCCCCTCGGGCAGGGCTCGCCTCGGCGTCGGTCGTACGTTCCAGACCTCGAGCCTGTTCCACGCCATCTCGTCGTTCGAGAACGTGCGCCTCGCGGCACAGATCCGGTTGGGCGGTAGCGCGCGGTTCTGGCGGCGACCGAGGGACAGCGACGAGGCCAGCCACGACGCCCGCGCCGTCCTGGCCGAGGTGGGACTGACCGGCGTCGCGGACCGCCCGGCCGGAGCGCTCTCCCACGGCGACAAGCGAAAGCTGGAACTCGCCATCCTGCTCGCCGCACGAGCGCGCGTGCTGCTGCTCGACGAGCCGATGGCGGGCGTGAACGCCGAAGACGTTCCGATGCTGTCCGAACTGATCGGCCGGCTGCACGGTGAGGGTCGAACGGTCGTGATGGTGGAGCACCACATGTCGGTGGTCGTGGGCTTGGCCGACGCCATCGCCGTGCTCGACTCGGGACGCCTGCTCGCCGTCGGTGACCCCGACACGGTCATCGCCAACCGAGACGTCCAGAACGCGTACCTGGGACAACCGCTGTGAACGCGATCGACGTCAGCGACCTACACGTGTCGATCGAGGGTTCCCACGTCCTGCAGGGGGTGTCCTTCGAGGTCCCGGTTGGCGGCGTCACCGCCCTGCTGGGACGCAACGGCGTGGGCAAGACCACGACGCTGCGCGCCCTCCTGGGGCTGATCCCCAGCTCGGGAGGGGTCCGCGTCCTCGGCACCGACGTTCACGGATGGGCGACCCACCGGATCGTGCAACTCGGCGTCGGGTACGTCCCCGAAGACCGGGACGTCTTCGGTGGCCTCACCGTCAAGGAGAACCTGCAGCTCGCTGAGCAGACGCCGTCCCCTCGCTACGACGAGGTCTACGCGATCTTCCCCGAGTTGCGCGAGCGAGGCCGTCAGCGCGCCGGCACCCTGTCGGGCGGCCAGCAGCAGATGGTGTCAATCGCGCGGGCCCTGCTCAACGGTTGGCCCCTGCTCCTCGTTGACGAGCCGTCCAAGGGTCTCGCCCCGCGCTTGGTGAGCGAGCTCGCCGAGGTGCTCGAGCGGGTCGCGGCGCTGGCGACCGTGCTGCTGGTGGAGCAGAACCTCGCCGTGGTCCGACGGCTCGCCCAGCGGGTCATCGTGCTCGATCACGGCGAGGTCGTCCACGTTGGCGACGCCAACGAGCTGGACGACCCGGAACTCGCGAAGCGCTTCCTCGGGGTCACGGGGGCGCGATGACCGTCTGGCTCGCTCTCACCTTCAGCGGGGTCGCGCTCGGCGCGGTCTACTTCCTCGCCGCGTCAGGGCTCTCGCTCATCTACGGGCTCATGGACATCTTGAACTTCGCCCACGGACTCTTCATGACGCTCGGCGCGTACGCCGCCTGGGACGTCGCCACGCACCTGCCCACCTCGTGGGGCGCCCCGCTGTTGTTCGCCAGTGCGCTCGTCGCCTCCGTGATCGGCGGCGCCGTGACGGCGGGAATCACCGAGGTACTCATCATCCGCCCCCTCTACGGCCGACCCGTCAGCCAGATCCTGGTCACCATCGGGCTCGACCTCGCGATCGTGGGACTGCTGCTCGGTGGTTTCGGCAGCAACTCGCTCTCGGTTCCGGTCCCCCTGTGGATGATCGAAGCCTCGCACGTGGGAGGTGTCGACCTGCCGAACAGCGATTTCGTCGCGTTGTTCGCCGGCGTCGTCGTCCTCGTCGCCCTCGAGTGGTTCTTGCGTCGGACGCGTTACGGCATCATCATCCGCGCCGGCGTCGAGAACCGTGACATGGTGAGCGCACTCGGCATCAACGTCGGCCGCGCCTTCACCCTCGTCTTCATCATCGGTGGCGCCATGGCCGGTCTGGCCGGGCTGCTCAACTCGGTCGTCTTCAGCGGCGACCTGATCGCCCCCACCCAGGGCGACAGCCTGCTCATCTTCGCGTTCATCGTCGTCGTCATCGGCGGGCTCGGATCGATCCGCGGTTCGGCCGTCGCGGCGCTGCTGGTCGGACTGGTCCAGGACTACACGAACTTCTACCTCGGCAGCCACCCCGGGATGGCCGAGGTCGGCAACCTCTCGGTCGTGCTCTTGCTGGCGCTGGTCCTCGAATGGCGGCCGCGCGGCCTCTTCGGAGGGACGATATGACGGCCCGCCGCGTCGCCGCCGCCGTCGCCGTCGTCGCGGCGTTCGCCGTCCTGCCCTTGATCGGCCTAACGGTGCCGTGGGTCCTGCCGGGGACCGTGGACGTGCTCAACTCGACCGGCACCCTGGAGGTGCTCGCGCTCTGTTTCATCTTCGCCGGCGTAGCGCTCGGCTACGACGTCATCTTCGGGTACACGGGCCTGCTCTCGCTGGGACCGGTCCTCTACTTCGCGACCGGGGTGTACGTCTTCGACATCGCCCTCACCCACTGGAACTGGCCCCTGGCGCCCGCCCTCGGACTCACCTTCGGCGTGTCGTTGCTCCTCGCGGTCGTGCTCGGCGCCGTAGCGCTGCGCGTGAGCGGCATCGCCTTCACGATGGTGACCCTCGCCTTCGCCCAGGCCTTCTACTACCTGATCGAGGACAATCCGCACGGCCTGACGGGCGGCGACACGGGACTGGCGCTCTCCTCGGGCCGCCTGCCGGGGTTCATGTCGGGCGCGGTCTCCAACACGAGGAGCCTGTACTGGATCGCCCTCGGATTCCTCGTCGTCTCCTACGCCGTGGTGTGGCTGGCGACGGAGTCGGCGACCGGCCACGTATGGGTTGCCGTACGGGAGAACGAGCGACGTCTCGAGGTGCTCGGCGTGCGCCCCTTCCGCTACAAGCTTGGGGCGTACACGCTGTCCTCGCTCGTCGCGACGGGCGGTGGCGTGGCCTACATCCTCTTGATCGGCACCGCGGTGCCCAGCGCGGTCGCGTCGACGACCGTGACGCTGGCCATCCTCATCATGGTGGTCCTCGGCGGCGCGGGGACTCGTTGGGGGGCGGTCACCGGCGCCTTCCTCTACGTCTACCTCCAGCAGTACCTGCTCAAGGTCGCCGCCGAACCGTCGTTCGCCAACCTGCCGGCCGCCCTGCGCGTTCCGCTCTCCCAGCCCCAGTTCCTCCTCGGGGCCATCTTCGTGCTCTTCGTCATCTTCGTCCCCGGCGGCATCGCCGGCTTCGTCGGACGGCGACGGAGAAGCCCCGACGCCGCGTCGACCACCCCTGACGAGCCATCGTCACCGTTCATCTCGGAGGAGCAACCATGACCCTGCAGGGCAAATCTGCGCTGGTGACCGGATCGACCAGCGGCATCGGGCTCGGCGTGGCGCGCGCCCTGGCCGCCGAAGGCGCTCACGTGATGGTCAACGGGTTCGGCGACCGCGACGAGATCGTCGATCTCTGCCGGTCCATCACGGCCGAGTACGGGGTGCGGGCCGAGTACGACGACGCCAACCTGGCCGATCCCGGTGGTCCGGCCGGACTCGTCGCCCGGACGCGGGAGCGGCTCGGCGGCCTCGACGTCCTGGTCAACAACGCCGGCATCCAGCACGTCGCCCCGATCGACGAGTTCCCCCCTTCGAAGTGGGACGCGATCATCGCCGTCAACCTCTCGGCTGTCTTCCACACCATGAAAGCGGCGATTCCGCTGATGCGCGCCCGGGGCTGGGGCCGCATCATCAACGTCGCCTCCGCGCACGGCCTGGTCGCCAGCGCGAACAAGGTCGCCTACGTCGCGGCGAAACACGGCGTCGTCGGGGCGACCAAGGTCGCGGCGCTGGAGGTGGCCAACGACGGCATCACCGTGAACGCGATCTGCCCGGGTTGGGTCTTGACTCCGCTCGTCGAGCACCAGCTCGAAGAGCGGGCTCGCGGGGCCGGGACCGACCTCGAGAGCGAATCCGAGGCGCTGCTCGCCGAGAAGCAACCGATGCGCCAGTTCACCACGCCCGAGGCGATCGGCGCCATGGCGGTCTACCTCTGCTCGGACGCCGCTCGCACGATCACGGGCGCCCCCCTCTCCATCGATGGCGGGTGGGTGGCGCAGTAGGGGACCCGGCCCTCGACGTCCCGCCGCCGGGCGCCACCTCCCTACCATGGGGGTGGTGACGAACCCGACTCCCCCCGCCCGCCGGCCCGTCCGGACCCTCGCGAGCGAGTGGACCATCGGCGCCGGATCGGGACTCGTCGCGGTGGCGACCGTGGTCGTGTCGCGCCACCTCCGGGGCCTCGTCCACCGCGGCTACGCCGACGGGCTGGTCGCCGCGGCGGCGATCGTGCTCGTCGTGAGCGGCGTCTACGCGGTGCGCCACCTCGGCCGCGCCACGGGTCGGACGATCGCCCGTCGGGCCAGCATCGGCGCCGGGGCCACCGTGCGCCTCGTGGTGAACGGTGTCGGTATCGTGCTGCTCATCTTCGGCCTCTTCGGCGTGCTCGGGGTGTCACTCCAGCACCTCCTCATCGGCGCGGGACTGACCGGCATCATCGTCGGCATCGCCGCCCAGCAGAGCCTCGCCAACGTCTTCGCCGCGATCGTCCTGCTCTTCGCGCGACCATTCGTCGTCGGCGAACAGGTCCGCATCCGCTCCGGCGTGCTCGGGGTGCTCGACGTCACGGTGCTCGGCGCGGGCCTCACGTACGTGACGGTGCGTACCGACGACGGCGTGCTGAAGATCCCCAACTCGGTGATGCTGGCCTCGGGCATCGGCCGTCCGCACGACCCGCCCGCCGACCCCCCGCGCTCGGCGTAGGTGAGGACTGCTTTACGGGGACTGGGGACAGGGTCGCCACGGTGTGGCCGTAAGGGCCAGCGACTTCTCCACGACCGCCACGCCGGACGAGGCCGCCGACGCGCACGCCCGTTGGCTGAGCGGACGGTACTCAACGTCGTAGACCGCTTTGTGCGCGTGCACGAAGGGCCTGAGGAGATCGCACTCGTGGTAGTAGAGGCACTGTTCGTCGACGGCGAAGTCAAAGGCGCCCACGAGGGATCGCACCTGACCGTAGTCATTCTTCAGTCCGGCGGCGAGTCCGTCACCGTGGGCTAACGCCGCCAGCGCTCGGTTGTAACGAAGCTGGTCGGTGGCGCTGATCGCGAAGCCAGTGTCGTTGGAGTACCCGTCGACGTTGTCGTACTCGACCGCTCCGAAGCCGGCCGCCGCGCACGCCGCGACGCGCGGAGCCATGATGGCGAGCAGCGCCGCTACGTGGCGAACGTCGAGCCAGCGCTCGCCGGGCCAGCCGTTGGCGCGACCGAGGAGGGAACGGGGAAACCGTCGCGCGTCGGGGCGCCACGACTCGTAGGTACCCGCGTCGACGTAACAGATGGCGTACCCGCCCGCCCGCGTGATTGCGCGAACGGCCGACCTCGCCGGGGAGACGCCGTTCGCGCCGTAGAGGTCGATGTCGAAGACCGACGCCCGAACGCACCGCCCGCCACCGAGCGGCACCGCACACGTGGTGATCGCCACCCCGCCGCTCCCGCGGTACTGAGTGGGCGACGGTTGGAGCTGGTACTGGAAGTAAGCGCCCACGGGGGGCGCCCGCCACCCTGAGGCACCGGCCGACGTCGTGAACAGCGAGCCGACGACGACCACCAGTGCCGCCAGGCCGACGCGCGCCGGTCTCCCGCGGGTCAGGGGCCCTCGGTGCCGTTGGGCCCGCAGGACCGCGGGTCCCAAGGCTGCAACGGCGGCGCGACGGCCGTGGGCGCCGAGGACGACGCGTCCTGCTT
>VFSW01009010.1_pt1 | contig 14272 bp, 15 predicted proteins | sample 5358111 | NCBI WGS metagenome assembly VFSW01 (sample SAMN11554181, study PRJNA540505) | mine drainage metagenome | isolation source: sediment from site ElyBrook_90M | place: USA: Ely Copper Mine, Vershire, VT | collected 2017
ATCTCGCCAGGGGCGCTTCGCAGCCGGTGCGCGACGTGCTCACCGTGGCTGCGGTGTCGATCGGAGTCTCGGCGCTCTCGGTCATCTATGTGCTGCGTCGCGTCAGCTCGTTGCGCACCGATCCCGGCGCGATAACTTCGCTGATCGTGGTGACCGCGGGGCTGGCGTTCGCGATATTCGTTTTTCACCTGATGCGCCTTGGACCTGCGCGCCGGCTTGCGGGGGGTGAGGTGCCGGCCGAGGCCATCCGTGCCCATCTCGGCCAGGTCGTCGAAGCTCTGCGAGAGGGCGCCCCCATCGCCGTGGCCGCATCCGGTGTCGCGGACCGCGGCTAGTTGATAAGAAATGATCCTCCCTGTGCCGGATGCCAGCGAGAATCGCTGACGCGGGAATTCGTCTGGAGTAAAAACCTATGCGCAAAATATCCTATCGCGTGCGCCCGGAGACCGCCGTGCTGACCAGGGGCTTTGACCCGAAGTTGTCGGTCGGCTCGGCCAGACCGCCGGTGTATCGCAGTTCAACCTTCGTCTTTCCAAGTCCGGAGGCTGCTGAACGTGCGTTTGGAATTGTGCTCGGAAAAATCCATCCGCTCGGCAACGATCGTCCCGACCTGATCTATGCGCGCCTGAACCATCCCAACGCCGAAATCCTCGAGCAGCAACTCGTGCCGCTCGAGCGCGGCGCCAACGCCGCGGCCGTCTTCAATTCCGGCCTGGCCGCAATCTTCAGCGTGATACTCGCGTTTCTGGAGCGCGGCGGTTCGCTCATCTACACGCAGCCTCTCTATGGCGGAACCCAGCACTTGATCCACCAGATAATCGAACCGCTCGGTTTCGACGCGCGCGGGGTGCCCGCGGGTAATACCAGGGCGCTGACGGAGGCGATTGAACAGGCGAACAACCTGAACCTCGTTCTGATCGAGACTCCCGCCAATCCCACCCTCGTGATGACCGATATCGCGCAAGCCGCCGCCGCAGTGCGCCGAAAGCCCAAGCGCCCCTTGCTCGCCATCGACAACACTCTGCTTGGCCCGACCTTTCAGCACCCGCTGATTCACGGCGCGGACCTCGCGATTTACTCGGCGACAAAGTTCCTCGGCGGATTCAGCGACTTGCTGGCCGGCGCGGTGCTGGCCATCGATCCTGAATTGATCCAGACCCTGACCGGGCTTCGCGCGCTGCTGGGCAACATCCTGCAGGCTGACGAATGCTGGATGCTCGATTCGCGGCTTTCGACCGTCGCGCTGCGGATGAACCGGCAAAGCAAGAACGGACAGCGAATCGCCGAGCAGTTGGCCAGGCATCCACGCGTCAAACGCCTCCTCTACCCGTCGCTGTTCACCGACGCCGCCCAGATAAAGATTCGCGACGCGCAAACCGACTACCCGGGCTCGCTGATGACGTTGGAGGTTGAGGGCGGCAAGACCGGCGCCTTCGAATTCCTGCGCCGTTTGAAAATCGCCAAGAACGCCGTCAGCCTGGGCGGCGTCGAAACTCTCGTATGCCATCCGATGACGACCACCCACAGCGAGCTGTCGCCCGAGGAACTCTCAGTGGCCGGAATCAACGACGCGATGGTCCGCATCTCGGTCGGTACCGAGCATTGGCGCGATCTGCTGGACGAATTCACCCGCGCCCTGGGTTGATCCACCGCCCGCTGCGCATCCTCATTCTCCTGTGTCATCCCGAGCGGAGTCGAGGGAACCCGGCTCTTTTTCTGAATTCCTGTCCGTCATCCTGAGTTCTCCGCCCCTGCGCCGCTCGCGATGGCGCCTGCCCTTACTCGATGCTCGAATTCGGACAATAATAGGTAAAACCCCGGAAGGACTTCATCTTGGCAAATTCACGCTATGACCTCGTCGTAATCGGCTCCGGACCCGGCGGATACGTCGCCGCAATTCGCGCCAGCCAGCTCAAAATGCGCGTCGCCGTCATCGAGCGCGACCGCCCCGGCGGCGTATGCCTCAACTGGGGATGTATCCCGTCCAAGGCGCTGCTCAACTCCGCCGCTGCGATGGACACGATTCGCGGCGCGTCCAAGGAACACGGCATCGAGGTCGGCGAGGTTCGTTTCGATTTCAAGAAAGTGATCGCGCGCTCGCGCGGCGCCGCCGAAAAGCTCTCCAAGGGCGTGCTCTTCCTGCTTAAGAAAAACAACATCGATTACTTCGAGGCCGACGCGGTCGTCACCGGCCCGCACTCCGTCGCGCTCGCGCAGGTCGAAGGCAAGTCCGCGCCGCAAGCCGCCGCGCTCGAAGGCGAGCGGATTCTAATCGCGGCCGGCTCGGGCGAACGGCTGTTCCCGGGAATGAAAGTCGGCGACGGCGTGATTACCAGCAGGGAGGCGCTGGTGCTGGACACGATGCCCGCGAGCGTCGTCATCATCGGCGCCGGCGCAATCGGACTCGAGTTCGGCTATTTCTACAGCGCGTTCGGCGCCAAGGTGACGATCGTCGAGCTGGAAAAGCAGATGCTCCCCGGCTTCGACGCGGAAGTCGCCGAAGAGCTGCGCCGCGCGTTCGTCAAGCGCAAAGTGACCGTGATGCTCGGGCATGGCTACAAGTCGATGGCGCGCAAGGGCAATCTGTGGTCGGTCGCGGTGACGGCCGATGGCGCCGAAAAATCGATCGACGCCGAGGTCGTGCTGGTGGCAGTCGGGCGCAGCCCGCTCAGTCGGAACATCGGACTCGAAAAAATTGGCGTCGAGCTCGAACGCGGCGGCTTTATCAAGATACACGACTCGTTCCAGACCACCGTGCCGAGCATCTATTCGATCGGCGACGTCGTCCGTCCGCCGCTGCTCGCGCACAAGGCCAGCGCCGAAGGCATCGCCGCGGTCGAAATCATGGCGGGCGTGCGCGAACCCGGCTTCGACCTGCTCGCGATCCCCGGATGCATCTACTGCGAGCCCGAAGTCGCGACGGTGGGACTCAGCGAAGCCGACGCCAAGGCGCGTGGCATCGAAGTGAAGGTCGGCAAGTTTCCGTTTCGCGCGATCGGCAAAGCGGTTGCGATCGGCGAGACCGCGGGCTTCGTGAAAATCGTCGCGACCAGGCAGTACGGCGAAGTGATCGGATGCCAGATAATCGGACACGCCGCCACCGACATCATTTCCGAAGTCGTGCTGGGCAAAACGCTCGAGACCACCGTTACCGAAATCGGCAAGACCGCGCATCCGCATCCCACGATGTCCGAGGCGATCATGCAAGCGGCTTTGGCCGCCGACGGCGAAGCGATAGACTTCTGACAATGGACGCGCGCGGAGCACTCACCGTCGCCGATTTGGGCGTGGTCGATTACGACGCCGCGCTTGCGATCCAAACCGCGATGCTCGCGGCGCGGCTCGACGGCACGATCGGCGATACGCTCCTGATGATGGAGCATCCGCATGTCTTCACCCTGGGCCGCGGCGCGGACGAGCGCTTTATCGTCGGCAATCCGGCCAGCGTGCCGATTCGGCGGGTCTCGCGCGGCGGGCAGGTGACCTACCACGGCCCCGGACAACTGATCGGTTATCCGATTCTCAAACTCGAAGGGCGCGACCGCGACGTTACGAAGTATCTTCGAGCGCTCGAGGCGGCGATGATCGACGCGCTCGCAAAATTCGGCATCGACGCCGCCCGCCGCGACGCGATGACCGGCGTCTGGGTTGGGTCGCGCAAGATCGCGTCGATCGGCGTCGGGCTGCGGCGCTGGACCACCTGGCACGGCTTCGCACTGAACGTATCCACCGATCTCAGCTTTTTCGATTCGATCGTGCCCTGCGGTATCGCGGGATGCCGCATGACTTCAATCTGCGAGCTGACGAAGCGCGCGGTGTCGATCCGCGAGTTCGCCGGGGTGATGCGCGAGAGTTTCCGCCGCGTGTTCGGTTACGATGAAATAGTTCTCGCCGGCCCGTCGCAGACAGCGCAGGCGCCGCACCTGATGGCTGGCGATGGTTGAACGAAAACATCCCGACTGGATTAAAGTTCGCGCACCGGTGTCGCCCGAGTACTTTCGCACCAAGGCGATCCTCGGCGGCCTCAAGCTGCATTCCGTCTGCCAGGAGGCGTGCTGCCCGAACATCGGCGAATGCTTTTCGCATCGCACGGCCACCTTCATCCTGATGGGCGACGTGTGCACGCGCAACTGTCCGTACTGCGCAGTCGCGCACGGCAAAGTTCGTCCGCTGGATTCCGATGAACCACGGCGAATCGCGCAGGCGGTGGCGCGCCTTGGACTGCAGCATGTCGTCGTCACCTCGGTCGATCGCGACGATCTGGCCGACGGCGGCGCGGCGCATTTCGCGGCCACGGCGCACGCAATCAAAGCGCTGCCTGCGCCGGCGCGGGTCGAAGTGCTGGTGCCGGACTTCCAGGGATCGTTCGCCAGCGTCGAGACGGTGGTGCGCTCGCCAATCGACATCTACAACCACAATATCGAGACGGTGCCGAGTCTTTATCGCACGGTGCGGCCGGGCGGAAATTACGCTCGATCGCTTGACCTCATCCGCCATGCGAAAGACTCCGCGCGCCAGCTCGGCAAGCCGATGTTCACCAAGGCGGGCGTGATGCTCGGGCTGGGCGAGACCAACGGCGAGCTGCTCGATGTAGTCCGCGATTTGCGCAGGGTAGGGTGCGACATCCTGACGCTCGGGCAGTATCTGCGGCCGTCGGCGCAGCACATTGCCGTGGCCAGGTACGTGCCGCCGGCGGAGTTCGCGGAGTTGAAGACGGCCGCGCTCGCGATGGGCTTCCATCACGTCGAGTCGGGGCCGTTGGTGCGCAGCTCGTACCACGCGTGGGAGCACGTCAGCTAAAGAAGCCTGGCGCGCGGGCCAAAAAGAGCAGCGCGCCGCGGAACCTCGGTCCCGCAGCGCGCCAATCGTCAAATTACTTTTCGATTTAACTAACGAATCCGGAGCAGCTTACCACCGTTCCTCGTGGAGCTTCTTGACGTCATGATCGCGCGTCTGCAGGTAGGCGTCCTGAACTGCGCCGTAGAGATCGATCGCATAGCGATCGGCTTCCTCGAACTGGTTCAGATGCAGCGAGCGATAGTTCACCGCTTCAACCGCGCCCTCGCTGGTGGCCACCGTGAACGCCACCCACAACGGAACGAAGTAGCTGATCGGATCCATCGCACCGTCGGCGGCCAGGCCGACCGTGTCGCCAATCGTCGAAGGTCCAAAAAACGGCAGCATCAGGTACGGACCGGTCGGAATGTCGTAGTAGCGAATGGTGAGACCGAAATCATTGGGATGCTTCTTGAGCCCGAACAATTCGTCGGCGGGATCGAAGAAGCCGACCAATCCGATCGTCGTGTTGATTCCAAAGCGGGCGACTTCGCCGCCGGCCTCGGCCAGCTTGAGCTGAAACAGGTTGTTGGCGAAACGCGGGATGACCCGGACGTTGTCAAAGAATCTGTCCACGCTCTCACGCACTGGCTGCGGCGTTATGGTGGCGTATCCGCTGGCTACCGGGCGCAGCACCCAATCGTCGAGCTTGAGGTTGAAGGTGAACATCGGCTCATTGAAGCCCGACATCGGATCTGCATAGCCGCCCTGATTGTTCTCGCCCGGTGGCGGAGTCGACGGATTGGCCGCCGATTGGGCGGCCGGGCTCTGCGACATCGGCGCGGCGCCCTGGCTAAGAGCCGGGGTCGCGAACGAAATGACCGCGAGCAGGGACGATGCGAGCATCATCCAGCACGCGCCAGTCCTTTCGATTTGTCTCGAACCAGATGTCATTTGTCTCTCCATCGCGGTGTCGCCCTAAAATCTTCGTTAAGAGGGTACCTTTCCAGACTCAAGGAATCCATACCTGTTAGTGGTTGGCGAGACTTGCCGCAAGGGCGGCCTGTTTACTCTTTAAGTCGCTAATCAGGGTGGCGTAGCCCTGATTGTTCATCACGCGATTAAACTGGTTGCGGTAATTCGCGATGATGCTGATCGCGTCCACGGTCACATCGTAGATTTTCCAGGTAGCGCCCTCCTGCACGAGGCGGTAGTTCAAATGGATCGGGTCCTTGCCCTCCGGCTCCACAATATCGGTGTTGACCTCCGCATACTGGGGCCCGTCGGTCGTCACCCTGAGGAAGGCGACTTTCTGACCGCGGTAGTCGTTAACCTTGCTCAAGTAAGAATCCTCGATGAAAGCGACGAACGCTTTGGTGAACTCCTGCTGCTGATCGGGGGTGATCTGCTTCCAATGGTAGCCGAGGGCTGACTTCGCCATCTCGGTGAAATCGAAGGTTGCGGAAACGATTTGGCGAAGCTTGTCCTGGCGCTGGGCCAGCGGAGTTTGATTGTCGCGGAGCACCTCCAGCGCCTGGTTGACGGTGGTCTTAACGACGGACATCGGATCGTCGGCCCAGGCGGGCGACAGAAAGCGCGACGGTGCAAGGCTGACGACGAGCGCGGCCGTCAGCGCGAGCATCGCGATCGCGCGCCGCGACAGGATTCGCTGGATGGAAGTTGGCGTCATCGTATATTTCACCAGATTATTTCTCCGATTTTCCAGGCTTCTGGCCCTTGTCCGAGTTTGAGGATTTATCCTTCGCAGAGTCGCCGCCGCTGCCGCTGTTGTTGATCAACTGGCCAATCGCATCCTCGAGCACACACGCCGACTGGGTTTGCCGAATCGTGTCGCCATCTTTGAGGATACGGTCGCTGGGGCCGAGCGCGATAGACATATACTTGTCGCCGATTATTCCGCTGGTCTTGACCGCCGCGATCGCGTCCGCGTCGATCTCCACGCCGTCGTCGATTCGCATTGCAACTCGAGCGCGCATGTCCTTGAGCCCGATCTGCACAACTTTGCCGATCTGCACGCCGTCGAGCTGAATCTGATCTCCGGGCTTCAATCCCGAGATATTATCGAAACTTGCGTAGAGCGTGTACCCGGCCTTGGGCAGCAGGGTGAGTTTACCCAGCGACAGCGACAAAATCGCCAGCGCGATAATCCCGAGAATCGCGAAAATGCCGACGATAAGCTGCGTGGTTCGAGTTGCGTACATAGGTCTTGGTTGCAGCCCGCAAGGGCTGTTTCATTCTCCTCGCCGGATGCTTTGCCCGCCAGAAACCGTTTGAAGACGTCGTCGTCGGCCGCCATCACCTGGGCCACCGTGCCGTTGAGATGAGTGCGGCCATTATGGAGAAAAGCGACGCGGTCGGAAACCTGGAAGACCGCCGGCACGTCATGACTGACCATCACGGCGGTCAGCTGAAAATTCTCCTGCGTGCGCCGGATAAGTTCGTGAATCGCGCCGGTCCGCGACGGATCGAGGCCGGTGGTCGGCTCGTCGAGCATGAGGATTTTCGGGCGTCGCACCAGTGCGCGCGCGAGCGCGGCGCGTTTTTGCATCCCGCCGCTCATCTGGGAGGGAAACTTGGCTTCCATCCCTTCCAGCCCGACCGCTTTGAGCGTTTCATGCACGTGCTCGGCGATCTCGGCGCGAGTGAGCCTGGTTTTCTCGACCAGCGGGAACGCGACGTTGTCGAATATAGACATCGAGTCGAACAGTGCGCCGGCCTGAAACAGCATCCCGAATTTTTCGCGCACCGCGTCCAGGCCGGTCGCGCCGAGCTTTGTCACTTCGACGTTGTCGATCACAATCGTGCCCGAGTCTGGCCGCAGCAGCAGGTTGATATGCTTGAGCAGAACGGTCTTGCCGGATCCGCTGGGGCCGACGATCGTCGTGATCTGGCCGGCGGGAAAGTCGAGCGTAACGCCGTCGAGGACCTGCTGGCGGCCGAAGCGGCGGCGAAGGTCGCGCACTTCGATTGCGTTGCCGGGGCTGGCCGGGTGGCGAACGTTCTGCGCATTGCCGTCGCCATGGTTGATTTCAGTTTGGCTCATGGATCGTCGATCGCTACCGCGTTATCACAAGAGTATAGACGTAAGAAAATAGTCGAACGCAAGAATCAGGGCGCTGGACAAAACCACGGCTTCGGTGGTGGCGCGGCTGACCCCGGTCGCCATCCGTTCGGCGTGATATCCCTTGTAGCAACAGACCCAGGTTACGACCACGCCGAAGACCAGGGCCTTGTAGATGCCGGTCATGATGTCGTGGCCGTCCATGTTGGCGGCGATACCGTTGAAGTACGCACCCGACGGCGCGCCCATCAAACCGACGCCGACCATGTAGCCGCCGAAGATTCCCACCACGTCGAAGACCGAGGTCAGCAAGGGGAAACTGATCACGCCTGCGAGCACGCGCGGCGAGACCAGGTACTGGACCGGGTTGATCGCCATCACGGTGAGCGCGTCGATCTGTTCGGTGGATTGCATCGAGCCGAGCTCCGCCGCCATCGCGGAACCGGCGCGCGCCGCGATCATCAGCGCGGCCAGAACGGGTCCAAGCTCGCGCACCAGAACCAGGGCGACGACCGTGCCCAGCGCGCCGTCGGAGCCGAAGCGGCGCAGCGTGTTGTAGCCCTGCAGACCCAGCACCATCCCGGTGAAGCCGCCGATTAGAATGATTAGAAACAACGAGTCGGCGCCGATGATGCGTATCTGCCGAATCCACAGCCGCGGCTTGAACGGCGGGATGAGGACATAAAGCATCGCGGTCAGCAAAAAAAGCACGAACGCGCCGAGGCGGATAACGCCGTCGATCACCAGCGCGCCAAGCCGCCCAGTCATTTCCACGATCGCCATCAGTCCGTTTTTCAATTTTTAGTGACGCGCAATCCCGAGCCGGGCCAACTGGTTTTGAGTATGCGTGCCGGACCCGGCGCGCTCGAACTCGGCGAGGTCCGCGATCACGTCGAGGTCCAGCGCGGGCCGCGCAAGCCGCAGCACTTTAGCCGCAACGCCGGAGCTGCGGCAATCGTCCAGATGCCGCACCAGGCTCATTCGACCGAATCGAGTGGGCACGGCGCCGGCGGGTGAGCGGCAAATGATGTTGGTGCCGGAGAAGTCCCGCGAGGGAACCAGCACCACGCCGCGTTCGGGGGGCATCGCGGCAAACACTGCGTCTATATCTTCGGCCGCGATCAATGGGATGTCGGACAGCACCGTGCAAACTGTTCGCGCACCATCGGCAATCAGCGCGGAGGTGGCAAGTCCGACGGCGGCGTTGAGCCCGCGCGGAAATTCCTCGTCGATGGTGAGCGCACCGGCAGCGCGCGCCAGCGCGAGCAGGCTCGGGTCCGACGTCACCACGGCGACGTGGTCGGCGACGGCGGCGCCAAGCGAGGCCGCCAGCACGTCGCGAAACATCGCTTCGGCCAACGCACGGCGCTCGCCGGGTGGCAGCACCGGCGCGAGCCGGGTCTTGGCGAATTCGAGTTGCTTGGCTGCGATCAGAATAAAGCGCACGGCGTATCCTTATAACCTAACCGGCTCGCGCATCCAACGGGAATCGCGACGGGCGCTGGAGTGCTTGACAGTGTTTCCGTGCTCCCTTCAACATTATTAATGGGTAGATTTCCCCGTCGCCGGTCCGATCATTGTACAATCGGAAGGCGCGCTTGTCTTGGAGGAACCTCAGCGATGAACAGGAACCGAAGCTTAGTCACTTGGACCGGGGCGACGATCGTGGCCGGCGCGATGATCCTGATCGGGGCGGGATGCCATCACAAAACCGCGGAGGATTTTCTTGCCGAGGGCGACACGGATATGCAGGCGACCAAGCTTGCCGACGCGGAACAGGCTTACCAGGAGGCGGTGAAGGTCGCGCCAAACGATCCGCGCACCCATATCGCGCTCGGAAATCTGTACGTATTCGAGCACAAACCGGCCGACGCGCAAGTTGAATTCATGAAGGTCCTCGAGTTCGATCCCAAAAACGCGGCGACCCATGTCGCGCTCGGCAGCCTCTATAGCAATCAGAACCAGCGCGGACTGGCCGAAAACCAGTACCGCGCCGCGGTAGCGCTGGAGCCGGACCGGCCCAACTACCATCTCGATCTGGGCGAGGTGCTCGGAAAGGAAGGCAAGACCGCCGAGGCGGAAGATCAAATCCGCACCGCAATCGGACTCAGCCCTAAAGACGCAAAGGCCCACCTGGCGTTGGCGAATCTGCTGGCAACGGAGCCGGCTCGCGCGACCGAAGCCGACGCGGAGTTCGCCGAGGTGCGAGCACTCGACGCCAAGCTGCTGCCCGCGCCCGCCCCGACGCCCGCTGCCGCTGCCCCGCCCCGGCGGCCCGGCGGGGGGCGGGGCGGGCGCGGGGGGGCGCCACGGCGACCACCGCGTCGGGCGGCGCGCCGAAGATCAAGCCGCTCAACAAGCTTTTCCTGTTGACGAAAAATTCGCCGGTATATCAAAATCCCGACGAGACCAGTTCCACAATCGGCCACGTGCGCCGCAAGAAATACGTTCACGTCACGGGAATCGCCGGCAACTACCTTCAGATCAAACTCAGGAATGGCACGGTCGGCTTTATACCGGTGACGGCCGCGGAGTAGATACGGCGCAGCGCGGGTGACAATTTACACCTTCGAGGTGAGCGACAATGGCGAACAAAGATATCATCACGCGTGAAGTGAGCTATGCGGGCCGTGCGTGCGCGCTCAAGGCGTATGTCGCCGAGCCGGCGGGAGTCGAGCCATCGCCGTCGGCGATCGTAGTGCAGGAATGGTGGGGGCTGAACGAGCACATCCGCGACATCACCCGGCGGCTGGCGCGCGAGGGCTACTTCGCGATCGCGCCGGACTTGTACTCGCGACAGGGCCATCGCGTTGCCACCGAGCCCAACGGGGCGGCGCAACTGATGGGCGGGTTGAAGAAGGAAGACGGCATCGCGGATCTTCAGACTACGGTGGAATGGCTGCGCGCGCAGCAACGGACGCATTCAACCCGCATCGGCATCACGGGATTTTGCATGGGCGGCAGCTACGCGCTGCTGTTGCCATGCGAGAGCCGTGAAATCGCGGCCGCGGCGCCGTTCTACGGCGAAGTTCCGCCGGACGAAAAACTCAAGCATCTCGGCTGCCCGATCTTTTACGCATACGGCGAGAACGACGGATGGATCCAGCGCGGCGACGTCGATCGGCTGGCGGCGGCGCTGAAGAAGTTCGACAAGCCGGGCGAGGTCAAGGTTTACGCGGGATGCTCGCACGGATTTTTCAACGACACTCGCGCCGACGTCCATCGCCCCGCCGAAGCAAAGGACGCGTGGGAGCGCACGCTCAAGCTGTTCGCCGCGAATCTGAATTGGTGAAGCGGGCGCTAGATCCTTACAGTTTCGAGGCCCGGAATTTTCGGAAAGCTCCTGAGGTCCCGCGTCGCCACGCGGCAGTCATGGGCCATCGCCGTAGCCGCGATCATCAGATCGTGCGAGCCGACCCGGCGGCCGGTGCGGTCCAGCTCAGCCGAAACGGCTGAGTGCACTCGCGCGACGGCGAGATCGAACGCAACCACTGTCATCTGCGCGAATATCGCCTCGACGTAAGCATTGCGTCGATTCCGTTGCGCAGTCGTTGGCGCGCGATGCAGGCAGTACAGCAGTTCCGACGCGGTCACGGCGGACAGCGCGAGCGGCTCGCCGCCGAGCGATGCGAGAAGGTCCGCCGGATCGATCCGGCCGCGCTCGCCGGCGATGAAGACGCTGGAATCGATCAGCGCGGCCACTTTGCCTTCTCGGCCTTCGGCTGTTTTTGGAGATGCTGTTCGACGGCGTCCAGATAATCCTTGCCGGGGTGCGGCAGCGAGCGGAGCAATTCGGCGAGTTCGCGGCCGGTGAAGGCAGTGGTGCGCACGGGGACAATCTCGCAGACCGGTTCGCCGCCTCGTTTTACGACGAAAGTCTCGTTGCGATAGCGCACGCGGTTCACAACTTCTGAGAAGCGGCGGGCCGCGTCAGTGGCTGAAATCTCTGATTTCATGATTATCTGATTTTATGATAGCAGCAACGCTTTCGGCAAGGGCTTAAGCAGCCTGACCGCCGCAGTCGATTCTGAAACCGGCGATCAGCTCGCCAGCGCGGCGGGATCCAGCTGCGGACCGGCCAGATAGACGAGGCGACCCTCGTCGGGCGCGCGCTCCCGGAGCCATCGCGCGACGATCGTCATCGCCTCCAACTCTCCGCGCTCGACGTATTTCAACTTGTATCGCTGGTAGTTGCCCGCGACGAACGCCGCCACCTCGCCGGCGGCGTCTCCCGTCTCCAGATGGCGCGTTAGCGCCAGCCGTCCCGACAGCACGACGTGCGCTGCGCGATCGGCCGCCTGGCCGGGCACGATCACGAGGTTGTTTTCCGTCACCACCTGGCTGAGCCGGGTCGCGCGATGCGCCAGCGTGGTCAGCGCTTCGAGATGGCGGCGAAAGCGAGCCGCCTCCTCAAAGCGCATCGCGGCCGCGGCCTCGTCGCGCGCCCTGGCCAATTCACCCAGGATCGGGCCGCTCCGCCCGCGCAGAAATCCAACCGCGCGCCGGACCCGCTCCGCGTACTTGTCTGCGTCGATGCTCAGGTTGCACGGCGCGGTGCAATGCCCCATCTGGCCGTAGATGCACGGCGAAAAATCCTCGCTCGGCTCGAGCTTTCCGCCGCAGGTGCGAAGGCCGAGGATTCTCGCCAGCGCGCGAACCGAATGCTCGATGCTGCGGCGGCCGATGAACGGCCCCAGATGCATCACGCCGCGCCGCGCACTCATCCTGGTCGAGATCGTCACGCGCGGAAACTCGTCCATCATGTCGAGCTTGATGAAATACGCGGGCGCCGCCGATTTCAGCATCCGGTTGTACGGTGGTTTCAGCTCGCGGATGAGCCGCGCTTCGTCGAGCGCGGCCTCGAGCGGCGAGCGCGCCGGGCGCGTCTCGATTTTGTAAACGTGCGAGACGAGCTCCGCCGTTTTTGCTTTCACCGACGCCGTGAAGTATGAGCTCACCCGCTCCCGGAGCCGCCGCGCCTTGCCGACGTAGAGCAAATCGCCGTGCTCATTGCGCATCAGGTAAACCCCGGGCGCATGCGGGATCGCCGCGATCTCCTCCGACGGTACGTGACGTTCGATTCTCATCCCCGCAAGTCCGCGATGATGGTCGTCGAGCAGGCGATCCAGCCGCGTGATGCCCATCCGCGCCGCCATCTCGAGAAAAATCGAGAGCAGCTCCGCGGCCATCCGCGCGTCGCCAAGTCCGCGATGGCGTCCTTCGAGCGAAAGCCCGAAATGCTCCGCGAGCAGATCCAGCCGGCGGCGCTTGAGCGACGGCATGAACCGGCGCGACATCCGCAGCGTGCATAGCACCGGGTTGCCCAGCCCAATTCCAAAGATGCGGCGATATTCGAAGTCGAGAAATCCAAAATCGAAGGCCGCGTTGTGCGCGACCATCACCCGCTCCCCCATGAACTCGCGAAACGCGGGCAGCACATCCTCGATCGGCGGCGCCTGGCGAACCATCTCCGTCGTAATCGACGTCAGCCCCGTGATAAAACGCGGGACGACGGCGCCGTGGGGACGGACCAGGGTCGAAAAAGATTCGGTGAGCCGCCGCCCGACCATACGGTACGCGCCGATCTCGATGATCGTGCCCGGACCGGCGCGGCCTCCGGTGGTTTCCAGATCGACCACCGTGAACTCGGCCTGATCGAGCCCAACGCGGATGCGATCGCTCTGCGCAAGCCGCCACAGGGCAGTGTCGGCGTCGAAGATGAAATTCGGATCGCCGTCGAGTAGCTGGCGGACAATTCGCGCGCCGAGTTCAGGGTCCGAGCCGACTCCGCTCAGCAGCAGCCCGACCAACTCGCCGGCGTCGGCGCCCGCCGGCCGCGAGCACAGAAACTGATAGAGCTTCTGCTTGGCCGAGATGCCGAAATGACGCTGATTCGCGCCTGGGATTCCCGCTTCCACTACATTCCTGCCCCTTCGTCCTTGCTTCGCTTTATCAGGGGCGCATCGCAACGGCAACGTCATCCCTATGGCCGGCACTGGTTCGGGTTGCCAACCTGACAAACTGAGCTGGTGCCGAAGATCGCGTAATTGGTTGCGCGCAGTCACGCGGGCATCGAAGGTCAACAGCACGCGCCGCCGGCGCGAAGATGAGACTGCGAGCGGCGCGAATCTGCGTGATCGATTACGGTCCAAAAGAGCAATTTCTACCATTCGTGGTGGTTTTGGGACGGCTCCGCTCTATGGCTAGCTTTGTTCCGTCAAAAATAATTTCTGCCGAGAGCAGGCCTCGCCCAACTTTGGGCGAGCCGGGCGAGTACGGGATATCCTGGCGGTTGACCATAGGGTACGCATAGCACGCGAAATCCGGCGGGGTCAGGCTGAATTAGGGCATCCCCGAACGAAGGAAGAATCACCTGCGCGGTGGGCGGCAGGGGCTGCGGCCCCTGCACTCGCA
>VFSW01009011.1_pt1 | contig 14269 bp, 11 predicted proteins | sample 5358111 | NCBI WGS metagenome assembly VFSW01 (sample SAMN11554181, study PRJNA540505) | mine drainage metagenome | isolation source: sediment from site ElyBrook_90M | place: USA: Ely Copper Mine, Vershire, VT | collected 2017
TGACGAACAGGTGGTATTCGTCCACCAGGCCCGCCCGTATCGCGTTGGCGGCGAGGGTCGGGTCGGCCACGCTGACGTTGGCGCGCTCCTTCAGCGCCCGGACGGCGTCGGGCTCGAACCGCGGCTCGATCCGCGTCCGCGCGCTCGCCACGGTCCCCATGGTGCCCGAGTAAACGATCTTGTCGGCGGCGCGCCAGATCCCGGCGAAGTCCCGCATCGCGGGGGACTGCCCGTCGGGGGAGAAGGTCTCCCAGAAGACCATGACCTCATACATCCGGCGCCCGTACAGGTACGTCCCGATCCCCCGCTCCAGGTCGTTGATGAAGGCGAGCACCTCCTCGTCCGGCGCGCCCCAGTCGAAGTTGCCCTCCGGATCGGCCGTGTAGCCATCGAGCGATGCGATCGCCGAATAGACCAGCATTTCCCGCTCCGTTTCCGCCGCCTCAGCCGACCGTACTCGGCGCGCCCCGGGGTTAAAAGCACAGGCGGTGTCACGGGTCTTCGGTGAGGAACGCGGTGATCTCCGATATCAGCCGGTCGTCGCGGCCGAGCAGCGGGGCGAGGTGGCCGCCGTCGATGAGGAGGAGCCGGGAGCCGGGGATCAGGGCGTGCGTCTGGATGGCTTCCGCGACAGGGGTGATGTGGTCGGATCTGCCGTGAATGATCAGGACCGGCGCACGGATAAGGCGGAGCTGGCTGGTGCGGTCGAATCTGGTGGTGGCGCCGAACTGGGCCTTCATGGCGTAGCGGGGCTGGCGGTGCCGGCCCCGCAATACGGGAAGGTCGGCTAGCAGCATCCCGGCCCGGACCAGCCAGCGCGCTCCGGACGGCCGCGAGCTGGTGGCGATCAGGATCAGCCGGTCCACGAGTTCGGGGTGGTCCAGGGCCAGGGCCATGGCGATCCGGCCGCCCATCGAGAGGCCGAGCACGTGCGCCCGGCTCAGGCCCGCCCGGCTCATCACGGCCGCGACGTCACCGGCCATCTGCTCGATCGAGTACGGGCCCGGCGGTTTGTCCGAACGGCCCGCGCCGCGGTTGTCGACGGCGATCACCGTGAACCGCTCCGCCAGCGGGCCGGTCAATTGGCCCATCTCCGAGACGTCCAGGCCCAGTCCGGCCAGCACCACCAGCGGGGCACCCGATCCGTGCGATTCGTAATAGATCCCGATGCCATTCACCGCGACCACGGGCATTGTGAAATCCTGTGTCAGGAGCGGCCGGCGCGCGGGTGCGCTACCAGTGATCCCAGTGCGCGACCTCGTCGAAGGGCCGCCGTTTGGGCTTGGCGAGCGGCAGCAGCGGCCGGCCGGCCGGGTAGCCCAGGCCGATCAGGTAGACCGCGAAGTAGCCGTTGGGGAGCCTCAGGACCCGCCGCGCCTGCTCCTGGTCGGCCACGGCCGAATGGCCGGAGCCGATGCCCAGGTCGGCCGCCGCCAGCATCATGTTGGCGGTCGCCTGGCCGAAGTCATACATCAGCCAGTCGCGGTGCATCGCGTCTTCGGGCTCCCTGGCGACCAGGGCGATCGTCGCCGCGGACTGGGCGATGTGCCTGCCGCCCCGGTCCCACACCTTCGCGAGCTCGATCAGCTGCTCGCGGTCGGTGACGACCACGAAGTCCCACGGCTGCCAGTTCCCCGATGATGGTGCCCGCCGTCCCGCCTCGACGATCCGCTCGAGGTCACCGCGGGCGATCGGCTGGTCGGTGTACTGGCGCACGTTGCGGCGCGCCCGGATAGCGTCCCAGGTCTCCATGGCATAGTCCTATCGCACGGCAACGTTCGCGAACACTCGCCGGCCCGGGTGGGCAGACGCGGCGGCCCGGGTTAGGCGATCTCCCGAAGGCGCGGCAGGAGTTCGGCCATCTGCTCGGCCTGGGCGACGGGATCGGCGCCTCCCAGCATGAGGAGGATCTCGGTGATGCCCACGGCCGCGTAGGCCTCGGCGAGATGGACGGCCTCGCCGGGCGCCCCGGGCACGCGGACCTGGATCGACCGGCGGATCTCCGCTGGATCCCGGCCGATCTCGGCGCAGCGCTCGTCGAGGACGGCTGACAGCTCCGCCACCTCTTCCGGCGAGCCGCCCGCCGCGTTCCACACGCTGGCGTGGCGCGCCGCGATCCGCAGCGTCAGCTGCCGCCCGGATCCGCCGATCCAGATCGGCGGGTGCGGCCGCTGCACCGGCTTGGGCTCGGCGATGGCGCCGGTGAGCTGGTAGTGCTTTCCGGCGAAAGTGGTCCGCTCCCGGGTCCAGAGCGAGCGGATGATCTCGCATGCCTCCTCCAGCCGGTCGGCCCGGTCGCCCTTCGTGCCGAAAGGCAGGCTGAGCATGGTGTGCTCGTTTTCGGCCCAGCCAGCGCCGATGCCGAACTCGAGCCTGCCGCCGGAAAGGTGATCGACCGTGACCGCGGCCTTGGCCAGTACCGCGGGGTGGCGGTAGGTGTTGCCGGTGACAGCGCAGCCGAGCCGGGTCCGTGAGGTCGCCACCGCCATCCCGGCGAGCAGCGTCCACGCCTCGAAGATGTCCCCGTCGTCGCGAGGCCCGAGGGTGGCGAAATGGTCCATGCACCAGCAATGGTCGAAGCCAGCCTCGTCAGCGGTCCGCCACACCGCGCGGAGCTGGCCGATTGTGGCGTTCTGGCTGAGCTTGAGGCCGAAGCGGATCGAAGCCATATCTACTGGGACTCTTTCTCCTGAGCGTTTGTCCTGCCAGTCATGCTAGGGCCGGACGCCGCCCGGCCCACGGGGCGGCTTGCTCCAGCTGCCGGGCGAGGCGCAGCAGAAGTTCCTCCGCGCGCAGCCGCCCGATGAGCTGGACCCCCATCGGCAGCCCCTCGGGCGTCCAGTACAGCGGGAGGCTGATCGCGGGACGGCCGGTGATGTTGGCCAGCTGCGTGTAGGGGACCCACGCGAGGTTGCTCTGGATCATCTGGTCGATGAAGCCGACCAGCCGCATCAGCCCGGTCGTGCGGGTGCGGAGCAGGCCCTCGGCGACAAGCCGCAGGGGCGGCGGCGTATCCAGCGAGCCGACCCGGATCGGCGGCTCACCGAGCGTCGGGGTCATCAGCAGGTCGTGCGTGCCGTGCAGGCGGGCCAGCGCGGCGATGTACTCGTGGCGGCGCTCCCCGGCGGCATGCAGCTCAGTGCCGCCGACAGCGCGGCCCAGCGCGGCCATGATGCGCGTGTCCTGCTCGAAGCCGTCGTCGCCGCTGCCCGTCTCGCGCTTGACGCGCTCGACCTCGCTAGCCTGATGGACGAACCAGATCGTCAGGAAATCCCGCGCGAGCTGCGCGTCGTCGTGCGGCGGCTCGACCTCCTCGACCTCGTGCCCGAGCTCGGCGAGCAGCGCGGCCGCGTGCTCGACGGCACGGACGGCCTCGGGATGCGCGGTCTTGCGGATCGCCGACTTGGTGGTGAAGCCGATCCGCAGCCGTCCCGGCGCCTGGTCGAGCGCCTCAAGCAGCGGGCGCTCCGGGACCGCGGGCGAGTACGCGCTGACATCGTCGGGCCCGGCGATGATGTCGAGCATCGCGGCGGTGTCGCGGACGGTCAGCGAGACGACCCCGTGGGTCGCCAGCCCGTTGAGCGGCTCGCTGCCGGTGGGGCCGAACGGCATCAGGCCCCGGCTGACCTTCAGGCCGACCAGCCCGGTGCAGGCCGCGGGGATGCGGATGGACCCGCCGCCGTCGTTCCCCGCCGCCACCGGGACGATCCTCGCGGCCACCGCGGCGGCCGAGCCGCCCGACGAACCGCCGGGCGTGCGGTCGGTGTCCCACGGGTTGCGGGTCGGCCCGAAGAGCTCCGGCTCGGTGATGCCCTTGGAGCCGAACTCCGGCGTCGCCGTCTTGCCGAAGATGACCAGCCCGGCATCGAGCCATCGCCGCACGACCGTACTTGTCCGCTCGGCCGGGCGGCCGGCCAGGGCACGGCAGCCCCCCGACGTCGGGACCCCCTCGATGTCCTGCATAAGGTCCTTCACCAGGAACGGGACCCCGGCGAACGGCCCGGACAGCTCGCCGGCGACCTGGCGCCCGGCGCGCTCGTCGAGCCGCTGGCAGATCGCGTTGATCCGGGGGTTCAGCCGGTCAGCGCGCGCCCGCGCCAGATCGAGCAGCTGAGCGGGGGAGACCTCGCCCGTGCGCACCCGGTCCGCGAGGTCCAGCCCGTCGAGTTCCGTGTAATCCTGTTCGTCCATGCCGCGAACCATACTTAGGGTCGCCGGGTTCCGTAAATGCGGCTCCCGCCAGGGAGATGGCGCCGGGCGAGCGGCCCGGCAGCGGAGGATGAGCAGCGCGGCGAGGGCGATCACGCCCGGCCCGTCCGGCCTGGAACCTGGGCAGCTGCTTGACCACGGCGACCTCGGCGGACTTTGGGAGCATTATCGCCAAACATAAGTGTTTTGCCGGGTTTCTGGTGTGGCCGAATCTGTTTCCTACTTTTCCGGTCTATAGCAGCGATGCAGGCGCAGGGGGTAACCCAGCGACAGCAACGCCAGCACAGCTGTTGGCGACTGCGCGGCGGAGACCGGCTGCTCGCCATAGGGCCGGTCGCCGATGGCGCGGCGCTCAGGGGTGAGGTGGACGCGATCACGGAGGTGATCGGATACCTGCGGCGGATCCGCAATGAGCAGGATCCGGTGCGGGCGCGGGTGCTGACCGCGCTGGCCGGAGTCGGCCGCGCTCGCCGCTGGCCGACGCTGGGCGGCGGCCGGCGCGGCAGGCGGAGCTCTTGCCGCTAGAGCCTCGCTGCTGCTGGCGGTGGTGCGGCTGGATGGCGATGACGCGCGGCAGCTCGCTGGCGAGCTTCGGGAGATGTGTGATCTGCTCGCGACGCAGTGGGTAACCGCTGGGCAAATCGCCGACGTGCTGGGTCAGCGGGTAGCGCGCGCCTCGGGATGGAACCCGGCCAGAGGTGTTCTTGGAGACGGCTGGCTCGCTCGGACGGGACAGCGGACTGTTCGCGGTCGCGGTCGCCAGCTACTGAAGACAACTTGGCTGGCCTGCGCTGTGGCGGGCCCATGTCCGCCAGTTGTGGGACCACCAGGTGCCGGACGTGCGGGTAGCGGCACTCGAGGTGGCCATGGCGGACGAGTAGTTGATCAATGTCCCGCTGCCGCAGCCGACGTCGACGGCTGACTGGAGGGCGCACGTATTAAGCAAGATTTGTTGCCTGCGGTCGGTAATATCGAGTCGTTAGTTGCCGACAACCCTTGAAAGCTAGGTAGTTTGAGCGAGGAAGTTGCCCAGCCGGGTCTTGCCGGGCGCCTCCAGATCGCCACGCAGACGAACAGGTCGCATCTCAGCCGTCTGGCCAGCTCTGGGCGAGCTGTAAGGCTGGCCCCTGGTGTCTACGTCGTTGACGGTGCCCTGCCACCTGAGGCGGTCGCGCGGCACCACGCCATGGGCATCGTGGCCGCGATGTGGCCGGGTGCGGTTCTGTGCGATCGCTCCGCGTTCTCCGGTCCGGTGGCAGCAGACGGATGGGTATACATCTGCCAGCCGCAGCTAGCTCGTGTCAGTGATCTGAAACTGCCCGGGCTCATCATCAGCCCTCGCGTCGGGCCGGGGCGGTGCCCTGGTGACGTGCCGCTGCCCGGTGGCCTGTTCCAGGCCGGATTCGCACGGTCACTGGTAGAGAATGTCACCCGGCCCGGACGCCCGCCGGCGGGTCGCCCCGCTCGCCAGGCAGGTACCGCCGCGGTCGAGGACCGCATCGATGAGATGGTGCGGACGGGCGGGGCAGGCCGGATCCGCAACGTACTCAGCGAACTGGACGTCATCGCCGCGTCCTTTGACGCCTGGGCTGTAGATCTGGTCCGCAGGCGACTGGCCGCCGTGCTGGGTACGGCATCTGGCGACACGCCAGAGTCGCCGCGACTGAAAGCCCGTCTTGCCGGTCAGCCCTACGACGAGCACCGGATCCGGTTGCTGGACTCGCTCGTCAGGACGCTTGTTAACACCGCCCCGGCGCCGGTCCCGGAGTTGGGGCCAGCGGCGCGATGGCATTGGCTGGCCTTTTTCGAGGCGTACTTCTCCAACTTCATTGAGGGAACCGAGTTCGGAGTCGAGGAAGCCCGCCATATCGCTGTCGATGGCTTCGTGCCCGCGTCACGTCCCGCCGACGCGCATGACATCGCGGCTACCTACAAGCTGGTCTCTGATCCCTCGCTGCGCTCCCGGACGCCATCGACCTCCGACGACCTGGTGGACACGCTGCGCGAACGTCATTCCATCTTGCTCGCCGCACGCCCGGACAAACGGCCCGGGCTATTCAAGGAGAGACCTAACTACGCTGGCGGTTACGAGTTCGTCACTCCTGATCTGCTGGAGGGCACTCTCAGGCGCGGATTCGCGGTGCTCGACCCGCTGACGGACCCGTTCCAGCGCGCGGTGGCCTTGATGTTCCTGATAACCGAATGCCATCCGTTCGATGATGGCAACGGCAGGATAGCGCGGGCTTTCTCCAATGCCGAGCTGACCGCTGGCGGCCAGGTCAGGGTCATCATTCCGACGGTCTACCGTAACAACTACCTGGCAGCATTGTCCGGCCTGAGTAATCAGGCTGGCGCGGGCGAGAGCCTCATCGCCGTGCTGCTGTTCGTGCAGCGATGGACGTCCAGGATCGACTGGTCCAGCTTTGAACCGGCCAACGAGATGCTGACTTCTACCAATGCCTTCGTGGACCCCGGGATTGCCGACCGGACAGGTCAGCGGCTCAATCTCCCGGCGATGTAACTCGCCCAGATCTGTGGCGATGAGGCCTCCGTCGGCTTATCGCCAGGACGCGGCGGCAGCTGGAGGCTCCGGCATCGCACGGGGGAGGGTCACCGTGATGTTGAGGCCGCCTTCGGGCCGGGCCCGCGCGGCGAGGGTTGCGCCGTGCGCGCTGGCGATGGACGCGACGATGGCCAGCCCGAGCCCGTGGCCGCCGTCATGGCGGGTCCGCTCGCCACCTAGCTGCTGGAACGGCCGGAACAGCCGGTCGACCTCACTGGGCGGGATCACCGGACCCGTATTCGAGATCGACAGGTACGCTGCCCCGACGGCTGTCGTCGTCCCTAGCTCGACCCGGCCGCCGGTCACGTTGTGCCGGATCGCGTTGTCGACGAGGTTGGCCACCAGGCTCTCGGCCAGACTCGGATCTCCGGTCACGGTGGCCGCGGCGAGGCTGGTCTCCACGCGGATGCCGCGACGTGTCGCCTCCTGGCCGCAGGCGTCCACGACCCGGCTCACTATTTCGGCTAGGTCGAATGGTTCTTGTCTTTGCAAGCCGCGCTGGCTGCTGGCGAGGGTGAGCAGCGCATCGATGAGGCGTTCCTGCTGCTGGCCGAGGGCCAGTAGCTGCTCGCAGGCCACCCGCAGGGAGTGCGCGCTGGCGTCCGGATCGGCGAGCGCCACCTGGATCACGGTCCGCTCGGCGGCCAGCGGGGTGCGCAGCTCGTGGGAGGCGTTCGCGACGAAATGCCGCTGCGACTCGAACGCCGCCTCCAGGCGGGCGAAAAGGTCGTCGAGCGTCAGGCCGAGCTCCCGGAACTCCGCATAGGAGCCGCCAGAGCTGACCCGCTCAGCCAGGCTGCTGGCGGAGATCGCGCGGGCGGTGGCCGTGATCGTCCGCAGCGGCCGCAGCGCCCGGTCGGCCACTAGCCAGCCGAGCGGGACCGACGCCGCGGCCAGCACCACGAGCGCGATCACGGAGTAGCGCTGGATTTCCGGCAGGTTACTGAGGTTCCGGATGGGGCCAGCCGGTCTGCCGGGGCCCGGCACCCGGGCGGTCTGGCCGAAGGTGAGCATTGGCAGGTCGGCGATCACCAGCAGGACGCCGCCCGAGATAAGGAAGAAGCTGGCGTAAAGCAGCGCCAGCCGCGCCCGCAAGGTCCGCCGCCCGGGCTCCGGGCTCCTCACGACTCTGCGATCCGGTAGCCGGCTTCTCGGATCGTTTCGATGACCGGCGGGTCGCCGAGTTTGGCGCGGAGCCGGCGGATGGTCGTCTTCACCGCCGTGGTGAACGGGTCGGCCGCCTCGTCCCACACCCGCTCCAGCAGTTCCTCCGCCGGGATCACCCGCCCGGTGCCGGCCAGCAGGTGCTCCAGGACCCCGAATTCCTTCGGGCTGAGGTCCAGCCGCCGCCCGGCCCGGAACGCGACGCGCCGGTTCGGGTCGAGGGTGATGTCCCGGCTTTCGAGTGTCGGCGGCAGTGCGGGCGCCGTGCGCCTGCCGAGTGCCCGGACCCGGGCGACCAGCTCGGCGAAGTCGAACGGCTTGGGCAGGTAGTCGTCGGCGCCCAGGCCGAGGCCCTCCACCCGGTCCCGGACGGTGCTGGCGGCGGTCAGCATCAGCACGCGGCTTTCCGAGCCTCCGGACACGATCCGCCGGCAGACCTCATCGCCGTGGACTCCGGGCAGGTCGCGGTCCAGGACCACCACGTCGTAGCGGGTGACGGTCAGGTGCTCAAGCGCCTCGATGCCGTCCAGGGCCAGGCCCTCGCGGCGCAGGCCGGCGCCGATCGCCGAGCCGAGCACCTGGTGATCATCAACGACCAGAACTCTCATCGTCTCCAGTATCTTGCCAGGCCGCAGGTGTCAGCAAGGTGTCAGCGGCTGGCACCGCGGTGACACCGGCGGTGGCGTACACCAGTTTCCGATTCAAATTCAGGCCGCAGGGCGGATCGGGAAAGGCACCCGCATTGACATACGCGATACAGGCCAGCGAACTTGGCAAGCGGTATGGACGGTATGGACGGCACCGTCGGCACTGGGCGCTGTCTGACTGCACGCTGACGATCCCGGCCGGTCAGGTGGTCGGCCTGGTCGGCCCGAACGGGGCGGGCAAGACGACGCTGCTGCACCTGGCAGTCGGCCTGCTCACGCCGACCTCGGGAACGATCAGCGTGCTCGGCGCGCCTCCAGCGGCTGGCGCCGAGCGGCTCGGGCGGGTTGGGTTCGTCGCCCAGGACACGCCGGTCTACAACAGGCTGTCGGTCGCGGAGCACCTGCGCATGGGCCAGGCGCACAACTCCGGCTGGGACGCGGAGCTGGCGCGGGAGCGGATCGAGCGGCTCGGTCTCGATCCGCGCCAGCGCGCGGCCGGGCTGTCCGGCGGTCAGCGGGCGCAGCTCGCCCTCACCCTGGCCATCGCCAAGCGGCCGGAACTGCTGATCCTCGACGAGCCGGTGGCCAGCCTCGACCCGCTCGCCCGCCGGCAGTTCCTGGAGGCGGTGGCCGAGATCGCCGGCGAGCGGGGCACGACGGTCGTGCTCTCGTCCCACCTGATGGCCGACCTGGAGCGGATCTGCGGCTACCTGATCGTGCTCATGGCCTCGCAGGTACGCCTGGCCGGCCCGGTCAGCGCGCTGCTGGCCGACGCCGCGCGGAGCGGGCGGACCGGGGCAGGACCCGGCGAGCCGGTCTCACTCGACGACCTGGTGATCAGCTATCTGAGCGAGTCCTCACCCGCCCGGGGAACCGGAACGGAGGCGACCCGATGATCCGCTTTATCTTGCGGCAGACCCGTGCGCAGAACGCCACGGCCGTCACGGCGGTCGCCATCGTCGCCATCATCGCGGCGGTGACCGGACCGGAGCTGGTCCGGCTCTATCAGGAGAACGTCGCCAGCTGCGGGTCCGGTGCCGGGTGCGCCGCCGCGGCCGCCGCGTTCGCCCGCCAGGACAGCACTCTGCGCACCTGGCTCGGCGTTCTGGTGGTCGTCATTCCGGCCATCCTCGGCATGTTCTGGGGTGCGCCCCTGGTGGCCCGCGAACTGGAAGAGGGGACATTCCGGCTGGCGTGGACCCAGAGCGTGACCCGTGCCCGGTGGCTGATCGTCAGGCTCGCCGTCGCCGGCCTGGCCAGCGTGGTCGTCGCGGGTTTGCTCAGCCTCGCCGTGACCTGGTGGGCCAGCCCGCTGGACCGGGCGGGGATGAACCAGTTCGGGACGTTCGACCAGCGCGACATCGTGCCGGCGGGCTACGCCGCTTTCGCCTTCATGGTTGGGGTTTTGGCAGGCGTGCTGCTGCGCCGGACGCTACCGGCGATGCTGACGACGCTGGTGGTCTTCACGGCTGCTCGGATCGCGTTCAATGCCTGCGTCCGGCCGGGCCTGATCCCCCCGGTGATCAGGTCGCTGGCGCTCGACCCGGCGTCCACCGGCTACGGGCAGCAGGGATTCCTGCTGACGCTCCCGGCGCCGAACCTGCTGCCCAACCCGCCGGACATCCCGAATGGCTGGATCACCTCGATCGGGATCGTCGGCAAGGATGGCGGCGCGCTGCCCGGCCGCGAACTGGGCCGGATCTGTCCCGGCATCGGCAACCAGGGCGGCGGAGGTGGCGGGGCCGGCCAGTTCGGGGGCAGCAATGGCCCGGCGCCGCAGAGCGTGGTGACCGCGATGCAGCACTGCGTCGCCAGGGTCGGCGCCACCTTCCACGAGGTCGTGTCCTACCAGCCGGCGAGCCGGTACTGGCCGCTCCAGTGGTACGAGCTGGCGATCTTCCTTGCCGCCTCCGTGGTCCTAGCCGGGGCGAGCGTCTGGCTGGTCCGCCGCATCAGGTAACGCCACCCGCGACGCACGCCGGAAAGATGTCCGTCGTTAAGGGGCTGGGCGAACGAGGGGCGCATCCGATCGCATGGAAGAACTCGAAATTCTTTTGGAAAGGGGCTCGCCCGTGGCTCAGCGTGGGAATCGAGCCAGCTGCCATCGGGGTCGCCGTAAAGCTGCCGGGTTCCGCTCGTCGGCCGCCGCACGGCGCACTGATCGGGCAGGATGGGTCAGGTGGATTACGGCCACGATCTAACCTTCGGGTCCTTCATCACCCTGGCGAACGCGGCGCCGCAGGAAGTGGTGTCGCTCGCGCTCCTGTCCGAGCGATCAGGGCTGGACCGCCTCGCCGAGCCATGCCGCGGCCTCATCAAGTTCTGAGAGCACATCACCCTGTCCGGGAATTTCGCTCCGTTGCCGCTTGCGACTGGCCCAGGGGGTTGACCTCCGACCTGCCGTGCGCCAGGGGTCAGTCCCTTAACCGGAAATCGGTCGCGCGCAAAGTTATTGCGTCGGGCGGTCGCGGTGGGTCACGGGCGTGGGACAGTACGTTTCATGGATGTCTTTGGCGTCCGGGATCGGCTGATCTCGGATTACCGGGAGTTCACCGGCAGCTTCGTCGACATTCTCGACCCCAGGATCAGGGAACACGTGGCCGGGCGGGTTGAGCGCGGCTATCAATGGCCCGACCCGTGGCTATCGCTGAATCCGAACTTCGCCTCCGGTGGCACCATCACCGAGCTGGTGGCGGCCGGGCTGCTGCAGCCCGAGTGCGAGCGGATCTTCCGGCTCAAGGAGGCCGCACCCGGTGGTCCGGACGCCGCCGGGGCGGCCGCCGGCCCGGTGCTACGGCTGCATCAGCACCAGCGGGCAGCGATCGCGGCCGCCCGGACCGGAGCCAGCTACGTGCTGACGACCGGAACCGGGTCTGGCAAGAGCCTGGCGTACATCATCCCGATCGTGGACCGGATCCTGGCCGCCAAGGCGGCGGGTACCTACCGGCCCGGTATTAAGGCGATCGTGGTCTACCCGATGAACGCCCTGGCCAACAGTCAGCTGAGAGAGCTGAGCAAGTTCCTGAACCTCGGCTATCCCGAGGGCGCCGCGCCGGTGACCTTCCGGCGCTACACCGGGCAGGAGTCGCGCGAGGACCGCGACCAGATCATCGCGAATCCGCCGGACATCCTGCTCACCAACTACGTGATGCTGGAGCTGATCCTCACCCGGCCCAGGGAGCGCGAGCTGGTTGAGGCGGCCAGGGGGCTGTGGTTCCTGGTCCTGGACGAGCTGCACACCTACCGCGGCAGGCAGGGTGCCGACGTGGCGCTGCTGGTTCGCCGGCTCCGCGACGTCTGCGACGCCGACGGGGTTCAGTGCATCGGCACGTCGGCCACCATGACTACCGAGGGTGACGCGAGTGATCAGCGTCAGGCAGTCGCCGAGGTCGCGGCGACCCTGTTCGGGGTTCCGGTCCACCCGGATCAGGTGATCGGGGAGAAGCTTGAGCGCGTCACCGATCGGGCGGCGATTGATCCGGACGCGCTGGGCCAGCGGGTCCGCGATGCGGTCCCTCCCGCTGGCTATGCCGCGTTCGCCGCCGACCCGCTGGCGGCCTGGATCGAGGAGTGCTTCGGCTTCGAGCCACGAGAGCGGACCGAACCGGGTGAGCCGGCCCGCCCGCCGCTGCGCAGGCGCCGCCCGCTCACGGTGCCCGCCGCCGCGGGTTTCCTCGCCGGCCTGACGGGCGAACCACGAGACGCCTGCGCGGCGGCGATCACGGCGTGGCTGAAAGCCGGCTCGGAGGTCGTCAACCCGGCTACCGGCAGGCCGGTCTTCGCCTTCCGGCTGCATCAGTTCCTGTCCAAGGGCGACAACGTTTACGTCACCATCGAGCCGCCTGCGATCAGGCATGTGACCAGTACCTATCAGGCGATCGCACCCGGTGACAGTGACCAGGAGCGGCGCCTGGTGCCGGTCGCCTTCTGCCGGGAGTGCGGCCAGGACTACCTGATGGTTGCCCGGATCGACGCCGAGGGCGGCAAGGTCTACCGGCGGCGCGAGGACAGCGACGCCAGCGGCGGCGACGGAGCCAGCGGATACCTGTACGTCAGCGACGAGCTGCCCTGGCCGGCCTCGGTCGAGCAGGTACTCACAGAGGCCCGGCTGCCCTACTCCTGGCTCACCAGCGACCCGGTCGCCGGTGAGACGGTAGATGGCACCCGCCGGCCGCACCTGCCCGAGCCGGTCTACGTCGACGTGACCGGCCGCGAAGCGCACCTCGGCCCCGGCGCCGCCAGCGCCGCGGGCGCTACCTACGCCGCCTACGTCCCGAGCCCGTTCCGGTTCTGCCTGCGCTGCCGCACGTCGTATGAGCAGGCCAGGGGAAACGACTTCGCCAAGCTGGCGAAACTCTCCGCCGAGGGCCGCAGCTCGGCGATGTCCCTGATCACCGCGAGCATCGTCCGCACCCTGCGGACCTGGGACGGCGATCTCGATCCCAGGTCGCGCAAGCTGCTCGCCTTCGTCGACAACCGCCAGGACGCGTCGCTCCAGGCCGGGCATTTCAACGACTTCGTCCAGGTCACCCAGCTCCGGGGCGCGCTGTACCGGGCACTGGCAGCGGCGCCGCAGGGCCTGACCGATGAGATCGTCGCCGCGCGGGTGGCCGAGGAGCTCGGCCTGGACTTCGCCGACTTCGCCCAGCAGCCGGGCGCGAAATACAGCCAGCGGGACGAGGCCTGGCGGGCCCTGCGCGAGGTGATCGGCTACCGGCTCTACCTGGACCTGGAACGCGGCTGGCGGGTAACGATGCCGAACCTGGAGCAGACCGGCCTGCTCCGGATCCGCTACCGCGACCTGCCCGAGATCGCCGCCGATCCCGACGCGTGGCGGGACTGCCACTTCGCGCTCCGCGAGGATGACCCCGAGCACCGGTCTGAGATCGCCGGGACGCTGCTGGACGAGCTGCGGCGCAATCTCGCGATCGACGTGGAGTGCCTGTCCGCCGACGGTTTCGACCTGGTGAGGCGCCTGTCCGCGCAGCATCTGCGCGAGCCATGGTCGCTGCCGGATCGGGAGCAGCCGCCGCCAGCCGGGGTCGCTTTCCCCGGCCCGGGCCGGGCCGGGCAGTGGCGGAGCCACGTCTACCTGTCCGGCCGCGGCCAGTTCGGCCGGTTCCTGATCCGCGAGTACGAGGTCCGCAAGGTCGCGCTCAAGACGGCCGACGCCCAGGAGATCATCACCGACTTGTTCAAGGTGCTGGCCGATACCGGCCTGCTGCGGATCACTGTGCCCGCCGAGCACGACGACACCCCCGGCTACCAGCTCCGCGCCGCGGTCATCCACTGGCAGCAGGGCACCGGCCTGTCCGGCGCCGAGGACCGGGTCCGGCGGACCCTCAGCAACGAGGAAGGGCCCAGGGTCAATCCGTTCTTCGCGGACCTCTACCGCAACGTCGCCGGCACCCTGGCCGGGCTGCGTGCCAAGGAGCACACCGCGCAGGTGCCGCCCGCCGACCGGCAGCAGCGGGAGGACGAGTTCAGCGAGGCCGAGCTTCCGGTCCTGTACTGCTCGCCGACCATGGAGCTGGGCGTGGACATCAACGCCCTGAGCGCGGTCGGCCTGCGCAACGTGCCGCCAACGCCGGCGAATTACGCCCAGCGGGCCGGCCGGGCGGGCCGCTCCGGTCAGCCGGCCCTGGTCGTCACCTACTGCGCCACCGGCAACGCGCACGACCAGTAC
>VFSW01009012.1_pt1 | contig 14266 bp, 10 predicted proteins | sample 5358111 | NCBI WGS metagenome assembly VFSW01 (sample SAMN11554181, study PRJNA540505) | mine drainage metagenome | isolation source: sediment from site ElyBrook_90M | place: USA: Ely Copper Mine, Vershire, VT | collected 2017
CGCACCTTCTTCATCAACGGCGCCATCGCCTTATCTTCCAGGTGCAGCCAGTCCACCTCGGTGGCGACAAACAGGTCGCCGAGGCCGATCTGTTTGGCCGGGACCTTCAGCATCGCCCCGCCGTTAGGGCCCTTACGCTGCACGATGAGGCCAGCCTGATGCAGCAGTAGAAACGACCGGCGCACCATCACCGCACTCTCGCCCAGCTCTTCGGCAATCGCTGCCGAGGTATGCATCGCCTCTGGCGCGCTCGCCAGCACCGCCAGTACCCTTACGCTCAACTGAAAACGTCCACTTTGTGCCATGCACAAAAAGCTACCACACCGCATTGGTCATCGGTTCACAAAATCGGACAATCTCGGTGTCTGCCGTGCTAGCATCTCCCAGTGAATATCCTTTTTGTCGGCGACATCTTTGGCTCCGCCGGCCGCCATATCGTCCGCGAACACCTGCCCCACGTCCTCGAAACCAACGCCGTTGACCTGCTGGTCATCAATGGGGAGAACGCTGCCGGCGGCTTCGGCATCACCCCCTCCATCGCCGAAGAGCTGTTCGATCTGGGCGCGCACGTGATTACCACCGGCAACCATATCTGGGACAAAAAAGAGATCTTTGAGTACATGACCGTACCGGCCGACTCCCACGTCCGCGGTCGCCGCGTGCTGCGCCCAGCCAACTACGCCCATGGCACGCCCGGCTTCGGGGTCTACCAGGGCGCGCTGCCGGATGGCACCGAGTACGCCGTACTCAACCTGCAGGGGCGAGTCTTTATGTCTTCCTGCGACGATCCCTTCCGCAAGGCCGACGAACTGCTGAGCCAGGTCACCGCCAAGGTGATCCTGCTGGATATCCACGCCGAAGCCTCCTCCGAGAAGGTCGCCCTGGGCTGGTTCCTCGACGGTCGCGTGACCGCCGTTCTGGGCACCCACACCCACATCCCCACCGCCGACCAGCGGATACTGCACCACGGCACCGCCTACCAGACCGACGTGGGCATGTCCGGGCCTTACGATTCGGTCATCGGCGTGGAAAAGGAGCTGGTGCTGAATCGCTTTCTGACCGGGATGCCCGCCAAGTTCGAAGCAGCCAAGGGCAACCCCAAGATGTGCGCCGCGTTGATCTCCTGCGACGCCAGTACCGGCCGCGCCCACCACATTGAACGCATCATGCTGGGCGAATAGGCCAACCGGCTTTACTGCGGCGGAGTAATCTTGACCACATTGGCCCTGCAGCTTCGCACCCCGCTGCAGGCCTCCGGACGCAGGTCCTGCGCCAGACAAACCTCCACAGCCGTCAGCCGGTTGTTGCCGCAACTGATCGCGATACTGCCCGCCGGAAAGCCCGGATTGGCCTTGGCGAACGCATCCACAATCGCAGCCGGAGCGAGCATTTGCTCCTGCGACATCGACGCAAACTCAGCGGGAATGGTGACCGAGCGATACGCTGTGCGAACCATGCCGAAGTAGGTATCGGCAGCGTACGGCGTGCAGGTTCCGTGGGTCTGCCACTCGTGCCGCAGCAGACCGGCATCCGGCATAATGTCTGCCCACGCGTGCGCATCGGTCGGCCCGGGCCTGCTGTCACAGTGCTCCGGATAGCTGCCATCCATGCGCTGCGGCCACAGCCCATGCACGATGAAGCCGCGATGTTCCGTGCACTCCACCCCACCCGCATGGGTCGCGCAAAACTCCGGCGACCAGGAGAGATTCAGCAGGTAGAAATCAAAGTTGGTGGCCACCTGGGTTGCCACGTCTGCCGCCCGAGGACGCCCCGATTCAGCCTGGAACGACATCTGCGCATGCGGCGACGGCAGCTTTGGTCCACACCCCAGCAGGCCGCCCAGTAGCCCACCACAGCCCAGCAGCAGACCCAATACACGGACATCCGAGAACAACCGCTTCGACCTAGCCATCGAGCACGCTCCTGCACCGTCACTCTATATCAAACCGCCTGCCAGCGCTCCCATACAGCGATGAAAAGTAGTGTGGCAAAGCAAACGAGGCAGCCCCGAAGGACTGCCTCTGTTGTTTAGCCTACGACCGTTCTACTTGTGGGCTGGGTGATGCACGGGTGCCTTCTTGACGGGGGCCTTCTTCGGCTCGACGACTTCGGCATCGCTCATGGTGATCATGATCGGGTTGGGGGCAAACGAGGCGTACGTACCGGTCACGGTGATCTTGGCTCCAACCGTCGGAACCGTCTTCAGCGGCTCCTTCATGTTGAAGGTGAAGTCTGCCGTCTTCGACTGGACCGCATCGTCGGATACCGCTACCTGGACCGAGCTGTCGGTGGCCGCTACGACGAGCACATCCGGCAACTGAACCGACTTGCCCTTGACCGTATCCCATACCTTGGCGGCATCCTCAGGCTTGCCGTTCTGGAGGATGAACTCCTTGTCGCTGACGGCCAGCGTGGCCAGATCTGGCGTGCTGGCAATCACCTGCGCCACGATGTCTGCTGGCGAAGGAGCCGGCTTGATCACAAAGCCCGCGGGGGGATTCAGGTTGGTCTGCACGGCCGCCGTGACCGCATCGTATCCATCGTCGGCTCCGTGGTACTTCTTGTAGCAATACTTTGCCAGCGGCAGCATCTGCGACTTGTATGGCTCCGGCGCAAAGGCAGCAGCGCGGGTGGCATACCAGGTGCAGTTCACCAGGTCCGACGGGGTGGCCTGATAGTAGGCCGAACCCAGCGTGTAGGTGTCCTGCAGCAGCGGACCCGGCTTCGTCGTCTGGTCGACCGGTACGCTGGCCAGACCCTTCTTCAGCGCGTCAATCGCGGTGGCGGTGTCCTTCTTGTTCAGTGCATCGGTCGCGATGGCACGATAGAAGATGGGGGTCGCGCTGGACTTGACCGCGTTGAAATCCGCATCGGTCATATCCTTTGGCTTGGTTACCACCAGGCCCTTGTTGGCAAAATCCGCAGCCTTATCCAGCGCTGCCTGCTTCGCCGCAGGATCGGTGATCTGGTCGGCTCCGGACATGCGGAAGTAGACCTCGAACGTGAGCGCGCGCAGGTTATTGGGGTCCACCTGGAGCAGACGGTCAGCAGCATCCAGAGTCTTGACCGGATCCACCTGGCTGTAGGCAATCATCAACTGCTGCAGCACATCCGCCTTGACCTGCGACTGGGGGTAGGTCGTCAGATAAGCCTCCAGAGCGGCGGCCTTGGCCTTGGGATCAGTCTGGCTGATCGCACCGTTGTACGCGGCATACTCTGCCGGGGACAAGCTGACGCCACCCTGCGAGCCCGACCCAAGATTGACCTGTGACTGTGCCAATGCGACCCGGGAACCGGACGATACGCCGACTACCGCAGAGAACGCTAGGAGAGATGCAACGACTGCCTTCTTCATTCAACACTCCTCAAACTATTTCATTTAGATGCTGCCATCGGTGTTCCCATGGTCAGCTTGGGTCATTCTCTGAATATAGTGCATCCACCCACATACTTTCACCGCATAGCCTGCGCTAATGCAGCGGAACATCAAAGTTTCACGTTCGCAATGAGTTCAAACGGATTATAGAAATCGCTCAGCACTCTGGCAAGCACGCCCCCAATTCGCGCTTCATAGGCATCTCACGAGTCGGACTGCGTACCGGGGCAACATCGAGACACGATTTGGACGCCAAGCTCAGGCCAAAAAAGACCAGTTTAGGGATCAAAGCTGCAGCACATCCCTATTTGTAGGGTTCCGTACTTCTTATCCACAACCCATAGGGCTATTCCTGTTGATTCCCCGCACCGCCACCGCTACAGTTAACTCAGTTCGGACGGTCAAAGTATCAGCCTCCGGCATGCCCAGTTTCGAGGTCATCCCATGCTCAAGCTCAAGAAAGTTCAGATCCTCGGCTTCAAGTCATTCTGCGACCGTACCGAGGTCCATCTTACGGGCGAAGGCATCGCCGCGATTGTTGGCCCGAACGGCTGCGGCAAATCCAACATCTCTGACGCCATCACGTGGGTCCTCGGCGAACAGTCGGCCAAATCGCTGCGCGGCATCAAGATGGAAGACGTCATCTTCGCGGGCACTCGCGACCGCAAACCCACCGGCATGGCCGAGGTCTCGCTGACCCTGGTCGACCCCGAGGTGTACGACGGCGCCAGCCTGGAACATGGGCCGGAGCTGGTGATTGACGATCGCGATCTGGACTCCACTTCCGACTGGGACGAGACTGCGCTTCGCCAGCAGCGCGCCGAGGAGACCGAAGAGGCTGTGGCCGAAGCCCAGCCGGGCACCATTCTGGAGGGCGAGGCTGGCACGGAGGTCAACGTCGAAGCGGGCCCGCTGGAAGGTGCAGGGGACGCCACTGACGCCAACACCAAGAACAGCGTCGTGCTCAAGATTCGTCGGCGCAAGTTTGGCCGCGCTCCGGTCCGTGCCGGTGAGCTGACCATCACCCGTCGCCTGTTCCGCACCGGCGACTCCGAGTATCTGCTCAACGGCAAGATCTGTCGGCTGCGCGACATTCAGGACATCTTCATGGGCACGGGCCTGGGCGGTGAATCCTACGCCATCATCGGCCAGGAGCGCATCGGCCAACTGCTCTCGTCCAAGCCGCTCGATCGCCGCTCCATTATCGAAGAGGCCGCCGGCATCACCCGCTTCAAGACCAAGAAGCGGCTGGCGGAACTCCGACTTGAATCCGCCAAGCAGAACCTCTCGCGGGTCAACGACATCTTCGACGAAGTCACCCGCCAGATGACCACGCTCAAGCGGCAAGCGGCCAAGGCGGAGCGTTACGGAGCGCTGCGCGACGAACTGCGCACCCGGCTGCGTGTGGTTCTTGCCAGCCGCATGTTCCAGTTGGACACCGAGCAGGCCTCCACTGCCACGCAGATCGGCACCCTGACCAACCAGATCGATACCGCCGCCACCGCTATTGAGCAGATGGACGCCGAGCACTCTGAGGGTGTTCGCAGCGGCTATACGCTGGACGCGCAGATTCGCGAGGCTGGCGCGACCGCTAACCAGTCTGCGGTTGAACTGGAACGCATCACGGCGCGCACCGCAGCCAACGCCGACCGCATCGCCGAGCTAACCTCGCGGCTGGAAACCGGAGCCGAGGATCTCGCCCATGCGCAGGCCCAGTTGGCCACGCTCTCGGGAGAGCTGGAGCAGCACCGCAGCTTTCTGGAGAACGCGACCACCGAGTCCGCCGGGGCGCGGGACGCCGCCCAGCGCCAGCAGCAGCAGGCGCAGGAGGCGGTCCGCTCCGTCGCTGCCGCCGAGCAGCAGGCCGAGCAGAACCGGCGCGCCTCCATGCAACTGCTGCAACGAGCCGCCCAGACTCGCAACGAGCAGGCCCAGGCGGAAGCCGCGCTCGCCAGCCTGGAGCAGGAGTCGCAGCGGCTGCTCTCCGAATCCGAGATTGCACGGCAGGAGCTGGATGCTCTCGGACTGCAGCGTGGCCAGGTCAAGATGTCGTTCGAGTCGGTTACGGAGCGCCTGAAGCGTCTCGAAGCCGAAATCGCCGACCTGCGCCTGGAGATCGAGTCCTGCCGCCAGGAGGAAGCCCAGTCCAAGCGCCGCGGCGACCAGCTTCGGGGCGAGGTAGCGACCTTGACCGGACGCCACAAGTCCATCGAAGGGCTGATCCGCGACCATAGCTACTCCACCGATACGGTCAAGAATATCTTCAAGACCAACGCCTCCAAGCCCTCGCTCAGCGGTCTGGCGCCCATTGGTACGCTGGCCGACTTCCTCGAGGTCGAAGGCAAGTACGAGACCGTGGTGGACGAGTTTCTGCGCGACGAGTTGAACTTCATCGTGGTCAAATCCTGGGACGCAGCCGATGCCGGAGTTCGCCTGTTGCAGACCGATGTCTCCGGTCGCGCCACCTTCCTGGTCCACTCGGAGAGCGATGCGCAGGTGCCTGCCCCCGCCATCAGCCCCATCGAAGGCGTAGTCGCCTTGCGGGACTGCATCCGCGTGCTCAACGGGTTCGGCCACTCGCTGGAAACCATTCTGCCCAAGCTGCGCAACGGCTACGTTGCACCGGATGCTGCCACGGCCCGCACCCTGGCCCAGAGTCATCCAGAGGCCTTCTTCCTCGCACCCTCCGGCGAGACCTTCCACAGCCTCACCGTCACTGGCGGACGCGTCCGCGCGCAGGGTCCTCTGGCGCTCAAGCGCGAACTCGCTGAGGTCCAGCAGAAGCTCGATACCGTGCAGGCCGACCTGGCAAAGACGGATCTGGCGACGGTCGCCCTGCAGCATCAGATCGCAACGCTGAACGCGACGATCGAAGGCAAGACCCATGAGCGCCGCGATGCCGAGCGTGAGTCCGCTAACTCCGGTGCTGCCCTCCGCCAGATGGAGTCCGAGGTAGCCCGCATCGAACGCCGCCTGCAGGACTGGCAGCTCTCCACCGAACGCAACCGCGATGCGCGCGCTCAAAAGTCGGAGCTGATCGCACGTCGTCAGCAGGAGGCAGCCGCCTTCGAGAGCGAACGCGCCGCACTCGAAGCCAACCTCGCCAACCTGCAGGAGAATCTCGACGAGCTGCGCAGCCAGCGCGAGCAACTGCAGCAGGAGGCCGCAGCCGCAGCGGCCGCACTCGCCAGACTGGAAGAGCGCCGTCGCAACGCCGCCGCCAACTTCGACCAGACCACCCGCCTGTACAACAGCCAGCAGAATCGTCTGGTGCAGATCGACCAGCAGCTTGCTTCCGCCGCCTCCGAAAAGCTTCGCCGCGAAGAAGAGACGGCCGCCCTCGCGGCCCAGCATGGCGAGTTGGCCGAAGTCCGCGCTACTGCAGTTGCCCAGGGGGCTCGCCTGACGGAAGAAGCGAAGACGCTGCGTGCCGCCATGGCCGAGCTCGACACCCGCCTGCGTACCCTGCGCCACGAGACCGAAGCGCTGCGTGAGTCGCGCGCAACTCTGACCGCACGCGCCGCCAAACTCTCCTCCGACATCGAGCACATCGAGGCCACCTGCCTGAACGATCTCGCTGTCGAAGCCATCACCCTGCGCTCCGACGAGAGCATCGCACGCATTGAGGGCGACGCGCTGCACACCGAGGAGGAAGAGTCTCGCGCCCTCAAGCAGCGGCTGGAAGCCATGGGTCCGGTCAACATGATGGCCCTCGAGGAGTACAACGAGACCACTCAGCGCCACAGCTTCCTCGAAGCCCAGCGCAAGGACCTGCTGGACGCGATCGAAAATACCCAGGCCTCGATTAAGGAGATCGACGACGTCTCCCGCATCAAGTTCGACGAGGCCTTCAAGATCATCAACGAGAACTTCTCCGTCACCTTCACCAAGCTGTTCGGTGGCGGTCAGGCCTCCATGAAGCTCACCGACGCGGAGAACTCCGCCGAGTCCGGCATCGACATCCTCGCTTCGCCCCCGGGCAAGAAGCTACAGAACATCCTGCTGCTCTCCGGAGGAGAAAAAGCTCTTACTGCACTCTCGCTGCTGGTCGGCATCTTCCAGTTCCAGCCCGCTCCCTTCTGCGTTCTCGACGAAGTCGACGCACCACTCGACGAGACCAACGTGGGCCGCTTCGCCAAGCTGATCCACGAGATGTCCGCCACCACCCAGTTCGTAGTCATCACCCACTCCAAGCGCACCATGTCGCAGGCCGACGTCATCTACGGAGTCACCATGCAGGAGCCGGGCGTCTCCAAGATTGTCTCCGTCAACCTGAACCGTCGCGACACCCAGCCCGAAACACGCCGCGCTGTCGCCTGACGGACACCTCGTGCCCGATACTCCCCGGTGCTATTTTCCCCACACCGGGGCACTCGCTGTACTCTCATAGCTGCGGCCATGTATCTGACCCTCACCTTCGCTCTGCTGCTGGCCGTCACCGCCGTGCTGGTGCTGCTGCGGCTGCGATGGATGTATCTGTCTCCATATGTGCGTCGCTCCGTGCTGGTCACAGCCTGCACCATCGTCGCCATCTTTCTGCTGGGATACAGCATTCATTGGGCCACTGCATCGGCCCGCATAAACACCATTGCCTACTGGCTTTTCCTTGCCTGCTGCGAGTTCTTTGTCCTGCTCCTTACGCTTCTCCCCCCTCGCTGGCTTACGTCTCTGATCGCCGTCGTGTTGCTGCTGCCGATCCTCTCCGCCAGCATCTTCCTTCCACTCACGGCGGTCTTTGCCCCGCCACCGGTAACGACTCCTCTGGGAGACCACCTCGTCAGCGTCACCGAACCCTGGACCTCCGGAAAGATCGGCGTCTCGGGCGTTGATATCGACATCCTCTACCGACCTGCCTGGGCACCCTTCCTGCAGCACCGCCGCCAGACCGACCGGCTGTACGAGACCCAGTGCGACACCGCCAAAGCCACCGCCACCCTGCAGCCCGACCGACAAAGCATCCTGTTCGACTGCCCGGCCAACCCCTATCAACCATCAGCCCCAGGCATCCACGTCGTCGTCCACCTCAACTAACCCGCCGCAGGTTAACATCTGCGGCCATGAGTGATACCGTCATCCCAATGAGTGCTCTTCTCCAAACCGACCTCAGCTCCCTCCCTCTCCTTGCCCGCGGCAAGGTTCGCGACATCTACGCCATTGGCGACGACCAGCTTCTCTTCATCGCCACCGACCGTCTCTCGGCCTTCGACCACGTGCTGGCCACCGGCATTCCCGACAAGGGCCGGATTCTCACGCAGCTTTCGCTCTTCTGGTTTGACTTCCTGAAAGACCTCGTCCCCAACCACCTGATCACCGCCGACGTCACCGCCTATCCTGCCCACCTGCAGCCCTTTGCGGCGCAGTTGGAAGGTCGCAGCATGATCGTCAAACGTGCCCGGATGTTCCCGGTGGAGTGCGTCGTGCGCGGCTATATCTCCGGCTCCGGCTGGAAAGACTACCAGGCCACCGGATCGATCTGCGGGATACCGCTCCCCGCCGGTCTGCGCGAGTCCGACCGCCTGCCCCAGCCCATCTTCACCCCCGCCGCCAAGATCAACACCGGCGGCCACGACGAGAACATCTCCTTCGACACCATGGTCGCGCACATCGGGGCAGAACCCGCCGAAGCCCTGCGCACCCTCACCCTCGACATCTACGCCAAGGCCAGCGCCCACGCCGCCACCAAGGGCCTCATCCTGGCCGATACCAAATTCGAGTTCGGCCTCATCGACGGCGTCATCACGCTTGCCGACGAGGTGCTTACCCCGGACTCCTCCCGCTACTGGCCTGCAGCCTCCTACAACCCCGGCGGCGCGCAGCCCTCCTTCGACAAGCAGTTCGTGCGCGACTACCTGGAATCCATCCACTGGAACAAGCAGGCCCCCGCACCTGCCCTGCCCGAAGAGGTCGCCATCCGCACCCGCGAAAAGTATCTGGAAGCCTTCTACCTCATCACGGGCCGAACCAGCCTGTTTGGCTAAGGTAGCCACCGTCACCCCGGCCACACGTAGCTGTGGCCAACAGCAAACACCTAACCCGCATGATCGCTTCCTTCAACTACCTGGACTGGATTCTCGTCGCCCTGCTGGTCTACTCCACCATCAGCGCGTTCGTGCGCGGCATTCTGATGGAGGTCATCTCCCTGGGTGGCCTCATCCTGGGCATCTATCTGGCCAGTTGGAACTATCAGTATCCAGCCGGATTGCTCCTGCGGGTCACCCATCCGTTCCTCAGCCTGCCCCCCGCGATCGCCAACTTTATTGGCTTTCTAGGCATTGTGTTGGGCATCATGGTGGCGTTTGGACTGATCGCGAGGGTCATCCGCTCCACCGCCCACACCATCGGGCTGGGGCTTCCCGACCGGCTGCTGGGGGCAGCCTTTGGTCTGGCGCGGGGCTGCTGTATCGGGGTCGCGCTGATGCTGGCGCTCACCGCTTTTATGCCTCTCGCCCCAGCAATTTCACACTCTCGCTTATCTCCCTATTTCCTTGCGGGGGTTCATGCGGTATCCTTCGTTGTACCGCACGACCTGCAGCAACAGCTTTTCAACGGTATCGAACAGATCAAGCACAATGTACCCGGCTGGATCAAACTGCAGGGCTAGGGTCACAATGAATATGCGGTCCTCATCAAGCGGACTGCCAGCGAGGCAAATCTTGAAGCGCGAACTTGACGGTCTCATTACGCAGATGCACAACGCAGGCGTTCCCTACACGGAAGCAGTCCGCCAGTTCAAGAAGCGCTACATCCTCGAAGTGCTCGCGCAGCACAAGGGCAACCAGTGCAAGGCAGCGGAAGAGCTTGGCATGCATCGCAACACCCTTAGCCGCACGCTGACCGAGCTCGACCTCAGCACGGCCCAGATTCGCGATCAGATCCGCGGCCAACTCCGCGATGGCATTCGCAACGGTATGCGCCGTCCGCCCAGCAGCGAGCGTCCCCGCATCCAGAGCATCGTCAACGCCCGATAACACTTCGGGCCGTCTAACCTCCAGCCGGATGAAGCCCACCCACTCCCACACACGCGTACGACTTTACCCACTGCGCCTTTTGCTGTTCGTACTGGCCTGTCTCGCGTCCTCTGCCCCAGCCCAAAACACCCCCACGGCAAATACCCCAGCCTCAGGCGCTGCTGCCCAGACTGCTCCGGCTCAGGCCGTAGCACCTGCCCACCCAGACGCATCCAAGGCCAATACTCTCCCATCGGTAGCCCCCAGCAAACACAGCGCTCGGGCCGCGGCTGACGCCTACCTGGCTGGAGCACGGCTACTCGACCACAAGGACCTCGCAGGAGCAGAGGTCGAGTTCGCACGCGCACTAAAGCTCAACCCCACCAGCCACGACTACCAGATGGCCGTCGCACTCACCCACGAACACCGTGTCACCGAACTCGTCCAGCAGGCTGGCAAAGCCCGTATCCTCGGCCAGAACGCCAAGGCCGAATCCTACCTTGCGCAGGCCCGTCTGCTCGACCCAACCAACGCCATCGTCGCCCAGCATAGCGATCCCGGAGCGCTGCCCGTAGCCTTCCTTCCGCAGATCACATCTGGGCCCGCGCCACTCGCCGGTGCGATTGCGCTCCATCCCAATACCAGCAGCCAGACCTTTCACCTCCGCGCGAACCTGCAGGAGGTGCTGCGACAGGTGGCCACCAGCTACGGCATCCGTGCCGTGGTGGACTCATCCGTCCCCAGCGTCCCCATCCACTTCGATATTGATCACGTCGTCTACACCCAGGCCATGCCTATCCTGCTACAGATGGGCGGCCTCTTCAGTGTTCCGCTGGACTCTGCCAGCGTCCTCATCGCCAAGGACACACCCGAGAATCGCCTGCGCCTGGAGCCGCTGCTCGAAGAGACCATCTACGTCCCCGGCTCCACCAACGAGCAGATGACCGAGCTCACCAACATCGTCAAGAACATCTTTGACCTCAAGCAGGTCACGGCACAAAACTCCCTCGGTACCCTGGTCGTCCGCGCACCCGAGTCTATCCTCAACGCCGTCAATCTCACCCTCGCCGACCTGATCGACGGCGGCAGCCAGATCGTCATCGACCTGAAGCTATATGCGATCGACAAGACCAACACCCGCAACATCGGCGCTCAACTGCCCCAGCAGATCGGCATCTATAACGTCGAGTCCGAAGCCACCAACCTCGTCAACGCCAACCAGTCGCTCGTCAATCAGGCCATCGCGCAAGGCCTGGTTCCCGCCGGAGCCAGCAATATCGTCATCGCGCTCGCCCTGATCGCCTCTGGCCTGGCGCAGAGCACGCTCCTCTCCAACACCGTCGGCTTCTTCGGCGGAGGCCTCACCGCCACCGGTGTCACCACCAACGCCAACCCGACCTTCAACCTGGCGCTCAACTCCAGCGATACCCGTGCTCTCGACGATATCCAGATCCGTGTTGGCGACCGGCAGACAGGGGTCTTCCGCATCGGCAGCCGTTATCCCATCACCACCTCGACCTACACCACCTCGGCCTCGTCACTTAGCTCGTCCGCACTCGCCGGCGTCAATATCAACGGAGTCAGCGCCGCCAGCCTTCTCGCCAACCTCAGTTCGGCCACCATCCCCCAGATCCAGTACGAAGATCTCGGGATCAGCCTCAAAGCCACACCCACCGTGCAGAAGTCCGGCGCCATTACCATGCACCTGGAGTTGAAGATCGAGGCGCTCGCTGGCTCCGCTCTGAACGCCATCCCGGTGCTGGCCAGCCGTCAGTTCGCCTCCGATGTTACCGTCAATGACGGCCAGACGGCCCTGCTGCTCAGCAGCGCCAACAAATCCGAAGCAGGAGCCATCTCCGGCCTACCCGGACTGGCCGAGCTTCCCGGCTTTCAGGACACCGCCTCCAACGACACCGTCACCACCAGCTCCACCGAACTCGTGATGCTCGTCACCCCCCATGTCGTGCGACGCCGCTCGAACATCTACGCCGGTCCACGCATCGCCCTCAACCTGCCACTGTCGACAGATTAAGTCCTCCATCCAGCGGGAGCCATACGGAAAACACCGTTCCATGCCGCTCGCCCTGGCGCGTCCGTGTGCGAATTCGCCCACCATGCTTTTCGACAATCCCGCGGCTCACCCAAAGTCCCAGCCCCGTCCCCGTCAACTCCTTCGAGGTCAGAAAGGCCTGGTACAGCCGACTCGCAATATCCGGACGAATTCCCTCCCCCGTATCCGCAATCGTGATCCGTACCCCGGCTCTGCCGCTCTTGCCGTCATGCTGCGGGTGCAGCCGCAGCAACAATCGACCACCCTGCACGCCTATGGCGTCGACCGCATTCCGCACCAGATTGTTCAGCACCTGCCGTATCTCGCCCTCCAGGCACAACACCTTCGCCACCTCCAGCAGCCGCCACTCCACCATCACTCGCCGCACCAGCAGCCGTCCGGTATACAGCCCCACCACGCTCCGCACCAGTCCGGCCATATCCACCTCCACCGACCTGCTGCTCTGCCGGTGGAACCGCAGCGTTTGCATGGTAATCTCGGTCACCCGCGCGAGCTCCGTCTGCGCCACGGCCACATACTCGTGGATCTCCTCCGTAGAATCCGACAGCCGCATCAGGTACAGCAGATTGGTCAGCGACTCCAGCGGGTTATTGATCTCGTGTGCAATGGACGAAGCCAGTTGCCCCACCGCTGCCAACTTCTCCAAACGCCGTAGCGCCTCGTCCCGCTTCCGCTGCTCGGTCAGGTCACGAAACGTCACCACCACGCTCACTACGGCATCCGTCACCTTCACGGGCACGGCAGAGACCTCAGCCGCGAACCAGCTACCGTCGCTTCGGACGATCGCCTCCTGTATCCGGCTGCAGGCCTGCCCGGTGCGTATCGCCTCGCAGATCGGACACTCCTCGGTCACCCGCTCCCGCACCTCCGATGACCGGTCGTCCGAGTCGGAGTGCAGCCGTCCGTGGAGGTCCGCCCCCACCATCGGCACGCCAGCCTCCGCCGAGAGTCCAAACAGGCGTATCGCCGCCGGGTTGGCAAACGCACACCTGCCTGCCAGGTCGACCCCGCAGATGCCCTCACCCGAGGCATCCAGTACCGCCTGCCACTCCTGCATCCGCCGTTGCTCCTGCTCCAGTTTCGTCTCCATCATCCCGCCGAGAGCCCCACATATGCTCTCCCTTTCAGATGCACGATTCCGCACCGGAGAATCCCCGCGAAACAATTCTCATCCATCACACCCAACGCGTTGACCTACCGGACCAAACCCCGCTATACTCATACTTGTGTGAGCGGGAGTAGCTCAGTGGTAGAGTGCTTCCTTGCCAAGGAAGATGTCGCCGGTTCGACCCCGGTCTCCCGCTCCAAAATCGTCCAGCCTGCGGTACACTTCTCCTAACATCCGGCAGGGCTGCTCCACGATAAGCCCACCCCGAGGCGCGGTACCCAAGTGGTAAGGGAGAGGTCTGCAAAACCTTTATGCGTCGGTTCGATCCCGACCCGCGCCTCCAAAATATTCCCCAATAAAATCAAGTAAATCAAAAGACTATCCCTGTTTTTGGCCCGCTTTCCCAGGTGCGCATTTTTCGTGAATCTTCGTGTCTTTTCGTTCAAAATGTGGTCAATTATTGCAGGGGGGCGGACGGAAAGGGGACGAAAATTCGCCCCCCTGAGAACGCGAAAAACGCCAGTACGCAGGTTCTGCACTGGAGAGCGTTAGGAAGAAAGAGCCGGGTCGTTACCGGCTAACCTTGCAAGCACGCGTGCCCCCAGCGCAGACGCAAGCGTGAAGGTCGCAGGCAACGCCACCGGGATCGCCGCGAGCACGGATGTGAGTAACAGTGGGATGACCTCGCTCCACGGCATCTTGTGCGTACAGGCATAAACTCCAATCAAAAGGATGACACCGCCGTTGAAGATGGCCAGGTTGCG
>VFSW01009013.1_pt1 | contig 14265 bp, 25 predicted proteins | sample 5358111 | NCBI WGS metagenome assembly VFSW01 (sample SAMN11554181, study PRJNA540505) | mine drainage metagenome | isolation source: sediment from site ElyBrook_90M | place: USA: Ely Copper Mine, Vershire, VT | collected 2017
GTCGAAGAACTGTTTCACTAGCCAGTTCTTTAACTCCCTCTACCCCAGCTGCATTGTCTTCCCCGGGTTAGTCAGAAAGGCGAAGGGGTTTCCGTGCTGGTCGCAGAAGAACTGGCATTTGTTGGAGGCGATGTTGATCAACTCAACGGCCTTTGACGGTGGCTCCCCGCTCAAATCTTGCGCCTCGCTCGGCGATGACCATTCGCCCTGGAGTGGCACTTTATCGTCTCGACGCGGATGTGGTGCGCCCCAAGATGGTCGACCACCTCGTAGGTGACGTACTTGCAATTGTGCTCCCTGGTCGAATGCTCCTGGACTCCCTGGGCGTCCGCGGCGTAGTAGCCGCACTGGTCGCAGAGGAAGAGCCTCCCGCCGACGAACTCCCAGAAGAGAGCGGCGTCAGTCTGGAGTTGGGCGTAGTCTAGGATCTCCTGGAGGACCGTCTTTCCTCCGAAGAGGACGGCTTTGTAGGCATGACCAGGCTCGAGCTCGTCCCAGGAAATCCAGTTGATGCCGCGTGGCAAGTCGCCTTTAGAAGAATCTTCTTTTATCAAGAAGGCGTCTCAGCTTTGGTAGAGTTGGGGTTGCCGCGGGAGGAGAGGGAGGGTGCGGCCGTCGACGCACTCTCCCCCTTTTCTTTTTCTACTGAGTTTTCGAGCAGGCGATTGATGTACCTTGATCGCGGAACGTCTCCTCTCCTTCTGTCTATCTCCTTCACCAACTCCCTGTTGAGGGAAAGCCCCACGACGGTTGTGGACATGGCGTTCTACCAATCTTGCAATGTTTAATAGCTTAATTGTTTTAGCTATAGAGTGGCTAAAAACCATTGAGCGAACGAGGCAAGCGGGTAAAGATGGAGTTCGCGACCATCTCTCTCTACCTCATGAAGAGGGGACCAAGAAGTACTCCTGATATTCAGAGGGACCTTCACCTTTCTCACACGAGCGCTTGGCACGCGTTGGAGGTACTGCAAAAAACCGGGATGATTGTCGAGGTCCCAGATCGCCGTAAAGTCTGGGAGAGAACTGGCAAGGTGATACGGTCATACCAAGTGACACCCAAGGCGCTGTTCATGTTTCTCCAGAAGTCCTTTGAAACCACCCTGGAGAAGCTAGGAGCTCCTGACCAGGGGGTGCCTTTTTGGATCTGGCTCTTCTCTCAGCCGAAGATTCTGCAGGCCCCTGTCTTGCGTATCGAGGACCTCGACCTCAATTGGCTAGCGAAAGATGTCCTGCTCCTGGATGGATTCAGAGAGTCTGTGGATCAGAGCCTCGTCCTGGCCCGAAAGATGGTAGAACGTCTCGAGACAGTGAAGTCCGAAGTCGACGCCTGGCGCCCTGCTTGAGCCTGCTCTCTGTCTTTTACTGGTCTGATGGGCCAGTACTTCACATTCAACCTTCTGAAGTCTCTCGGCGGCTCCGCGACGCGGCGGGAGATCGGGGACAGAGCCAGGGAGGCGACGCAGGGCGCGAGCCTCAGCAGCAGGGTCGGTGAGGATCTGCGGCACCTGAGGAGCTGGGGGTACATCAGCTACGACGCCAAGAGCGATAGTTACCGGATCGTGCAGGAGTTCCCCGAACCGAACGTCGTCTAGTGGACCACGAAGACGATCGCGAACACGATGGCGATGGCCGCCACCAGGTTCCGCCGGCCCTGTCCCACGAAGAACTTCGCCATGAAGTACACCGCGAAGCCCTCCGCCGCGATCACCAGGGCGGTCTCCCAGAACGAGAACCTGGCTGCAGGCAAGACCACCAGGAAGAGGAAGGAGAGGACCACCGCGCTGAGCAGCTTCTCCACGATCGTCTGTCGGTTCAAGGCCTGACAATCAAAAGCGTGGTTTTAGAGTCCAAGACAATGACCTCCAAAGGCAAGATGAAGGAGCTCACCGAGCTGCTCCTCGCAATCGCCGCCATCCTCGAGCTGCTGGGTCCGCTGCTGCTCCTCTCGATCGCTCCCGGCCAGACGTCTCCTCCTCCTGCCGTGAGCTCGGGGGTGAGCAGCCTGCAGGCGCTAGGGCTCGCCTTCGCCGCCGCCGGGCTGGGCGTCTTGCTACTCTCCAGGAGAAAGTAGCCCCGTGGACGTCGTCTTGCTGGCTGTCGAATCCTTTGGCAGCAGCTCAGTCCTCGTCTCGGCGATGTATCTCAACCAGCGCCTTCAAGACAGGAGCTGGCTCCGAGCCCGCGGGTTCTCGATGAAGGAGGGCCGCGCCGCCCTGGAAGCTGCCGGTGACGAGCTCCAGCGGGACGAGAAGCGGAGCCGGCGCGAGGGCCTGGCCAGGGTCGACCGGGGCGAAAGGATGCCACGTGGCATTATCTGACTAGCCGGAGTCCTTGACGTCTTCCAGGGCATCCTTCTTCTGTTGGCGTGCGAACAACAGGCCCTCCTCCCTGTCGTAGTACGCCCTGGTCATCAGGGCAAGCTTCCCGTCCTCGCCGAAGTGGTCGACGTCTGCTGCCTTGGAAGGGTCATGGTCGTAGACGAGATCATCCTTGTCCTTGTCCTCGTTGTTCGCCCTGGTCTGAAGGAGGACGTCCACCACCTTGCCGATGTAGCCCGGGCTCAGGTTGAGCTTGTAGGCCAGCACCTCCGGAGTGATGCATCCTTCCTCTTCGACTATCTTCCATGCCTTCTCTACCTGGTCTCTGAATCCCATACCCGGTAAAAGCAGGGTGTGTGTGCGAGTGTGAGGGTGAGTGGGGAGGGTGTTCTTGTTCGCCCCCCATCCTCCTACTCCCCCGCTAGAAGGGTCTGTTGAAGAAAGGTTCGCCTGACCTAGATGGGGCAGACCCGGCCAGGGCGCCGACCAGGCGCAAAGTCGACGGAAGACCCAGGGGTCCAAGCCCGAATCTCGCCGTCCTGGGCTAGGAGAATCCGTCTTTTGATTGGTAAGAATGGCAACCCACAGTACCAGGAAGAAGGTCGCCTTTGTAATCATCGCCTTCGGCGCCCTCCTAGTCCTGGGGGTCTTCCAGCTGATCCCCGTGACCCGCTCCTGCACCGGATTCAATCTCTTCGGAAACTGTCTTGGGTACAGCTACAGCTTCAACTGGAATCCGGTCCTGGGCATTGGCATCGCGGCCGCTGGCCTGTATATCATGCTTCGAAAGTAGCGAGAGCAAAAGACCCGGAACACCCGGAACCGGTCCCGTCGGCTCTCCTTTCCGACCAACAAGAGGCAGGATGTGCCGCCCCTTCAAGCCGGGGTTGAGCTCTCCGATCACCAACCTCGTCGTCTTCTGGCTCAGCCCCAGGTTGAGCAGCTCTCGCGCAAGGGCCATGGTCTCCTGGTCGAAGGGCGGAAGTGGAGGGGCACTCTTTCTCTTGGCGCCTGGAGCCCTCGGAAGCCGCTTCATCCTTCTCTTGAGCTCAAAATGCGCGCTCCGGACCGTCTCCTCCATGAGCCCGAACTTCCGCGCCACCTTCCCCTGCGTGACGTCCTCGGACCTGCACTTTGCGACGTGGTAGACCAGGGCTGCCAAGGTAGTCCGAGGGTCTCCTCCCCTCACTTTCCTCGCCTCGGGATAGAGGCTCTTCACCTGGTGGTAGACCTCTCGGTCGACTCCCAGCTCGTCGACTGTCCGAAGGAGGGTCCTGTCGTGGTCGAGCCGGGGCACGTCGATCCCCAGGTCCTGGGCCAGCTTGTTCGCCTTCCAGACGAAGCTGGCTCCCCGGCGGCTTCTCCTGTGGTTGAGGACCCCACAGATGTCCTCGGGCTCGACGTCCCTTCCGTGCAGCCTGGCCGCGATCCACACCGCCGCCGTCACGACGTGTCTCCTCTTCCCGTGGTCCGTCTGGGCCTTCCTCCAGATCATGAATGCCTCCTGGTGGACGACGTCTGGGAGGAGGAGACGGCTGGTTATCCTGAGGATCCTCGAGCTGGCGCTAGCTTCAGGCCCTTCGACGTGGTACTGGTTTACTGCTCGGCCGTCCATCAGGACGCGCTCCTGGGTGACCGAGCCCAGGAGCACCGAGGGAGGGTCCAGCCGCCCTAACTCGACGAGCTGGGGCTCGAGCGTCATTCGACCACCCCTAGCTCAGAGCGAGCCGCACCGGAGAATCGGCGAATGGTCTCGAGCTCAGCCTTCGCCAACTCTTCAAGGGAGATTTGGCCGGAGACGGTCACCGCGATCACCTTCGACTTCCGCAGGTAGGTCGCTCTCCCCGTCGTCCCGACGTACCGCCGGACGTGCTCCTCGATCTCTTTGACGTCGTTGGGCTTCATGTTCTCGAAATAGAGGTGCCCCATGAACCCCACCGTCGTCCTCCCGACGAGCGGCCTCGCGTTGGCGGCCAGGACCTCCCCCATCAGTGATTGGACGTCCTTCTTCTCTTCGGTGGCGCGTTCAGAGTAGAACCTACGGACCGGCTCGGGGAGCTCCGACATGACCACTCCCTGCTCCACTCTCACAGCCTTCGATCTGCTCGAGACCGGGTCGCCGGCGGCGTGGCTGGCTCCGGAGAAGTCGAACAGCTTCTCAAAGTTCTCCAGCCTCCCCTTCAGTTCTGCGTTCTCCTGCAGTAGTTTCGCCTGCTTTTGGTTACTCATTGGGCTATCCTCGGTGTATTGGGTATTCTTAAATATACTGTTTGGCTATCCAAAGCGCATATGCCCGTAGAATTCGAGGTCAGTTTGGTCCAGGTGGGGAACTCCTTGAGAATGACCGTACCGAAGGAAGTGGCGAAGGCCCTTGGAATGAAGAAGGGCGACAAGCTCGCGATCCAGGTCATGGACCATCACATGCAGGTTAGGAAGGTCACGGTCTAACTCACTTTTTTCGCCCCATTCTAGTATACCTACAATATATCCCCGAACGACAGTCGACCAAATTTCTTAGCGGGTTCGGCTTTTATTATGCGATGAGCACAGAAGTTCCCGAAAAGAAGGCCCAGAAGCGCAACCCCGACCTGACTTCGATCTACATCATCAAGGGGACAAGGGACAAGCTGCGCCTCCTCAAGAAGGAGCTCGGTTTTCGTTCCTACGACGCGCTGCTGAACCATGTGGCCCTTGAGATCAGAGCCATAGGCGCCATCCCCCCGGCCAGCTTCGAGCTCGTCTTCGGGAAGCTCGAGACCAGGCCTGCGATCATCACAGGACCCTCCGGGAGCGGGAAGACGTCGACGATGCGCGAGCTCCTTTCCAAGTGGGAGGGGAACGTCTTCGCCCTGGACACCACGGGCGTCGACTACCCGGACTTGGAGCAGGTCGACCTGGGGAGGTTCTTCGGTACCAAGTGGGGGCGCGAGGGCCAGAGGATCCGGTTCTGCCCCAACTCGAACCTCGAGATCAGCAAGGCCGAGGCTGCCACGGTGTTCGCGCACCTCAACTTCGTGAAGAGCTCCGGCGACCTGAAGAGCTGGGTCCTCCTGGTCGACGAGGCACACCGCTACTCCCAGGACGCGAACCTGCGGGCGCTCCTGATCGAGGCCAGGAAGTGGACCCGGAAGTTCCTCCTGGTGAGCACAGACTGGCGCGTCTACGAGGGGATCGCGAAGGTCTTCAAGCCGAAACCATTTGAGTGAGCTCCTCTCAACCTGTTATGGTGATTGAGATCCCACTGACTCTGGTGCAGGACGAATGAGACTCTCGTCAGAACTAGACTGGACCTCTGACTTGCCGCGTGGCATCTTCCGAATTAACATCTCTCTGAGCTCTGCGATCGTAGTCTCAGGACCCCAGCTCGCTTCGTGCTCGAGCAGCTTCGAGTAGCAGGCCTCGCCGACAGCGAGCTGGTAAGACGTCGCCCCCAGGATCGAGGGCTCCTTCCCGCATAGATCACAACCTGGTTGCAAAGTCGAAATCCATGGACCGAGGCAACAGCCCTAGGGTCTCTGCCCGAGGTCGAATTGGTATGGCCCCGACGACCCGGTGGGCTCATATGGAGCTGTGTAGGCATAAGCGTTGGGGAGGCTGTAGGTCGTCGCCGGCGGGAAGGGGGCCCCGGTGGGGATTCCCACTACATAATACGTGACCCCGCTCTGGAAGCCGTTCGTAGTCGTGAACCAGATAGTGCCTTGAGGACTGCATTGATTGCACATGTATATCGGCACGCATGTTAGCTGCTGATAGATCCCGGCGCTTTGAGAGTAGACGCACACATTGGAGTACGAAGGGCTGACTGTGTTGTAGTAGCCTCCCATGTCACCCGTGACGGACTTGTATCCTGCCGGGGGACCTCCCCACCATTGGCTAGTCTGTGAACCCTGGCTACCGGTGTTACCAGAATACGTCGTGTAGCTCGTGGAGGTCGAGACGTGTCTATAGGAGCTGACGGCGGGGCCAATGGCAGAGGGCGCGAGAAGACCGACCACAGCAAGGACTACCAACAATCCGATTCCTCCCATCGTGCCGAGACCACGCTGCTTCAATCTGACTTCCTCTCAGTTGTCAAAACCTGGTTCCGTCTCCCAAATCTGAGGCCTCCTAAGGAAGTCATTTCGAAAACACGCCCTTCCACCATATCAGGTACACTGCGGCTACGATGAATGGCGTCCCCAAGCCGAGGCCGTGAGGACTGAGGGTCCACCCGATATAGCCCACGACCCACCCTAGCAAGATGAAGCTCCACTTCATGTCTTGCTTGGTAAAACCGGATCCTTGCGCTCGTTCATGAGGCCTCCCTGCAGGAGCCTGGCGACCTCCGACCCGGTGAGCCGGTACCTGCCGCCGGGGAGCCTGATCACATTGATGGTGCCCTTCTTGATCCATCGCCGGAGAGTCTGCTCTTGGACCTTCAGAATCTCGGCGGTCTCCTTCACGGTGTAGAGCCTTTCGGTTAACGACATTTGATAGGTAAAAGCAGTGTTTGACAGCGAATGAACGGCAGAAACCATTCGCCTAGCGATAGACTAAGGGTTATCTGTAGTCTATAACCATAGTTATCGGAATTCCGACATTTCATAAGCAAGCCAGTTTCTGGCGAGCGCTCGTAGCCAGGTTGGCCAGTCCTTCCGAGGTAAGCATATCGCCTGTGTCGGGCATCCAGCGAGTCGCGCCCGGCGACGCGCTCGGCGAGATGATCGCCGAAGCGGCAGGGAGGAGCAAGCTCGAGCTGCTCGACGACGCCATCGTCGTGGTCACCCAGAAGGTCGTCTCGAAGAGCGAGGGCAGGCTGGTCAGGCTCGACGGCGTGAAGCCCACCAAGAGGGCGGTCGCCCTAGCGGCCGAGCTGGGCAGGGATGCGAGGGTCGTTGAGCTGGTCCTCCGCGAGTCGAGGCGGGTGGTGAGGAAGGGCCACGGCGTCCTGATAACCGAGACTCGGCACGGCTTCGTCTGCGCCAACGCGGGAATAGACATGTCCAACGTCGAGAGCGGCTACGCCGCCCTCCTCCCCCTCGACCCTGACGCCAGCGCGAGGAGGATAAGGCGCAGCCTGGAGAGGGCCACCGGGAGGAGGCTCGCCGTGATCGTGACTGACACCTTCGGGAGGCCGTGGCGGGAGGGCCAGACCGACCTTGCGATCGGTTGCTCTGGCATCGCCCCCACGCAGAAGCTCGCCGGGAAGAAGGACCCATACGGCTATGTCCTGAGGGTCACCCAGCCGGCCGTCGTGGACGAGGTAGCCGCCGCCGCGGAGCTGGTGATGACCAAGCTCTCCCTGGTCCCAGCCGCCGTCGTCAGAGGCGTGAAATACCAGAGGGGCGAGTCCGGCGTCAAGAGCATGGTCAGGAAGAGCGGCCTGGACCTCTTCAGGTGACAGAGGGCTTGGGGAAGGCTGAAGAGAAGGTCGTCGCCCTCTCGGGGGGCACTGGGTCGGCGAGGTTCCTGCGCGGCCTCCAGAGGCTTACGCGGTTCACGGTCATCGCAAACGTGGGGGACAACGCCTGGTTCCACGGGCTCTACGTCTGCCCTGACATCGACACCGTGACCTATGCCCTCGCAGGAGTGGTAGACGCCCGAAGGGGATGGGGAATCAAGGGCGACCGTTTCCGTGCCCTCGGCCAGCTGAAGAAGCTCGGGAGCGAGGGCACCTGGTTCAACATCGGCGACATGGACCTCGCCACGCACGTCTACAGGACGGCGCTGATGAAAGATGGCAGGAGCCTCACGCAGGCGACATCGGCCATCGCCCGAGGGCTAGGGGTCCGCAGATGGCGCATACTCCCCGCGACCGACCGGCACGTCGAGACGCACGTCGTCACCGTCGAGAAGGGCGAGATGCACCTCCAAGACTTCTGGGTCAAGGAGAAGGGGATGCTCACCCCGAAGGACGTCCGCTACGTCGGCGCGCGGCAGGCGATCCCCACCGCGGAGGTCGCTGCGGCCGTAGCGGAGGCGGACAGGCTCATCTTCTCGCCGGCGAACCCAATCACCAGCGTCATGCCGACCCTTTCGATAAGCGGTTTCAGGGAGCTCTTGGGCGAGAGCAGGGCCAGGAAGATCGCCGTCTCACCCATGCTCGGCGAAGGCGCGTTCTCAGGGCCTGCGGCCCGGCTGATGACCGCCAAGGGCCATAGGCCCACGTCCGAAGGCGTGGCGAGGCTCTACAAGGGCTTCGTGGACGTCCTCGTGCTCGACGAGAGCGACCGCGCGCAGGCGAAGGCGATAGAGAAGGCAGGGGTCTCCTGCCACTTCACCTCAACGTTAATGAGGTCTCTAGAAGACGAGGTGAGACTGGCGAAGGTCGCGATGGAGGCATGAGCGCACGTCTTCGGGCCGGTCTGACCCGCTCCACGGCGGTGGTCATCCCGGTGAAGGGCGAGAACCCGAAGGGGCGCCTGGCGCCGCTCCTGGGCAAGACGCAGAGGCGCCAGCTCCAACTCGCGATGCTGGAGGATACCCTCCAGACCCTGATCAGGGCCAAGATGATAGGGAACTCCTTCGTCGTCTCCTCAGACTCGCAGATCCTCGAGTTCGTGCAGAGGTTCGGGGCGATGTCGGTCCCCGAGCCCCAGGACGCGGGCGTCAACGACGCGGTCCAGCGTGGCCTCCGAGCGACCGCATCGTTCGAGCGCCAGCTGGTGATCCCCGCGGACCTCCCGCTCCTCGCGGTCGAGGACCTGAAGGCGGCGCCGATGCTCGCGCGAGAAGGCGCGCAGGTCGTGATATCGCCCTCGGAGACCTTCGACGGGACGAACATGCTCCTCCTGACGAAGGGCGCGGAGCTCACGCTGCACTACGACGACGACAGCTTCCGCAAGCACTTCGCGAACGCGACCTCGCTCGGGCTCCGGGTGGCGGTCTATTACTCGAGGGGCGTCGGCTTCGACGTGGACAGGCCTACTGACCTCCACCGGTTCTTCAGGTTCCAGAAGCGCGGCAGCACCCTCACGTTCCTCGGCAGGACCCTGAGGAAGGCAGAGAGGGAGCGGCCGCAGCGCACCTGACGCGATGGACGACTGCGGTCCTTTTGGTCGCAAGCGGACAGCCGGTGCAGCGCGCCGGCGATGCGTGAGCCCTAGGCGATGTAGGAGGTGCTCGACGTGTCGAACTTCCTGATCGTCTCGAAGCTCCCGTTGTCTCTGAACATGGCGTACTTGCCTATCTCTGGGAAGAACTTGTCAAGGGAGCCGACGGCCATCTCTCCTGCGATGTGGCCCTTGCCGACGTACGCCTCTGTGATCTTCCTCGAGAGCTCCCTCACCTGGGCGTCGTCGACGAACCCCAAGGTGTGCAGGTACTCGTGAAGGAGGATCATGAACGTGTAGGCGTTGCGCCTCGGCCTCGACCTCGTCGCGCTCCAGACGATCTTCATCAGGTTCCTGTTCATGACGATCGCGTTCGACCCCATCTCGTGGTAGGCACCCACGTGGTTGGGGATGTCGCCCAGGACCAAGGTCAGGCCTGCGCGATGGATGCCGAGCACTTGGTCGACCGCCTTCTTGACCATCTCGAAGACCTCGTCGAAGCCGCCTGCTGAGGCCAGCTTCGCCTTGTTCTCGCCGGTCCAAGCGTTGGGGAGCGACATGGGCACCGTCTTGCTAGGGCCGGTCCTGTTTAAGGCATTCCCTGATGCGTCGACCGCCTCCAGCCGAGGGCCAGGGAGGCCTAGGTCGCGGCGCGTCCGCAACTAGGGCAGAAGGTCGCCCCGCCGAGCTTGGTGCCGCAGTACTTGCAGCTGTCCGAGGCAGGGGGCGCCTCCACGTTCTTCAGCGAACGCCCGCCCAGCCATACCGCGACCTCCAGCAGCACGATGATCGGGACGAAGAGTATGAGGTCGAGTATGGGCCCTCCGTCAGGGGTCACGATCGCCGTGGCTATGTAGACGACCAGCCAGATGATGACCCTGTTCTTCCTGAAGGTCTGCGGGCTCAGGATACGGAAGCGGATGAGCACGAAGACGTAGACGGGGATGGTGAACGCGAACCCGCTCATCCCTATGGTGAGAAAGACTATCGAGTAGAAGTCCGCGACGTTGATGAAGGGCTGCGCCTGCGCGGTGATGAAGAACGGCGTTATCGCGATGAACAGGAACTTCGCGAGGAAGAAGTATCCGAAGAGGACGCCCACGACGAAGAGCGAGGACGAGGAGACGACGAAAGGGTAGAGGAGGCCCTTCTCCTTGTCGGTGAGCGCGGGAGTGACGAACTTCATCACCTCATAAGCGACGATGGGGGCGTTGAAGACCGCGGCCAGTATGGCCGAGGCGATCAGGTATACCTCGATCGGGGCGCTGAGAGGGCCCGCGATGAGCGTCCACCCCCCGGGCAGGAGGTCGAGCTTCACCCTCGCCAGGAAGAAGGCCACGAAGGGGACATAAGTGCCGGTGAAAGAGATGGCGCTCGCCGGCTGCGCTGGCGCGAGCATGAAGATGGCCAGCAGGCCCACATAGCTCAGAAAGGCGACCTTCATCCGGTGCTTGAGCTCGCCGAGGTGCTCGCTGAGGTTGAGGTTGTCGAGGCTCAGGCGCCGTCACCTTCCCTTGGGCCTCGGCCCTCACGTTTGGCGGGTCGAACCCGCGAGCGGCGTCGGCTCGAGGCGACGTTCAAGCGATGCAGACCTGCGAACGTTCTCGATTTAAATGATTGACGGGCGCGGTCGGCGACTCTGCGCACGCCACCAGGGCTTGCGCTGGGATGAAAACCGCTGAAAACAGGGGAGCCTCAGGCGCCGGCGGTCTTGCGGACGATCTCTGCCGAGATCTGCTCCCTCGTCTTGCCCTCGGTCGATATGCCGAGCCTCCTAGCTGCGACCATTAGGTCGTCTTCGCCCATCTGCACGCCTGTCGCGGAGGCGGACGCGGCGGGGGTGCTCTGGGCGCCCGCGTTGAACTCTTTCTTCGCCATTCCTAGCGCCCTGGCGAGCTCGGGGATTCTCTTAGGCCCCATCACTATTATCACCACTACGATTATGCCGATGATGGCAAGCTCAATAGGATCCAATGCCATTCGCTTTTGCCGTGGCCGGCGCTATTTACGTCTTGCTGAGTGCGAGTCCATCTCGCTTCCGGGTTCTGCCTCGGACGGAGCCGCCGAAGGCCAGAAGACTTATCACGCCGTCCAGAAGGCTGCGATTTTGATGAACTCCGCGGTCACCCTGGTCAAGACCTACTGGGAGCTCTCGAAGCCTAGGATCGTGGAGCTCCTGGCATTCACCGGGATAGCCGGAATGCTCGTGGCGTACAAGGAGGTGCATCAGACGCCCTCGCTGGTCGCGCTCGCGATTGGCTTGGGCGCGATCATCCTCGGTTCGGCGGGCGCCGAGGTGCTCACCAACTACCACGACCGCGACATCGACAGCATGATGAAGCGGACCCACAACCGGCCGATCCCCACCGGGAGGGTGACGCCCCGGAACGCACTCATCTTCGGGCTGGTCGCCTCGTCGCTTTCGGTCGTCATCTGCCTCTACTTCAACTGGCTCGCCGCAGCTTGTATGCTCTTCGGGCTGGTCGACAACGTCGGCGTCTACTCGCTCTGGCTCAAGCGGAGGAGCTGGCTCAACATCATACTCGGGGGCATCTCCGGAGGGATGCCCGTCCTCGTCGGCTACACCGCGGTCGCGGGAGCCATCACCCCCTTGGCGCTCTTCATGTCAGCACTGGTGATAGTATGGATCCCCACTCACATCTGGAGCCTGGCGATCAAGGAGAGGGAGGAGTACAAGGCCGCGAAGATCCCCATGCTGCCCGTCATCGTGAACGAGAGGGTGGCCACAGTCTGCATCGCGTTCACCAGCTCGCTCTTGGTGGTGTTCTCTCTTGCGATACTCTTCGTGCCCGAGGCGGCGAGCCCGTTCTACATCGTCTCGGCTACCGCCTTGGGCGCGGCGATCCTAGGATACAGCATAAAGCTCGCGATAGACAGGACGACGAAGACCGCCTGGACGCTCTTCAAGCTCTCGAGCCCCTATCTCACCATCATCTTCATCGTGATAGTGCTCAACATCTGGTTCTTCTGACCGAGCCCACACCGCGGTTGTAAAGAAGCGTCGCATCGCTGCATCAACAATTCTTGAGCCTCCTTCTTCTAAGGCCCCCGCGCTCACCACAGCTCAACACGCAATGGAAAGCCTCGAGCATCAGCCGAGACCACTTGCTAGCTTGGTTTCCAGAGCGGATGCCATGGCCCTCGTCGCGATTCTACCTCAGAACAACACCGAGTACGCGTCCATGGCCGCCCAGGCGGGCGCGGACGTGATAATGGTCGGGATAGATAAGACCGACACGTCGCTCCCTGGCCTCTTCGGGAGCTTCGACCTGATGGAAGACTCGATAGACTCCATCCTCAGCACGACGAGCGTGCCGGTGGGGATCTCCATCGGCGATTCGAGGCCCCTGATCGAGGAGAACTGGGAACGGATAGTCTCGAAGCCCTTCAGCTTCGTCAACATGTTCGCCCACCACATGCCTCCCTTCGTCCTCGAGGACACGCGCGTCGAGAAGCTCGTCTCGATAGGTCCTGGATACATGCTGGAACAGGTCAAGAGCATCTCGGAGATCGACGGAGTCACCGCCCTGGAGGCCGCGATCGTCGCCCCCCAGGGGAGGAACCACATCTTCAGCGCGCTTGACCTCGCCACCCTCGGCGTCCTCGCAAGCCTCTCCTCGAAGCCTCTCCTGATGCGGACCCAGAAGAAGATGGGCTCCAGCGACATACGAAGCGTCATCAGGTCAGGGGTGATGGGGATAAGCGTCGATGCGGCTGCTCTAGAACCAGGGATTGAAGCATATAGGGATGCGATAACGACCTACAGGTCTCAAGTGACCTCCTCTGCCAGAGCGAAGCCGCAGGCGTAGAGCCCCGATCAAGGCAGTCGTCCTATGTGGAGGGCTCGGCACCCGCCTGAGGCCCTACACGCTGTTCGCCCCCAAGCCGCTGCTCCCCGTGGGCCCAAAGCCCATACTGGAGCACATCGTGGACTGGCTAAAGGCCAACGGGATCAACGACGTCGTGATAGCCACCGGATACCTCGGACGGCTCATCGAGCAGTACTTCGGCGACGGAAGCGCGTTCGGAGTCAACATCGAATACGCGCGCTCCGAAAGGCCGATGGGCCACGCAGGGCAGCTAAAGTCCGCTCAGAGCCTTCTCACCGAGACGTTCGTCTGCCTGTATGGCGACGCGATCCTAGAGTTCGACCTTAAGAGGCTCCTTGCGTTCCACAAGGAAAGGAGCGCCTTCCTCACCATGGCGCTCATGAGCTACGAGACCAAGATGAAGTACGGCGTGATCGAGACGGGGCCGCAGGGGCGCGTCTTGGAGTGGAAGGAGAAACCCGTGATCACGAGCGACATCAACGTCGGATGCTACGTGGTCGAGAAGAAGTTCCTCGACTACATACCTCCAGGGCAGGTCTACGGAATCAAGGAGGCCTTCGATAGCGCGATGAAGGATGGCAGAGGTGTCTATGCGCTCAAGGTGAGAGGGACGTTCACCGACATCGGGGACGTCCGCGCGCACAAAGAGGCAGACGAAGCATACATCAAGCGCTACGGCAGGATACCCTGACCCGCCATTTCGCGCACGCGCTGCATTCGGGAGGACGGCAGCGCTGCGTTTAAAACGGATGATAAACGACAAAAGCGCGCAAATCTAGGAAACCACGAAGTGCCCATAAACGATGCCACAGGACCCACTCTCTCCGCAGGCAATTGCGCGTGCGGACCCGAAAAACATCTATCGAGTGTTTGAAGCCTGGCCCCGCTTTGCGGAGCAGGAGTCTTCGCTCTCGGTCGACATCGGGTCGCGCCATTTCGACCGCGTCATCTACGTGGCCAACGGCGGCTCCGCCTCGGCGGGGGACATAATCGCCGACTGGTTCCTCGCATCCGGCGGCGTAGAGGTGAGCGTCTTCAAGGGCTTCCTCCCCAAGATCAACCT
>VFSW01009014.1_pt1 | contig 14265 bp, 16 predicted proteins | sample 5358111 | NCBI WGS metagenome assembly VFSW01 (sample SAMN11554181, study PRJNA540505) | mine drainage metagenome | isolation source: sediment from site ElyBrook_90M | place: USA: Ely Copper Mine, Vershire, VT | collected 2017
CATCTGGCCGGCTCCCACGCCGACGCTCTGGCCATCACGGGCATAAAGAATCGCGTTCGATTTAACGTGCTTGCAGATCTTCCAGGCAAAGAGCAGGGCGCGCATCTCTTCGGCCGTAGGCTGGCGCTTGCTGACCACCTTGAGGTCGGCTTCGGTAAGCGGATACATGTCGTTGTCCTGCACCAGCACGCCGCCGGAAACATTCTTCAGCACCCATTTCTGCTTGAGGTCGGCAATCTCGACCAGGCGCAGGTTCTTCTTTTTCGCAAAGGCTTCGCGGGCCTCCGGGGTGAAGCCGGGCGCGGCGATGGCCTCGACGAAGAGCTTGGCCATCTCGGTGGCTGCGTCTCCATCGATAACGCCGTTGACGCCGATGACGCCGCCGAAGGCAGAGACCGGGTCGCATTCCAGCGCGCGGAGGTAGGCTTGTTTCAGCGTGGCTCCGGTGGCGGTGCCGCAGGGATTGGTGTGCTTGATGATGGCGCAGACTGGCTCGGTGAACTCCTGGGCCAGGTCCCATGCAGCCTGCAGATCGACGATGTTGTTGTAGCTGAGCTCCTTGCCCTGGAGCTGCTGGCCATTGGCCACGCCCTTGCCGCTGCGGTCAGAGTAGAGCGCGGCTTTCTGGTGCGGGTTCTCGCCGTAGCGGAGATCGAAGGCCTTTTGGAATTGGAGGCGCAAGGTTTCAGGAAAGCGCGCGTTCGTGCCGATCTGGCTGATGTCAAAGTGTGAGGCATCGTCCACGGTGATCTCGGCGAGTGCGTTGGCGATGGCGGTATCGTAGGCGGCGGTGGTGGCAAAGGCCTTCTGGGCCAGGCCCCACTTGGTCTTGAGGGAAAGCTCGCCGGCGTTCTGCTCCATTTCGAGCGCGATAGCTTCGTAGTCGGCAGCTGAGGTTACGATGGCAACGTCTTGAAAATTCTTGGCCGCCGAGCGCACCATCGAAGGTCCGCCGATGTCGATGTTCTCGATGATCTCCTCGAAGTGTACGCCTGGCTTGCCAGCCGTTTTTTCAAAGGCGTAGAGATTCACCACCAGCATGTCGATGGCTTCGATGCCGTGCTCCTTAACGGCTGCGACGTGCGCCGGGTTGGAGCGCACGTGCAGGATGCCTCCGTGAACTTTAGGATGGAGGGTTTTGACCCGTCCATCGAGCATCTCCGGGAAGCCGGTCAGGTCGCTGATGTCGCGCACTTTCAGTCCCGCATCGCGCAACACGCGGGCGGTGCCGCCGGTGGAGATCAGCTCCACGCCCTGGGCGGCAAGCCGGTGGGCAAATTCGACCAACCCTGTTTTATCGGTGACGCTTAGGATGGCACGTTTAATCTTAGCCATGATTTTTTCGCTCCATGATTTTCTTGCTCTTTAAGATGTGGCAAACGCCCGGCAACCCATGCCACAGACGGCACACTCCGGCTGCCAAAGCGGGTTTCAGTGAGTTGCGCAATCCGATTCGGGCCGCAGCGGCCCAGGGATGGCACGGAACTAGATGTCTTTGCGGGCGCGCGCCTTGAGCCGCACCTGCCCGCTCTGCACCATTACAGTGTACTCGACGGCTTGGCAGTGGAACTGTCCGCGGATCTGAGAGGATTTGTTTTGTACAAAGGCAGCGAAGGTATCGAATGCGCCGAGCGGCTGTCCGGCAGCTTCACGCGCGCGCACCACGGCTTCATAGAGCGCAACCACCTCGATGACATCGTTGGTGAAGACCAGAAAGCTCTCGGGCTCGCCATCTGGCACCACGGGGTTATGGGCGTCCTTCGGCGAATACATCGAATGATCAACGCTGCCAAAGCCGCCAACCCCGAGCAAAATGTCCTCCGGGCGGCGATAACCTTCATCCTTGATCTTGGACTTGCGCCGCCAAAGATCACTGAAAACGGAATATTTTTGCGCCACGCTGTTCAGACGAAAACGTTGGGTGAAGGTAAGACGGGAATTTTCGATGTTTCGCCGGATCAGGCTCGTAACCCGCAACTCGGTGTCCACCGGGGGCTTCTTGGCGGCCCCGGCAAAGTAAATGTCGTATTCGATTTTCAGGCGCCGGAAGGATTCATCCAGCAGCGCCAACTCCTCGTCAACAGTCACGCGTCCACACGATAGCAGCCATGGAATGAAGCAAAATGGAAGCAGGCGCCATGGTCTCGAAATATAGCATAATCAGCCGTACGCGACCCCTCTCAAAGGGACGAAGCGCAGCCGCGCCAGGGGCCATCGGCGAGGCCACTCCCATCGTGTTAAATAATTTGTTCTCTCACATACGACGGACAGGGCCTTAACTCGCATCTCACTTCCTATGTTTCGTGGCGAAAAAATTCGTGTTGCCATTGCCGATGACCACGCTGTGCTGCGTGAGTCTCTAGGTGCGCTGCTCTCCTCGCATCGCGATTTTGAGCTCGTGGGCACGGCCAGCAATGGCGCGGAAGCCCTGGAACTGGTCGAAAAGGAGCATCCCGACGTGCTGGTGCTGGACCTGTTCATGCCCGGAACGGATGGATTCGAGGTACTGCGCCAACTCGACCGCGCCTCCACAAAGGTGGCAAGCGTGGTGCTGACGGGCTCGGAGAGCCAGCCTGACTACGTGCAGGTGGTTCGGCTGGGCGCACGCGGGCTGGTTCTGAAAGGCGATACGCCGGAGAGGCTGTTCGCGGCAATCCGGATCGTGGCCGACGGCGAACTGGCATTCACCGATGACGTGGCGCAGGGAGTGCTGATGGCCATGTCGGTGGAAACCCAGCAGGAGCGGGCTGCCAACCTGCACCGCCTCAGCGAACGCGAAAAACAGATTGCCTATCTGGTGGCGCGGGGACTGAAAAACAAGGACATCGCGCTGCAACTGACAATCAGCGAAAACACGGTGAAACGGCACCTGCAAAGCATCTTCAGCAAGACAGGCGCGCGGGACCGGTTGGAGCTGGCGGTGATCGCCTTGACCGAGAGCCCGAGCGCAGCCTAGCGCGGGTTGCGAATCTGCGTGCCCTCGAAAGTCTTCCTGAACTACCGTCCGGTCGTGGCCGCCATCTTCTTCACCATCGCCAGCACCAGCTTACGGTCACTGTCATTCAGGCTGCCGGAGTAGCGGCGGATCTGGGAGAGGAAACGCACCTCTTCTTCGCTGAGTTGCGGCAGATTCTTCGCGTTCGCGTTGTCGGCGGGGTTTTCCGCAAAGAATTGTCCGAGCGGCATCTCCAGCGAGCCGGCGATTTTAGCCAAGGTGTCCAGCGAAGGAACGGTGTGTCCATTCTCAACGCGTGAAAGGTAGCAGCGCAGGAGCCCGGTGCGCTTCTCGATGTCACCCTGTGACATACCCTTTTGCATACGGAAGTTACGAATAGTTTCGCCTATGTTCATGTGTTCGCTATTTTCTGACGCGCGGACAGACGCGTAAACTGCCGTGGAATGTGAGCAGGTTCGAGGTTTGATAGTAATTATTGTGCAAACCTTAGCGCAAGCGAATTCTCAAAAAGGTATTGGCTATCACATTACTGTGTGACAAGAAGCAAGAATTCGAACGGGCTGCTCCGCGGGCGGTTTTCAACGCGGCGATGGCAGCGAAAATGCACTCTGGCCTGAGTTGAGGGATCGAGGGAACACAGAGCGGCATCCAACCGGAAATGTTTCTCCGCAACCCTCGCGCTTTGATGGCAGCGGCATTGTTTGTGGCTGGTACGTTCGTCATGCAATCCAGTCTGGCCAGTGCTCAACCACAAAGCGCTTCGGCCAGTGCGTCTTCCACGGAGTCCAACCCGGTCACCGCGTCCGACTTACCCGATGCACCGGATCTGGCTCTGCCGCGGGAGCATGGCTCCTCGGCTGCCAACCCTCAGGCTGCAGAGGAGGGGAAGCAGACCAAGAGAATTCTCGGAATCATACCTAACTTTCGCTCGGTGAGCGCAAACAGCCACTTGCCGGCGCAGACCCCGAAAGAGAAATTTATCGACGTTGCGCACGATAGCTTTGACTACTCGTCATTTGTCTTCATTGGCCTGCTCTCGGGCGTATCCCAGCTTCAGGGTTCCACCCCGGAGTTCCACACGGGCGCACCGGCGTACGGCCGCTATTACTGGCACAACTTCGTGGATCAGACGAACGAAAACCTTTGGGTGGGCTGGGTGCTTCCGGTTGCGCTTCACGAGGACCCGCGCTACTACACTATGGGCAGCGAAAGCACGGGAAGCGGAAGCGCGAACCAGCACAACGGATTCGCGAAGCGGGTTGGGTATGCCTTTAGCCGCATCCTTGTGACCCGCACGGATTCGGGCGGAAGCAGCTTTAACTTCAGCGAAGTGGTGGGAGCGGGAGCCTCTGCCGGGATATCCAACCTTTATTATCCGGGCTCCAATCGCGGTTGGACCAAGACGGGCCAGCGATGGGTTCTGAACGTGAGCATCGACGCAGCAACGTCGGTCTTTAAGGAATTTTGGCCTGATCTGAACCACTCCATCTTTCACAAGCAGTAACCGGGACACAGATAGCGTGGGGCGAGCCTGTGCGCAATCGGATTCTCAACCGGCGCGCTGGATTGCCGCGTAGAGTCTCTCGGAGACACCGATGATCGCCAGAGCTACAAAGATATGCGCCGCCTGAATCGCTCCCATCGTATGGAAGGTGATTGGAAGCTGCATAAACCCGATCACCGGCAGCAGTACGGCGAAGACGACGCCGAGAATGCCTGGGACAACGGATTTCTTCAACATGGCGATGACGGCCAGCACGAAGACCACCGTGACCACGGCGAAGCCGATGCCGATGTGCGGCTTAAGGAGATGTTGGTGCCCGCTCCAGAGAAGTGCTCCGAGAACAATGCCCGCCAAGCCGAGTACGCGTACCAGCATGATAAGAACTTTTGCCAAATCAAGGCTCCTTCAAACGTGAGTATCAATCCTACTCTGTTTAGATTCAAGCTCCGTTGAATTCGACTCGCCGGTTCAAAGCCTTTTGGATTTTGGACGGAGTCTCGCCTAAGTCTCCATCGCTCGCATGAATGCCTTGATGCGCAGTTTGTCCTGAGCAGGCAGAACGGGAAGATAGAAGTCGCTGAGGTGGGCGCGCACGGCACTCGCGGCCCGCTTTGCATCGCCGTTCTGGATGGCGTCGAGGATGGCAGCGTGGTGCTGCAGTGTTTCCGTGCGGCTCTGCTTCGGAGAAGATTTGAGGCTATTCTCGATCAGAGAATGGATGGGTTCCTTCAGAGCCTGAAAAACCAGATGGAAGAGGCGATTTCCGCTTGCCACGATCACAGCTTGATGAAAGTTCGTGTCCAGTTCCGCGAAGGAATACAGGTCTGTTGTTGTTTGCATTTGCCGAAGCACCTCAAGCAGGTTGGTGAGGCGGCTTTTGGGCTGCGTACTGGCTAACGCAGCTGCCGACGAATCGAGCACAATACGCATTTCCAGCAGCTCCAGAGCAGAAGTGCAGCCTGATTGAAGCAGACTGTCGAATACCCGGGTGATTCCAACGCTTGGAGTTCCCAACACCTTGGGGCCCCCGGGATCGCCGGGCCGCACTGAGATTAAGCCCATATTTTCAGCCACCCTGAGAGCCTCGCGCACCGTCGGACGGCTGACCTGAAACTCGGTCATCATGGCCCGTTCGGAAGGCAGACGTGTGCCCGGTGCCAATTTGCCGCTAAGGATGAGGCGCTGCAGTTGCTCCACGATGTGTTCGTGGGCGCGCGTAGAGCGCACCTTCGCGAAGGAGGAAACCTCGGAGTAGATCATTGTTTAATCGTACCACATGGCGAACCTAGTTGACTGGTAAGACCAGATAAACTATTGTAGTTTACATGCGGGGTCTTGCGATTTTAGGTGCGTTTCAATTTGCAGGTACGGTGGCTCATGCACTCGGTTTCCCGATGCCAGGCGCAGTGATTGGATTAGTTTTGTTTACCGCTTCACTGTTTCTCGGCTGGATCAAGCTGGAGTGGGTGGAATCCACCACAAGTTTCCTGCTAAAGCATATGTTGCTGTTCTTCGTTCCGATGACGGTGTTGACCATGCGACTGGCACCCATGATCAAGGCGAACTGGGCCGCGCTGTCGGTAAGCGTTGTGGTGAGCACTCTGGCCGTAATGGTGACAACTGGATTGGTCGCTGAGTTTCTGCTGCAGAAGAAAGGCCGAGTTGCGAAATGAATACCTTCACCGCTTCCCCTGTCTTTGGCGTGAGCATTACTTTGATCTTCTATGCGGCGGGACAGGTCCTGCATAAGAAGTTGAGTTGGGCGCATCCGCTGATCACAACCTGCTTCGGGTTAATGCTGATGGTAAAGCTGCTGCACATTCCGCTGGAAAACTACGCAATCGGCGGCGACATGATCACATATCTGCTGGGACCGGCAGTGATCGCGCTGGGCGTTCCGATGTACAAGAACGGAAAAAGGTTGAGCAATGCTGCGGTGCCGCTTTCAGTGGCCATTGGTGTCGGGTCGGTTGTAGGCATGATCACGGCAGGAGTTTGCGCGGCGTGGATGGGGGCACCGAAAGAGTTCATCGCAAGCGCGATCCCGAAGTCGGTGACTACTCCGATCGCGATGGAACTTGCGCGCGAGTTGCACGGCTTTCCAGAAATCGCCGCGGCCATGGCGCTGGTGGCCGGTGTCATTGGGACTCTTGTGGGGCCCGAGATTTTGCGTTTTTGCGGAGTGAAGCACGACCTGGCGATGGGCGCGGCGATGGGAACATCCTCACACGGGTTTGGCACCGCGCGTCTGCTTAAAGAACATGACCTGCAGGCGGCCACGGCATCACTGGCAATGGCCGTGGCGGGTTTGGCTGTTTCGGTGCTCGCAATGATTGTGCCGTGGTTCCTGCGAGTGATGGCGGGGCGGAACTGACGCGGAATTCAGGCGGACATATTCAAGGGCGGGCTTTTCGATCACGATCCAGAATCGGTTTCCAGATTCACGATACACTCTCACATGCGCTTCCTGTGCCAGCCCGGATGCATTCGCTGCTGTGAGGCAAAGGGGTTTATCTATGTGACCCCGGACGATATTGCACGCCTCGCCGAGCACCTGGGGATCAGCCGCGCGGAATTCAAGCGGCGTTATCTCTGCGGCAGCGCACCTCTGTTGCGCTTTCGTAAGCAGCGCCAAAAACAGTGTCCATTCCTGCTCGCCGACGGCTGCTCGGTACACTCGGTGAAGCCGCTCCAGTGCAGCTCCTTTCCCTACTGGCCGGAGCTATTGGCCGACCCTGCTGAACGCCGCGAGGCCGCGCAATACTGTCCGGGCATGAATAAAGGCCCGCTGGTGAATATCGAAGCTGCCCGCGAGATCGCTGCCCAGGTTCAGCTTGCATTCCCGCAACTCTACGACGAGGAGTAGTGAGAAGCACACGCTGCGGGCAGTTCCTCGAAACCCGCCTTGGCCGCAAAAAGAGGCGCGAAGGTGGGGCACTCAGGGCGTCCGTCCGTGGCTGTGGAATGAGTCCGCGGAACGAAGCTAGGCCAATCAGGCATATTCCAGAGTCCAAGAGTGAATCGAGGCGTGCGAAACAGCCCCGTTCGTTGTAGCATCGAATGTTTTGACAATGTGACCGGAGGCCAGTGGTGCTTGTCGCAGTCGTGAAAGAAGCGAGGGAGGACGAAACTCGCGTGGCGCTTACGCCGGATGCGGTGAGGGCGCTTACCGAAAAGGGATTCGAGGTTGCGGTTGAAAGCAGCGCTGGATTGCAGTCCGGCGCAAGCGATGCGGATTACCAGGCTGCCGGCGCGAGTATCTCAAACCGCCGAGCCGAGCTTCTCGCCTCCGCCGAGGTTGTTCCTGTCGTAAACGCACTGCCCGCCGAGGACCAGGAGAAGCTGAAGAGCGGCAGCGTGATGATCGGCTTTCTGCGCCCACTGGAGGACCCGGCATCGCTGGCTGTGGCCGTCAAGCGCGGGGTTACGCTCTTCTCCATGGAACTGGTGCCCCGCATCACTCGCGCTCAGGCCATGGATGCGCTCTCGTCGATGGCGACGGTAGCCGGATACAAGGCCGTCATTGTGGCCGCCAACCACCTTCCCAAACTCTTTCCCATGCTGATGACAGCGGCCGGAACCATTCCCCCGGCCAAGGTTCTGGTGCTGGGCGCGGGCGTCGCCGGATTGCAGGCCATCGCCACGGCGCGCCGCCTGGGGGCGGTGGTGGAGGCCTATGACGTTCGCGCCGCTGCCGGTGAGCAGGTCAAGTCACTGGGAGCCAAGTTCATCGAGGTCGATCTTGGTGGTCTGCAGACCGAGGACAAGGGCGGCTATGCCAAGGAGCTGAGCCCGGAGGCTCTGGAGCTGGGCCGTCAAGCCATCGCCAAGGCGGCGAAAACCACCGACGTCATCATCACCACGGCGCAGGTTCCAGGCCGCCGCGCGCCGCTGATGATTCCCGCTGCGGCCGTGGAAGGGATGCGGCCGGGCTCGATCATCTTCGATCTTGCCGCACCAGCCGGAGGAAACTGCGAAGTTACCAAGCCCGGCGAGACCATCGTCTATCACGGAGTCACCATCTTTGGCCCTACCAATATCGTTGCGGAGGTGCCGGTTCACGCCAGCATGTTGTACTCGCGCAACCTGCTCAACTTTTTGCAATTGATTCTCAAGAAAGGCGAGCTGAACATCGACCGCTCCGACGAGATCATTGCAGGCTCCTGCGTCGCCTTTGGCGGCGAGATCGTCAACGAACGCGCGGCGGCTGTGGCCGCTCGGCAGGGATAGGAGAACCGATGCAATCCATCAATCCCGCTGTTCTGATGGCATCGCTGTATGTTTTCATGCTGGCGGCATTTCTCGGCTACCAGGTGATTTCGCGTGTTCCGCCTCTTCTGCACACGCCGCTGATGTCGGCCACCAACGCGATTTCCGGCATCTCGCTGATCGGCTCGCTGGTCATCGCCGGAATGCACAAGGTTGACTTTCACGCCCTGGCCAGTGGCGGGGCGGCAGCCAAACCATCGATCGCAACACTGCTAGGCTTCATTGCCGTCATCAGCGCCACCACTAACGTAGTTGGCGGCTTCGGAATCACCGACCGCATGTTGAAGTTGTTCCATCAACGCAAGGCTGTGAAGAAAGGGAGCAAGTAAATGGAGCCGGGTGGCGTCAATTACTTACTTGAATTCACCTATCTCATCGCCTCCGTCCTCTTCATCTTTGGCCTCAAAGGTCTGAGCCATCCGGAAACCGCACGGCGCGGCATGTTCATGGCCGAAGCCGGAATGCTTGCCGCCGTCATCGGAACGCTTTTCCACCACGGCCTCATCACCTACACGTGGATCGCCGCTGGCCTGGTGATCGGTTCCATCATTGGCGCGCTCATGGCCATCTGGGTTCCGATGACCGCGATGCCGCAGCGAACCGCGCTCTCGCACGCGCTGGGTGCAATCGCCGCCGCACTGGTCGGCATCGCTGAGTACACCTTGCACGGCGGGCTGGACATGCCACTGTTTACCCGTGGCGCGCTCGGCTTTGAAGTGATGCTCGGCACGCTCACCACCACCGGCTCGCTGATCGCTGCCGGCAAACTGCAAGGAGTGGTTCGCGGCGCCCCGGTTCAATTCAAGGGCCAGCAGATTGTGAACCTGCTGCTCTTCGGCGGAATGACCGGATGCTTCATCTACTCGGTTGTCCATCCCTCCGCCTCGCCGGTCTTTTACATGATGACGGGGCTGGGATTCGTGTTTGGAGTGATGCTGGTGATCCCCATCGGCTCGGCGGACATGCCGGTGGTGATGTCCCTATTGAATAGCTACGCTGGTCTGGCCTCAGCGGCAACCGGCTTTGTGCTTGGCAACAATGTGCTGATTATCGCCGGTACTTTGGATGGCTTCTCCGGCCTGATTCTGTCGATCCTGATGTGTAAGGCCATGAACCGCTCCATCACCAACGTTTTGTTCGGCGGCTTCGGCGCGGTGCATCACGCCGCGGGTGCAGGAGCCTCCGGTGAGATGCGCGAGATCTCGCTGAACGACGCCGCAGTCCGGCTCGCCTATGCCAGCAAGGTCGTTGTCGTCCCCGGCTACGGCCTCGCCCTGGCCCAGGCGCAGCAGGCGGTGCGTGACCTGGCCTCTGCCCTGGAAGAGCGCGGCGTCACCGTGAAGTACGGCATCCATCCTGTGGCGGGACGCATGCCCGGACACATGAACGTGTTGCTTGCCGAGGCCAATGTTCCTTACGGCGACTTATACGAGATGGACCAGATCAACCCCGAGTTTCCTTCGACCGATGTCGTCGTTGTCGTCGGCGCCAATGACGTGGTCAACCCGGACGCACGCGACAATCCCGCCAGCCCGATTGCCGGAATGCCCATCCTTGAAGTGGACAAGGCGAAGTCGGTGATCGTTCTCAAGCGCGGACAGGGACGCGGCTTCTCCGGCCTGGAAAACCCTCTGTTCTTCAAACCCGTGACCAGCATGCTCTACGGAGACGCGAAAGCCTCGCTCGCCCAGCTTGCGCAGGAAGTAAGAAGCGTCTGATCCGGCTCGTCTGATCCATCTGTCCCCCGAGAGAGCTGACGAACGGTGCGCAACGCTGATTTGTGATAGTTCTGGATAGCAGTTTGGTCGTGTCCAGGAGAACGATATGCAGATGTCAGCGGCGCTTTCCATCTACAGTCCTGCCAACCGGCGAAGATTGCTGATTGTCGCGGCCTTGATGGTGGTGGTGGTCGCGGCGCTGGATTGGTGGACAAAACCATATGTCTCTCTCGGCTTCCTTTACCTGTTTCCGATCATGCTTGCGGGCGGATTTCTGTCGCGCACGCAAACCGTCAGTTTTTCTCTTCTATGCGCATTCCTGCAGGAGGAGTTCAGCAACCTTCCGTCCGGTGACGCCTGGCCGCGACTGATCTTCTCATCGGCGGGATTCATCGGCACCGGCTTGTTCATCTCCGAACTGCTGCGGAACCGCAGCATGGTTCTCGAACATCTGAACGAGGTGGAGACCCAGGTGCGTGCGCGCCGCGAGGCTGAGGAGCAATTGCAGGTGCTGGTGGAAAGCAGCCCAGCGGCAATCATCACGTTGGACGCCGCTGGCAACATCCTGCTGGCCAATGAAGCGGCCCAGGAGATGCTCGCCTCTGGGGGGCCATGCCTGCGGGGGCAGAACACCTCTGCGTATTTGCCTGCGTTGTATGCTGCCGTCCATTCCACGAGTTGGAAGAACTTCCGGACCACTCTCCAGTGCAAGGGACATCGCAGTAACGGAGAGGTCTTTCTCGCCGGGGTGTGGTTCTCCACCTACTCTTCGGCTTCCGGCACACGGCTGGCCGCCATCTTCGTCGATCTCTCAGAGGAGCTGCGCAGTCGCGAGGACCTGAACCTCGATTACCTCCTGACCAACACCAAAATTCTGATGAGCGCGGTTTCTCACGAGATCCGCAATCTCTGTGGCGCGGCCCTGGTTGTACACAACAACCTCACCAAGGTGAGCGAGCTACGCGGCAATGCTGACTTCGAGGCGCTGGGGACCCTGATTCACGGCCTGGAACAAATCTCAGCCATGGAGCTGCGCGGCGCCACCGAGCAACGGCGCACGGCCATCGAATTGACCTCCGTGCTAGACGAGTTGCGCGTACTGATTGATACAATCGGCCACGAACATGACATCACCATGCAGTGGGAGGAGACCGGCCCCGTTCCTTTGGTCTGGGCCGATCGATATGGCCTCATGCAGGTGTTCCTGAATCTGGTCAAGAACAGCATTCGCGCCATGGAGAGTGTCGAAACAAAACGCCTGACCATCACGCCGACCGTTTACCGGGAGACCGTCGCGGTACGATTCCAAGACACCGGCGTGGGAATTGCCGATCCGGTGAATCTGTTCCGGCCGTTTCAAAAAGGTGCGCAAGGCAGCGGATTGGGGCTGTACGTCTCGCGCGCTCTGGTAAAGAGTTGCGGGGGCGAGCTCATCTATGAACATCGGGAACGCGGCTGTTGTTTTGCCGTGGTGTTGGAGAGGGTGAGCGACGCCGAGGAGGCTGCCAATGGCTGATCAACGGGCAAACATTCTGCTTGTAGACGACCACGCCCTGTTTCGCGAAAGCGTAGCCCGCTTTCTTGACAGCGAACCGGGCCTGCGCGTCGCGGGCGGCTGCGCCACCATCGACGAAGCCGCAGAATTCCTGCGCGCAAACCCCGTGGACCTAGTGCTTCTTGACTTCGATCTCGGCCATCGGGACGGCATGGACTTCATGCGCGTGGCCGAGAGTATCGGCTATCGCGGGAAAGTCTTGCTGGTGACCGCTGGGGTGGACGAGAGCAGTGCCGCGAATCTGGTGAAACACGGCATTGCCGGCGTATTCCTCAAGCACGACCCACCTTCCGTGCTCGTCAACGCGATTCGGCAGGTGTTATCCGGAAAAGTCTGGTTCGAGCAGGACTATTTACACAGGATCGCAGGCCGCGCAACCGTGGAGGAGCTGCCTCGCACGCGAAAACTTACGGAGCGCGAGCAGCAGGTGCTTGTGGGTGTATTCGAGGGATTGGCCAACAAACAAATCGCCGACCGTCTGCAGGTATCGGAGAGTTCGGTAAAAGCGACGCTGCAGCAGTTGTTCCAGAAGACAGGTGTCCGCACCCGGAGCCAACTGGTCAGGATTGCGCTCGAACAATACCGGGATTTGATCTGAAACCTGAAACTAATTCCTAAGCTGCGGGCTGGCCGTCCTTTTTTGCCCCGGCGTCCTTCACCACCACGGTATCCTTGCCGTCATTCACGGCGTCCTTGAAGTTCTTGATTCCCTGTCCCAGTCCCTTGCCCAGCTCTGACAACTTGCTCGGGCCAAACACGAGCAGGGCGATAAACAGAATCACGATCAGGTGCATCGGTTGCATCAGTCCTTCAAACATCAAAAGCCTCCAGATATTTCGGTGTTGCACATGTCAAGCAAGGCTGAGGGTAGCTCCTGGGAATTGTGGAAGCTGTGCGGTGCTTCACAATCCGAGGCTATCTTTCGATAGCCTATGGTACTAGCCCCCTCCGACCAGCGGGAAGAGCGAAACATTGGCTCCGTCCCGAAGCAGATCATTGGCCTCACCGTGTTTATTATCAACCATGATGATGCCAATCTCCGACTCCGGGATTTGCAGGGAGCGGACGATATCGACGACCGAGGTTCCGGCCGGATACTCCCGCGTGTCGGAAATAAAGCGGCCTGAGCGAAAGTTTGCGAAGAGCTTCACGTTAATCTGCATCAGTCTCACCCGGCTAGGATTGTTCCGCCAGTGCCACACAGGCGCGGACGTTGGAAGGTCCGCGCCTTGTGAAGCAGCCCATTTTTTAGAAATTCCAGAACTCGTCAATCTCTTTGGCGCTGAAATCCCATGTTGCCATGTGCGGCGCCAGGGGTTCAAGGTTGAAGAATTCCGGCAGACGATCATCGCTCTCATTCAAGCCGGCGGCGATATTGAACTGGTGCTCGGTCTTCAAAATACGCTTGCCCAGCGCAACCACGTCATCGCCGGTCATTTTGATTCCATAGCGCGCACCGATCATGTCGATCAGCGCCTGGAGGCACTCGGGGATGTCCAGCGCCGGGAAGGCGATGAAGATGCACATGCCGGTGGAATCGATGGCCGCAGTTGCGATCTGCAGGTTGCGCGACAGCTCAACCTGACCATCCTTCTTCAGCGGATCGACGTGTCCGCCGACGTTGAGGATGTTGGTGGCGATCGTGTATCCGGCGGTGTGGTCGGCGCCCATGGTGGTGGTTGCGTAGGTGATGCCGATGCCCTTGACCGAACGCGGGTCGTAGGCGGGAATGGCCTGACCCTTGACCACGGGAACGCGAGGCATGCCGAAGGCTTTGCCCACAGCAGCGGTTCCGCCGCCGAGGAGCCGGCCAAGAGCCGTACCCTTGCCGACCTCTTCCTTCAGGATGCGGAGCAGGCCTTTGCTGTCTCCAAAAGGCAGAACGCCAGCTTCCATGGCCACCGCAAACATCACCGGCGTCTCGATGGAGTCCACGCCGAGATCATCCATCATGTGATCGGTTAGAGCGATGTCATCCAGGCTGTCGATGCAGCAGTCAGCGCCCAGGCCCCAGACAGTCTCGTACTCAAAGCCGGAGGTCACGTAGTCGCCCTTTTCGTCGTTATAAACCTGCGAGCACTGGATGACGCAACCGGCGGTACAGCCGTGCTTCGGCTTGCCGCCACGGGCGATGATGGTATCGCGAATTGTCTCGCCCGAAATCTTGTCATGCGCTGCGCATTGGCCAGAGGTAAAGTTCTTGGTCGGCAGGCCGCCGGCTTCGTTCAGGATGTTGACCAGGACCGCGGTGCCATACTGAGGG
>VFSW01009015.1_pt1 | contig 14264 bp, 12 predicted proteins | sample 5358111 | NCBI WGS metagenome assembly VFSW01 (sample SAMN11554181, study PRJNA540505) | mine drainage metagenome | isolation source: sediment from site ElyBrook_90M | place: USA: Ely Copper Mine, Vershire, VT | collected 2017
CGCCGCCCGCGCCGTCGCCGTATGGTTTCCCTCAAAACCAATTCTATCTGCCACCCGGCGCGCCAGACGGGGGCGCACCGCGCGATTTCAAGATTATCGGCGATGAATAGATCGATTGAACCCATTCATTCTCGAAAAGGAGGAAATACGATGAGTCCGACCAAACGCACAACCAAGACCAAGCGCGCCGCGCCGCCGCATTGGACGCCTGACGTGTACGATCTGGGTCTTGCTTCCTACAACGTATCCGATTTTGAACGCGCCAAAAAGTTTTATGGTGAAACGCTTGGCTTGCCAGTCGCTGAGGCGATGGAGCCAATAGGGTGGATTCAGTACGGCTATCCGAACCAAGCCCAGCTCGCCATCAGCCAATGGCGTGGTTCTGATCCGATGTCCACCGGCGCCGGCGGCGCAACGGTGGTCTTCACCTGCCCGAATGTCCGCGACGCAGTTGCGCGTTTGCGCGCCAAGGGCGTGCGCTGCGACGATCCCGTAGAGGTTCCCGGCGCGGTCGTTTATGCTGATTTCTACGACCCGGACGGAAATCGCCTTCATATTGCCCAGTCGATCATGCCGGCGACGGTATAATACAAAAGCCGATGCGCGAGGAATCGGCATTGAACTTGAGGCGACGCACCTGTAGGTGCGTCGCCGTTTTCTATCGGGTTAGTTCGACGATCAGTACATCCAGCGCGACAATCGGTTCGCTGCGCCCGGTCTTGATGGCAACGTCGACGTCGAGCAGCTTTTGGTAGATGGCTTCGAGTTGCGGCAAGGTGAAATTCAGCGACTGCTTCCACGTCTTCTCCGCGACGAACGGATGCAGTTTGAGCTGTTCGCGCGCCGCGTCGAGCGTCTTGCCGCGCGCGGCGAGGTCTCTCATTTGCAGAAGCAGCCGGAACTGGCGCACGATCATCGACAGCAGATAACCCGGCGCCGCGTTGTGATCGAACTGCGCGTGCAAGAGTTTCAGCGCCGCGCCGGTCTCGCGGTGTCCCAACGCATCGACCAGCGCGAACACGTCTGACTCGCGCACCGACGCGACGAGTGCGCGCACGTCCTGGGCGCGGATCGCTTGCCCATTGCGGTACGTCAGCAATTTTTCGATCTCGTTGTCGATCAGTCGCAGATCGGTACCAACGTGCGCGGCAAGTTCCTCTACGGCGTCCGGCTCGATCGCGCCGCCCTTTTCCTTGACGCGCTCGCGAATCCACTTGGGCAAGTCGCGTGTTTTTGGTTCCTCGAATTCCTTGACGTGCGCGTTTTTCTTGTCGCTCTCCGCCTGTTTCAGAATCGGATTATTCTTCGCCAGCGTTTTCGATTCGACGAAGACCAGGCGCGTCGTCTCCGGCAATCGCGTGAGATATTCTTTCAAATCCTTCGCCAGCACCGGGTTCGCTTCCTCGACCGTCTCTTCGCCCTCTTCGTCGCTCTTGCCGCGCCGCGGATCGAATCGCGCGAGCATTCCTTCGACGATGACGAGCCGCCGGTCCGACAGGAACGGTATCGCGTCGCACGTGTGCTGCAATTCGCCGAGCGTTGCTTTGCGTCCGTCAAACCACGCCGTGTTCAGATCGGCGAACTGCGGATCGCCCATCTGCGCGCGGAATTTGCGTACCTGTTCGGTTCGCGAGAATTCGTCTTCGCCGTGAAGAATATAGTACATCCAGAGTCAATTCCACTCAATGTCGACGTGCTGCGCTTTGATCTGTCCCATCGGTAACTGCCGCACGCCAACGATGCGCGCGCCGATGGCGTCGGGCGATGTGGTCACGCGTTCTTGCAGCGTCATTCCGAGCGGCTGCGCGATGAACGCGGCGAACGTCGTCGCGAGGATGACGTCCGGAATCTTCCGGATGCTGGGTTTGCGCCCGAGCGCGAGCGCGGCGGCGACCGCGGTGAGCAGCCCCGCCACGAGCAGGTTGGTGCCGCAACGTGGATGAACCGCCAGCGCGCTCTCGCCGCTTTGCAAGCGCGCCAGCGCCTCGTGCGCGGCGGAGACGAGCGCGTCAGTCGGAATATTGCCGTAGATGTTAAAACCGGTCGTATCCGCGCGTCCGATCAGCTGCGTGCTGGGATCGCGCGCGGTCAGGATGTGCACCGTCGCATGCTCAATGCCGTGGTTGCGCCGCACTATCGAGATCGGCGCGGTCTCTAAGATATTGTTCATCGTGTCACCTCGATTCCATTGTACACCAGATCGCCGGGCGTGTCGAACGCGCAGCGACGCGTCTCTACGATGCTACCAACCGATATACCCCGAGCGTCTCGTCCGCCGCGCGGTCCCAGGAAAATTTTTTCGATTGGGCGATGCCGCGCTCGCGCATTGCCACGCGCCGCGCGGCGTCGGTCAACACGGCGCGCAGTGCATCCGCCCACGCACCCACGTCGCGCGGATCGACGAGCATCGCCGCATCACCCACGACTTCCGGGAGCGATGACGCGTTCGAGCAGATCACCGGCGCGCCGCACGCCATCGCTTCGAGCGGCGGCAAACCAAAGCCTTCGTACGACGAGGGGAACAAGAACGCGGCTGCGCCGGCGTACAGCGCGGGCTTGTCGTCCTCATCGATCCAGCCGAGGCACTGCAGCGCGTTATCCGGCAATCCCACCTCGCGCGCGATGCGTTGCGGATTCGGAAAGAACGCCGAGTCCGCGCCTAGGTTGACGCCCGCCAATACGAGTCGATAGCCCGCGGCGTAAAATTCCGCCAGACGCGCCAACGCTTCGATCATGACGCGCACGTTCTTGCGCTGATCGAATCCGCCAAGATACAAGAGATACTTGTCCGGCAACGCGTACTTGCGACGCACCGCGGCGGTATCGTCAATCGGTCGATAGCGCGGATCCGCGGCGAGATAGACGACGCGCACGCGCGCGGCATCGATTCCAAGATGCTGGACGATGTCGCGCGCGCTGCATTGCGAATCGGCGATTACCGCGTCGGCGCGGCGTGCGCTCGCCGCGACCAGGCGCGTGTACGCGCGCACGAGCGGCGAACCGCGGTACGCCGGCAGAAGAAGCGGAATCAAATCGTGGATAGTGACGACGGTGCGCGTCGGCGGGAAGAACGGCGACGCCCAGTAGGGCACGTGCGCGATGTCGGCGCGTTCGCGGCGGCACGCGTTCGCGAACGCGACTTGCTCGAACCAAAGCTTGGCGAGGTTGCCGCCGGCTTTCGGCGCAATGACCGCGACCTCAATGTCTGGCGCGCGCCGCTCGAGCGTGGGCAGCAGCGCGCGCAGGTACTGCCCGCTGCCGGTCGCCGGCTGATTCCAGAATACGCCGTTGAACGCGATTTTCATAGCGGTTTGCGCTGAGACTTCTTGCCTTTCGTAAAAGCAACTCTCACCTCATTGACACTTCGGTTCTTTCCCCAATGAAGCATCCGATGACAATTGGCGCAAACCGTGACCAAGTTTTTTGGACTGATGTCCCTTTCTTTGATTGACCCTGCCAAGGGAACCTTGTGGTGTGCTTCGGCGAATCCGTCGCCGATGCCAGGATAGGCCGTGGCAAAACTGAAACCACAGATTTTGCATGTGAAGTTGTCTGCAATTTTCCGCGCGAGGGCCGCCTTGGATTTCCTCTCGATCTGAACGATCTTCCGTACTACTCTTTTTCCTTCTGTAACTTCCACATCTAAAGGCTGTGCGATTGTCGTCAATATATACTCAAAGAAATCGGCAACATCTACGGGAAACTTCTTGGATAGGGTGTCGGTATTCTTGAATTGGTGGTTCCATACCTTTCCCAGATAATCACCATCTCTCCATCCCTTGTCAAGGATTATCTCTTGGTATTTCTGAGAATCTTTCAAGTGGACGTAGGCTTTGCGGCCTATTGTTTCGGTACGGCGGTGTTTGTCCGATATGGGAACAACGTCATCGCTGAAATGTTTCTTCGCGAGGATGGCTTGTCGATCTTTGCCGTTGGCAAAATGCAACCAATAGGATAGGTCGAGTTGTCCATGGCGAAAATACTGGTCTAGCCACAGTTCTAATTCGACCCTTTTGCCTCTTTGAGTTGTATTGGCGATGACAATATATAACCCAGCAGTTCGGGTATTTTTGACGGAGCGTTGGCCGAGATTTGCTTGCTTCAACCTCAAATACTTTTGTTTAGTTCCAAGATGTTTCCAAATCGCGGTACTTAGATCAGATAGCCACTTTTTCTGTCTCGTCTCAATAGCTAATGCTGTCATTTCAAAGACTCCTTTCAGGTATCACCTCATCAATCTCTTGCCAATGGCAACCAGCAGCGCGCCGACCGCGTTGACCTCGCCCGCATCGCAGAAATTCAAATCGTACTCGTGCTCCGACATCGTGACGGGTCCCCAGTTCACTTTTAGCCGCAAAACGTTCTCGCCCTGATCGAGCGTCACTTCCAGCGTGTCGACGCGCGTCGTAGAATCCGGCGCGATGTGGACGCGGCGTTTGAAAATCTCCTTACCATTCAGGTTCGCGCTCAACTCTGCGTTCTGGAATGACGAAAACAAATCGTTGATGAGCCACAACTCGCCGCGGACGCGATCACCGGCGCGGCGCGGTTGCAGCGCGTAATCGAATGAGGCAAAGACTGGCGAGTACAACCGTTTCAGTTCTTCATACGCGCGCTTGGGTGTGCCGTAGTAATCGACGACGCTCCACGAAATCGAGGGCCAGCAGTCATCGAACTGCCAGACCGCGACGCCCGCCGCGTTGCCCTTGCGCCGCCGCATGTGCTCGATCGCAATCTGCAGGGCGAATGCTTGCGCGCTCTGGGAGGCGTCAATGAATTGCTCGGTTGTTGGTGATGCGTGCGGCGAGGGGCGAGGGGCGAGAGTCGGGAGTTGTGCATCTATGCCCTTCGCCCCACGCCCCGCGATACTCGCTGCATACCGCTTCAGTTTCTTCAACTCCGCGCGGTGGTACTCCCACAGCGCGTGCGGCGCGGCAAGCGCGCCGTCCGGCAGAAATTTCTTGAGCGACTCGACGCTCGGCAGCGCTTGCAAGCCGAACTCGCTGAGGAACGGCGCTGGGTCTTTGCGATAATCGCGCAGATTGGCGAAACGGTGCCACACGCTCCAATTGTGCGACTCGTCGCGGTACGGCGACGCCGGTTTGAACGGGCGGGTGCCGTCTTCGCGCGTGACCACCGCGCGCAGCGTTTCGACGATCGCGCGATTGCCGCGCGTGTTGAACTCGTTGCCGCCGCACCATACGACGAGCGACGGATGGTTGCGCAGCGCGCGCACCATCGCGCTGCATTCACCGCGCGTGAAATCCAGGAACGCGCGGTCGCGTGGAAAGCGGTCCAGCGCCGCACCCGAAAACGGAAACTCCTGCCAGACCAGAATGCCGAGTTCGTCGCACAGATCGTAAAAGGCGCGTTTTTCTCGCAGCCCACCGCCCCAGACGCGGAGGAAATTGACGTTCGCGTCGCGCGCTTGCTGGAGCCGCGCCGCGTACTCCAGGCGCGTCAACCGCGCCGGGATCGCGTCGAGCGGTACCCAGTTCGCGCCGCGCACAAATTCGCGGCGTCCGTTGACGACGAACGTCCACGGCTCGGCGGTCGCCGGCGCATCCGGCGCGCGGGCAAGTTCGAACGCACGGACGCCAAATGTTTCGGTGAGCGAATCGAATGCCGCATCCTTCGACTGCGCCTCGCTTTGCTCGGCTCCGCTCAGGATGCTAATATCGATTTCGTACAGATTCGGGTCGCCGCGATCCCAGGGATTCCAACGCCGCGCGTCCCGCAGATCGAACGCGAGCACGTGCGTTTGCGCGCCGGGTGCGAGCGTCACGTCAAACGTAAACATCTGCGCGGCAGCATCGAAATTCTTGCCGCGCACCTCGCACTGGACGCGGACATCCTGCGCGCGATTGGAATCCAGCGTGAGCGAAACCTCAATGCGCGCGTCCCACAATTTGTCATTTGTAATTTGGCATTTGACGAACGCGTCTTGAATCAAGACCGACCGCGCGATGACAATTGACGCATCGTCCCAGATGCCGCACGTCCGCAAGCGCGGCGCGAAATCCCAGCCGAATTGCATCTGACATTTCAGCGTGGCGTACCGATCGGGGAGCGGCTCGTTGGGCGGCGCGAACATCGGCTGGACGAGACGCGCCCAGATTTTCCGCGCGAGCGTCCGTCGCATTTTGGGTAGCGCGTCCGAACCCCAAATCCGAATTGCGAGGAGCGAGGAACGAGTGGCGAGTGGGGAGTGGCGAGTAATTGGCAATCCGTAAGTCTGACGAGAGAACATGCCCGCGTGACGACCCAGCGAGTTGCCATTCCAGAACACCGCGCTCTGGTAATCGATGCCGTCGAAGATGAGAAACGCGCGCTCGCCTTCTGTCAATTCGAGTTCGACGTCGCGCACGTACCACCAATCGCGCGAGTCGATCCATTGCGATTCTTCGTTGTTCGCCGCGTAAAACGGATCGGAGATTTTGCCGGCGCGCAGCAGATCGAGCCGCACGTCGCCGGGGACTTGGGCGGGCAGCCAATCGCGCGCCTCGTCGAAGTCGTTCACATCGCCAAATGGTTTCTGCGCGACGGAAGCGAACCGCCAAGAGGAATCGTTCAGCGAGATGATTTTGCGTGTCACGCTTGACGGCGTTACCACATCACGACCACGCGCCGCGCGCCGCGCGGCAATCGGACCGTGTTGCCGATGACTTGGGCGCTGCCCGTGTCCGCGCCGGCTTGGCGCAGCGCGAACGGCAAGTTCCATTCGATGTACGCCGGCTCGTCGCGCCATTCGCCGGTGACGACGAGCGTGCCGGTGCGCGCGCCGAACGCGATGGTATAATTCACTTTGCCAAAGTACGTTGGCGCATCCTGAACTTTAATCACGCTCGTTTCGAACGTCCAGTCTTGCGGCAGCGCGGGCGTGATGACGAGGTGATCGGCTTCCTCGAACAACAGCGCGTTGCGGACGGCGAGCAGAAAATCCGCGAGCGCCCAGCCGTGATGTCCATCGCCCATCGCGCCGCCGCGCGTGATCGGATGAATGCCTTCCGCCCAAGTGTACGTCGGCGACGCGTGGCGCAGCACCCACGCGATGATCTTCCACGCTTCCGCGTCGCGCTGGCTGAGCAAACACTGCGCGACGTGCAGCGAGAGGTACGTGCCGAACGCGGAATGACCGACGTGATTGAAATACGCGTCTTCCATCCACGCGAATTGTTTCAGCGCGGCGATGGTATCGACGATGCGCGGATCGTCTGGCTCAAAGAGGCGGAGTGGATAGAGCGCGACGAGATTCGCGATCATTCCCGCGTCGAGCCGGCGGTGCGGCGACGCCGGCATCGCCGCGCGACCCAGCCGCGTCGCGGCTGCCGCGAGCGACGCGTCGATGTCCGCGCGGAACGCGTCGTGATTCGCGCGCAGTCTTTTCGCATCGCCCGTTTGACCCAGCCAATCCGCTGTTTGCGCCGCATCGCGTAGCCCAGCGAGTCCCCAGAAATCGTCCCAGTAAAAGTAATCGCTCGGACCCAAATGCTCCGCGCTCGGACCTGGCGGCAACAACCCAAAATGTGCGGCACGTTCGGACTTTTGCCTTTGAACTTTTGATTTTTGCCTTTTTGAATTGATCCACGACGCCATTCGCAGGATCGACCAATAATTGCCGGACAAGATATTCTTGTCGCCGGTGAGCCGCGCATTCTCGACCATCGTCCAAATCGCCGCGCCGTTGGAATCCCATTCGCCTTCGGTCGCGCGCAGATACCCATCCTTCTGCAATCGCCGCGCGAATCGCTCGATGACCTGGCGCGATTCGTCGTGATAGCCGAGTTTGTCGAGTGCGTTGAGCAGATACGCCGCGTCGCGGAACCAGAACTGGTGGTAGGTGAACGGACCGGGCGTGATCGATTCCCCGTCGTGGAGCAGGAGCAGGAATGCCTTGTTCGCGTCGAACGCGCTTGAAAGTCTTTCGTCCGGCAGCTGCACGCGCATTCCACGCGCGAGTTTCTCGCGCCACGTGGAAATGGTCGCCGCGCGCAGATCGCTTGCCGGCGCGACGCGCGGGAGCGGCGCGGGGTCGTCCTCGTCGCGCGGCTCGGGCTGCATCGGCATAGACACCGCGAGCGTCTTGCTTTCGCCGGGCGCAAGGTCGATGCGGTAAAGCGCGATCGCGGTCGCCAGCCCGGCGTCGCACACCACGCGCGTTTTGCCGTTCAGCGCGGGCAGCGCGAGCGCGACGTCTCCCTGGTCGAAATTGCTGCACGCGACCGCGTCGGGCGGCGGCAGCAGCACGGCGGGCGCGTGGTTGACGAAGAGCGCGGCGTTAGCGGTCGAATCGGATTCGACGGCATTACGATATTCGATTGCTTTCACCAGACTCACGCCTTCTGGATTGAATGGGCGCACGGAAAGATAAAGCGACGCGCGACGCGCGGTGGGAGTTGGATTCTCGACCGTGATTTGTTCGACGACGTATTCGCCGCCGTCGGGCAGTTCCGCGCCGAACACTTGTGTTCGCACGCGCAGGTTCATCGCGCGAAGTTCGGTGACGACGATCGGCAGGTTTTCGTACAGCAATTGGGTGACGTCTGCATCAGGCAGCCGCGAGGGAACGAACAGCGCGCCGTCGGTCTCCACCCACACGTCGAGCGACCAGCCGTCGAACCAGGGCGTAACGAGACCGCGCGGATCGACGATTGCCTCGCGGTCGCGCGCGAGATTTCCGACCATCGTCCAATCGCGATGCGTGTAATTGATCGTGTAGAGGTTGAATCCGCGTGGAATGAACGCGGGGTCGTGCGGATCGAACTGTCGCTCCGCCCAGAACGGCAGGATCCAATCGCGATTCGTCGGAAAAAATTTGTTGTTCATCCAGCCGCGCGCGACCAGCCGCGCGCCAATTGGAATCAGTTCCGCCGGAAAGGGGAGCGTCGTTTCCGCGCGGGGGCTGAGGCGCCCACTCGCGAAGAAATCATCGAGCGCGTCGCCGGGAATGTGAAAACGCGCCGCGAGAAACTTGAGGGTGCTCTGGGTGAGAGACATAGATGACCTCGCCGCGACATTTTACACGAGAATCGCGGCGGAAACAAATGCGTGTCAGTTTGTGCGAAAATAAAAAGTGGGATATAATGCAATTGGACTTACGCGCGTTTTCGCGCGAATCCGACGTATCGTCATGCAGTTCGAGCGTGAATGACGATACGTCATCTTTTGAAGGAACGTCCCGGTCAGGAAAGGTACGGATGGCGAGCTCTGATTTTTGGAAAGAAGTAGGCACGACGAACGCGGATGTTGAGCATCTGTATGGTTTTCTCCTGGAACGCGGCGCGCCGGCGACCAGCCGCGAACTGACCGCCCATCTGATCGAATGGCGCGTGCGCGAGGAAGAAAAGAAATTAGCCGAACTGGCGGCGCGGCGCGCCCCGCTGTACCAGCCCAAGCAAACGTACCAAGTCGGCGAGCACTTGATTTTTACCGCGCTCGACAATCGCGAAGGCGTGGTGGAACGCGTGCGCGCGGGCGACAACCCGCGCCTCGGCGACTGGCAAGTGATCGCCGTTCGATTTGCCGATGAACCCAAGCCGCGCGAATTTGCGATGGGGTACGCGGCGGCGCATCCGCTGAACGAAGACCTCACGAAATCCGCCGAATCGCTGGAACTGACGCCGGAGCAGGCGATTGAGCAACAAGGCGATGCGGTTCGCGTCGCGCTCGTCAAGCGGCTGAGCGGCGACAGGGAGTTCGCGCGCGTCGGCGATGATTGGTTCCTGAAGGGACTGCTACCGGAAATTCACGCCGGTTACCTTAACCTCGCGGAAGCCGCAATCGAGCAGGCGGGCGATTCGGTACGAACGGCGGATTTGTTCAAGATCCTCGATCTGCCGCCGACGGCGAAAAAACCTACCGCGATGTTTGCGCTGAATCTAGCGCTGGAAAACGATGAACGGTTTGAAGATGTTGGTCCCGTGAGCGAGGCGCGCTGGTTTCTCACCCGGCTCGAATTGCCTGAAGCGCGCGAACGTCCGGCGGTCCTGGAAGCCGCGCCGGCGGGCAAGATCGCACTCTCCGGCGAACTCGATCTGATTGCGAAGGAACTGTACGACGAAGCCGATCTGAATGGCGATGCGAACATGCCGGCTGCCGCGCCGCGCGATGAGATCACCTTGATCCTCACGTATCCGCATCGCCAAGCCGGCACGCTGCCGCTCACGCCGCTCGTGCGCGCGCTGTTACCGGCGTTCGCCGAGCCGCGGCTGAAATTCAACTTCCAAGACGCGGTGACGCAGGACAAATTCGCGGGCTATGCGGTCGCCCAGGGGCATTATTTAGCTGGTGTGAGCCAGTGGTTCGCCGCGCGCAAACTGTCGCCGGGGGCGTACGTCACGCTCCGGCGCAGCGCGGACCCGCTGACGCTGATCATCGATTACCAGCCGCAGCGCGAGCACAGTTTATGGGTGCGCGTCGCGCGCGGCGTCAACGGGCATCTGAATTTCTCGCAGGAGAAACGACCGCTCTCGCACAAGTACGACGAAGAAATGCTCATCGTCATCGGTGACCCGGCGGGGATCGAGGCGGTCGCGCAGGCGGCGCGGCAGCAGCGCTCGCTCACCCTTTTGTTGGAGGAGATTTTTCCCGAGTTGGCGAAATTGAGCGGCGCGGGGCACGTTCACGCCAAGACGCTTTACAGCGCGATCAATTTGATCCGCCGCGCTGGGCCGCGCGCGGTCATGGGCGCGCTCACCGAAAGCCGCGCGTTCACTTCTGTGGGCGGCGGGTATTTTGTTTTGAACGAAGCGCACGCGCGCTAATCTGACTGCTGAATACTGGCTTTTGACATGGCTCCTGTCGCTCGACCTGACACCAAGACTTTGTTTCACATCGACCTGACGTGGTTCGAGAAGAACGGGCGCGATTTGCGCGAGGCAATGCACGAAGTGCTCTGCGACGAGTGCCGCGCGCGTTATCCCTCGCCGTCCGACGCGCACCCGGTCGATCGCATTCATCCGCAGACCGCCGAAGTCACGCGCGTTGATGCGCTGTGGGAAAGCATCGTCGATCACTGCGCGCAGAAACCCGGCTTCATCACGCCGGCGACGCCGCTCACGGCAGCGATTTTCCGCGCGCTGCTGGCGAACGGCAACCAGCCGATGTCAAGCGAGCAACTGCACAAGCGCGTTGGCAAGAGCAGCGCGGCGGCGATATTGAAATTGCTGCTGGGATCGGAGATCGAAAATGGCGTTGTGCCGCTGGACTCGAAATAAAGTTTGACATGCCTGAAATTTGAGTCTATAATGCGTTCTGTAAGCCCTCGTGGCGGAATTGGCATACGCGGCAGGTTGAGGGCCTGTGTCCGTAAGGACGTGGAGGTTCAAGTCCTCTCGAGGGCAACGCCCACGCCTTTGGTGTGGGGACGGCAAGAACTGTGATTCTTGCCGTTTTTTATTTCTAGCACTGTGGGGGCGGCAAGAGTTATCAACTCTTGCCGTCTCTCATTTTCTAGCACAAATGTAGTGACGACGCAGGCGCAGATCAATTCACTTCATGCGGGGACAACAACTCCGAACAGAGTGCCTGTTCATCTCGACGTCCCCCGCGGCGCGAGCGTGGCAGGGCAGATTTGACTTGACCACATTGAGCGATTAGCTGCTGGGCGAGAAGGGAAAATAAACGATGACCGATCAAAAACCTTCCGCGCACGACCCGGTGCGGATTTTGACGCAGGGTCGCGTATTGGACGCGGAGTATCAGTGTGTCGTGGACAGTCATCAGTATTTCATCCGCCTTGAGGCAACCCCGCGCGCCACGGCGTTAATCCGTGCGCTCGGAGTCCAAGCGCGGCAGATCGGTCCTGCCGAGGACGGTGGACGGGCATGGCACCAGTTCACGTACACCGACGCGCTGGACGACGCGCTCAAGGACCTGGTCGATTTCACCGGCGACACGGTTTATAGCCAACCCCGATTCGGGCAAATGCTTTTACTCAACGATTCGGACGAAGAACATGGGAACTAGGCACGGTCGCCAAAGCTGCGAATACATCGTCAAACCGACGGAACTGTTGCATCGTCGCGATATTCCGCGTGACAGCCCGGTTTGGTGGCGTTATGACATTCTGCTAGAACACGCTTGGATTGAAACAGGCAGCGAGTACGCGTATGTTACCGTGTCCAACACGGAACTAGCAAAAATGTGGGAAACAGATGTTGAGACAGCCCGTAAGGGCTTGGCAAAGATGATTTCTCTGCATCTGGTAGAAACAGAACGCTGGGGAAGCACAGGAAGGATCATTCGTCTGCTTGTTGCATGGCGGAGACAAGGGAGAGGACAGCCTGCCGGAATTAATGCACCGGACCAACAGGCCGCACGCTTGGAAGCCCAAGTGCCAGCCACTGGAGTCCTGCTGCAACAAGACGATGATCCTGCTGCGCTAATAGGCGTGGGTGGGAAACAAACGACCACCCAGAGCGATTTGTCTAATGCTGCTGCTGTTTTTAATTCTTCTAGTTTAGGAGATCAGCAGCAGCAGATTAATCCGGACGCGCGCGGAATGAGTGGGAAACAAATGACCACCCAGGAAGCAGGCGTGGGTGGGAAACAAACGACCACTCAGGAAGACGAAGAACGCCGCCATATCAAGAAAATCCTCCAAGGCGCGGGTTTCAGACCCCCAGCGCCAACGAGACTTTCCGAGCGCGTGGGATTCCTCACGGCGTTGGAGTGGTCCTACTGGGTTCAGTCGCAACCACAGCAATTTGACAATCCCGCCGGCTACGCGGTGAGCGTTCTCGCTGAGGACCCGTTTGCCAGTCCGCCGGACATGCCTGCTGTCTTTGATCAGGCGCGCAGAAACCCCGATTTGTTCCGTTGCCAGGGAACATGCAAATTCTGCCGCGAGGGCGGACCGTTCGACACGGAATTCGACGCGTTGCTGTCGCTGGATGATATTCCGTCTCGACCAGACGAAATATTGCCGGTTGAGATGCAAGCAACTGCGTCGGAGGATGATGCTGAATCGCCCAACGATGCTGACGATTCGTGTGCGCCGTCACAATATTCGCTGACGCTTGAGGGCGTCTCACTGAGTAGTGCTAACGATGTTTGGTACGCGACTCTCGGCGAACTGCAACTTCAGATGACGCGGGCAACTTTCGACTTCTGGGTTCGTCCGACCCGCGTGCTCGGCTGGGAGAATGGGCATGATGGTAGCGCGCCCACACTGGTCGTCAGGGCGCACAGCCCATACGCAAAAGAGTGGTTGGAAGCCCGCCTGAACGCGTCGGTTCAGCGAGTCGCCACAGGGATCGTCGGTCGCGCGGTAGAGATTCGCTATGTTGCGCCAGAGGAGGTTCGCGCGTGAACCTCGTCGATCTGTGCTCGGGCGCGGGTGGGTTGTCGCTCGGTATGACAATGGCGGGGCACACCGTCATCGCGGCGTATGACCACGACGCGGATGCAGTCGCGACCTATCGCCGCAATCTCGGAGACCACGCCCAGGTCGCGGACCTGCGCGATCTGCGTGCGTGCGATCTGCCCGACTGCGACGGGATCGTGGGCGGACCGCCCTGCCAGCCGTTCTCCAACAGCGTGCAGGGCATCCAGCGAGTGGGTTCGCTCAAGGGACCGTTGAACGAGCGCAACCTGATTCCCGATTTTATTCGGCTGGTCTTGGAGAAACGTCCCGCGTTCTTCCTGATGGAGAACGTACCGGGGCTCTTGAACTACAAAGCGTTTCTCGCGCAGCAGCTCACACGGCTGGACGCCGCCGGCTATTTCCCTGTCGTCGCGGTGCTGAACGCGAGTTTCTACCGGCGTGCCGCAAGACTGCCGACGCGTATTCATCGCCGGGCGGCGTGACGGGCGATGGCCGGTGTTCCCTGCCCCGACGCGTTCGCGACGCGATGCCGATGGCACGACCGTCATGCGCTGCACGCAGAGCGTGAAGCGCGCCCAAGACGTGCCATCGACGCCGTGGCAAGCCGTTGGGCATCTGCTCGTTGAGTCCGAAGCGCGCGACATCGCGCGCTGGATTCGCCACCTGGATGGCGCGCCCGACAAGCTCGTGGACACGCAGAATCGTGCCACACGCTCGGACGGGTCGAGATATTTTCACTGGCGCACGCTCGATGCGCCGGCGACGACGATTACGACCCAGACCGGACGGAAACGCGTTCTGATGCGCGGCAAGAACTGGATTCTGCACGCTAGGCATTACTCGACACCTGCACTGCACCTGCGGTTTGTGCAGGTGCAAGTGTCTTGCAGTCCTTTCCGACCGAGTGGGAATGGCCCAGTCGCGAAGAGACCGCAGT
>VFSW01009016.1_pt1 | contig 14264 bp, 12 predicted proteins | sample 5358111 | NCBI WGS metagenome assembly VFSW01 (sample SAMN11554181, study PRJNA540505) | mine drainage metagenome | isolation source: sediment from site ElyBrook_90M | place: USA: Ely Copper Mine, Vershire, VT | collected 2017
TTGGCTGGCAGTGGTGGTCGTGGCCTTGTATCTGGCGCTGGTATTGTTTAGCTATGACCATGCCGATCCGGGTTGGTCGCACAGCGGCAGCAGGCTAGGTGTTCACAACACCGGCGGCGAGGTGGGCGCATGGTTGGCGGATATGCTGCTTTACGTATTCGGTTTTTCCGCCTACTGGTGGGTGGCGTTTTCCCTGTACGTGGTTTGGCGGGGTTATCGGCGCATTGAAAGTGCAGGCTCGTCCGACCGTCGTTCACTGTTCGTAACGGTTACCGGGTTCGGCATACTCCTGCTCGCCAGCAGTGGCCTGGAAGCGTTGCGTATGTACAGCCTCAAATCCGTCCTTCCTCTCGCGCCGGGAGGGATGATCGGAGCGGTGGTCAGCAGCCATCTGTCTACCAGCATGGGCTTTGTCGGCGCCACGTTGGTATTGCTGTTGAGCATGGCGGTGGGATTCAGCCTGTTCACCGGCATGTCGTGGCTGAAATTTATGGAAGGTCTCGGCGGCATCATGGAAAACAGCACGTTGTGGATCATCCAGACCTGGAATGCCTGGCAGGATCGGCGCGTTGGCTCGGTGGCGCTGAACAAGCGCGAGGAAGTGGTGGCGGAAGAGAAGAAACGTTTCGATGGCCACAAGCCGATCCACATCGAGCCGCCGCAGATGCTCATCCCCCAGATTCCGCTCGCCGCACGCGAGGTGCAGGCGCCGCTGTTCGATGATCTGCCGGATTCGCCCTTGCCCCCGCTGAATCTGCTCGACGATGCGCAAGGCGATACCGAAACGCTCAGCCCGGATACCCTGGAATTCACTTCCCGCCTGATCGAACGCAAGCTGGCCGACTTCGGCGTCGAGGTAAAAGTCATCGCCGCCTATCCCGGCCCGGTGAGCACGCGCTACGAGATCGAGCCGGCGGGGGGCGTGAAAGGCAGCCAGATCACCAACCTGGTCAGGGATCTGGCGCGCGCCCTGTCGGTGGTCAGCATCCGCCTGGTGGAAACCATCCCCGGCAAAAACTGCATGGGGCTGGAACTTCCCAATCCCAAGCGGCAGGTAGTGCGCCTGCGCGAGATTCTCGGCTCAAAGGTTTACGCCGACATGGCCTCGCCGCTGACCATCGCCATGGGCAAGGACATCGCCGGCAAGGCGGTGGTGGCCGATTTGGGGAAAATGCCTCACGTGCTGGTGGCGGGCACCACCGGCTCGGGCAAATCGGTGGCGATCAACGCCATGATTTTGAGCCTGGTCTACAAGGCCGATCCCGCCAAGGTGCGGCTGATCCTGATCGATCCTAAAATGCTCGAACTTTCCGCCTATGAGGGCATTCCCCACCTGCTTGCACCGGTGGTGACGGACATGAAGCACGCCGCCAACGCGCTTAACTGGTGCGTCGCCGAAATGGAGCGGCGCTATCGCCTGATGTCGGCGCTGGGCGTGCGCAACCTGGCCGGCTACAACCAGAAGGTACGCGAAGCGGAGAAATCCGGCGAGAAGTTGCCCAATCCCTTCAGCCTAACGCCGGACGCCCCCGAGCCGCTGGATGAAATGCCATTCATCGTGGTGCTGATCGACGAACTGGCCGACATGATGATGATGGTCGGCAAAAAGGTCGAAGAATTGATCGCCCGTCTGGCGCAGAAAGCGCGCGCCTCCGGCATCCACCTCGTGCTGGCGACGCAGCGCCCGTCGGTGGACGTGATCACCGGCCTGATCAAGGCCAACATCCCGACCCGTGTCGCCTTCCAGGTGTCGAGCAAGATCGACTCGCGCACCATCCTCGACCAGATGGGCGCCGAAGCACTGCTCGGCCAGGGCGACATGCTCTACCTGCCGCCCGGTACCGGCTATCCCCAGCGGGTCCACGGCGCCTACGTCGCCGACCACGAAGTGCACAGAGTGGTCGAGTATCTGAAAGCCCTGGGTTCGCCGGACTACGTCGAAGGCATCCTCGACGCGCCGGAAGTGGCTGGTGAGGGCGAGGACGGCGAAGCGGGCGGCGATGCCGAGTCCGACCCAATGTACGATCAAGCCGTGGCGCTGGTGCTCAAATCGCGCCGCGCTTCGATCTCGCTGGTGCAACGCCACCTCAGGATCGGCTACAACCGAGCAGCACGGCTGATTGAACAGATGGAAAAGGCGGGGCTGGTGTCGGCGATGCAGAGCAACGGGAATCGGGAAGTGCTGGTGAAGGGGGCGGAGTAAAGGATTTTCCGTAACGAAGTGGAGTAGGCTGGGTGAGTTCGCGAACCCCAGCAACAACAATCGAACCTTTCACCATGAGAAGCTACGGGCTACATCCTTGTTCATCAATTCGGCAATCGCTTCCGGCTTCTGAAAAGGCAGGGCGTGGTCGGCGCCCTGGATCAGGTGGCAGGCCCAGTCGTTCCTGCCTGCGGCAATTTCCTGGCACAGTTGGTACACCGCAGGGTGGGAGCGGTTGCCGATGAAGCTGCTGACGTTGGCTTGAGAGGCGATCAGGTCGGCACGGTCGAGGCGTTTGGCGGCGTGGGAAACGCATTCGATGGCGCAGGCCAAGCCCGTCGGGCGGTGGGATAGGCGCTCACGGATGATTTCTTCGTTCTTCGAGCCTCGGTTGCGGTTGGGGGCGACGGCGTCGAGGAACAGTTCCAGTCCTTCCCCCACATTCTCCAGGTTCCGCAGCCGCTTGGCGGCGTGCAGGATCAACTCGTGCGAGCGGATGGATTCGTCGTCGTTCATCTTGCCGAGCAGGGCGGGTTCGAGCAGGAAAGTGTTTTCTACTCCAGCCGGGCGGGCGGCCTTGAGCAGCATGGCGATCAGCCCGCCATAAGAGTAGCCGCCGAGGTCGAATTTGCTCCAGGCCAGATGGTCGAGCAGGGCAGCGATGTCGCCCACGACTTCCTCGCCTTCGAAGCCGTGTTCCTTGTGGTCGGGGTAGCGGGTCTTGCCGGTGCCGCGCAGGTCGGGCACGAGAATTTCGTTCCAGTGCCTGAGATGGGGCAGTATCCCGCCCCAGGTGATCCTGCCTGCAACACCGCCGCCGTGGAGCAGCAGCAGGCGGCGCGGCGGGGCATTGTCGAAGCGGTAGAGGCGGTAGTAGACCTCCTGCGTCGGCAGGGCGAGGGTGGCTTTGATGGCGGGTTCGATCACGTGAAAATTTTTTACTGCCGAGGTCGCACTTGATGGATGGTAGTCATGGTCTTTTTACTCTCCAGATTTAGAATTGTAACGTTATTTGGAAGAGCGACTAAACATGACTGAAAACCACCAGGATTACGATGATGGGATCGCCGCGATAGACGCTCATCACATCCGGCCCGGCTTGGCCGCGATCCACTTGCTGGTCGAAGGCGACAAGGCGGCTTTTATCGACACCGGGACGAATTTCTCGGTTCCCGGCGTGCTGGCGGTGATGCGGCGGAAAAGCCTGCGCCCGGAAAATATCGCCTATGTGATCGTGACCCATGTCCATCTCGATCACGCGGGCGGCGCGGGCGAGATGATGCGCCTCTTTCCCGAGGCGATGCTGGTCGTGCATCCATGCGGGGCGCGCCACATGATCGATCCTTCCAGGCTGGTGGCGGGCTCGCACGCGGTCTACGGCGAGGAAAATTTTCGCCGGGCCTATGGGGAAATCGTGCCGGTTCCTGCTGAGCGCGCGATCGAGGCGCCGCACGAGTTCACTCTGGAACTGAATGGCCGAAGACTGTTGTTCCTCGATACGCCAGGGCATGCCCGCCATCATTTCTGCATCTTCGATGAGCGTAGCGGGGGTGTCTTTACCGGCGATACCTTCGGAATTTCATACCGTGAGTTTGATGTTGACGGGCGGGAGTTTATTTTTCCTACGACCACTCCCGTACAGTTCGAGCCGGAGGCGGCACACGATTCCATAGACCTGATCATGTCCCACCATCCGCACACCGCTTACCTGACCCACTATGGTCGCGTGACACAGCTATCCCGTCTGGCGGATGACCTTCACCGCATGCTTGACGATTTCGTGAACCTTGCCGAAAGAGCGCGTGATGCCGGGACGATGCGCCATCAGCGGTTGGTAGAAGGACTGGAGAGCTATCTGCTGGAATGCCTTGATGCGCACGGTTGTCGGCTTGATCCGGATGAAGCCCACGCGTTGCTGGAGCACGATATCGAACTCAATGCCCAAGGGTTGGAAATCTGGATGGACAAGGCATAAAAGCCAATTTGTCTATCGTTCCCGAGAAATGTTCTATATTGAAATTGGGCCGTCCCATTTTGCCCCGTTTTTATCCCCAGACCTTAACTATTCGAGAGGAAGCACCATGCCCATCGGTGAATTTTGCAACCGCGAGGTGGTGTTCGCCACGAGAAAAACCACCATTCCAGCTGCTGCGCAGCTCATGCGCAAGAATCACGTGGGTGACTTGGTGGTCGTGGATGTCGTCGACGGCAGGCGGATACCTGTCGGCATTGTGACCGACCGCGATATTGTCGTTGAAATTATCGCGAAATCCCTGGATTTCAATGACTTCACCGTGGGTGACATCATGAGCCCGCAACTGGTCAGCGTTCAGGAAAACGAAGGGGTGTTCGAGACGATCGAGCTGATGCGTAACAAGGGGATACGACGTATCCCGGTTGTCGACCGGGAAGGTGGCCTGGAGGGAATTGTATCGGCGGACGATATCCTGGACCTTCTGGCTGAGGAAATGACTGAACTGGCCAAGGTTAGCACGCTGGGACAGTCCAGAGAAGCGCATGTCAGGCATTAAGTATAAGGAGATATGACCATGCAACGCCCACTTCAAATCGTCATTCGCGACATGCCCCATTCCGAGGCGGTGGAAACACATATCAGGGAAAAGGTGGAGAAGCTGGAATTGTTCTACACACACATTGTGGGCTGCAAAGTTTCGCTCGAATTTGCGGGAAAACACAAACACCAAGGAAAGCTATTTAATGTGCGGCTCGATATCTCTGTTCCTGGTGCGGAGTTGGTGGTCAATCGCGATCTTCATGAAGACCTCTATGTGGCGCTGCGAGATACATTCGATGCGGCAAAGCGTCGGCTGGAGGATTATGGGCGGCGCCAGCGTGGCGATACAAAAATTCATGAAACGCCACGCCATGGCCATATAGCCAGGCTATTTCCGATAGATGGTTTTGGTTTTATCGACACGCCGGAGGGCGATGAGCTTTATTTCAGCCGGGATAACGTAAGCCATCCGGATTTCGACAAGCTAGAAATCGGCAGTGAAGTACAGTTCCTGGAAGAACCCGCTGCAGAGGGATTGCAGGCGAAGCGCGTGAGCGTCGGCAAACATCATTACCCTGAATGACTCGAGCGCCTCATTTGGAATGGCGGCTTGACCCGGGCCAATGGCAAGAAGGGTCAGGCCAGCGTAGTTCCTCTTCCAATTTTAAAGAGCAAATAGAAAAAGGGGGCAATGCCCCCTTTTTCTATTTGCAACTTTGGCTTGCTTGCTGGATTACAGCTCGCCAGCGTGGTTGGCGAGGTAATCGGCGACGCCTTTGGTATCGGCTTTCATGCCGGCCTTGCCTTTGCTCCAGCCTGCCGGGCAGACTTCGCCATGCTCTTCGGTGAACTGCAGGGCATCGATCATGCGCAGCATTTCATCGATGTTGCGGCCCAGAGGCAGGTCGTTGACCACCTGGTGGCGCACCACGCCGGTCTTGTCGATCAGGAAGGAGCCGCGGTAGGCGACTCCACCAGCCGCTTCAACGTCATAAGCTTTGCAGATTTCGTGCTTGATGTCGGCCACCAGAGGATAGGCCACCTGGCCGATGCCGCCGTTGTTGACTGGGGTGTTCTTCCACGCAAGGTGGGTGAACTGCGAATCGATGGAAACGCCGAGCACTTCCACGTTGAGGTCTTTGAACTCTTTCAGGCGATGGTCAAACGCGATCAGCTCGGACGGGCAAACGAAAGTGAAGTCCAGCGGATAGAAGAAAATCACCGCATACTTGCCCTTGATGTGCTCGGACAGCGTGATGGCCTTGATTTCGTTGTTTCCCATTACTGCGTTGGCGGTGAAATCGGGTGCGGCTTTGCCTACGAGAACTGCCATGATGACTCTCCTTATCGGTGGGGTTGAATTTAGAATATGTCTAAATATTGTACTAGTTTTTATTCTCTGTCAAATGAATTGATACGATAGGCTTAACGTGTCAGTCGCCGATAAATGTCAGCCACTTTAAGCGGCAGTTCTTTCACGTCAGTAATAACAGTGTAGTTGACCGCGCCATACATGTGGGGGAGGTAGTCGCGCCCTTCGGTATCTATCGTGATGCAGAACGGATGGATGCCGCTACGCTTGGCCTCGATCAGTGCCATGCGGGTATCTTCGATGCCGTATTGGCCACGGTAGCCATCATGGTAGTCGTCCGGTTTTCCGTCCGAGAGCGTGACCAGCAGCTTGGTGCGGGCGTCGACTTCGTTGAGAATGCCGGAGAGGTGACGGATGGCGACGCCCATGCGGGTGTACTCCTGCGGGGAGATGCCTGCGATGCGCTGTTGCACCTTTTCCCCATAGGGTTCGTCGAAGCTTTTGACGCGGAATATTTCGCAGCGCTTGCGGGTGGTGCCGGAAAAGCCGTAGATAGCGTAGCGGTCACCCAGCAGTTTCAGCGTTTCGCACAGCAGAACCAGAGATTCGCGTTCCGCATCGTTGATCCAGCCCTTGGTTGAGCCGCTCATGTCCACCATGAACATGACCGCAATGTTGCGCTCGCTGCGGTGCATGCGCATGAACAGACGGTCGCTCATTTCGCTGCCGTCGCGGGCATCGGCCAACGCCTCGATCAATGCATCAATATCCACTTCGTCGCCAGACGGTTCGCGCCTCAATAACCGGTTTTCGTCGCGCATTGCCTCGAAGGTGCGGCGCAAGCGTTTGACCAAGCCGCTGTGTTTATCCAGCGTCTGCTGCGCAAATCCATCATTCAGCGGTGTCACCTCCATCTCGCGCAGTACGCACCAGTTCTTGCGGTAGTGCTGCCGGCCGAAATCCCACTCCGGATAAAGGCTTGCCCCTTCCTCATGGTAGGTGCCCTGCCATACTGTATCGGGATCCAGGGTTTTTTCCTCGAACAGGGAGGAATCGTATTCGCCGGGTCCTGCGGGAACCAGATATTCGGGAGGGATTTCACCCAGATCGAGATAGATCGAGGTGAGTAGTTGCTTCATGTCTTCAGGAGGCGCGATCGGCGCATCGTCCAGGGTGATTTCCAGGCGCGGCAAATCATTGCGGTCGTCTGCTATCTGCTTGACGTCAAAGCTCGGAGCGTCAGGGCGTGTTTCTATGGTTTGCTTTTCAAGCTCCTGCGCCAGTTTGACCCGTAGCAGAATCTTTTCCCGCTCTATCCGTGACGCGATACTGGCAGCCACGGCGTCCAGCCGCAACACGCCCTGATAGCAAATGGCATCGGGCGTTGCGCCGGGATAAACCCGCTCCAGAAGACGGAGGCTGTCGGCGACGCGGGCTTCGGGCCGGGCGAGATCGGTGGCATGGTGTTCCCAGCCAGCCGGTAGGCATCCGCCGGTCTCTGTTTTGAGCCGTTGCATTTCCCGGTACAGGCCAGGAAGTTCGCGGCCGATACAGGCTTCCAGGCGCAGTGTTTCCAGAGCATGGAACTGTTTCAGCGCCTTGTCGCTATCCGGGTAGGCATCCAGCGCTTCGGCCAAGTTGATGCGGAAGGTGCCGAAACGGGTCTGCGCCCATAGCAGGGCCACCATGGCCTTGCACAGCTTGAAGTTGTCCGTCGCCTCCCGCATCTGGGCAACCACGGCGGGCAGAAACAGGGTCTCGCTGTCCGTATAGGTCGCTTCGCCTTTCTCCAGCTTGAGGTGCCGACCCGAAAGCCCGCGCACGAATGTCAGCAGGATACCGCCAACCTCCTCGAATAGCGCGCCTGCGGCATGTTCGTGACTGAGTCGGGCGAAGTTGTCCAGTTCATTGATCACCTTGAAGGCGGGGCGTGATCCGGCCCGGTCAAAGGTATCCATGGCATGCAGTGCCCAGGCCTCGATCATGCGCCGATCCATGTGGGCGATCTGGCTAATGGCGCGGAGGGCGAACTGGTGGGCGATCTGGATGCTGGTGGTGGCGATGCGCCTTACCCAACCGAGCAGGAAGTCCTGATCTTCGCGAGGCAGGGCTGTAATCGAGGCGGCCAGATCATCTACCTGGATAAAGGTGAATTCCACCTCCAGCCACTGTTCCAGCGCCTGTCTGATCTGTTCGGCCGATAACGGTGCGTTATCCGCCATGTGCTAGAAAAGCGAAGAAGAAAGTTCTCGAACTGCCGCCAGCATTTCGGCGTCGTCGGTAATCGCCTGAGCAATGGCGCTGCGGCAGGCGGCAATCGGCTCCACACCGGAAGCGATGAGCTTGCCTGCATGCACCAAAAGGCGGGTACTGGCGCCTTCATCCAGGCCACTGCCTTTGAGATTCCGGGTCATGTGAGCGAATTTGACCAGTTTTTCAGCCAGTGCGGTATCCACGCCGGATTCCTTGGCTACAATTTTGCGCTCCAGGTCTACACTGGGGTAATCGAATTCCAGGGCAACAAAACGTTGCCGGGTGCTTTGCTTGAGATCCTTGAGTACGCTCTGGTAGCCGGGGTTGTAGGAAATCGCCAGGCAGAAGTCTTTGTCGGCATGCAGCAGGGTGCCCAGTTTTTCCATCGGCAGTACGCGGCGGTCATCGGCGAGGGGGTGAATCACCACGATGGCATCCTTCCGTGCTTCCACGATTTCATCCAGATAGCAGATTGCCCCGGCACGCACGGCACGGGCGAGTGGACCGTCCACCCATACTGTCTCCCCACCCTTGATCAGAAAGCGCCCGACCAAGTCGGAGGCAGTCAGATCGTCGTGGCAGGAAACCGTGATCAGGGGGCGTTTCAGCCTCCATGCCATGTATTCCATGAAACGCGTCTTGCCGCACCCGGTCGGTCCCTTGAGCAGGACCGGCAGCTTGTTCAGGTATGCCGCCTCGAAAATGGCAATTTCGTCGCCGGTGGCCTCGTAATAGGGCTCCGATTCGACGAAATATTCTTCAATGTTCCGGGCGCGAGCTTGCACGGGACAGGCTCAGTCGCAACCGCACTCAGGATGGTCGTAGGGTGAATCGGGAACAGGTGCCTGTTCGCTGGATGTCGGGTTCGCTGCCTCACGCTCCTGCTTCTTCGCCAGACGCTTGTCAAAGGCGTCGGCTTTCACGGCGATGCTTTCTTCACTGAACATGACCTGCCTGAGAAAGCGGAAGCCAAACTGCATGAGTTCGATTTCGTCCTCGGCAAGCGTTTTTTTGAGATCGTCAGGCAGATCGTAGACCTCGTTGAACGAATCGCTGAAGACGAAATCGCGGAAACGATCGAGATCGTAGCAGGCCATGAAGAACAGTTGCAGGCTGCGCTTGGAGGGGGTTCCGACGGTTGGGCCGGATGATTTCTTTTTCAGGATCAGTTGGCGCCAACCGCGACCCAGTTCGTCATAATCTTCCAGACCTTGCTCGTGGCGGTATTCGTCGATGGTCAGGGAGCGGTTTTCCTTATGACCCAGGCAGTGGGTTTCTTCAACCAGAGCATAGGAATGGGTGTCGGTGTTCTCGTTCTGCTTACGCATCGAGACCAGTGCTACGGGGTAGTAGCGGCAGGCGGTGGGGCGGTCTTCATAGACGCTGCATCCCTCGTCAGTCATGAACTGGCAGGCTGTGCCGCCTTCTACGGGCTTGAATTTGACACCGGCGATGCTGTCCTTATCCATTTCATAGGGCTCGGTGAAACCCAGCAGGAATTCGCCGGAAGTCAGATCCAGCCGGCGTTTCAGGCGCAGGATGTCATAGGGGGTAAGAATGATGTCGATATTTTTGCAGCAGGCGTTGAAGCAGGCGATTTCCTTATGGCAACGAAACTGGATTACTTTCGAGCCATCGTACGAGGTCGGTATCACCGGGCTTGGGACAAAGGGGGAGTCGTCGATAATATTTTCCATCATTCTTACCTCATTGTGCGCTGCAAAAAACCTGAAAATTTGACTCTGCCGTGTGTGCAGAGTTGCATAGAATTGAAATTATCTTGCCGCCCATGATGCCAAACAACGGTCTTACAGAATGAAAAACCGGGCGCAGCGAGGCGCCCGGTTCTAGCTTGCTGCAACTATTCGCAACTACCTTAGTGAGGCGCGGCAGTCTTGAACAGCTTGGACTTGTCCACCAGATCCACGTGGGCGCGCTTGAAGCAGGTCCAGGTCTTGGTGTTCTTGTCGTAGATGGAGTTCACGAAGCACTTCCAGTTTTCCTCATCGACAAAGTTCTTGTCCATGCGGTAGTAAAAGCCCGGGTAGCGGGATTCTTCACGGAACTGGATGTGTTTCATGTGGGCTTCAGCCGTCAGGATGCGATGGTAATTTTCCCATGCACGCAACAGCTCGTGCAGGTCTTTTGCACGCATCTTCAGTGCATCTTCCTTCAGCATGCCCAGCTTCTCTTCAGCAACTGCCAGCATCTTGTCACTGGTCGTGTAGTAGGTGGCAACGCCAGCAACGTACTCGTCCATGATTTTTTGCAGGCGGAACTGAAGCATCTTAGGCGTGATGTAGTTGGGGTTCACGTCGATAGCGGTGGAGTAATCCTTATGCTCCAGGAAGTTACGTACCGGCTGGTAGATTTGAGCGACCAGTTCTTCGGCTGAGGTATCCAGCTCTGGCTTCCAGTCCTTGTTGTCGATGCAGTACTTGACCATCGATTTGGCGCACAAACGGCCTTCGGCGTGGGAGCCGGAAGAGAATTTGTGGCCGGATGCACCCACGCCGTCGCCGGCGGTGAACAGACCCTTGACGGTGGTCATGGAGCGGTAGCCCCAGTTCCAGCCGCTCGGCAGGTGTGCGGGAATCTTGCCAGCGTCCGCGTGGCCTTCGGAAGTCGGCGCGCCGACATCATCCGGACCGGACACCCAGATACCGCAGCAACCGGAGTGGGAACCGAGCAGGTAGGGCTCGGTAGGCATCAATTCGGAATTCTTTTTCTCCGGCTCGATGTTCTCACCCACCCAGACGCCGCATTGGCCAATGCACATGTCGAGGAAGTCTTCCCAGGCTTCTGCTTCCAGATGCTTCACTTCGCGTGGGGACAAGGTCTCGCGCATTTTTGCAAGAGCGGTCACGGTATCCATGTAAATCGGGCCGCGGCCTTCTTTCATTTCCTTCAGCATCAGGTGGTTACGCAGGCAGGATGCGGGAACCGCAGCCTGACCATAAGGAGGGTAGTCGTTCAGCATTTCCTTGTTCTTGACCATGTATACTTCGCCGTTGGCGTTGGTGGCTTGGGCCTTGAACAGCAGGAACCAGGCGCCGACCGGGCCGTAGCCGTCTTTGAAACGGGCAGGTACGAAGCGGTTTTCCATCATGGTCAGTTCTGCGCCAGCTTCGGCAGCCATGGAGTAGGTGGAACCAGCGTTCCAGACCGGGTACCAGGCACGACCTTGGCCTTCACCTACGGAACGGGGGCGGAACAGGTTCACGCAACCGCCGGCAGCCAGCAGACAGGCCTTGAACTTGTATACAACCACTTTGTGGTCACGCGTGGAGAAACCAACAGCACCCGCGATGCGCTTAGGGTCGTTCTTGTCATTCACCAGCTTGACGATGAAGATACGTTCCTGAATGCGGTCCATGCCCAGCGCTTTCTTGGCGGCTTCGGCAACGATCCACTTGTAGGATTCGCCGTTGATCATGATCTGCCATTTGCCGGAACGCACAGGCTTGCCGCCGTCTTTCAGCTTGGGCATGTCAACGGAACCGTCATGACGCTAACCGTTTTCGTCCAGTTTCCAGATCGGCAGACCCCATTCTTCGAACAGGTGGACTGATTCGTCAACAACGCGGCCCAGATCGTAGGACAGGTCGTCGCGGGTGATGCCCATCAGGTCGTTGGACACCATGCGGGCGTAATCAGCAGGGTCCTGCGCATCGCCGATGTAGGTGTTGATCGCGGACATCCCATTATCCAAAACACAAGAGCGATCCAGAGCGGCTTTGTCGACCAGCTTGATCTTCAGGTCAACGCCGGACTCAGCCTTGGCGGCGTCAGCCCAGCGCATGATTTCGTAGGCGGCGCCGCAACAGGCCATGCCGCCACCAATCAGAAGAATGTCAACTTCTTCTTGGACTACTTCAGGATTTCCAAAAGTTCCAGACATTGCATTTACCTTTCAATGTTCGTTTATCAAATATCCGTTGGCTGATCGTTACTTGCGGATCAACTCGGCGGGATTTCCGGCGCGGTAGCCATTTTCCTGGTTGAAGAAGCCGGGCTTGGTGATGTTGGCCATGCTCGCAGCAGGTTTGCCGCCGTAGCAGTCGATGGAACCTTCCGGGGTGGTGCGGATCGGGAACTTGAAACGCTTCATGCTGCCATTGCGGAACTTGATGGTCCACATGATGGAGTCAGTGCCGCGCAGGGGTTGCACTGAGCCACCCAGAGGAACCATGTCGGCGTAGTGACGAACTTCGATTGCGTTTTGCGGGCAAATCTTTACGCAGGAGTAGCACTCCCAGCACTGTTCCGGTTCCTGGTTGAACGCCTTCATGGCGTGACCCGTTTCGGAACCATCTTTGTCCAGCTTCATCAGGTCGTGGGGGCAAATATACATGCAGGCTGTTTTGTCCTGACCTTTGCAGCCATCACATTTTTCTGTACGTACAAATGTTGGCATTGCTTCTACTCCTCGTCGTTATCACAGTACTACTATTAACAAAGGCCAGTTACTCGCGTAACCGGCCAACCTTAAAACAACCTACTTAGCGGAGTGACCGCTCAATTTTACTTCAACTTTATCTTCATCCTTGATGCTGGCATAGTAGTCACGCAGAATTACCAGCACTTCGGCTCGGCTGAATTCGGTCGGAACATCTGCGTTTTCCGAAAGGGCCTTGCGCAGTTTGGTGCCGGAGAGCAACAGGCGGTCGGCCGGCTCGTGCGGGCAGGTACGGGCTGAAGCCATGCCGCCGCATTTGTAGCACCAGAAAGTCCAGTCGATCTTGAGCGCCTTGGTTTCCAGCGCATCTTTTGGAATTTCGTCGAAAATATGATGAGCGTCGAACGGACCGTAGTAATCGCCCACGCCAGCGTGGTCACGACCGACGATCAGGTGCGAGCAGCCATAGTTTTGACGGAACAAAGCGTGTAGCAAGGCCTCACGCGGACCGGCATAGCGCATGTCGAGCGGATAGCCGGACTGGATCACGGTGTCTTTTACGAAATACTTTTCGATCAGGGTGCCAATCGCCTTGGAACGCACATCGGCAGGAATGTCGCCTGGCTTAAGTTTGCCCAGCAGGGAGTGAATCATCACGCCGTCGCATACTTCCACCGCTACTTTGGCCAAGTACTCATGGGAGCGGTGCATCGGGTTCCGGGTTTGGAACGCTGCAACCGTGGACCAACCTTTGGATTCGAACAGGGCGCGAGTCTCTGCCGGGGTCATGTAGGTATCTGGGTATTCTTCGGGGAAGCCGCCTTGAGAAAATACCTTTACCGGGCCGGCGAGATTGAATTCGCCTTGGTCCATTACCATCTTGACGCCGGGGTGTTCAAGGTCGGTGGTTTTGTATACCGTCATGCACTCATGAGCCTTGTCGATCGAGTACTTTTCGGTGATCTTCATGCTGCCCATGATTTCGTCGGTCTCGCTGTTTACCAAGGCAACTTCCTGGCCGACTTTAATGCTGTCGGCAGTTGCCTTGTCAGCTGAAAGGGTGACGGGGATCGGCCAGAACAGGCCGCTAGCTGTTTTGTAGCCATCGCATACACCCTGCCAGTCGGCGTGGGTCATGAAACCGTCGAGGGGAGTGAAGCCGCCGATGCCGAACATAATAAGGTCGCCAGTTTCGCGCGAGCTCATACGCACCTTAGGCATCGCTTGCGCGCGCGCCAGTTCCTGTTTCAAAGCCTCGCCGCTTAACAGCAATGGTTTGAGATCTCCTCCGCCATGCGGCCTTACTAGTTTAGACATGTTTACATTCTCCAATTTTTAAGTGGGTATTAATTCTTTTAAGTCGCCGAAGAATAGCATGGATGCAAAAATGGGGTTATCCATTCTTTCTATTGTTATATAAGAAATTTCGATAAATTTCTCCGGTTAATTTTTCTTCGGTTTGCATTGCCTGTATTGGTTGTTCTGCGGGCAAGCCGAATTGGATAATTGGATACTTTTGAGGGTACTTTAACCCAAGTTTAACGTGCGCCGTGCCAAGGCGCTGTTTTCTAGCGGGTGCGAA